>WBZY01001186.1_pt1 | contig 14520 bp, 17 predicted proteins | sample 5204191 | NCBI WGS metagenome assembly WBZY01 (sample SAMN12344363, study PRJNA552823) | activated sludge metagenome | biome: Activated sludge suspended growth; feature: Anammox Sidestream; material: Wastewater; isolation source: activated sludge from anammox sidestream of wastewater treatment...
GCAAAACGGGCTGCAAAACGCCCGCATCTCAGCCCGAAACTCGGCCGGGATGCGCCCAACCGACCCTCCAATCTCCCCCCAAACCGATCCGAGCAGGAATTCCTAGGTTCTTCAGCGAACTCCTAGAATCAACGCGTGGGGATCACGAGTGCAATTCCATCCGACTTGAATCTTGTGAGCAAGCTATTTCGCGAATACGAAGCTGAGCTTGGGGTCGATCTCTGCTTCCAGGGCTTTGAGGAAGAGCTAAGTTCCCTGCCCGGTAAGTACGCGGAGCCCCGCGGCGCGATTCTGCTTGCGCTGGAAGGCGAAGAGCCTGCGGGGGTCGTGGCGCTCCGGCCCTTGGGCGAGACGGAGTGCGAGATGAAGAGGCTCTATGTCCGCCCCTCGTTTCGGGGATCAGGCGCGGGACGCCTGCTCACGGAGGCTATCGTCGAGGCGGCGGAGGCAAAGGGCTACGACACGATGGTGCTCGACACGCTCGAACGCCTGCAACCCGCTATCCGGCTTTACGAAAGCCTTGGTTTCGAACGCTGCGAGGCGTACTACTCCAACCCCGAACCGGATGTAGTGTTCATGCGGCTCGAACTCCGCTCTACTTGAAAAAGCTGAACTCTTCGAGAGTCTTCTTGACGCGCTGCAAGAACCGCCCCGCGAGCAACCCGTCGATGATTCGGTGGTCGTAGGTCAGCACCAGGTACATCATCGACCGGATCGCGATCATGTCGTCCACGATCACGGGGACCTTCTGAATGCCGTAGGTCCCGGCGATTGCGGCCTGCGGCGCATTGATCATGGGCGTTCCAAACAAGGCGCCGTAGCTTCCCGGATTGGTCAGGGTAAACGTTCCGCCCTGCACGTCCTCGACCTGCAACTGGTTGTTGCGAGCCTTTTCGGCGATCTCATCGAGCGCCTTGGCGATCTCCACCAGCGAGAGGGCCTGGCAATCTCGGATCACGGGCACAATGAGCCCTTCGTCGCCCTGGCTCCCCAGCGCCACCGCGACGCCCAAATGCACGGCGGAGTTCTTCACAAGTTGATCGCCCTGGAGGCTCGCGTTGAGCATCGGAAACTCGCCAAGGGCATCGCACAGCGCCCTGAGGAAGAACGGCGTGTAGGTGAGCTTGACGCCGTACTGAGCCTGGAACGAGTCTTTGTTCGCAGCGCGGAAGTTTACGAGCGGAGTGACGTCCACCTGAATCACCGTGCTGACCGTCGGGACCGCATTGGCTCGCATCATCGCTTCGGCGATCATCTTCCTCATGCCGACGAGCGGCACGATCTCTTGGCCCGGACCCGCCTTGAGGTCGGCGGGCGCCTTGTCCAGCCCAAGCGGAGCAGCCGGTCGAACTGCCGCCTTCCGCCCCGACGCGAGATAGTCTTCCAGGTCCTTCTTGGTGACGCGGCCGCTTGCGCCACGGCCCTGAATGCCCGCGAGTTCCGATTCCGAAACCCCTTCTGCCTTGGCAATCGATCGCACCACCGGCGAATACCATTTGCGCTGCCCTTCCCTTTCCGGGGTGGGCTCGGGTTGCTGGGGCTGCGGCGGCGTAACCTCGGGCGCTGCGGCCGGTTGGGGCGCGCCCCGCTCGGGCGCGGCTTTCGTTTCGGCCTTGGCCGTCGCCTGTCCGTTGCCCTCCTCGATGATCCCCATCGGTGCGAACACTTGCACAGACCCCCCTTCGGGCACGATGATCTTTGCAAGCACTCCACTTGCCGGCGCCGGCAATTCCGTGTTGACCTTGTCGGTCATGATCTCGACGACCGGCTCGTCCTCCTTCACCTGGTCGCCCTCTTTCTTGAGCCACCGGGTGACGGTTGCTTCATGCACGGACTCGCCCAGTTCGGGCATGAGGATCTCGACAGGCATAGGGCTATTCTAGCCTGTCGCAGATTTGCGTTGCAGAGGTTTCCGACCACTTCCCGGCGACCTTGTGAGTTCCTGATCGTGAGGGCTGCGCCCAGTCCCGGCTTTACCCCTCGCCTCTCAGTGGGAGAGGGGGCCGCGACGAGGTCCTTACAGGCTGGAGGATGATTTTCCAGAGCCGAGAGTCCCCCCTAATAGGACGGAGGTGTGTTCTGGGGCTCGCGCGGAGCGATCCTATCCTCAGAACCCAAGGCAATAAAGCTCTGGCCGAAACAGGAGCCGACCCTTTGACCCACATCGGGAACGTCCGCCCTTCGGGGGTTGTCCCGATCCTTATGCGTGGGCCGCGTCTCGTAGCGTTCCTACTCGACTTCACAGGAAAGCAGGTTCAGTCGTGCGCCTTCGCGTTTTCCTTGGTCGGATTGTTGATTGCGACCCGCTTCACGGACCTTCCATGGATGACCCGCTATGACTGGATGTTCGTGTTTTGTGTCGCGATCCAGTTGCTCATGGTGCGGCTCAACCTCGAGTCTTGGAAGGACGCGGCGGTCGTTTGCGAGTTTCACATCCTCGGTACGGCGATGGAGGTCTACAAGGTCGCGCAAGGGAGTTGGTCCTACCCTGAGGCAGCATCACTGACGATCGCTGGAGTTCCGTTTTTCGCGGGGTTCATGTATGGTTCAGTAGCTTCCTATATGTGTCTTGCTTGGAAGAAGCTGAATCTGCGAGCTATCCGCTGGCCTGGTACGACACCTGCGCTGGTCATTGCTGCCCTCATTTACCTGCAATTCTATGCGCCGATCTGGCGACTGGAGGCTAGGCTGCTCATGATGGCCGGGGTCTTTGCGGTGTTTTGGCGATCAAGGGTGCACTTCGACTGTGCCGGAAGCCGCTGGCAAATGCCGATGCCTGCCGCCTTTGCTTTGATTGGAACGATGATCTATGCGGCTGAGAACATCGGAACGGCGGTTGGGGCGTGGCAGTACCCGAATCAGGTTGGCGGATGGACTTGGGTCCATCCGACTAAATTGCTTTCTTGGACCCTCCTGATGACAGTGAGCCTCATCGTGGTGGCCGAATACAAAAGGCGACTGCGATCACTTGCTGCTACGGGCAGGGCCGCCCGCTCGCTGGCTTCATTGATACGACCGACCCGAGCTAAAGGCTAGAGCCCGTGAGCGGGGCACCCTTGCCGCCCGTCGAGGCAACCTGAAGGCTATCCGCTCGCCGGCTCATCACCTGAAAACGCCACGCTCTCTACGTCAGCGACAAACCGGTCACAGACCTTACGCAACTCTGGATTCCACTGGCCCCAGGGACGCGTGTCCAGACCAAATCGAAGCAGTGTCAGAGAACCGGAGTCGTTTTGTCCCCTCCAAAGAAGCCTCGCGATCCGCCGCAAGGACTTTTCTCGGTCATCGAGGTTCCGCGTTACGTTAACCCAACGGTGAAAGGTGCCCACGAAGATATCCCCCAGCCCAAGCAGCGGCGACGACTCCTCAGTAGCGACGCTGTACCCGTGAATTCGCTTGAGGTCGACGACCTTCTTCCCTGCGTTGAACCCGACGAGCGGGAGCATATTGATGTCTTTGAAGTCCTGCTTGTACTCCGTGTTGTCTAAAACCGCTATTCCGTGGGAACGTGTGCCCATGAGGAACTCGTTAAAGCGGGAAAACAGGGCGTGCCTTAGCATGCTGTAGGCCTTGACCTTCCCAGAACGCGCCACATCCCGGTGCGTCACAGTGATGAACCCTACACATCGGGCCTTGATCGCTTCATCTACGAGCTCGCCGCAGGCGTCGGGCCATTGGGGGCACGTGAAGCCCTTGGGCCGCGAGAGCTTCAGAGTGACTTCTGGGGGAATCTCGAACTTACACTTGATGCACCTGACCGTTTCCGAAAGCCCCGCGAGGCTCTCAGCAGGAACCGCGATCCCTCCATATATCCAGAAGTTGGACTCTCCCTCCTTCGGGTCTTTGGGCTCATCGGCATAGAGTATGAACATGGGCGCACCTGGTCGCAGAAAACGACGTGGAGGACTTGCATTGACAAAGTCCGCCACGGTAGCATTCTGACACCGGCACCAGACCCGTCGAGACGACGCCCAAGGGCATCGTTCATCTGCGGATCACTTGGATGACCAGGGTCGCCGATCTAAGGCACTTTGCCTCCGGCTTAGGCAATCTGTACGAAGGTCATGAGGGCACTTCTTCCTCGGCGGGCTCGCCTGCGGGGGGTAGGACCCCCTCCGGCGAGCGATGGGGTTGACGTGTTTGAAGCCGGATCAAACGCACGTCAACCCCATGTCAACTTCCGACCGTAAGGCAATTCAGAGCATTGAGAACGTGCGCGTCGCTGCCAGGCGTGTGGGACGCAAAGTGCCCTACCTGAGGGACAACCCGAGAAGGCTGGAGAGAGAAGCAGGCAAAGCTGCCGCTCGCCTCGGCTCCCCCGACTTCAAGGTCGGGACTCCCGGTCTCATTCGGAAGGTCAAGCCGGACGGTACTAAACGGTCGATTCACCGTTTCTCGGTCTCCGATCGGATCGCTTTCCGGGCCGTTTTTGAGGTCCTTTGGCTCCGCCTTGAGCCGTTCGTAATCCCGGCGATCTGCTATTGCACGTTCAACCGGGAGACCGGGACTCATCCACCGCGAGGCGTTCCAGCCGCCCACAAGCGACTTGCAGAGTTGAGACGAACGAGAGGCAGCTGGATTCTGAAGGTCGACATCGAGAAGTTCTACAACAAAGTCCCAAGAGTGGAGTTGTGCAAAGTCCTTCGAGCCCTCCTAATCGATTCGGATGCTGCTGATCTTGCGGAGGCAGTGCTTGAGGTTCCCCTTCCTACCTGCGTGCTTTCCCCTGAAGAAAGGGACTTGCTTTCGGACGGGGTTGCTCAGGGCGCAGCCACGTCTCCTCTCTTTGCCTGCCTCTACCTTCGCTCTTTCGACCAGTTTCTTGAAAAGGGCGACCGGTTTGCGATTCGATTCGTGGACGACATTGTCGTCGCGTGCTCGAGTGAGTCCGAGGCAGAAGCAATGTTGGCACAGATAGAGGCTGAACTGCGGCGTCGCGGCCTGTCGTTGAAGTCAGACAAGACCGAGGAGGTGAGCCCGGTAAAGGACATCGTCTACTTAGGCGCTAGGATTACGCCACGAGGCCGGATTCGTCCAACTGCAAGGTCTTGGTCGCGGCTCCTGTCTCAGTTGTCAGCCAGGGCCGAGAAACTGGGTCATCACTCGGACATGAGGGTCGCCTCCGAACTCGCGGGCTGCTGCATTGGCTGGATGAAGGCGAGGCGACACTACAGTTTTCGTCGCTCTGACGGTAGGAGACTGTCGACTCAGATGTGGAATGCAGTATCTCAGAAGGTTCCAAATGCACAGCGAGTTAGGAAACTCGTGAACTCCGCGTCACTGCGAATCCATCGCCGATGCCGGAGCCTGCCCGAATTCGGGAACCTCTTGAACGGTCTTGAATGAGATCGAGGCTTCGCCGGGTGGCACCCTAAACTTGCTTTGGGGTGAGGCTCACCCCTTCATTGCGTGATCGGGCGGTCCGGGCGGCCTCTCGACCGGATAAAGGTCCGCAGCGAAGAGCGGCGGGTTGGGGCTCCCGCCGGAGCACCCCAAAACGAGTTTGGGGTGGCACCCGCAGGAAGTAGATTTGTCCCACGGGAAGGCCAACTGCCGCGGCTTAGTTCCAGGTTCGTCGCGGGAAGGCGGACATCCTTCGAGCGGCTCGGACGAGACCCTCAACCCTGCCGTTGAGGGAGATTACGCAGAACACCCTGGACGAGACCCTCAACCCTGCGAGGGTTGAGGGATGCAAATGCTAGCGAAAGCTAGGCTGCGGACTCGCCGTCTTCGAACTGCACCCGACTCACGGGTTCGGCGCTCGCGAAATCCCAATTGTCGCAGTCCAACCTGCGGCAGTAGATCATCCGTTGCTGCGTGCCGTCCGCCGCTTCGACGTCCGCCATTTTCGCGAACCTGCAATCGAGACACAGTTCGGGCTCCAGTAAGCGAACGATTTTGAGTTGTCGGCGTGCCATCCGTTGCTCCCGTCGCCCCATCCGGCCTTGCCGCGCCCCTTCCTTGGAGCGCTCGCCATCGATCGGGCTCACTACAGTTGTGGGTTGCCGGAGCCTCGACCCGCTCGGCACAAATACGGGATTGGAGCGGGAAGTCGGGCTGCTACAGGTCGAAGGGGCAGCGATCCCAGGGGGTTCGTACCCTTCCCCACCGCGCGAGCAGCGACTCGTACTCCGCTTGCGAGATGTCGAACGAGCCCATCGACTCCAGATGCGGGTTGGGGATCTGGGCGTCGAACACCTGGAACCCCTGGGAGCGGCAGAGGTGAACGGCCTCGACCAGTGCGACCTTGGAAGCGTTGGATTCCGCGTGAAACATCGATTCCGCCGAGAAAACGGAGCCGATGGCGAGGCCGAAGAGGCCCCCGACGAGCCGCTCCCCCTGGTAGACCTCGACCGAGTGCGCCCAGCCTTCGACATGCGCTTGCATGTAGGCCCGGATCAATTCCTCCGTGATCCAGTTGTCGGCCTCCCTCAGACACCCTCGCACCACGTCTTCGAACCTACGGTCGGCCGTAACCTCGAACGCCCCGCGACGGAGCACCGCCTTGAGAGTCCTCGAGACCCGCGCGCCTTCGATTGGAAAAAGAGCCCTGCGGTCGGGTTTGTACCAGTTCAACTCACCCGCCGCATCGCCCATGACGAACGCTCCGCAGAGATAGCCGTACCGCAATTCCCAGGTCGTGAGTTCGGATCGCATCTTGACTTAGAACGAACCGCGCTCCCAAAGCATCGCATGGAACAGCGGCGCGATCGAGAGGTCCGCCATACCGGGGTCGGCCTCAAGCGCTGCGGGGGTGGGGACCGGTTCGACGTATTCCCTCAACAGAAACCCGCTCCGAAGGAACGCGCCGAAGAACCGCTCCAGCGTCCGATGGTGCTGCATCACGGTGATTCCGCGCCACGACTGGATCCCGCCGGGATACGCGAAGTAGCGGTGAACGGGCCAATGGAGTTTCCTCCCCTCGGAGTCCTTCACCCAACCCGAAGAACAGGTGGAGATCGGAGTCACGTTGCTCACGACGCATCGTCCTCCCGGACGCAACACCCTCGCAATCTCGGCAACCGCTACCTCGAAGCCTTCGATGTCGACGAACGTGACGTAAGAAACGACTTGGTCGAACGCGCCGTTGGAAAACGGAAGGCGCTCGCCGCGAGACCGGGCTAGGCGGCTGAGGCCCTTTTCTTTCGCTGAGGCAAGCAAGGCCCGGACGGGGTCGATACCCACAACGCTTGCCCCGAGTTCGGCGAGCATCTTACCGAATCGCCCCTCACCGCAGCCGACATCGAGGATCACTGCCCTGTTCACGTCGCCACAAAGCCTCAGCATGACCTCGTCGAGCAGGTGCGTTCGGTTTGTGTCGCCCTCTTCGACGAACTTCTGCCAGGCGTCCGCGGACTCGATCCAACCTCCCTCTTTCATGAAGAAGATTTAACCGGATACCGGCTCCAGATCGCTCATAATCTGGGCATGACCGACGCAACTTTCCGAGCCACGATGGAGAGCCCCGGACACAAGCTCCGAGCCGCTTTCGAGGGTTTTCCCGACGCCGGACTCGACGCTCAACTATCGCCCCAATCGATGACGCCCCGCCAGATCGCGGAGCACCTGTGCGACTGCTACCTCGCCTTTGAGGACGCTCTCCAGGGGAAGAAACACGACTGGGGAGCCTACACGGCCAAGGGCAGCACTTCCGAGGAGCTTCTCCAAGAGATGATGTCGCTCCGTGGGGCGGCCGTCGAGAAGGCCCTCGCCGCGACCGAGGTGAAGCACAAGCTCGAAGCGCTCGAGTACATCTCCCTGCATGACGAGTACCACATCGGCCAGCTCTGCCTGCTTCGCCTGGAAGCCGATCCGGAGTGGAAGTTCGACAGCATCTATGCCCATCTGATGTAGATTCAAACGGCACCGAGGTATACTTGGCGCTCAAATCACACGGTCGTCGCTCCGCCGCAGGTGGCCCCATGGGCTAAGGCGAGGCTCAAGCGCGACCGGCGGAACAACCTGGAGGAAAACTTGGCGCAACTCAGCATGAAAGAACTGCTGGAGTCGGGTGTGCATTTCGGCCACCAGACCCGGCGGTGGAACCCCAAGATGAAGCGATACATCTATGGGGCTCGCAACGGAATCTATATCGTCGATCTTCATCAGACGATCAAGCTCTTCGAAGACGCGCTCGAATTCGTCAAAAGCATCGTCGAAGACAACGGCACGATCCTTTTCGTTGGAACGAAAAAGCAGGCTCAGTCTGCGGTCAAAGAAGCCGCGCAGCGCAGCGGCCAGTACTGGGTCAACGAGCGGTGGCTCGGCGGGATGCTCACGAACTGGAAGACCATTCAGCTTCGCGTCCAGCGGCTGAAGGAGCTCGACCGGATGGAGGAGGACGGCTACTTGGCCCGACTCCCTAAGAAAGAGATGCTCAAGCGGCGGGAAGAGCGAGACAAGCTGAACCGGTATCTCGAAGGCATCCGCGACATGGACCGCATGCCCTCGTGCCTTGTCGTCATCGACGTCAACAAAGAGGCGATTGCCATCCACGAGGCTCGAAAGCTCGACATCCCCATCGTTGCTATCGTCGACACGAACTGCGACCCCGACCTCGTCGACTACGTGATCCCCGGCAACGACGACGCCATTCGAGCGATTCGGCTCGTTGCCGGAAAGATCGCTGAAGCCATCCTTGAGGCGAAGGCGATCGACGAAGGACTCACCGAAGGGACCTTGACCCCAGAAGGCGAGGCCGTCGATGAGGCGATCGTGTTCGGTGACGTAGAAGAGGAGTTGCTCCGAGCGTTCTCAGGCGATTCCGGAGGCGCGAGTTCGGCGCAAGCCCAGCCGGCAGGCGAAGTCGCCGTTGCCGAAGCTGTCCCAGAGCCGGCGCCGGCGGAAGCCGCCGAGGAAGAGGCCGGGAACGATCTGGACGACTTGGACGAGGAAAGTATCTGAATGGAAATCAGTGCAGAGTTAGTAAAGAGGCTTCGCAGCGAAACGGACGCCCCGCTGATGGAGTGTAAGGCCGCGCTTCAGGAAGCGAATGGCGACTTCGAGCGGGCTAAGGCCATCTTGCGAGAAAAAGGAAAGGCTGCAGCTGCGAAGCGGTCGGACCGGTCGACTTCGGCGGGCCTTGTCGTCGTCGCCTTGTCGGACGACCAGAAGCAGGCAGGGGCGGTGGTTCTCGAAAGTGAAACCGACTTCGTGGCCAAGAACGACGACTTCGTCGCGCTCGCCGAGCAACTGGCCAAGGCGTTTCTTGCGTCGGACCCCGGTTCCGACCCCAACGCGGTTGCCGTCGACGGAAAGACAGCGGGCGCGTGGGTTGAAGAAGCCATCGGAAAGATCCGCGAGAACATCCGGATCGGCGACGCGGTTCGGTTCTCCGCCGACTCGCCCGTTTCGGTATACGTCCACCACGACAAAACGAAGGCAGCTTTGGTTGGGATGAAGGGTGACAACCCGGCGCTTCAGGAAATCGGGCGCAAGATTGCCATCCAATGCGTTGCGTTCCCGCCTGACGTGATCCGGCGCGCCGACTTGTCCCAAGAGATGCTCGACCGCGAGATCGAAACCGAAACGCAGCGGGCCCTGAACGAAGGCAAGCCCGAGAACATCGCTCGAAACATCGCTCAAGGCCGAGTCAATAAGGAGTATGTGAAGCGGGTCGTGCTGCTGGAACAGGACTTCTACGCCGACGCGTCGAAAACCGTGAGCACGTACCTTGCCGAACAGGCAAAAGAGGGAGGCTCCGCCGAAGTGGTGGCCTTCCGATACCTCGCCGTCGGCAAGACGTAGACCAGAATGCAACGACGTCAGGAACTTCGGCGAGTGCTCATCAAACTTTCCGGCGAGGCGCTCGCCGGTGGCGTCGGCTTTGGCTTGGACCCTGACACCCTCAAGTACATCGCCTGCGAAATCGCCGAAGTCCACGCGCTGGGCGTTCAGGTGGCGATCGTCGTTGGCGGGGGCAACTTCGTCCGCGGCGAGGCTTTCGCAGGAAGCGGCTCTGTCGATCGCACAGCCGGCGACCAGATGGGGATGCTCGCGACGATCATCAATGCGCTCGCCCTGCAATCCGCGATTGAGGCGAGCGGGGTCCCCACACGGGTTCAGAGCGCGATCAACGTTTCCGAGGTGTGCGAGCCCTTCATTCGGAGGCGCGCGATGCGGCATCTCGAACGAGGCCGGGTCGTGGTGTTTGCGGCGGGAACAGGAAACCCCTACTTTACGACCGACACTGCGGCGGTCCTTCGGGCGCTCGAAGTCGAGGCGGATTGTCTCCTCAAAGCGACCAAGGTGGACGGAGTCTACAACAAGGACCCCAAGAAGAACTCCGATGCAGTTCGCTTCGAAGAATTAAGCTTCAGCGATGCCATCGACGCTCGTCTGGCTGTGATGGATCAAACGGCGTTCACGATGTGCAGGGAACACAATCTCTCGGTAATCGTATTAGACTTTCATCAGAAGGGCGCCTTGGCGCGCGCTGCGCGAGGCGAAACCGTCGGAACACTGGTAGGAGCGGATTGACATGAGCTTAAACGAGATTCTCAAGGATGCTGACCACCGGATGGATCAGTCGATCGAGTCGATGAAGCACGATTTTCAGAGCATTCGAACAGGACGCGCCAATCCCTTGGTCCTCGAAAGGGTCAAAGTGGACTACTACGGCGTCGAATGCCCGATCAATCAGGTCGCCAACGTGACCGTCCCTGAACCCAGACAGTTGATGGTCACGCCGTTCGAGCGCAACATGCTCGGCCCGATCGAGAAGGCAATTCAAAAGAGCGACCTTGGCATCAATCCCCTCAACGATGGGCAATGCCTGCGACTCAACTTCCCCCAGATGACCGAGGACCGGCGCAAAGAGATGGTAAGGCAAGTCAACGCTCGCGCGGAGCAAGCCTGTGTCGCCATCCGCAACGTCCGCCGCGATGCCATCGAGCACCTCAAGGCCCTTGAGAAGTCGAAGGAACTCAGCGAAGACGAACTCAAGCGCCACGAACATAAAGTCCAGGAAATGACCGACAAGCACATCGCCAACGTCCACGAGCTTCAAAAGCGCAAGGACGAAGAGCTTATGGAGGTCTGAGGCCCTTGGCCCAATCCACCGCTTCCGGCGGCGCGCCCCGGTTCGATTCGGAACCCCTCAGGCTGGCCGCCGAAATGGGGCTGGACCTCGAACGCCTGCCTGCTCATGTGGCGGTCATCATGGACGGCAACGGGCGCTGGGCGCAAAAGCGCGGCCTTGAACGGCTTCTGGGGCATCGCGAGGGCTACCGAGTGTTGCGGCGAGTGTTGCTCGACTGCAGCGAACTAGGCATCCAGTTCCTCACGGTCTACGCGTTCTCGGCTGAGAACTGGAGGCGCCCTGAGAGCGAGGTTTCCGGGCTGTTCTCCCTCATCGAACGGGCAGCGAGAGACGAGCTGCGGGTCATGCACCAGAACCGCGTTCGCATTCGCGTTGCCGGCGACCTCCAGGCCCTCCCCAAAGGGCTGCAAGATGCGCTCCGAGAGGGCATCGAGACCACGCGCGAAAACGCAGGGATCACGTTCACGCTGGCGCTGAACTACGGGGGACGCGCAGAGATCGTCGAGGCGATCCGAAAGATCGTCCGGGCCGGAAGTCCGCCCGAGGACGTGACCGAGGAACTCGTCGGCGCGAGCCTCTACAACCCCGACATCCCCGATCCGGACCTCATCATCCGAACCGCCGGAGAACGCAGGTGGAGCAACTTCCTCCTTTGGCAGGCCGCGTATTCGGAGCTGTTCGTTTGTCCCGAACCCTGGCCCGAATTCTCGACCCGGAGCCTCGTTACCGCGCTCTGTGATTATCAGAATCGTGAGCGAAAATTTGGCGGGTTGGAACCCAGTTCCGAGTAGCCCGGCACTCACCCTCGCAGAATTGCGGGACGGAACAATCGCTCCCTCATCCGAGTCGAAATGCCTGTACAATCCATTTGGAGGCGACACACGGTGAACTTATCCGCGCGCATTTTGGCGATTCTCTCCTTAGTCTTCGTCGGCGCTCTGTCGATGGCCCAACGCAACATCTTCGAGCCGCCGCCCGAGCGCTCCTACGGGGTCTTCGAACTGGCTTACGGGAAGGTTCGGATGCCGAACGGCAAGTACCGAGACGTGTCCGGGCTGAAGATTCCTTACCAGATCGAGCGCATCTATCCGGGCACGAAGGGCACATCGGGACGAGCGCGCCACCCCGAGGCAGCCACCGCCTATCGGAACGATAACGGCGATCCCACTTACTACGTTTCTGGCTTGGCGATGCCGAGCGCGCTCGACGACGTGACGCTTACCAGCGCCGGCCAAGGTCAGCCGTGGACTCAAGTGACCGTCGGCATCATGAACACGTCGATGGACCGAATCCTCCTGAGGTGGATCGCGTACGATCGCTACGTTTCCGGCCTTGGGGCGGGAGTGAGCGCGTTTTACGATGTGATCGCCGACTGGGGCGGCTTTACGGTCAACCAACTGGGCCAGAATATCTTTCCCAGCACTGGAACCTGGAAAATCACCTTCGACTTTTCGATCGTGGGCATCGTGGTGCCGGATGGAGAATGCTACTTTGCAGCTCAATTCCGTGAGCCTTTCGGAGTGCCGGACGGCCCCTTCCGCAACGACTTCTTCCCCGTTTTCAGCGGCGGTGGCGTGAGCGTGGGAATCAGCGACGACCTGTTCTGGTACGACTGGGACCCCGAACCCAACGGCGTATATGAGGAGACCGAGGTCGATTACTTCAACGGTCCGCCCAACGAGGCCAATTTCTTGCTGCAGATCGACACCGGGGGCACGACGACCGAGCTCTTCCCCTTCAGCTATACGATCTTCGCCGGACGGTACGTCTCAGGCTCGTTCGTCGACCTATGGTTCAGCGACAACTCCTACTTGGTCGTCGATGCCTTCAACGAAGACGAAAGGCCGTACCCAATCAGCGTCATGTTCGACTCCCAATCGCCGACCGCGACGCCCCTCAGCCTGACCTTCAAGTTGGAGTCTGCGACCATTGCTGACGGGTATGAAGTGGTCATTATGCTGTTCAACTACCAAGACAACAGGTTCGACGTGGTGCAGCGTACCGGCACTTCGAGCGTCGACCGCGAGATTTCGGTGACGATCGGGAGCAACCCTGCGAAGTACGTTCATCCGAGTTCGCGGGCCGTTCGCGCTCTCGTGCAATATCGAGAGTCGGCGGTCGAGCTTGCCCAACTCTGGTGGACCAAGATCGACAGGGCCACCTGGCTGATCACGCGACCCTAGCACCACCCTTCCTTCGTACAACATCCGGGGGTTGCCGACTTGGCAGCCCCTGGGTGTTTCTTGCTGAAACTACTCGTCGCTCGTTACTTCGATGTTCCAGTAGATCGGCTTGGTCGAAAGTTGCCAGGAGTCCGTGATCTTCTCGGGTGTCAGCCTTTCCATCGCCTTCACAAATCGGCCGATCCGCACGCTGCTCGGCTTCTCTTTGAGGGCCGCTCGCGCCGCTTCCAGAGCCTCCTCATACCGCCCTAAGCGGTCCAGGCACCTCGCCAACGAGAACGCCGCCTGCCAGAAGTGCGGGTCGAGTTCCAGAGCTTTGCGAAACTGCTCCGCGCCTTGCGTTTCGTCGCCCAAGTGGCAATGGCAGGTTCCCAGTACGGCGTTTGCAGCCGCGTGGGTCGGGTACTTCGCCACGAGCTCCTTAGCCTCGGCCAGGGCGTCCTCCCACTTCCCCGCTCGTATCAATCGCTCGACATGCTCGATCATCTCGCCTTCTCTAAGATACATGAGAACGGTCCTGAAGGACTCCCGTTCGGCTCGAATCTGGGTTGCGACTGGTATAATTCCATTCCCGCGCGCTCGTAGCTCAGTGGATAGAGCATCAGGTTGCGGACCTGGAGGTCGGAGGTTCGAGTCCTCTCGAGCGCGCCAATTCCCCGCTTGTCCATACCGGATACATGGGTTCCAGATCGTTCCGAACACATGGGTGTCCCTGCCGGCGACAAAGGCGTCGACCCGAGGCTGAGTAACCCGACTTGGCTTGAGGGCAGACACAGGGCCGGTTCCGATTTCCCGCTCGCCTCGCCGGGGGAGAGGGGGACCAAGGGGGTGAGGGGTTCATTGGCTTGGGCATCGGCGAGAAGATGTCGCCCATTCAGGGCTCGATCCTGAGGGAACGGGCATCTTTCCAGGCCTTCGGCCTTCGCTATAGTCTTTTCGACCCTTTGGGCCTCAGCGCGGCCTGTAGGTTCGGCTGAGGGAATTTGGGTACCGGGTGAGTCAAGGCCCTTACTTACGGGCCCACCCAAGGCGTCCGACCCAGCCTCTCAGCCCGTAGGAGGGTCGGCCAGGTTCCCTAACAAACGGCCCGAACCCTCCGCCTGTCAGAGCCACCCCAATCTGGGACTCTATTTGGGCTACCCGGGTCGTGTCCCAGGACGTGGTGTAGAGGGCGCCATCCGCCTGTTCCATGATATCACCATCCGCTTGCTCTTGCGAGCAGCGCGTCGTTTTTCGTGCTCGGCAGCCCGAGGCTCTCCTTGGGAGCCTGCCGCCGGGAGACTTGCCATTCGTCGT
>WBZY01001187.1_pt1 | contig 14511 bp, 19 predicted proteins | sample 5204191 | NCBI WGS metagenome assembly WBZY01 (sample SAMN12344363, study PRJNA552823) | activated sludge metagenome | biome: Activated sludge suspended growth; feature: Anammox Sidestream; material: Wastewater; isolation source: activated sludge from anammox sidestream of wastewater treatment...
CGGCCGATGTGGCCGGGGGTGTCAGGGGGAAGCCGTGCTGTTGGGCTAGTAGTCCTCGGGCGGCGGCGGCGGCGCCGCCGGCGGCTGCGGGATCTCCGCCACCAGCGTCTCCGTCGTCAGCACCAGCGCGGCGATGCTCACCGCGTTCTCCAGTGCCGAGCGCGTCACTTTCACCGGGTCGACGATGCCCAGCTCGAACATGTCGCCCCAGCGGTCCTTGTCGGCGTCCCAGCCGTGGTTGGGGTTGGTGAGCTTCTTGATGCGGTCAACGATGACGGACCCTTCGAGGCCGGCGTTGTCGGCGATGAGCCAGGTGGGCTCCTCAAGGGCTTCGCTGAGCATGTTGATGCCTGCTCGCTCGTCTTCGTCGCTGGTTTCTTTCGCGAGCTTGAGGAGCGCGGCCTGGGTGCGGATGAAGGCTACGCCGCCGCCGGGGACAACGCCCTCGTCAACGGCCGCGCGGGTGGCGCTGAGGGCGTCCTCGACGCGGGCCTTCTTCTCTTTGAGCTCGACTTCGGTGGCGGCGCCAACCTTGACGACAGCCACGCCGCCGGCGAGCTTGGCCAGGCGTTCCTGGAGCTTCTCGCGGTCGAAGTCGCTGGTGGCGTCTTCGATCTGGGCCTTGATCTGCTTGATGCGGGCCTGGATGGCCTCATCGGAGGCGTGCCCTTCGATGATGGTGGTGTCGTCCTTGTTGGAGACGACACGGCGGGCGCGGCCAAGATCGGCGATGGTGGCGGTATCGAGCTTGAGGCCGATGTCCTCGGTGATGAGGGTGCCGCCGGTGAGGATGGCGATGTCTTCGAGCATGGCCTTGCGGCGATCGCCGAAGCCCGGGGCCTTGACGGCGAGGATGTTGATGGTGCCGCGGAGCTTGTTCACCACGAGGGTCGCGAGGGCCTCCCCGTCGAGGTCGTCGCAGATGATGACGACGTCCTTGGTGACCTGGAGCAGCTTTTCGAGGAGGGGGAGGATCTCGGCGACAGCGCTGATCTTCTTATCGGTGATGATGATGTAGGGGTTTTCGACGGCCGCTTCCATGCGGTCGGGATTGGTGACGAAGTAGGGCGAGACGTAGCCGCGGTCAAGCTGGAGGCCATCGACGAACTCGGTCTCGAACTTCACGCCACGCGACTCTTCGACGGTAATGACGCCGTCCTTGCCGACCTTTTCCATGACGTCGGCAATGAGGTTGCCGATGTAGGCGTCGTTGGCGGAGATGGCGGCGACGTGAGCGATCTGGTCCTTGGTGAGAACGGGGCGGGCCTGGCCGCGGAGGTCGGCCACAGCAACTTCCAGTGCTTTGTCGATGCCGCGCTTGATGGCCATGGCATTGCCGCCGGCGGCCACGAGGCGGACGCCGGAGCGGACGATGGCCTGGGCGAGCACGGTAGCAGTGGTGGTGCCGTCACCGGCGACGTCGTTGGTCTTGGTGGCCACCTGCTTGGCGAGCTGAGCGCCCATGTTTTCGAATGGGTCTTCGAGCTCGATTTCGCGGGCTACGGTGACGCCGTCCTTGGTGATGCTGGGGGCGCCGTACTTCTTATCGATGACGACGTTCCGGCCGCGGGGGCCGAGGGTGACCTTCACCGCATCGGCGAGAGCGTCGACACCGTCCTTCAGGCGGCGACGTGCGGCTTCGTCAAACAGCAGTTGCTTGGCAACCATGCGGACTTCCTCTTTCGTGGGTTACCCGCGCGAAGGCAGGCCGGGCGGCAGGCACGGGACAGCCGCCCGGATGGTGGGGGCGCGGACTAGATAACCAGCTTGGCGAGGATGTCCTTCTCGTTCAGGACGATGTAGTCCTCGTTGTCGAGCTTGATTTCGGTGCCGGTGTACTTGGCGTAGAGGATGCGGTCGCCCACGGAGACATCCATGGCGACGCGCTTGCCGTTGTCATCGAGGCGGCCGGGGCCGACGGCGACGACTTCGCCCTGCTGGGGCTTTTCCTTGGCCGTGTCGGGGATAACGAGACCGCTGGCGGTCACCTCGTCCTGCTTGAGGGGGGTGATGACGATGCGGTCGGCGAGAGGGATGAGCTTGGTCTTGGACTTGGTGGCTGCGGCTGCCTTGGTGGCCATAGGTGGAATGCTCCTCCTGAGAGTTTTGCAGTGGTAAGCGTTCTGGATATTAGCACTCTCGCCGGTAGAGTGCTAGCCCGTGAGGCGGATGCTGATGCGCCTGACAACGGGGCGGTTGCGATCTTAACCTGTGGGTATGTTCTCTTCGCTCGATGACCTGCCGTACTGCCACGTTCTCCCGGTGAACACCGGTCTCTCGCCCGCGGGCCGCCTGAGCATCGGCGGGTGCGACATCGGCGGCCTGGTGGCGGAGTTTGGCACGCCCCTCTACGTATTTGACGAAGCGGGGTTTCGGCAGCAGTGCCGCGATTTCAGGCAGGAGTTCGAGGGGCGCTGGCCCGAAGTGCGCGTTGCCTATGCGGCGAAGGCGTTCCTGTCGCGAGGGCTGGCACAGATGGTGGCTGCCGAAGGCCTGGGGATGGACGTTGTGAGCGGCGGCGAGCTTGCCATCGCCCGGGCGGCGGGTTTCCCGGCCGAGCGAATCTACTTCCACGGGAACAACAAGCTCCCGGCCGAACTGGCAGCCGCCCTTGACGGGGGCGGCATTGGCCACGTGGTGGTGGACAACTTCTACGAGCTGAAGACCCTGGCGGAACTGGCCGCCCGGCGAGGTGAGGTTCAGCCTGTGATGCTGCGCCTCTCTCCGAACGTCGACCCGCATACCCACGCAAAGACGACGACAGGTGTGCTGGACAGCAAGTTCGGGTTCGCCATTGCCACGGGCGATGCCGAGCGGGCGGTGGCGCAGGCGATGGCGGCGCCGGCCCTCGACCTGCGCGGCCTCCATGTGCACCTTGGCTCACCAATCTTCGAGATGGAGCCGTACGCAGCGGCGAGCGAGATAGTGTGTTCGTTCGCTGCGCAGATGGGCGATACCCACAATTTCAGGTTCGGGGAGTACAGCCCCGGCGGGGGCTTCGCGGTTGCCTACAACAGGGACCAGCGAGCGCCCGCCATCGCCCAGTACGCTGAGGCCGTGGCTTCGAGCCTGCAGGCGGCGGTTGAGCGCCACCATCTGCCGGCGCCGTCGCTGCACATCGAGCCCGGGCGGTCGCTCATCGCTCGCAGCATGATCGCGGTCTACACGGTGGGTGCGCGGAAGGAGATCCCGGGGGTGCGGACGTACGTGTCGGTGGATGGAGGGATGGCCGACAACATTCGCCCGGCGATCTATGGCTCGAAGTACGAGGTTGTGCCGGTGGAGAGGCCGTTGGCGGCGCCCGAGGAGACGGTGACGCTGGCCGGGAAGTACTGCGAGAGCGGAGACATCCTGGTGAGCGACGCGCATGTGCCACGGCTCCAGGCAGGGGAGCTGGTGGGGCTGCCTGCCAGCGGCGCCTACAACCTGGCCATGAGCTCGAACTACAACATGGCTCTTCGACCGCCGGTAGTGGCTGTTGCCGATGGCAGGGCGCGCCTGCTGGTGCGGCGCGAGACAGTGGAAGACATCATGGCGCGCGACGTGACCTAACGCGACATCACCTGACGCGCCAGCGTCCTAGACTCCCGGCAACGAAACGGAGGAGGGACAGGAAATGCAGACGGCGCTCTTGAACGACCTGATGGCCCAGCACCGGGCCTACCTGCGCAGGGGCTACGACGGCCACAACCGTCGCCCGATCCAGACGACCCTCGCGATGCTGCGGCGGAGGCGCACCAGGAGGCGCTGGGCTTACTTCCTGCGCCAGCAGGCGACCTGGTGGGAGGCCGCCTGACACACTGGCGCCGAAGTCAGAGGGGGAGGACGAATCCCCATTCGCGGCTCTGCCAGGGGTCGGGCGCGTAGCGAAAGCGGTGGTTACGGAAGCCAAGCCCGCGGTAGAGACGGTGGGCGTCCTCAAAGTGCACATCGCTGAAGAGCTCGACCTCTCGCGCACCCCGCTCGCGGGCCACTTCGAGCACCCACTGCACGAGCGCGCTTCCCGCGCCTGATCCCCGGGCATGGGCGAGGACGTAGAGGCGGTGGAGCTCGAAGCGCCCTTCGCCCTCATCGGTAACGCCCACGCAGCCGGTGACTTCGCCGCCGGGGCCTTCTGTCACGGCGAACCATCCGCGAGCGCCATCGTAGTGCTCATCGGGGTGGAGGAGGTCCGCGTCGTAGCCGTTTTCAGTGAAGGGGAAGCCGTACTCCTCGAAGACGGCGGAAACAACCCTCCAGGGGGCGTCACCATGCCGGGAACGATTGTAGGGAACGATGCGGAATTGCGGCCGGGTCATTCCTTCGCTTCGGGCAGCTGCATCCCCATGATGTTGTAGCCGGAGTCGACGTAAAGGACTTCGCCCGTGATGGCCGAGGCGAGGTCGCTACAGAGGAAGGCGGCCACGCCACCGACGTCGTCGATGGTGACGCCTCGCCCGAGTGGGGTCTGTTCGGCGAACTTCCTCTGCATATCGCGGAAGCCGCCGATGCCGCTCGCGGCGAGGGTACGAATGGGGCCCGCGCTGATGGCGTTGACCCTCACCTGTTCGGCGCCTAGGTCGGCGGCCAGGTAGCGGACGCTGGCCTCGAGGGCGGCCTTGGCCACGCCCATGACGTTGTAGTGGGGAACCACCTTTTCGGCGCCATAGTAGGTGAGGGTGAGGATGGACCCGCCGTCAGGCATCAGGGGCAGCGCTGCACGGCTGAGCGCCACGAGCGAGTAGACGGAGACATCGTGCGCGAGCGCGAAGCCGGCGCGGCTGGTGTCGACAAAGCGGCCGGTCAGGTCGTCGCGGTTGGCGAAGGCGATGGCGTGGATGAGGATATCGATCTTGCCAAAGCGCTCACGGGCTTTTTCGAAGACGCGGGCGACGGCAGCGTCGTCGGTGACGTCGCATTCCTCTATGAAGTCGGCGCCAAGGCTTTCGGCGAGGGGTCGCACGCGCTTTTCAAGGGTTGGCCCGGCATAGGAGAAGCCAAGCGTCGCCCCTTCGCCGCGAAAGGCGCGGGCAATGCCCCAGGCAATGGAATGGTCGTTGGCGACCCCGAAGACGAGAGCTGTCTTTCCCTGGAGAAGCATGCTGAAGAGGTTACACGGCGCCGGGGACAGCGTCTTGATGGCAGGGGCCACTAGAATACGGGGCATGCCCGAACCAGCCCCCGACCTGACCTTGCTCTTCAGCCCCCGTTCCATTGCGGTGGTTGGTGCTTCGACGAACGTCGACAGCGCCGGCCATGACTACGTGCGCTCAATGCGCGAATTCGGCTTTGCAGGTCCGGTCTATCCAATCAACCCGAAGGCGGACGAGGTCGCGGGCTACCGCGCCTACCCGGCTCTTGAAGCAGTGCCGGGCGAGGTGGACCTGGTCATCTCGTGCATCCCGTCGGCCGGGGTGCTTGAACTGATCGAGCAGTGCAAGGCAAGGAGGGTGCGTTTCCTCCACCTTTTCACGGGGCGATTCAGCGAGACGGGTGACGCGGCGGCGGCAGCGCTTGAGCGCGAGATCGAGGCGCGGGCAGGGGCCGCCGGGGTGCGCATCCTGGGCCCGAACGGGATGGGTGTGTATCACCCCGCGGGCGGGGTCTCGTTTCGCCCGGACCTGCCAGGGGACCGGGGCGGCGTGGCGATGATCTCCCAGAGCGGGAACAACGCGGTAGAGGTCATTGCGCGGGGACACGCTCGCGGCCTGCGCTTTGGCAAAGTGGCGAACTACGGCAACGGGATGGACATCACTCCCGGGCGGCTCCTGGCATATCTCGCCGAAGACCCCGAGACGTCCGTGATCGCGGGCTATGTGGAGGGGGTGCCCGATGGAAGGGGGTTCTACGAAGGACTGGCGGCTGCCGCCATGAGGAAGCCGGTGGTTATCCACAAGGCGGGGCGGACGGGCGCGGGGGCCCGCTCGGCAGCATCGCACACGGCGGCGCTGGCAGGGAGCGCGGCGCTATGGACGGCGGCGCTGCGCCAGGCAGGAGCCATTGAGGCCCGGAGCCAGGAGCAGCTCCTGGACCTTGTGGTGGGGGCGTCGCTGCTGCGGGGCCGGGGCGGGAGGCGGGTGGCTGTGGTTGGCGGGGGCGGCGGCCGGAGCGTCCAATCCGCGGACGCGTGCGAGGAGAATGGCCTGGAGGTGGTGCCGCTGCCGATGGCGGTACGTGAGCAGGTGCGAGCAAAGGCGCCCGGGCTGGCGGACTGGATCGCCAACCCGGTTGACCAGTCGATCCTTGCCGGGAGCGGGCTGTCATCGAACGGCCTGCTTGAGCTGATGCTTGCCAGCCCGGAGTATGACGCCGCCATCGCCAACGTTGGGGAGGACTGGTTCTTCGGCCGGCCCGATGGGGACGAGAGGCTGCGGCACGCATGCGGGCGCCTCGCGGCTATCGTCGTGGCTTCGCCGAAGCCGGTAGCCGTGGTGCTCGGACCGACGGAGACGGCGGTGGACTGGCAACGGGAACTCGTCGATAGCGTGCGCGACGAGCTGGTGGCGAAAGGCGCGGCGGTCTTTCCGACAGTTGAGCGCGCAGCCGCTGTGATGGGACGGCTGCCGGGGCGTGCCTGACCGTTCCCCGCAATGACCGCGCCCTCACAAACGCCTGCCGTTGAGATTGATGAAGAGGCGTTGAGGCGCGTCCTGCCGCCCTACCGGGTGGTGCTTCACAACGACGACCACAACACGATGGACCACGTCGTCCGCTCGCTTGTCCGCTGCGTGCCATTGCTCACGGTGGAGAGGGCGGCGGAGATCATGTTCGAGGCGCACCACAACGGGCAGGCGTCTGTCATCGTCTGCCCGAAGGAGGCGGCGGAGCACTACCGTGAGCGGCTCGAGTCGTGCGGATTGACGGCCACCATCGAGCCCGCATGAGCAGCCGGGCGTAACGCTAAAGTAGGTTGGAGAGAGCTTTACGTGGGGAAGGCGAACATGAGCAAGGAAGCAACCAACGCCGCCGTTCGCAACCAGTTCGGGGCGGTTGCGGCAGCCTATGCCACAAGCGCTGTGCACGCGTCCGGCCCGGATCTCGCGGCCATGATCGATGCAGCCGGAGTGAAGGGCGGTGAACGCGTGCTGGACATGGCGTGTGGCGCGGGGCACACGGCCCTGGCCTTCGCGGCGCGCGGGACAGAGACGGTGGCGGTGGACCTAACGCCCGAGATGCTGGAAGTAGCGGCTGGATTGGCGCGCGAGCGGGGAATGGCGAACATCACCTTCCAGCAGGCCGACGCTTCGGCGCTGCCATTCGCGGGGGCGGAGTTCGACCTCGTGGTGACCCGTTACGCGGCCCATCACTTTGCCGAACCAGCAGTTGCGCTGCGCGAAGCTGCACGCGTGCTGCGGCCGGGCGGCCGGTTTCTCCTGGTCGACACGGTATCGCCAGAAGACGCGGCGCTGGACACGTTCCTCAACGCGGTCGAACTCCTGCGGGATGACTCGCACGTCCGCGACTGGCGCGCTTCGGAGTGGGTGCGGATGCTAAAGGGGGCAGGTTTCGAAGCGGACGTACGAGAGCGGCTGGCGGTTTCCCTCGACGGTTTGTCGTGGGTGGCCCGCGCGCAGACCCCGACGTCGCGGGTAGCGATGCTCAAGGAGATCCTCGCGGGCGCCTCCCCGGCGCGCAGGGCGGTCTTCGAGATCCGCGATGAGCCGTGGGGATTCAGCATCCCGGTGGCGCTGGTGGCTGGCCGGCTGGTGGACTGAAATACGCGTCAGGGGGCGCCCGGCACGGTCGCGCGGATATGTGCCGCGATGGCCGCGAACTCGGCGCCGGCGGAGACGGGGGTCATCACGGGGTAGGTATCGAAACGGCTGGAGATGTAGGCCATGAACTCGCCCATCTCCTTCTCGCCCGGGAAGCCGATGACGAGGAACATCGTGCGGCGGTCGAGAGCGACGTAGAAGGCCTCTGGCTGGAACCGCTGCACGATGTGCCCGATGAACGGCCCGGGGCCCCCGGCCTGGGAGTCCATGCGGGTGCCGGTACTGGCTGAAACGTCGATCGTCACGTGGAACTTCATGACAGGGTGCCTCCCCGGCGCAACTGGCGTTGAGCGGCGCCTGGAACAGGTTCGCACGAAGAGCGGGCCGGGGCACCCCCGGGGCCGCTACTGGCGGTTGACCATGCCGGATACCCGCCGGGGCCGGACGCGCACTATCACGCGCCCTTCGGCGGCAAGGCGCTCAACGTAGCCTTCGGGTGGGTTCCAATCGGGCTGGCCGCGCATGGCCCGGTTGATGGCGACATGAGGTGGGACGATGCCGTCCTCCTGGATGGTCGCTGTTCCCTCCACGGTGAGGAAGCCGAAGGGAGCGCCTTCGTCCAGAACGTAGAGGGCGATGCGGGAGTCGCGGGCAACGGTGCGGGCCTTCAGCCGGGACCGGGTGGTGCTAAAGACCAAGTCCTCGCCATCACGTGCGAAGAAGACTACCGATGAGGTGGGGCTTCCATCGCGGCGAAGCGTTGTGGCCACGGCCCACTTGTTGCGGTCAATGAAGGCGTCCTGTTCCGGGGTTCCGATCATTCCTTGCTCACGTTCCTTTCCTTGGGGTTGAAGAGCCTGTGAGCAATTGTGGCTTTCAAGCGTGACGCGCGGCAAACAGGCCCCCTCGGCCCTGCGGCGCGCCCGCGCTAACCTTCAAGGGATGGATGAACGAGAGGCGGCGGGAGGATGTCCGGCGAGGCCATTCCCATGGCGGCGCTTCCTGGCCGGCGCGGCCGCGCTGGGTGGCGGGGCGGCCGGGAGCGGCCTGCTGGTCGTGGGGATGCTCGTGTTGTTCGTGCGCCTGAGCTGGCCTCACACCGAGCCGCCCGGGGACCCGGACTTTGGCATCAACTTCAGCTGCAACTACGCCGAGTACCTGCTGCTCGAGGACCCGGCGACGGGCAACGGCGACGTTCCGGACGACCGCCCCGGACGGGCACAGTGGTGTGCCGATACGCTCGGTCAGATTCTATCGGGCCTGGGGGCGAAGCATGTGCGCCTTTCGGTGGAGTGGTCGCAGGTGGAACCGGCGCCGGGAGTGTTCGACTGGACGCTCATGGACGCGCTGCTCGTGGAAACAGAACGCCAGGGAGCGAAGGCGCTGCTCACGGTCGGGGTGAAGGCGCAGCGCCACCCGGAGTACTACATACCGGGCTGGGTGCTTGAGCGTGCCGGCGTAGGCTACGGGGACGAGGTTTCGAAGGACCCGTTCGTGCGTGAGCGGGCGCTGATGATGGTGGAGGCGGCCGTCGCTCATTTCTCGGGTTCGGCAGCGATTGATGCCTGGGGAGCCGACAACGAACCGTATGTGCCCTCGCTGCGGGCATCGAACTGGTCGCTCAGCCGTGAGTTCGTGCAGGAAGAGGTGGCGGTAATCAGGAGGAATGACCCCCTGGGCCGGCCAGTGTCCATCAACCATGGCCAGCACTTCGTGTTCGACCGGCGGTGGAGAGACGCGCTGGCGGATGCCGACGTGCTGGCGCAGAGCCTCTATCCATGGCGGAACTACGGGCTGGTGGGGCGCACACTGGTGGTCCCGATCCTGGAGATCGGGCCGTTGGCGCCCAACTACAACTACCAGGCCAGGCTGGCCCACGAACGGGGCCGCGGCTTCTGGATCACCGAGATGCAGGCCGAGCCGTGGGTTGACGGGGATATCCGGCTGGTCTCGCCCGAGCGTCCATCAGCCAACCTGACGGAGGCGAACTTCAGGAAGAACATCGACTACGCGCGGCGGGTGGGAGCGGGCCGAATCTACCTCTGGGGAGCAGAATGGTGGCTCTTCCAGAGGGTGCGCTACAGCGACCCAACGTGGTGGGACCTGGGCAGGGAAGCTATCTCAGGGGCCAAGAAGGATTCCCTGCCCGCGCAGGTGAGATGAGCCCTGCCCGTGCCAGGCGGGCACTGCCGGTCGCACGCTACTTGCCGAGACCGGCGGCCCCCGCGGTGTGGACGTTGCAGCCCGGTGCGTCTGCGACCACCCGGTCGATGCGGGGTGCGAGCCGCCGAATCTCGGCGAGGAGCTTGCCGGTATCCACGTCCATCGGGACATAGGCGACGGCGCCGGCGCGGAGGTACCGTTCGCGCTCCGTGTCGCGCGGGATGGCGGCAAGGACGATGACGCGGGCGCCGCGGGCCGTGAGCCTTTCGCAACGCTCGGGTTCGCATTCGGAGGCGGTGGTCACAACGATGTCGGCGGGCACCGATGGTTCAACCCCGTCTCCTGGCAGGGCAGGAGGCTGAGAACGTTCAAGCCGCGAAGCGAGGGCCTTCTGGAGTGCGGTGTTCGAAGTGAGCAGGTGAATGGAAGCACCCATGGGTTCTAGGCTCGCACAGAGTGCGCGCGGCCATGATGGCCATTGGGAGCGACCTTGCTGGCCCTTTGGGCCGAACTTGCGCGGTCTCGCCGAGCAGGCGGCGCAACTGGAAACGCAGGCGGCCTCCCATCACGTAGAATGCTGTTATGTGCCCGGCCGAGGCTCTCACTGGGGAGCAGTCCGTGATTGCGCGTTGCCTTGCCGAGATGGCGGGCACGGCCGACCTGATTGCCGGGCTGAGCGACCTCAACGAGATCCTGCAGCGGCTTGCTTCGCGGGCGCGCGACCTGGCGGGAGCGAGCTACGCGGCTGTTTCGACCTTCGATGAAGAGGGTGCCGTGGAACGCTTTGTCTACACGGGGATGGACGAAGCGCAGGCACGCCGGCTGGGGAACGGGCCCACGGGCAGGGGGCTGCTGGGAGAGCTGGCCAGGCAGGAGCACACGATGGTGCTGGATGACCTTCGCGCGCACCCTTCGTTCACAGGCTGGCCCGATGGCCACCCCGCGATGTGCCGATTCATCGGTGCACCAATCCGAGCGGGTGGCAGGACGATCGGCGCCTTCTTCCTCGCTCGTGGGGAAGCCGAGGAGGCGTTCTCAAGCGCAGACGAACTCTCGATTGCCACACTGGCGCAGCAGGCCGCGGTGAGCGTGGCTACCGCTCTCGCGCAGGATAGGAGCGGGCGCCTCTTCCTGCTGGAGGAGCGAGAGCGGATTGCACACGACCTCCACGACGGGACCATCCAGGCTCTCTATGCGCTCGGGCTCGAGCTCGATGCACTCTCTAACCGGGCAGACGTTCCGCCGGTGACCAGGGAACCGCTAACGCATGGGGTCGCGCGCATCAACGACCTGATCGGCGACATCCGCGCATATATCACGATGCTGGAAGCGGAAGCGCCGGCCGCTCAACCCGAACTGGGCAGGGACCTGGCGTTCGTGCTGAGGCAGATGGTGCCCTCAGGGACTGACACGGTCGTGAACATCACGGCGGCAGCGCTCCAGGAGCTGAGCGCGCGCGAATCCGAGGATCTGCTCTACATTGCCCGGGAAGCCATCAGCAATGCGATACGTCACGGCGAGGCAACGAAGATCGCGGTTGACCTGCGCCAGACGCCCGGCGAGACGGCCCTCACGATCCAGGACAACGGGGCGGGGTTCGACTCTGAGCACGTTCGCACGGGCCTCGGCAGCGTGACGATGCGCACGCGCGCCGAACGGCTCGGGGGTACCCTGACCGTTCTCGGTATCCCGGGCATGGGAACAACGGTACGGGTGGCGATTCCGAGGAGGCGAGATGACTGAGACGATTCACGTGCTGTTGGCCGACGACCACGACCTGGTGCGTGGTGGGCTGAAGGCGGCTCTCCGGAACTTCCCCGAGTTCAGCGTGGTGGCCGAGGCGCGCGACGGTGAGGAAGCGGTGCGCGAGGCTCTGCGGCACCGGCCCGAGCTAGTAGTGCTGGACGTGCGCATGCCGCGGTTGTCGGGGATCGAAGCGTGCCGCGAGATCCGGGCAGGGTTCCCCGCGGCGAACGTGCTCATGCTCACATCGTTTGCGGACGAGAAGGCGGTGATGGCCGCCATCGTGGCCGGTGCGGCCGGCTTCATGCTCAAAGAGGTGCAGACGGCCGAGCTGATCGAGGCGATGCGCGTCGTGGGCAGGGGAGGGAAGATCCTGGACGCGATCAGCTCGGCCGCGGTGATCGAACAGATCCGGCGCGGAAACGTGGTGACCGAGGAGGACCGTCTCGCCCAGCAACTCACCGAGCGGGAGCTGAGAATCCTGGACCTGATTGCCGATGGGCTTACGAACCGGGAGATCGGTGAACAGCTTTACCTGTCGGAGAAGACGGTGAAGCATCACGTGAGCGACATACTGGGCAAGCTGGGGCTGACGCGGCGGGTGGAGGCGGCCGGCTTCGCGATCCGGCGCGCGGCGCGGAAGCCGGCGACTGACTGATCGCGCGAAGGGGCTCTCTCAGGCGGCCCCGCGCATCTCCTTGCCCAGGTCGCGGCAGGCCTGCCCGTATTCGGAGAGGGCCTGGATTATGGGCTGGTCCGCGCCAAAGGCGGCGCCCAGCTGGAAGCGCAGGGCGCGGTGGACGTGCTCGCTGGCGGCGCGCCAGTCCTCGCCCCGGCGACAGGCGGCGCCGTATTCGGAGATGGCGCGCACAATTGGCTGGTCGGCGCCGAGGCTGCGCCCGAATGCGTCGCGAAGGGCGTTGTACAGGTGTTCGCTCGCCGCGCGGAAGCGTTCTCGGGGGGTGAGAGTGGAGAGCGGGGTGAACATGGCATCACCTCATGGATTGTTTCGTCTATGTTACGAATACATTACACAAATGTTTCCTGCGCTGCTATGGCTGTGGGAACTCAGTTTTCGGACCTGGAGAGGCCGGGGAAGGCGATTGCTCACATACTTCAATTAAATACCTATTATTGACAGCGTCTATTGTGTAATCCACACTGTGGGCCGAATCGCAAAGGAGGCCCAAAGTGGCAAACGCAGAAAAGAAGTCCATGGACACCCCGGATGAAACCCGCTCAATCCCCCGGGGCAAGGTGGAACTGGTGCAGATCGCCGGGGCGACGATCGGGCGCCTGACGCTTGAGCCGGGCTGGCGCTGGTCGGTGGATGTCAAGCCGGTGGCCAACACCGAGTGGTGCGAGGCGCCGCACTTCCAGTACCAGGTCTCGGGCATCCTTCACGTGAAGATGGCCGACGGGACCGAGTTCGAGACCCGGGCTGGAGAGGTCTCTTACCTGCCTTCGGGTCATGACGCGTGGGTTGTCGGCAATGAGCCGGTGGCGCTTGTCGACTGGTCGGGGGCGCCCAACTATGCCAAGCCGCAGGTGGCGGCTGCCATAGGCCGGCGCAACTAGGGGACGGTCCTGCCCTCGCTCCAATGGAAGCGGTCGTGGAAGCGCAGCAGCGCGCGCAGGAGTGGCCCACCGAGGGCGACGATGGCGATGGCGTTGCAGGCGCTTCGCATCAGGTCCCAGCCGAAGCTGGTGAGGAAGTAGAAGTTCCAGTATCTCCTCACCGCTTCGGCTGCTCCGATGCCGGGCTGGAAGGTGACATCGGGCCCTCCCACCCAGAATGGCCAGAACCAGAGGTTGGTCACGGCGCCAAAAAGGATGCCCCAGGCGGCGCCGAAGAGGGCGAGGAGGCCAACCTCAGCCCGCCCGTCCAGCCGGAGCGCCACAAGCAGCGGCTGCAGAGCACCGGCGGTGAGGCCCATCCAGGCGCTCGCAAGCATCTGGAAGGGGAGCCAGGGGCCGACGCCACCGGTCACCAGCGCGCTGAGGAAGAACGAGAGCGCGCCGAGCAGGAAGCCCATCCTCGGGCCGAACGAATACCCTCCGAGAATGACCAGGAAGAAGTAGAGATTGGCTCCCGCGGGGAGGGTGACCGTGCGCAGGACGGCCGCCAGCGCGGCGAGAACGCCGAGGGCGGCAAGCGACTTGCTGTTGAGGCCGCCGCTCGTGAGCTCGGCGATGGTAAGGGCGAGGCAGAGGGAGGCGACGGCAGCGACGATGAGCGGGCCATCGGTCGCGTGCATGAACCAGGAGCTGTCCTCCCGGCGGGCGGTAGCAAAGAGGAAGGGATGCAGGTAGGCTGCGAGCCCGAGCAAGTTCAGAGCGGCGAAGGAAGTTGCCGCCGCAGAAGGCATCCGCAAGGCCGGCGCGCGGCGGGAGGCCTGTTCAACGGCCATGGCTGCGCCACCTCCAGGCGCCAGCGATTGCGATGGCAAGCCCGGCCACGACGGCGGCAAATACGGCGACTCCCGTTGGCTGGCCGCCGGAGGAGGCATCCCCGGGGCCGGCCGGGAGCGGCCGAACGGGCGATGGCGAGCTCCCGGGAGGGGGTGTGGACAACCCTGCTGTCGCGGTGTGCGTGGCGGAGGGCCCGGACGTGACGGCTGCCGAAGGCTCGGATGTGGCCACGGCGCCAGCGGGTGGGGAACTCTCCGGCGATGGCGCCGCCGGCGATGACGGGTGGGAAGTGGGCGCCGGGGAAGAGGCGGCGGCAGGAGGATGGCCGCAGACCTGCTCGAAGGTGATGTTGGCGGGAGCGGGAGCGCTCATGGGTGTGCCTTTGCCCCACTTCCAGGCCTGCAGGTCGCCGTTTTTCGCTGCCTGGGCGGCGAAGCCAAGCGCCGAATAGACCCACTCCTTGCCATAGGAGCGGGTGAAGAACGCCCAGTAGATACAC
>WBZY01000787.1_pt2 | contig 14492 bp, 9 predicted proteins | sample 5204191 | NCBI WGS metagenome assembly WBZY01 (sample SAMN12344363, study PRJNA552823) | activated sludge metagenome | biome: Activated sludge suspended growth; feature: Anammox Sidestream; material: Wastewater; isolation source: activated sludge from anammox sidestream of wastewater treatment...
GCCGCCGAGCCCGCGCCGCCGCCGCCCGATGTGGCGCTGCTGACCGAGATCCGCGACCTGCTCAAGCAGGGCAAGTAGGCCCACGCCCGGCCTGCGCGGCGGCCGCCGCGCAGGCATGACCTTTGGCCCAAAGCATGGCGCCACGCCGCGCGCATAATCGGCGTTCCCCCACGAGGAACGCCGCCATGCGCCGCTCGCTGCCGCTCGCCCTGCTCCTGCTCGCCTCGCCGCTCGCCATCGCCGCGGGCAAGCCCACCGTGATCCCGGATGCGGCGCTGGCCACCGCCGCGCAATTGCGCGAGGCCGCGCTCAAGGACGAGGTCGCCCTCGCATTCACGCGCGACCTCACCACCGAGATCGGGCCGCGCCTGGCCGGCAGCGACAACGACCTCAAGGCGCGCGAGTGGACCATCGCGCGCTTCAAGGCGCTCGGCTTCGACAAGGTGTGGAGCGAGCCGGTGACCTACCCCAAGTGGGTGCGGCGCGGCGAGCACGGCCAGGTGCTGGCACCGTTCCCGCAGCCGCTGAGCCTCACCGCACTGGGCCATTCGCCCGGCACGCCGGCCGGCGGCCTCAGCGGCGAGGTGGTCGGCTTCGACACGCTCGACGCGCTCAAGAACGCCGATCCGGCCAAGGTCCGGGGCAAGATCGTCTACGTCGGTGCGCGCATGCACGCCAAACAGAGCGGCCAGGACTACGGCATCGGCTCGAGCGTACGCTCGATCGGCCCGTCGCTGGCATCGAGCAAGGGCGCGCTCGGCTTCCTGTTGCGCAGCGCGGGCACCGACGCCAACCGCCTGCCGCACACGGGCGTGACGCGCTTTGCCGAAGGCGTCACGCCGATCCCGGCCGCGGCCCTGGCCGCGCCCGACGCCGACCAGGTCGAGCGCATCCTCGCCGGCAGCCAGGTGCTGCGCATCGCCTTCACGCTCGACTGCGGCTTCGAGGGCGAGTACACCGGCGCCAACGTGATCGGTGAGTTCACCGGCAGCAAGAAACCGGCCGAGTACTTCATCATGGGCGGCCACCTCGACTCTTGGGACTTGGGCACCGGCGCGATCGACGACGCCGCGGGCATCGGCATCGCGGTCGGCGCGGCCAAGCTCATCGCCAACCTGCCACAACGCCCCGCCCGCAGCATCCGCGTGATCGCGTTCGCCAACGAGGAATCGGGCCTGTACGGCGCGCGCGCCTACGCCAGCGCGCATGCCAAGGACATCGCCAAGGCCGTGCTAGGCAGCGAGTCGGACCTGGGCGCTGACCGCATCTATCTCGCCACCGCGAGCGTCAAGCCCGAGGCGCGCGACGCGGTCGCGCAGATCGCCAAGGTGCTCGAACCGCTCGGCATCGCCTACGACGCCAAGCGCTCCGGCAGCGGCGGCTCGGACCTGTCGGCCGTGCATGCGGTGGGCATGGCCGGCCTGTCGCTGCACCAGGACGCGACGCGCTATTTCGACTGGCACCACACCGCCAACGACACCTTCGACAAGATCGACCCCGAGCAGCTGCGCCAGAACGTGGCCGCCTACGCGGTGGTCGCCTACCTGGCCGCACAGGCACAGGGTGACTTCGGCTCCAGGCCCGGCGCATTCGCCGACGACAAGGGTTGGGACTGAGCACCGATCGACCGCATCGGGTGCGCCTGGCAAGGCCAAGCCAGCGGTAGGCGGCGCGCCAGCCGCTGAATCGACGGCTTGTGGGTCATGGGCGATCAGGAAGTGAACCTGACCCCGTTAGTTGGACCCCGTTAGTTGCGGATGCAAGCAACCCGCCGAGTGCGCAACGAGCCCACCACAGATGTGGGTTGGCGGTCGCGCTGGCACCGACGATCCAGCCCGACTCGCGGTGCGGGCTTGGGCGCGCAGGAGCGCGCCGCTCTTGCCGACGCCCATCAGCGGCGGCGGGCGGTGGGCCGAAGCGGCCCGCAGGGGGAGCGCGTTGGATGATCGCGCCGCGCTTGCGGATCTTCAGCGGGATGAAGGTCGACAGCTTCACTTGCCCACCATCGCGCCGTTCGCGGGCGATGGCTGCGCCCAAGGTCTGCAGTTTCGGCTTCATACGGTTTCCTCCATTTCCTGCAATTCCGCGCCGATGCTGCCGGGCAGCAATTCCCCGGCCAGTTCCTGCCAGCCCTGATCGCGCCAGGTGATTTCCAACCCGCCATCGGCAATTACCACACGCTCGATCAGGAGTTTTGCCAGACGGCAATGTTCCGCCGGGAACAGCTCCCGCCACAGGCCCGCGAGGTTGCGCATCGGCAGCACGACCTGCGGTTCGGTGCGGTCGGGCCGGGTGACCTGCATCCGATCCCAGACCGCCTGCATGATGTGCGGGGCGGTCAGCGCCGCCACGATCTGCTGCGTGAGGCCCGCCAGCACCTTCTGCCGAGCACCGTCCTTGATGTTGTCGGGGAACCATTCGATCCGGCCTTCGGTGTGGCCGACGGCATGGGTCAGGATGGTCTGCTGGGTCGGGGTTGGGGAATTGCTCATCGTGTGCTCCTTCAAGGGTGATTGGGAGCACGATGAATGCGTTCTTCAAGCAGGAAGCCAAGCCATTTTCTGGCTTCTCGGCACCTATCGATGTGACACATTACGTCGCAGCAACCCGGATGATGGTTTCCATCACAAGGAGAAACCATCATGGCAAGACGTCGGTCGCGTTGCACCGCAAATGCGGTTGGTCCCGATCCCATCATTCTTCTCTGGTTGCTGCGCATTCTGGTGCCGCTGGGTGGGCAGCGTGAATTCGTGCGTTCTCACGGCTTCAACAACGATACGTTGGCTGAGGTGATTGGCCTGGGGCATTGGATCGACCCGTCCCCCAATGATTTTGACCTCAAGGCCGTTCAATCAGAACTGCGGATGCTGCATCAGAAGGCTGAAAAACAATGGGAAAAAGCCCCTCTGCCCGCTTGCCTGCGCAACAACGTTGGACAACTGTCCGATCTGGTCGGTCTCAGTACAACCGATTGCAGAATCCTGGAGTTCGCCGTGTCAATCCACAATGAACGACTCTTGGACGACACTGCCGACTGGCTTGGCCAGATTTCATCAGTCAAAGCCTTTCATGCCCTCTCGGCGATTCTTGGTCTGCCCGAGCCAGAAATTCGTGCATCACTAAGTGCACAGGGCATCCTCGCACGCTCCGGCTTGGTTTCGGTCGACCGTAGCGGTACCAGCACGCTGAGCGGCAAGTTGGATCTGCTCTCCGATGGGTTTGCCGATCTGATGGCATCTTCGGAAGCCGATCCGATCAGTTTGCTGCGCGGCACCGTATCTGCCGCAGGCCCAGCACAACTCAAGCTGGCCGATTACAGCCACATCAATGCTTCCCTGCAAATTCTGCGTCCGTATCTACGGCACGCGGCCACGACCGGGCGGCGTGGGGTCAACATCTTCCTACATGGAGCGCCGGGTACAGGCAAGAGTCAGCTGGCACGAGCCCTAGCTGATGAACTGGGATGTGAACTGTTCGAGGTGGCAAGTGAGGACGCCGATGGCGATCCAGTGAATGGCGAACGCCGTCTGCGTGCGTTTCGCGCTGCCCAGAGTTTCTTCGCACAACGCCAGGCACTCATCGCCTTCGACGAGGTCGAGGATGTCTTCAACGATGGTGATAGTTTCTTTGGCCGCAAGAGTACGGCTCAGGTCCGCAAGGCGTGGATCAACCGGATGCTCGAAGAAAATCCGGTGCCGACGCTTTGGTTGTCCAACTCCATTGATGGCCTCGATCCGGCCTTCATTCGCCGCTTCGACATGGTGTTCGAACTGCCCGTGCCGCCAAAAAAGCAGCGTGAGCGGATTCTGCAGGAGAATTGCGGCGACCTGATCGATGCTTGCATTATTTCGCGGATTGCCGAGGCCGAATCTCTGGCACCCGCTGTGGTGGCCAAGGCAAGCTCAGTCGTTCGCTCGATACGCGAGGATCTTGGCCAAAAGGGTTGCGCCACGGCGTTTGAACGGTTGATCAGTAATACCTTGGAAGCACAGGGACACCGTCCCATCGTTCAGAACGATCCGAATCGACTGCCGGAAATCTACGATCCGGGGTTCATACATGCCGATGCCGACCTAAGCAGTGTTGCAGATGGACTGATTGCGGCGCGCGCTGGCCGACTTTGTTTGTATGGCCCTCCCGGTACGGGCAAAACCGCCTATGGGCGGTGGCTGGCTCAACAACTGGATGTCCCTTTGTTGGTGAAACGTGCCTCTGACTTGATGTCCCCCTATGTCGGCGAAAACGAGCAGAACATCGCTCGGGCATTTCGACAAGCAGCGCAGGATGGGGCGCTGCTGCTGATCGACGAAGTCGACAGCTTTCTTCAGGATCGTCGCGGGGCTCAGCGTGGTTGGGAAGTGAGCATGGTCAATGAGATGCTCACCCAGATGGAATCGTTCTCCGGCGTATTCATCGCCTCGACAAACTTGATGACAGGTCTGGATCAGGCTGCGCTGCGTCGCTTCGACCTCAAGGTGAAGTTCGACTTTCTGCGACCAGAACAGGCCTGGGAACTGGTGCGTCGTTACTGTATACAACTTAACCTCCCTGCTCCACAGCCTGATCTGCTGACAAGGACGATGCGTCTGCAGCGGCTGACCCCTGGCGATTTCGCCGCCGTGCTGCGTCAACACCGATTCCGCCCCATTCAATCACCGGCCACACTGGTTTCGGCTCTGGAGGCGGAGTGTGCCGTGAAAGAAGGTGGAAAGGCATCGATTGGGTTTATCTGACCATCAACCGCATGGGATAATTTGACAAAAAGGGAGGATCAATGCGCACGCTTTCGAAGTCCAAGCTACTGGCTTACCGGCAGTGCCCCAAGCGACTGTGGCTTGAGGTGCATCGCCCCAAGTTGCGTGAGGATTCGGCCGCCACCCAGGCTAGTTTTGCCGTGGGGCATCAAGTCGGTGACATTGCCCGACGATTGTATGACCCCAAGGGCAAGGGCGTTCTTATCGATCCGCAAGCAGACGGCTTTGATGCTGCATTCGCTCGTACCCTGGAGCTTCTACAGGTAGCTCAACCGATCTTCGAAGCGGGCTTTCGCGCGGAAGGAGCGTTAGCTCTTGCAGACGTGATGTTGCCGATAAGAAGATGTGGCAAGCTGGCCTGGCGTATGGTCGAGGTGAAATCCTCCACCTCAGTCAAGGACTACCATCGCGACGACGCGGCTGTGCAATCCTTCGTCGCCCGCTCCTCCGGTGTGCCACTCACCAAAATCGCGCTCGCACATATCGACAGCGATTGGGTTTATCCAGGCAATGAGGATTACAACGGGCTATTGCTCGAAAACGATCTGACGGATGAAGTTTTCGGCCGGGGAGAAGAGGTGCGCGGCTGGATTGCCGAGGCGCAACAGATCGTCGCAAAGAAACGCGAGCCCAGGGTTGCTACGGGCAAGCACTGCGGCAATCCCTATGAGTGCGGATTTCTTGCCTATTGCCAAAGTCAGGAACCGCAGGCAGAGCAGCCGATCAAGTGGCTACCTGGTCGCCTGAGCAACGGGCTTCAGGCGCACATTGAGGCGCATGGCCTGACAGAACTTCGCGACTTGCCTGATGCACTGCTTAACGACAAGCAGCAACGCGTCAAGGCGGCCACCCTCTCCGGCAAACCCTATTTCGACCAGCGGGCGTCCGCGCAAGCACTTGCCGCTTACAAGCTGCCCGCTTATTTCCTGGACTTTGAAACCATCCAATTTGCCGTACCGATCTGGAAGGGAACACGGCCTTACCAGCAGATTCCTTTCCAGTTCAGCGTACACCGCCTCTCACGTACAGGCAAGCTCGATCAGCAGGCATTTCTCGATATCACAGGCAGCGATCCGTCCAAGGCATTTAACGAAGCCTTGATTGCCGCGTGCTGCGAGCGAGGTCCAATATTCGTCTACAACGCCGGTTTTGAAACGGCCCGCATCCGCGAGTTGTCTGAGCGCTTTCCTCGTATGGCCAAGTCACTGCTGGCATTGAACGAGCGCGTGGTGGATCTCTTACCTGTGGCTCGAGACCATTACTACCACCCCAGCCAGCAAGGCAGTTGGAGCATCAAGGCCGTGCTGCCAGCACTCTGCCCGGACTTGGATTACGGAGATCTCGATGGTGTTCAGGATGGCGGGATGGCCATGGATGCCTTCCTGGAAGCGTTGTCACCGCAAACCAGCAAGATGCGCAGGACCGAGATCGAGCAGCAATTGCTGGCCTACTGCGCGCTCGACACCTATGCCATGGTTCGCTTATGGTCGGTCTTTACAGGGTCGGCATTGAAGGTCTGAGATGGCAAAGCGCTCCGACACACTCGAAACCGTATTGCTTGCCGTCGAGTTGTTGCGCCGCATTCCGCGCGGCCGCAAGGTGACCGCCAGTGAACTGCATCGGCAACTCAAGGATGCCGGTATCGATAGGGATCTGCGCACCATCCAGCGACAACTGGAAATGCTCAGCGAGCATTTCGAGATCGAGCGTGACGACCGTAGCAAACCCTATGGCTATCGTTGGCTGGAGCAGGCCAAATCCTTGGCGGTGCCCAATCTCACGCCACAGGAGTCGTTGCTGCTCCAGTTGGCCGAGGAACATCTGAGAAATCTTCTGCCCACGCGTTTGATGAAATCGATGGAAGGTTTTTTCAGCCAAGCCCGGCGAAATCTAGGTCCGAATAGCAGTGCGCGTCTGGAGCGTGAGTGGCCCGGCAAGGTACGTGTCGTGGCTACCAGCCAGCCGCTGTTGCCGCCAAAGATTGTTTCCGGCGTATTCGAAATTGTCAGTGAGTCGTTGTACAGCAACCGCTGGCTTCATCTAGACTACCGGAATTCGGGAGGGAAGCGAGGCAAGGTGGAAGTTATGCCTCTGGGCTTAGCCCAGCAGGGGCCACGCCTCTATCTCGTTTGCCGATACCGTGGCTATGACAACGAACGCAGCTTGGCGCTGCACCGAATCTTGTCAGCCGAGATGTCGACGCTGACGTTCGATAGGCCCAAAGAATTTGACCTCAAGAAGTATGACGACGATGGACGTTTCGGCTTCGGCGAGGGCGAAAAAGTGCAATTGGCGTTCCGTATCGAGCGTAATGCCGGCTTTCATTTGCTGGAATCTCCACTGTCGAGTGACCAACAAGTGGTCGAACTCAATGACGGGCGGCTCGAAATCACAGCGTCAGTAATGGATAGCGCCATGCTCGAATGGTGGCTGCGGCGGTTCGGGGATGCAATTGAAGTTGTTGGGCGGCGTTCCATTGTCTCGGTGAAGCCGTAACGAAGGAGATCTCATTGATCGAAGGTGTGTGGGGCCTTCTCGGTCCCGAATTTCTGCCGAATACGCGACGAACTCGAACCCTTGGACTTGGCGCTTCAATACGCCGCTTTAGTGATCTTGCTGTTCCCGGGATAGGTGGCGTCTGGTACGGCAAGCAGCTGCTACTTGCGGCGCTTGGTGTGGCTGTAGCGGAAGCTGCGCGCAGCCAAGGTGTGAGAGTGCAGAATATTGAAGTGGCGAACGCAATTGAAGCGCTGGCCTGTTGGCTGGCCTTCAAAAGCAATGACTGGAGTAGTGACAGTCGCTTGCGCGGAAATACCAAGTTGCAAGGCAAAGATGATTTCAGTTTCCGGCGGGCCCGTCAGCGAAATTTCTACGTCACACAGCCTATGCGAATGGCGACCGTCCAGGCCTTGCACGCACTTGGCTTTGTCGAGTCCGACAGCGCACGCTTTAATGCATTTTGTTGCACGGAAGAAGGAAGTAATTTCATTGAGCAAGCCACAAGAAGTTACAGCCCACATAAAACATCAGTCATTGACCATCTAACCAAGTGGGTACTGGGCGAGAGTGACAAGCTGGAGAATTCCCTCCGACTTATTCAGGCACTGTCTCCTCTTGACTCTCTCTCGCAAGGCGCAATTCAATTACTTCGCGAAAGGCTAATTCAAGGAGGGACCGAATCCCGTGAGGATAAGAAACGGCGAGGTAACGCACTGGCGTGGGTCGAGTCACTCCGAACAAATGGGCCAGACAAGCTAGCGGGGGCGCAGCGTCCGCAAGAAATTTCAGAAGATCATTGGCACGACCTTCAGGCAGGGGCCTTGTTTTTTCAAGCTCGTGAAGCCGCAATTGCTACGCTCGATGCAGCAGAGGTCCATATCGGAAACCAGGGTGCCGGCCAATTCCTATCCTTGAAACATCAAGTTCCTGATTCGCTGGCACAGTCGCTTGAAAAGCTTAAACTCGTAGCAACACAATACTTGGATCTCGCCCGCGTCGATGAGGATGCCACGACATTTTGTCAGGAGTGCGGCGGAGATGACCCGGTCAGCATCTTGCGAAAATTGGTCTATCGAGACGGGCACGTGCTGCGTCTGATAGGGGATGAAATCAAGCCAGGGGCGGCATTTCGTGGCTCGATAAAGGAGGTCAGTGCCAACGACGAAGAGCCAGAAACGCCGAACGGGGGGCGCATTTCATTGCCGGAAGGCATCTCCTACCGTGTACGAAATCTCTATCTGTTGAATCTCGACATGCACGGTGAACTGGATGAATGGCTAAATCCGCACGCGGGCGGCGGTGAAGCATGAGTATCAATCGCGAATCCTTTAGGCCACCATCGCTGGCACAGCATTTTGACGCGCCAGAAGACCACATCGGACATTTTGGTTGGCTGTGCGGGTACTCGGCGGATGCGTTATTTCTGAATGACGCCACTGAACGCTTTACTCGACTTACCCACTCCCAACGCGTCCGCCAAGGCCGTATTGCCCTAGCTACGTTGCTTGATCCTGGCACCCCTCACATTTCGTTGCTGGACGCCCCTGGTGCTGCGCATTTGCCGATTATTGATTACGCGAAAAAGCCGTTTCGGCTCCTCCATGCCAAGGTCGCTTTGCTAGGTTTTCGTCATCAGGAGAACCACAGTCAGTGGCGGTTACGCTTGCTGGTGTCAACAGGCAATTGGACATGGCAGACACTGGAAGAGAGTTTGGACCTGATATGGCGGATCGATATCGCCAGTGAATCACTCAGCAACCCTGATGTGGATATCCAGAAAAACTGTGCCGACATTAGTGCAGCCTGGAAACTATTGGAATGGATTCAGCAGCTTTTCGACGTCCGGCTGCTCAATGCTTCCGCTCATGGTCATGTCAGCGAAACGATGCTCGCGCAGCAGCAAGTCAGGCAATGGATCAATGTGTGCTCGAAAAAGGCAAATGGACAGCCGAGAGTTTTCGACAATCGGAACAAGTCCCTGCTGTCTCAGCTACCTGCACAAATCCAGGCAAACTGCGAAGTAAAACGCAATTACCTGGCCATTGGGTCCGGATTTTATGAAACATCAGATGATCAACAAAAGCCACCCGAAGTGCCACTTGCGATTCTCAAAACTCTTCGTGACAAGGGCTTGCTGACTAAGAAATCGGAGGTAGACCTCTATGTCAATCCAAATGCCTGCCAATCCATAGCCACATCGCTGCAATCATTGCGCGACAGGGGCATCACAGTACGTCCTGCAGCTATCCCAACCGTTGTGTTCGGTGAAGGAGCACGACGTAATTTGCATGCAAAATTCCTGTTCAGCGCTAATCGTCGAGACGACTCCAATGCATGCACAAGCTCCTGGGTTTACCTAGGTTCAGGGAACCTGACTCATCCAGGCTTCGCCAACAAGATGAGCTCCGCTGCGGGCAACCTCGAAGCAGGCGTTGTGTTTGCCCCGAACACGCTCTGCTGGCAGAAAAGCAAGGGTACCCCTGAGCATCAGGTGGTGACGAACCTATTACCCATTCAGCGAGGGGGTGATGAGATTCGTGACGTTTCCACGCTTCATGCTGGCCCCGGCATGGAGCAACGGGATGCAATTTATGTTGCGCCACCCGTTGCTTGGCTCGTATGGCACGAGTCGGACGATGTTCGCGAGTTACGTACCAACGACAGCTGCGTCACCGATTTCGATGTACTTGATTCAGCCAGTTTAACCTGCTCAATGACAAAAAGTGGATTTCAGTGGTGCGAAGCGCGACCCCGTGAAGTTCGCATCCGCTGGAAATCTGGAGACAAGAATCTTGAAGCTCGGATACCTGTCGTCGATCAATACGGACGTATTGCTGCGACCGAATTGCCAGCCATCGATATCGACGAGGCATGGTGGCAACTCGCGGATTTTCCAATGCCACCGGATGATGATGACGACGGAAGCGATGGTGGCGATGAAAGCGAAGGCAAGAACAACAAGAAGGGGCACTCTGTACCGATCGCCAGCTATCCGATACGGCAGATGATGGACCTGATCGAAAACATTGCCGCTAAGCAAATAGAGCTCTATGAAATTGACTGGGCGCTCTGGTGCAATCGCCTTGAGCAAATTTTGGCACAAGCCTGCGACAGCGCCCCTGTTAAGTATTTTCGCGACGCATTGAGACTGAACCCTCTAAGCCCACTGCGCCACCAGTCTTTTCGTCCATCGTTTGCAGATACCAGCGACTCAGAGTTCGGAAAGCTGTATGACGAGATGTTACTCAGGATTGAAGAGAGTTGGAAGGTCAATGAATTGAGCCCGATTGGGGATGCGAAATGAGTCAAAGGTTCGGAGGCTGGAACAGAGTCGCAAATCATCTTCTTTCTCTTGCAGATAGTCGTGTAATTCAACTTAACGACGGGCAGGCAGCGAGCCTCCAGGAACTTGCCAAGCGACTACCGAATAACGGCGTGATAATCGCGGACGAAGTCGGCATGGGTAAGACCCGGATAGCTGCGGCGGTCGCCCGGGCTGTGACTGCCACAGGTGGTCGGGTTGCGATACTGGTGCCACCTGGGTTGGGCTATCAGTGGAGCGACGAATTACAAACCGCTGGGGTCAATGCGCCGCCGATCTTACGTAGTCTCTGGCAATATTTGCAGGCATGGGAATCCAAGGATAAGAATGCTCCGTGGTTTATGGAATCGGCCCTAGTTGTGTCTCATGCTTTCACAAACTGGCGGCTTGGAGAGAACACCGTTCCGTGGCGCTGGGCTCTGCTCCCAGAAATATATGCTAGATGGCGAAAGCAAGCGAACGGGCGTTGGCCACGCGATTATCGCAATAACAAGATGCTCGACGACGCGTGGGTTCGACAAGCTGCGGAGAGCATCGTCGTTGCAGTATGCGCCAGCCCAGAAAATCATCCTGCTCGAAAACTCATTGAGGAATTAGCTGAAACGACACCTTGGCCTGGCGCTCTGACTGCCGGCGAATATAGGCATAACGCACAATTACGGCCATGGCTGGAACGTGCGGTCGGACTTGGGCTGGGTGTATTTGATCTGGTCATTGTTGATGAGGCACACAAAAGCAGGGGGCAAGACAGTGGGCTAAATCGATTGTTGACTGAGGTCGTTCTGAAATCTGTCGATGCCCGCCGCCTGGCAATGACCGCAACTCCAGTTGAGCTCGATGCCACACAATGGACGCAAATGCTGGGACGCATCCGGGTTGATGTTGCATCGAGAACAGCAGCAACTACAGCCATTTCGAATTATGCAAAATCTGTAACCAGGGTAAGGCAATGCCCGAGTGACGAAGAGGTGCGCAAGGAATTCAAAGAATCGGCAACTGCGTTCAAGCTGGCACTAAGTGACTATCTGCTGCGACGAGATAAACGGAAAGATCCTGCGATCATCAAGTTTCAGAATGAATCTGGCGAGGGTTATCACGCCTATCGGCGCGAACAGGAAATTCTGATCGATACAGCCCAACTGTCTTCTGAATGGAAGCGGGCGGTGTGTGCAGCAGAAGCCTTATCGTTTGTTACTCGCCAATCCGACCGTACGGTTGCCAAGCGGCTGCGCCTAACCTTAGGCAATGGCCACGGCATTGCTTCACTGATTGATCAGGTGCATCGAGATGACAACGAGGATCAGAAGCAAATAGAAGCCGATCACGAGCCCTGGATCGCTGCACAGTATAGCTCCAAAATAGAACCGACAGCTGACAAGCGTCTGCTACGCGCAGCGTGGTGGCAAAAGGTCATGATCGAGCCATTCGTGAAGAATGCTGGATCAGCGCTATTTGATCACCCGGCAATTCTGGCGGCTGTTAAAGAAATTGAAGCTATCTGTCTGCAAGGGGAAAAAGTTTTGGTGTTCGGTCGGTTCACACGTCCATTACGAGCACTGGTGCAACTGCTCAATGCTCGGGAGATGCTACGGTGTGTTGATGCCAATCTACCATGGCCGCAATCCAAGGTGCATGAGAACGAAGAATGGGAGGCTATCTTATCTGCTCATCGGCAGTTGCGCAGGCAAGGAGAATTGGATCGCGCGCTTCTGGATGATGCCCTTGCTGAACAATACCAAGCACTCGAGAATCAGCGCCGCAATATTCGGAAAAATCTAATCAGCCACATCGAGGAAGGTTTCACCGTCAAGCAGCCAGACAAACGCGTGCGATCGCTGTTTGATGTCTTTAAGAAAACGGTTAAGGAGGATTCGGAACAGGCTCAAGGCAACGAAGATTCTGCCTTGGGAGTAGTGGCTCGAGCAATGCACGAATTGGTACAGGCTAATGCCCAGAATGCCACGCCATTCGACTTCGCGCAGGCCTTTATTGACTTAGTGGCTGCGGCAAGTGATCGTGACGAAGGTGATGCAGATGGTGATGGGCAGTTGAATGAAGCGGAAGCATCCGGTCTCTGGGCTGAACTAAAAATCAGGCTACACGAGGAATACAACCGCCATGAAGGTGGATACGCACGATTAATGTTTGGGGAGACAAAACCAGTGACTCGGCGCTTCTTGCAATTGGCCTTCAATCGAAAGCAAGGTCACCCAAAGGTATTGGTAGCGCAATCGTTGGTGGGCCGTGAAGGGCTTAATCTTCACAAGGCATGTCGTACGGTTGTGCTGCTGCACCCAGAGTGGAATCCTGGTGTGGTTGAGCAGCAGATTGGTCGAGTCGATAGGATCGGTAGTTTGTGGGAAGAAAAACTGAATCAGGTGATCGCTGACACGCAAGCGAATGGCGACCTTCCTAGAATCGAAATTCGCCCAGTTGTTTTCCGGGGAACTTATGATGAGAAAAACTGGCAGGTACTGCATGATCGATGGGATGACCTACGCGCACACCTTCACGGCATAGTCATCTCTCCACGCATTGCCGAAAAATATCCAGATGCCGAGGAGATGATCGCAGAGATAAATGGTGCTGCCCCAAATTTTGCGCCATCGGGCACCGTGTGAATCATGTCACATAGGTTCATTGCGCACGTACTATCTTCCGCAGCAGTGGCCATTGGCCCCAATAGCAAGTTGTTCGGTAGTAAACTGCACGCCACCAATCACAAGGGTCTGGATAGTCTCCAGGCCCTTTTTTTGCCTGAAATCCCCAAACCACGCGAGGTTCCGGCCATCACTGCTGCGGGTGGCCACCAGCCGAAACGCCCAAAATTGGCCACATTCTCGGCCGGGTCCGTCTCTACTCCTATACGCACCTGAGCCGTGAAGAACGGTACCAGATTCATGCATGAGTGTGCCTCCAGCAGCGCGCGATGCTCGTGTGAGCATCTTCGCATACGGCACGCAATGCACGTTCGGTCCTCGCGGAGACTGGAACAACGATTGAGCCAATGCGACAGCTTGATGTAGTGCATTAGCGATCTATCGAGTCTCAGCATGTGCGAGACAGTGGCGTTTTCCTTGTGCTAGCTTCGAATCAGGCGCTCTCTCCAAGGTCGGAAGGGGTTCCCATAGACCGACCTTCGGACGATCGGCGCCCTTTGCACAGGGAGGATCGTCGTGCGACTCAAAAACAGTTATTCATCGCGGTGCCTTGCCGCGATGCTCATGGGGCCATGCCTTATGGCCGCGTCTGCCCAAGCGCAAGAGGTTTGCGGCCTTCAGGACGTGAACTTCGATTCGAAGTTCGTCGATGGCTTTGACCCGGCGACAACCGGTGGCGGCATCGGGCCACCCGCGCTTACCACGCCGGCGCCCACGCTCGGCATCACCCCCACCATAGCAATTACCTGGCCGACGGCCGGAACGGCTTTGCCCGCCGGCAAGATGCAGGTGGTCGGCACGGTCACGGGGTCGGTGAACACCGGCGTCGCCGTGGCGGGCACACGCGCTTACGTGCACAACGGCGTGTTCGTGACGCCGGAGCTGACGCTCGACTCGTCGGCGACCAGCCTAGTGGCGACGGCGACGACGATGGACGGCCTGACCGCATCGGCGAACGTTGCCGTGTCGGTCCCGACGGGCGATCCCGACGCGACGTTTACGACGTCGACGCCAGTGGGGTTCTCGCCGCTGCCGGCGCAGTTCCGCGTGGAGGTGAAAAGCGGGCTGGCGCTGCAGTCGGTCGCGGTGGACTTCGACGGAAACGGCACCACCGACTACACGGCCAGCGCGGCAGGCGATCTGCCCATCTTCACGTACCCGGCGCCGGGGGCATACACCGCAACCGCCAACCTCACCTTCACCGGCCACGCGCCGGTCACGGTGAAGTGCCGCGTGATGGTGGCGGAGCTGGCCGAG
>WBZY01001189.1_pt1 | contig 14483 bp, 9 predicted proteins | sample 5204191 | NCBI WGS metagenome assembly WBZY01 (sample SAMN12344363, study PRJNA552823) | activated sludge metagenome | biome: Activated sludge suspended growth; feature: Anammox Sidestream; material: Wastewater; isolation source: activated sludge from anammox sidestream of wastewater treatment...
ACGACGCCCCCGGCCAGCAGCGGGCTGACCAGCTTGCCCGTCGCGGTCACGTCCACGCCGAATACGAACTTCGCCAGCCCCGCGCATCCGGCGCAGAACCCCGCGCCCAGCAGCGGAACCACCACCCACCGCCTTCGCCCGCCGCCCGCCGCGACCGTTCCGCCGACGCGCAAGGCGCCCAGCAGAAACAATCCCGCCGCCGCGCACCACACCGCCCACTCCCGCAGCACCGGACTTGCCGCCAGCGTCTCACGCCCGCGCCACGCCGCGACGATCGACAGACCGGCGAAGCCGAGAACGCCCGCGGCGAGCATCGCGCCCCGGACGACCGAACCCCGCCGCGCCGCCGCCTCGGACATCCACGCCGACAGCCGCGTCAGGACCGGCGCCGACAGGTACGCCGCGCTGAGCAGACACATCGGCGGCCAGTACTCGATGAAGCGCTGCGCTTTCAGCGTCAGCATCAGGTATCCGAACTGAAGGACCAACAACGTGGTGTCCCGCGCCGAAAGCCGGGGACCGAACCGCAGACGCAGCGTCACCGCCCCCGCCCACGCCGCCAGAAGCGGTCCGCACGACTGCACCGCGAACTCCCAGACGTTGCCGTAAGAGTTCCACTCCTTGCCCACCGAGATGTCCGGCGTCAGCCCCGACCCGAAAACCTGAAGGCGCAGGAACTCCAACATGCCTTCCCGGTAAGGATAAAGCAGCACCCCCGCGACCCAGCCCGTCAGCGTCGCCAGCGCCATCTTCCACTCCACGCGCCGGTCCTCCTTCGGACCGACCAGCGACGCCCCCACGAAAACCACGACGATCACCGGGCTGAACATCACCGCCCCGAGATACAGCAGGTTGTAAAGCGCGATCGTCGCCCCCGCCCACAACGGGCGCCGCAGGAAGAGAAAAACGAGCAGCGCCAGCATCAGCACCAGCGACGGACTGATTGCCCGCACATACGAATGCCGCAGGAAAAAATCAGAAGGAAAAAGAAGGAAGACCAGCAGAAACACCCAGCGCCACGGCACGCGCCCGATCATCAGCAGAAGCTGCATCAGCAGCAGCGACAGCCCGAACGACAGGCTGATCGCCCAGCGCCCGCCCGCCGCCGGATCGCCCGTCAGCGCCTTGCTGATCGCCACAAACGGCGCCAGAAACACATGAAACCCCGCGTGATGACTCACGAAGTCACGCCCTTCCTCGCGGAAGTAAACGTGACGCAGCCAGGGAAACTCGCGGACGAACCCGATCTCCGGCAGCAACTCGGCCATCTTCACGTGATACCAGGCGTCGAAGCCCGGCAGGCCGACCCGGTCGTCGGTGAACCCCCGCGAGTCCAGGTGGATGAACTGCATCACCACCACGCCGGTGACGAACGCCGCCAGAAGCTCCCACCCGTATCCGCGCTTCCACCACGACCCCGTCATGGTTCCCTGCTCAATCATGTTCCCCTCTTCCGTCGAAGGCCGCTTATGAACGGCCGGGAGCACGGGGCTTTGAAAGGGCGTGACCCGCCGCTCGTTGCGCGGGCGGCGGGTCACGCGGTCGTTACGTTCTCATCGGAGACCGCCTCCGATGCTCACTTGCCCTCGGTCGTGGATCAGCCGCCGCAGACGCGGGTGACCGCCGAGACCTGACCGCACGTGTCATTGCTGACCGTGTGCGGAGCCCCCGAGCACGTCACGCCGCTGAACGTGAACTTCGCGCGACCGTCACTGCCGGTCGTGAGGCTCTGCGTGCCAACAACCGTGCCGCCCGAGTTGATCAGGGACACCATGTAAGTCGCGCCGGCGTCATAACCCTTGAGCTTACCCTTGACCTTGTCCGGGTCGCCGCGCTGAGCGTACTTGGCCTTGGTTGCACCCTGGCAACCCTGACCGCCGCCGCCGTTCCCGTTCTCATTCCCGTTCCCGTTGCCGTTCTCGTTCCCGTTTCCGTTCTCATTCCCGTTACCGTTCTCGTTCCCGTTGCCGTTCTCGTTGCCGTTGCCGTTCTCGTTCCCGTTGCCGTTCTCGTTGCCGTTGCCGTTGCTGTTGCAGTTGAAGTTGTTCTCGCCGTTGGTGTAGACGGCCACGGCCTGGTCATTCACATAGAGAACGTCTCCCGATGCCAGGAACGGGAAGTCCGGCGGGAAATTCCCGTCGTCCGTGCGGTAACGCACAAAGATCTGCCCGTTGCTGCTCCCCCGAGCGGTAATCACGAAGTCGCAATTGTCCGCCGAGAAGCAGATGAAGTAATCCGCCCCCGGCGTCACGCCGCACAGCAGCAGGTCGAACCGCGTGCGGTCGCCCGGACGATGTTCGTACTCACTGCCGGCCTCAAACGTCGTTCCGTCGTCGTTCGTGCCGAACCCGCGGCATTCGATCTGGACGCGCTGGGCCTTGGCGTCGTTAGCCATCCCCAGCATCAAGCCCGCCGCCAGGATCGACAATCCCCCGACCCAGCGGTTCATCCTCAGGCGATCATCCCTCAACCGGTCCACTCCCATCTTCAATACTCCTTTCCGATTCCACCGTGAGGAATCTCCGCTTCGTCAAGACCTCCCTGACGATGCGCCCGAACCCGGGACGACCTCTGATCGCAAGATCCCACCACCGGCCCACGCCCGCGCGTGAAGTCGAGGACTGCCGCGAAAGACGCTCGGACTAAGGCAAGGCATGTGCCAGCTTTGGACCGCCCGCCAAGATAAAGCACGCATCATTTTATTGCAGCGAAAAAACATCGACCCGCCGCCCCTGCGTCGTCAGGCAGGTATTCAGATCGAGGTTTGCGCTACAGGAGGCTCGGGGTCTGAGACTGCGCTCACACCGATGCGAGCAAGGCCACAGTCCGCAGACGGCAGTCACGGATCACAGATGGCGGAAAGCAAGGTGTACCCGAAGGCGGTCCGACGGCCCGGGGCGGACCTACCGGCAGCACTCGCGGCGCTTCATGAAGAAGACCTCGCGGCCGTTGTCGCGGAACTCGACGCGGTCCATGTAGGCGCGCATCAGGAGGATTCCGCGACCGCTCGGGACGGCGATGCGATCCGGCGTGGTCGGGTCCGGGATCTGGTCCGGATCAAACCCCGGACCCTCGTCACGGATGATGAAGCAGGCTTTTTCCGGCGTGATCGCGTAACGGACGGCGACGCGCTTCGTCGGGTCGCAGCGGTTGCCGTGCTTGACGGCGTTGGTCAGCGACTCCTCAAGCGTGAGCTTGATGGCGAAGATGACGTCGTTGTCGTAGCCGCAGCGGCGCAGCTCGCGCAGGATGTCAGCCTCGGGCTTCTTCGCCTCTTCGAGGCTGCTGGGAAACTCGACGGCGGCGTAGGTGCTCTCGTTGTCGGGATCCACCGGGTGGGTCATGCGGGTTCGTCGCGTACGACCAGCGGACGGGCGCGCCACGGCGGATCAGCCGAACGCGGCCAGCGCCCCGCTCTGATTGTCATGAATCTCGAACACGTGGTTGAGCCGCGTGATCTTGAAGACCTCGTAAATCTGCGGAATGATCCCGGCGAGCTTGAGCGTCCCCCCCGCCTCCTGCACCTTCTGACGCAAGGTGATCAGCATTCCGAGGGCGGCGCTGGTCATGTGCTCGACGTGCTCGAAGTTCAGCAGAAGGCGGATGCCCGAGTGCTGGCTGATCAACGCCGTCAGCTCCTCGGAAATCTCGCTGATGACCAGCTCGTCGAGGATCTTGCGGTCGGCAAAGTCCACGACGAACACGCCGTCCGCCCTGCGGATCATGATGTGCGATCGCTGTTCCGACATCCGTCGCCGTATCCTGAGAAGTAGCCGTCCTGTCCCGACCGGGTCGCGGTCCCGGACCGGGCGATGCCATCGCCCTGATTCCGGTCGCCTCGCCGACTGCCGCGCCGCCCGCCGTCGCGCGCACCAGCGCCTTATCGGCTAAGTCTAGGTGGGCGGTCCTGCAAGTCAAACGCCGCCCGGAACGAGGAAGGAACGGGCGCCACGGCTGCATCGCTCGAACCGAAGAGGAAGCCGGCAACGCGAGGAAGCCGGGAGCGCATTGCACCCCGCGTCGCTCCCCTTGCGTTTCACACCCCCCCTCGTATTCGTCCGGTTCGGCGGGGGAGTTTGCATCCCCCGGGCGATCAAACAGGCGCGACAGACGTAGAACGGCGGCCGGGCTGCGTGAGCAACCCGGCCGCCCGTCAACTTCGTCGCCCCCATCAAGATCAAGGCGCTACGGACAGCCGACGTTGATCGGGTCGAAGCAACCCGGCTCAACAAGCTGGACCGTGTGTCCGCCGGCAAAGCAGCAGGCAAAAAGTTTCGCCTTGCCGTTGAGCACGATGACGTTGAAGTTCTGCGAGTCGACGGAAATCGTCACGAACTCGCCGTCGTGACTGTTGTCGCGGTAGACGACTTTCGCCACGATCTCGCCGTTGTCCTTGCACCGGGCGCGGAACTTCTTGATCGCGTCGCACGGGCACGCGTGGCGGCAGTCCGCGCCTTCCCCGAGGAAGGTTCCCCCGGACGACAGGCACTGCGACTCGATGAGGCTCTCGCAGTCCTCGTCGTTCAGGCAGCAGGCGCCCGGCTGCGGGCAGGAGAACGCGCCGCAGTTCGTTCCGAAGCGCCACGTTCCGCCTTGCGCGGCGCAATCTTCCCGGAGCAGGTCCGCGCAGCTTCCGTCGCCGAAGCAGCAGGCGCCGGGTTCCGGTTCACCGCCCACCGTGATGAGGTTGGTGAAGATGTCCGGATCGCCGTTCTGCGAGGACAGGTAGCACGGGTAGACGACGTCGCCCGCCACCGCCAGGCCGTTGTAGTCCCCGATGAACTGCTGACCGCGGTTCAATCCGTCGTTGTTGCAGTTCCACGAATTCGGCGTCAGGCGGAACTCGATCCAGGAATCTCCCCGGTCCTCGCTGATCGCGTAGTAGTTGTCGAACATGCCGTTGGTGACGTTGTCGTTCTGATTCGTGTGCCGCGAGTCGAAGAACGTCAGGTGCAGGCGTCCCTCGGCGTCCACCTCGAACCACGGCCAGAACTGATCGCCCGGCGGGTTGCCGTCGCCGTTGATGACGCGCGGCGTGGTCCAGGTGTCGCCGCGATCGGTGGACCGGCAGAAGTACAGATCCACGTTGTAGTTGTTGTTCTGGCGGTTCGTGGTGTCGAAGTAGATGCAGTAGAGCGTCCCGTCGTTGGGATCGACCGCGATGTAGTTCATCGGCGGCACGCGCATGTTGCCCGGAAAACGCGAGCCGTCCTGCGTTCCCCAGGTGTCCAGGCGGGTGGCGATGCGGATCGCGTTCGTGAACGTGTTTCCGCCGTCGAGGCTGCGCCGCATCAGCACCCCGTTTCCGAAGTCCCAGTACGCCACGTAAAGCTCGCCGTTGGGCCCGACGCGAGGAAGGAAGCCGATGCCGCTGCCCAGACTGCGCGGCGCCCCCCACGTCTGCCCCATGTCGGTCGAGGTGATGACGCCTTCGTTGTAGGCGATGTAGACGCGCGTCGCGTTCGGGTTGTCATGCGCGCGACCCGCCGCCATCCAGCACTTGTCCGCGCCGCCCGTCGTCCGGGCCATCACCGACGCCTCGAAGTTCGGCGCCCCCGGCGCCTTGCGGGCGACGTAGATGCCGCCGTTGCCGGCGAACGAAATCGCCCCCACCCAGAGGTAGCCGGTGCGCGGATCCGCCGCCGTCATCGGGTCGCCCTCGACGCCGGACTGGTTGGCCTGCGGAGGACGGACCAGGAAATCCGTCCACGACACGCCGCCGTTGAGCGTCAGCGCGACGCCCATGTTGATGACCTCGTTGCCGCCGCTGCGTCGCCAGTCGTTCCACGCGCCGACGATCTCGAGCGGGTTCCCGTCCGACGCCGCCATCGTCGTCTCATTCGCCGCGAACGTCCCGCCGGCCACGTCGATCCGAACCTGCGGACCGATGTCCACCTGCGCCGACGCCCACCCGGAAAGGGCCGCCACCGCCGCCGCCAGCCGGACGCTCCGGCTCATCATGCTCGTCGATCTTCGCATTCGTGTTCTCCCCGCGGGTCGCGCCGATCCGGTTTCGCCGATCGCGCCGGCCCCGCAAATATCGCGTCGCTTTCGGACGCGCCTTGATGTTTCAGTTTCCGAAGTTACACCCGCCGCACGCGGGCCCGACCCGACGTTGCACGCCGTTCCGCTCAGTTCGCCGGTTCCGCCAGTTTCGCGCTCAACATCCCGCGGAACTGCGGCGGAACCACGCCGCCGAGGCGCTCGGCCTCATGCGTGTGCGTCCACGCCGCCGCGTACTCCTCTTTGTAGTAGTACGCGATCGCAATGCGCGAATGCGCCTCCGCGTGATTCGGATCCAGGTCGAGCACCCGTCCGTAAGCCGCGATCTGACTGTCCAGGTCGCCGCCACGTTGAATGTTCTGCGCAACCTTGAACCGCAGCTCCGCGGAATCATCCGCGACGCCCATCGCCGACGTGTAAGCGGCCTGCGACTCGTTGACGCGCCCCTTCGTGATCAAGGCGTCGCCCAGCGCTTCGTAAGCGGGGGCAAGTTCCGGGTTGTGAATGACCGCCCGGGTGAACGTGCCGATCGCTTCCACCGAAAGCCCGCCGTCCAGCTCCGTCCGCCCCTTGCTCAGCAAGCCCTCATACGTCTCACCGCGAACCTCCTCGGCGATCGCGGGCGCCTGCTCCAGGTCGAGTTCGACGTAGCCCTTCTCGTAGCGCAGACCGCGCATCGCCTCCTTCATGCGCTCCTTCCGGTAGTCCTCGATCGGACTGGCTCCGGAAGCGGTTGAAACCGTCGTCGCCGTCGCGGACGGCTTCCCATCCTCGGGCGCGCCGCCGCCGCGCTCGCAGCCGATCAAAAGCGCCGCGCAAAGCGGCGTCGTCGCAAGCAGAATCCGGAATCTTCTCATGCCCCTTGCTCCTGTGTACGAGGAACGCGCACCGGCTCGTGCGAACCCCGGGTTGCGCCGAACCTGAATGCGAATAACGTTGCGGTTCTTGAGGAATCCGCCTCGCGTTCCCCCCGCGCGAAACGGAATCCGATGTCCTCCCCCAGTGTGGACGGGAGCATTATAACGGAATGAAGGGGAAATCATAACCCCGACGAGCGCGTCGTTGAGCGACGGGCGGTTCAAAGGCGGTTAGACCGCCTTCTCCTCCGGTTGTCGATAAGTGTAACCCACGCCGCGGACGGTCTGGACCCAGCGTGCAGCGGCGCCTCCCGCGACTCCGGCGAGCTTCTTCCTCAGCGCCGTGATGTGAACGTCGATCGTCCGATCATTCACCACGACCCCGCTGCCCAAGGCCTTGTCGATCAGGTTGTCGCGGCTTAATACCCGCCCCCCCGAGGCCATCAATGCCCGCATCAGGCGGAACTCCGTCGCGGTCAGGACGACCGGGAGTCCGTCCACCGTGACTTCGTGACGGGCAACGTCGAGCACGACCGGACCCTGGGTGAAGACTTCGCCCGATGACGCCGGGCCCGCGTCCGCCCGGCGCAGGATCGCATTGATCCGCGCAATCAGCACCTGCATCGAGAAGGGCTTCGTGACGTAGTCATCCGCTCCCAGCGACAGCCCGACGATCTGATCCAGCTCCTCCCCCTTGGCCGTGAGCATGATGATCGGAACGCGTGCCGTGCGGTGGCTGGCCCGCAGCCGCCGCGCCGCCTCGTCGCCGGAAAGGACGGGCAGCATCCGGTCGAGCAGGATGATGTCCGGGGGCTGCCGCTCCGCCTCGGCCAGCGCCGCACGCCCGTCCCGCACGGTGCGGCACGCAAACCCCTCCCGCTCGAGGCTGCGCGTGAGCATGTCCGCCAGGTCTTTCTGGTCTTCGACGATCAGGATGGATCGAGGGGGAGTCATGCTCCGCATTCCGCACGGGAGGGGGCGAAGGTTCTTCCGTTCACGACCGCCTTCCCTTTCCAACGCCGCGGATTCTCCCGTCAATTTTGCGCCGCGCCAATTCGGTTGATTAAGCCGGCGCTAAGGTTTCTTTTGAACGGCGCTCAATCCCGGACGTCGCTCGACGCGCCCCGCCTTCGCCACCGTCGCCCGGGGGGGACGGTCTGGATTATCCCGTGGAACGCCGGTCCGATAGAATCCGCCCGAATGTCCAACGATCCTCATAACCGCGCCGCGTCCGCCGAACCGGGCGACCCGGGATACATGGAAGCCACCCGCATGTCCTTCGGAGACCACCTGGAGGAGCTGCGCATCCGCCTGATCCTGTCGCTGGTCGGCGTGGTCGCGGGCGCCGTGCTGGGGCTGATCTTCGCCAAGTCGCTGATGAGCCTGCTGTGCCAGCCGTTGATCGCCGTCCTGATGCGGCATCACCTGCCCTCGCAGCTGGTCTCCCTGTCCCCGGCTTCCACCTTCAGCGTGTACATGAAACTGGGGCTCCTCAGCGGGCTGATCCTGGCGATGCCCTGGGTGCTGGTGCAGATCTGGCAGTTCGTCGCGTCCGGCTTGTATCCGAAGGAGCAGCGCTTTGTGCGGCGCTTCCTGCCGGTGTCGATCGGGCTTTTTGCGCTGGGCGTCGGGTTCGTGTACTGGATTGTGCTGCCGATCGTCCTGAACTTTTTCGTCACGTTCAACGAGAGTTTCGCCGTCGAGTTTGAAGGCTTGACCGGGATTCAGCGGCTTTTGATCGGCGATCCGCAGACGACCGGCGACGAGGGCGTCGAGAGCCCCGCTTCGGCGGCGGCGAACCCCCTGAACATCCCGATCCTGTCGCAGGATCCGCCGGCGCCGAAACCGGGGGACATCTGGCTGAATCCTCAGACCGGGAGGCTGTGTGTGCGCGTCGGGGGCAAGACGCTGACGGCGCAATTGTCCCCCGGCTCAAGCGACGGGCGCATCTCGTCCCAGTTCTCGGTGGACTTTTACACGTCGTTCGTGCTGATGCTGATGCTGGCGTTCGGACTGGCGTTTCAGCTTCCGATCGCCGTGTTCTTCCTGGTGTGGGCGGGGCTGGTGACGACGGATCAACTCGGACGCTCCCGGAAGATCATCATCCTCGCCATCTTCATCCTCGCGGCGGTGCTGACGCCCCCCGACGTGGTCAGCCAGATTCTGCTGGCGATCCCGATGTGGGGCTTGTTCGAGGCCGGGCTGATCTTCGCAAAGCGCTGGAAAGCGGTCCGCTGAGCAGCGCCGCGGGTTCCCGGGGCCTGCCGCGGGCGGACATCGTCAGGGCTGGTTTCGTAGCCGCCTTCGGGCAAGGGGTGCGGAGCAGAACTCCGCGATCCGGGCAATGAAAATCCGACGTCGAAATCGTTTCTCACTACGCGGGGGCGTTCCGTGCGGCGCCATCGCGCGGGCTGAAGCCGCGCGGCTCGGGTAAGCGGTTCTACTGAGCCGCGGCCCGGCGCTGCGCCTTGATCCGCGCCCTCGTGTTCAGCAGCTCCACGACGAGTGAGAACCCCATCGCGAAGTAGATGTACCCGCGGTTGAAGTGCCCGCCCAGCCCCTCGACGACCAGCATCACGCCGATCAGCAGCAGGAACGACAGGGCGAGGATCTTCAGCGTCGGGTGCCGCTCGATGAACGCGCTGACCCGGCCGGCTGACAACATCATGACTCCGACGGCGATCATCACAGCCACGATCATCACGGTGACGCTCTGCGCCATGCCGACGGCGGTGATGACCGAGTCGATCGAGAAAACCAGGTCGATCACGATGATCTGGGCGATCGCGGCGCGGAACGATCCCGCGAACGCGGCGGCGTGCTGCTCGTGCGTCGGGCCTTCGACCTTGTGATGAATCTCCCACGTGGCCTTGCCGATGAGGAACAATCCGCCCGCCAGCAGGATCAGATCCCGCCCGGAAAACCCGTGCTCCAGGATCGTAAACAGGGGCCGGTCCAGCGTGGCGATCCAGGTGATCCCCAGCAGCAGGACGACGCGCATGATCATCGCCAGCGCCAGCCCGAGGCGCCGCGCCCGCTCCGCCATCCCCGGCGGGAGCTTCCCCGTCAGGATGGCGATGAACACGATGTTGTCGATTCCGAGAACGATCTCCATCGCCGTCAACGTCACCAGCGCCACGGCGTTCTTCGTCGTCAGCAGTTCGTCCATCCTGGTTCGACTCCGGCCCCTTTTCGGGAGCCGGAATGAAAGCGGGGAGGCGCGGATTTGTCCACCCGCGCCTCCCCTCGATCTTCCGAACTTCCCGCGTCAGCGGCCGTTGCCCGCCGGACGCATGAACATCATGCCCCCGGCTCCGCCGCCCGAGTATTCCTCAAGCTGCGGCGCCAGCATCCGGTCAATGCGCGACTTGCACGCCGTCAAATGCGCCGTCGAGGCGAAGTCCAGCTTGCCCGTCCCCAGCACCTTGTCGAGGTCCGCCGCCGTCCGCTTCAACGAGTACTGCACCATCGCGTGCAGATCCGGCGAAAGCGGCGCCCCCGGCTGCGATCGCACCAGCGGCTCGACGATCCCGAGGTATTCGCGCTGGAGCGACCGGCGGACGTTGGACAGGAAGGGCTTGTTGTCCGACCACGTCCCGTCCCCGGCGCGCTTGACGTTGGTCGCGTCGCTCCAGACCGCCTTCTCGAGGCGCTGGATGTACTCGGCGACCGTGAAAGTGTCGCTGCCGTTGGTCTTCAGCTCCGCGTCATGAATGCGCTGGAGCGTCGGCGGGAACCAGCGGTCGAACAACTCGCTCCACTGCATCGCCGCGATCAGGTTATGCACCGGGAAGTCGATCGTCATGCTCGCATCCGCCCCGTCATGCCACCAGCGCGGCGGAACAAGGTGGTTCAACACGTTCTCGTCGAAGCGGAAGAACCCGTCGGAGTAGATCGTCTCCTCGAGGAACTCGATCGCCTGCCGTTGCGTCTGAGCGTCCACGACGGTCAGCGGCGGCGGCGCGTTCGGATCGTCCTTGTGCGCCCGGGCGAAGTACTGCCCGCCGGCGTAGCGCCCGACAAAGCTGAGGACGTTGGCCCGCGTGAAGACGAGCCTCAGGTACGTCTGCCCGAGGTGATACCAGGACTCGTCGTCCTTCACCGCCCAGGTCAGCACGTCGCTCATCCGCTTGTCGATGAGCGTGATCTGCTCCTTCGCCCAGTTGATCGGATCCTTCGCGCAGTCGAAGCGGTTGACCCGCGGATCCGCGCCCAGCATCGTGCAATCCTCGTCGGTCGCGTACGCCAGCTCCGGCTCGGCGGCGCGGGACGCGATGAACTTGAGCATCTCCGCTTCGCTGCCGCACGAGCCCGGACCCGCCGCCTCGCCCGAGGTCTTGTCGGACGAGTCCGCGACGGCGACGCCTCCGGGGGCGGCCGACGCCTCGCCGGCGCCTGACGCCGTGTCCGCGCGATCCGCCTTGCGCTGCTTCTTGCCGTCCGCGGACGACGGCGCGGCTTCCGGCGTCGACGCGGTTTCCGCCGACCCGGCGCCGGACGCGACCGTCGCCTGGAACGTGCCGTCAAAAGGACGGTAGCCGTATTCGATCGCCCAGTAATCATACGGACCGATCGTCGGCGTGATGAACCGGTGGTCCTTCGTCAGGTCGGCGAAGAAGATCGCCGGGTTGTAGTCCATCACCGACCCCGTCGTCGCGTCGCCCTTCTTCGCCCGCTGCTTGATCTCGTCCAGCGTCCAGATCGAGCTGGCGATGAAGTTGTGACGCAGTCCGAGCGTGTGCCCGACCTCGTGCATCACCACTTCTTTGACGACCTCGTAAAGGAACTGGTCCTTCACTTCGCGCGGAGCGGCCGCCAGCACCGCGCCCGCGTACTGCATCTGATGCTTCATGCCGTCCGCGTAGTCGCAGGTGTGCAGCCCCACCGCGCGGGCGCGATGCCGCGCCACGTCGCGCGCGTCACAGGTCGGCTCCTCCTTGAACTTCAGGTTCTTCCAGTCCTCCGTCGGCCTGCGCCACTGCGGGAAGCGCTCCAGGAAACGCTCGACGCCCGCGTCGGCGAGCTTCGACGAAACCAGCGCGTCCGGCGTCAGCGTGGACATCTCCGTCTCGAAGAAACGCACCATCGAGTCGTCGAAAATGATGTCCGCGTCGTAAATCTGCCCGGTGAAGGGGTTCGCCCGGTGCGGCCCCATCGCGAAGCCCGCCCCCGTCACGATCCAGCGGAAGAAGCTGTAACGCATGTCTTCCGGGTCGAGGTCCTTCCACTCATTGTCGTCCGTCTGCTGACGGACCTCGATCGCGTTGAGGAAGCCGCACTTCTCGTACGCCTTGTTCCACTCCAGGATGCCGTCGCGCACCGCCCGGCGATATTGCACCGGGACCGTCTTCTCGATGTAGAAGATGATCGGCTGCTTCGGCTCACACAGCGGCAGCGACGGATCGCGCTTCACCAGGTGCCACCGGTCGATGTACCGGTTGAACAGGTCGCGCGAGTCGACCGATTTCGACCAGTCCTGGTTTGCGGTCAGGAAGTACCCGATCCGGTCATCCGCCGCGCGCGGCTGATAATCCGACGCCGGCAGCTTCCAGAAACTGTAATGCACGCCCGTCTTGGTGTACGACCCGGGCGGCGACCCGGCCGACGTCGCCAGCTCCACGCCGATCTCCACGTTTTCCGGGAACGTCTTCTTCTTGCTCCACTTGCTTAGCGCCGGGTTGATTCCGCCGCCTCCGCCGAACCCGCCAAAGGGACCGAACCCGCCGGTCAGCCACCCGATGTCCGCGAACTCGCTCTTGAGCAGGTCGCCCAGGTCGATCACCGGGTCGCCCCCCGGAGACTTCGTCACGATCGGGACCGCCACCCGGATGCGCTCGGGGTAGGTCCGGGCGACCACGTCGTCCACCTCCTCGGAGCTGTTGCGGACGTAGCGCGTCTGCGGTTCGATCAGCAGAAGCTGCTTGCCCTGCACCACCCACTTCACCACCCGCTGGTCCAGCGGGAATCCGGTGAAGAACCCGCCGCCCGAGACGCTCGTCGAGAGCATGAACTGCTCGCCGAGAAGCGCCGCCGGAATCTGCGCCAGCAGCTTTTCCGGATCCTTCTCGCTCTCCGAGTGCGCCCAGAGCGTGAACATGCCCTTTTGTGACGTCATGTCCTTCGTGACGTCGTTGAAGTCGGGGAATTCGCCCGCCTTCGACGAGCCGCCTCCGCCGCCCTTGACCATCATTTCTGACACGACCGCCCCGAGATCCAGGTTCTCCTCGGGTTTCGGAGGGTCGGCCCACGCAGCCGCGCCCAGTGCGGCTGTCAGAAACAAACTCAGCCCTGCTCTCATGATGTGTTCTCCTTCGCTGACTCGCTCTGCGTTCGGGAGCGCGGCAACGACCGCCTCCCGGTCCGTCAGTTGTAAGACGACGCAACCGATTTCCGCCCGGCAGGACAAAGAAAACCCGCCGCGCGACCCCGGCTTGTCACTCCCTGATACACGCTCGCCGGCACGCACGTCGCCGCGCCCGGCGAGGGCTGAATCTTACGACGGACCGGGCGGAAATGCGCAGCGCCAGCCGGTCGAAAACTGTCGCATCGGAAAGCCCCGAACCCCGTCGTCCCGTCAGGGGCGGGAGGCAGCGCTTGCGTCAGATGGCGCGCCCGCCGACGGCGGAGTCGTTTCCGGGTCGCGGCATGAGGCCCGCCACCCGGACTCCCACGCCTCAAGCGACATCCCCTCAAACGCGGACGCCAGCGCCGTCTCGACCGGATTCCCCTCCTTCAGCAGGAGGATGAACCGCATGAACGACCGGGAATCCCGCGACTCAAGCCAACCCACCAGGCTGTGCGCCACGGGGTATTGATGCACCAGGATCGGACCCGAACCACGCATCAGGTTATGCACCGGCCAGTCATGCCGGGCGAACGCCTTTCCGAGAAGCGCGGCGCACTCCCCGGTGAAGCTGTCTTCGCCGAGCACACGCTCCGTCATGAGATCGGCGTAACCTTCATTGATCCAGCCCGGGATCAGCCGGCTGGCGTGAAGACGGTGCAGAAAGGCGTGCGAACCTTCGTGAACGAGGGTGCAGAGAAAACGCTTCCAGTCCTCCCGGGTCTGACCCTGGTAGAACAGCGCGACGTGGACATATCCGCGGTCCTCGACCGACCGAGTGTACCCCGCCGCGTTCGTTTCCCGGTAACCGTCGAACGCCCGGGCGAACCTCAGGAACCGCCCCTTCGACCGGAAGCAGAACACCGGACACTTTCCCAGAAACACGGTCGACGCCGGGTCAAACTCGAACTGCCGGCACAGCGCGTCGTACATCCGCTCCGCCGCGTCCGCCAGCGACGGCCGCTGCGACGCCGGCAGGTCGGTCCAGATCAGAAAATGCGCGGTCTCGACGAGCGAAACCTCCGGACCGATGACCGACTTGAGTCGCGGGTCAAAGAACGCCCGGAAGCGCGCCGTCACAGCCTCGACCTGTTCCGGGGGCGTCGGTCGGATGCGAAGCTCGTCGGACGATGACGCCAGCGACTCCAGGAGTTCGGCCGTCCCCGACGCAGGGGGAGTTTCGAAGGCGCTCGGATCGGCGGGAGACGCGGGCGGCGGGGAGTCGGTGCGGCGATCGCGCTGCGCGGACATCGCCTCGCGGGCCCGGGCGTCGTACGTCC
>WBZY01000867.1_pt2 | contig 14463 bp, 13 predicted proteins | sample 5204191 | NCBI WGS metagenome assembly WBZY01 (sample SAMN12344363, study PRJNA552823) | activated sludge metagenome | biome: Activated sludge suspended growth; feature: Anammox Sidestream; material: Wastewater; isolation source: activated sludge from anammox sidestream of wastewater treatment...
CTGGCTCCTCGATCTCGACGTGGGCGATATGGCCACCGGTGATGTGGGCCAGCAGCGCGCCGAGCGCGGTCGTGGGCGGGGGCGGCACGATCGCGGCGCCCTGCCGCTCGGCCGCGGCGAAGCGCCGGATCGGCTCCACGCCGCTCGCAGCGGCGTCCTGCAGGACGGCCCGCGCCGGCTCGCTGCCGATCTGGGCGAGCGCGCGCAGCGCCGCTCGCGCGACACGCTCGTCGGGATCGCCCGTTGCCGCGGCCAGCGCCGGAACCTGCTGTCCGTGCCACGGCTCGCCCAGGGCCGCTGCCGCATCGCGGCGGACGAGGGGATCGGGGTCGCCGAGCTCCCCGGCGAGCCAGCGGGAGAGCCGGGGATCGCGCGAGCGGCCGGCGGCGCGCGTCAGGGCGGCGCGCTCGCCCGGCGCGAGCGGCTGGCCGGTGAGGGCGAGCAGGTGGGGCGCGGGCTCGAAGCCCCCCTGCCGCTCGAGGAGGCCGGCGAGGACGATGCCCTCGGCCACCGGGAGCGCCGGCACCAGCGCGGCGAAGGGAGCCATCTCCCCGGGGTCCTGGAGGAGGGGAGCCCGCCCGAGGCGGATCCACTCGCGAAGCGCGTCCTCGCGAAGCCGGGGGTCGGCCGCGCGCAGCTCGCGCAGGAGGATCGCCCGGAAGCGGGCCGTGCCCTCGCTTCCCTGCGCCCCGCGGAGCGCCAGGTACTCGCGCACGACGGCGACGAGCTCGTCGCCGTGGGGACCGAGCCGCCACTCCTGGCGGGGGTCCTGGAGCGAGGCGAGCGAGAAGCTGCCGGCCCGCTCGAGCGGGCTCGCGAGGTGCTCGAGGAAGAGGAGCGCGCGCTCGCCCGCCGCGAAGCCCGGGGAGCCCTCGGCGTGCGACGTGATTTCGAGGTGCGGCGACGGTGCCACACCGAAGAGCGTCGACAGGACCTTCACGGGGAAGACCTCGTGGCTCTGCGAGCCGTCGCCGGCGCGCCCCTGCCGGCGCGGCCCTTCGAACTCGACGACCACCGCCAGGTCGCAGCGCGCGGCCAGCTCCCGCAGGCCCTCCGCTCCGTAGGCCAGATGGGCCCGGGCCGCCGCCGGCCCGGAGAGCAGCGCGGCAGCGAGGGCGAGGAGCCGGAGCCGGAGCCGGGTGCCGGGAGGCCCGTGCGTCCGGGGCCGTGCCTTCACTCGTTCGTCTCCTCGAGCAGGGGCTCGAGGAGGCCCCGGAAGAGCGGGTCGGTCCCCGGGCCGATGTTGTTCAGGAAGACGGTGCCGCAGTCGAGCGTGTCGAAGAGGGGGCACGACTCCGGGTCCCCGAGGACGGCCTCGGCGAAGCACAGGAAGCAGGTCGGGTTGAACTTCTCCTCGGGCATCTGGTAGCCGAGCTCGTCGTTGGCGAGTCCCGCCACGAAGCGGTGCTCGGCCCGCGTCATGAGCGCGCGGTAGCCGTCGCCGATCTGGGGGTCGAGTTCGTTCGGGGTCAGCACGACCTGCGCCGGCCCGATCCGCAGCACGTGGACCTCGCTCAGGAAGGCCACGTCGAAGGGTCCCTGTCCGGGTGCCGGCGTGACCCGCCGCCGCCCGAGGAGCCCGAAGCCGCCGAGGAGCGCCATGCCGGGGTTCTCGATCGGGACCTGGACGGGCGCGACCGTGCGCAGCTCGATCTCCGGCGCCCCGAGCCAGTCGTGGCTCGCGTCGAGCGCCTCGGCGGCCCGCTCGGCGAGCAACGTCCCCATCCGCTCGGCGAACGCGAAGGTGTTGTACGGGATCTCGTGCCCGGGGTTCGCCGGGTCGGCGAGGTCGACCCGCGGGCTCTGGAGCACGCCCACGTCGGCGCTCATGTGGATCGCGGTCCCACCGTAGCGGGCCTCCAGGACCTCTCGCGTGTAGTGCGGGAAGTCGGAGCTCACGAGCGTGTTGTCCCCGCCCAGGGCCTCCGGGTGGCTGGCGAAGTTCACGAGGGTCGCGATCACCTCGCGCTCGGGGTGGGGCCCCGGCCCCGGCGCGCGCGCCCCGCGCCGCCGGCCGTGCGCTCCGTGCTCCCGGCGCTCGCGGATCTGGAAGGAGGGCACCGTCGGGTTGGTGAACTCCTGCCCGTCGTCGCCCTGGACGACGATCGTTCCCTCCCGGCCGATCGGTGCGAGGTCGATCGTGAGTGCCTCGAGGATCTTGGTGTCGCGCACGAGATCCGGGTGGGGCGGCAGCGAGGCACCTCTCGTCGATCCCGTCGCGAACTTGATCTTGGCGGGCGTGAGCCGCGTCGAAGCCTCGCTCACGCAGTCGGCGATCTGCTGGTTGACGAAGTCCAGGTATCCGAAGTCGACACCCGGCGTGAAGAGGTTGGGGCCCCAGAGCCCGAGCGTGTCGGCCGACTCGTGGGTGTGGGTGCTGGTCACGAAGATGGCGTCGAAGCCGAGGGCCGGGTCCACGAGGCTCCGGGCCGCCAGGACCTCGTTGTGGAAGTAGCCGACCACGTCGAGGGTCACGAGGGCGAGCTTGATCCCCGCATCCTCGAGCACGACCCCCCGCGCCCAGGTGTCGTCGTGGACGCCGGTGGCGGGCCGGTTCTGGTCGAAGCCGGCGATGTAGACGGGGTCCGAGTGGTTCACGCCCGCGATGGGCGTGATCCGCCTGGCGCAGGCCGCCGCGCGGAAGCCCGGGCGGTAGGTGAAGCGGGCTTCGCGGTGGGTCTCCGGGACGCCGTCGCGGTCGAGGTCGGCGTCGAGGAGGAGCGTGTGGGGGCCCTGTCCGAGCAGGCCCGAACGCAGGCGCGCCTTGGCGAGCGGCCCGTGGACCGTGAACTGGTCCGTGACGTCGGTCGCCGGTCCGGATCCGGCCCGCAGGGAGACCTCGAAGGGCGGCGTCGGGACGCGGGGCGGGCCGAGCGCGATCACCACCCGGACGTCGCCCGCGTGCTCGAGCACGGCGCCGTCGCGGGGGTGCAGGATCGCGGCGCCGTCCCGGCAGCGCCCGAAGCCGAGCCCCGAGGCAGCGAGCACCGCACAAGCCAGGAGCAGGGTTCTCTTTCCGTTGGTCATGGCGACCTCCCTCGTGGGCTCGGCGGGCCGGGCTCCGCACCCGGGGGCTCGGCTACATCCCGAGCTCCCGCGCGATCATCTCGCGCTGGAGCTCGCTCGAGCCTTCGCCGAGCTCGAACACCTTGCAGTCGCGGTAGAGGCGCTGGATCGGCGAGTCCGCCAGGAAGCCCGCCGCCCCGTGGTAGTGGAGCGCGCGCTCGGCGATCTGCGTACACGCCTCGGTGGCATAGAGCTTCGCCATGCTCGCCTCGCGGCCGTGGGGGAGGCCGCGGTCGGCCGCGAGCGCGGCGCGGTGGCAGAGCAGGCGCGCCGCCTCGATCCGCACCGCCATGTCCGCGATGCCGAAGCGCACGGCCTGGAACGACGCGATCGGCTGCCCGAACTGCACGCGCTCGCCGGCATGGGCGCGGGTGGCTTCGAAGGCCGCGCGGGCCACGCCCGTGGCGAAGGCCGCCGAGGCGATCCGGCCGAGGGTCAGCGTGCGCAGGGCGTCGAGGAAGCCGTGGTGCTCGCGGCCGATCCGGTGGGCGCCGGGCACGCGGCAGTCCTCGAAGACGAGCTCGGCCATCTCCGAGGCCCGCACGCCGAGCTTCGCGAGGGTGCCCGCCACGCGGAAGCCCGGCCGGTCGCGCTCGACGAGGAAGAGCGAGAGGCCCTTGAGCTTGCGCTCGGGGGCGGTGGAGGCCACCACGACGAGGAAGTCGGCGATCGGCCCGTTCGTGATGAAGAGCTTCGCGCCGTTCAGGACGTAGTCGCCGCCGTCGGCGACGGCGCGCGTCGCCACGCTCCCCGCGTCGGAGCCCGCGCCGGCCTCGGCGAAGGCCCAGGCCCCGATCCGCTCGCCGCGCAGGGCGGGCGGCAGCCAGGCCTGCTTCAGCGCCTCGCTGCCGAAGGCCTCGAGCGCCGCGCAGGCGAGCGCCATGTGCACGTAGACGCCGAGCGCGATGCCGGCGGAGCCGTAGGCGAGCTCCTCGCACAGGATCGCGTAGTCGAGGTTCGAGCCCCCCGCTCCCCCCACGGCCTCCGGGAAGCGCAGGCCCAGGTACCCGAGCGTGCCGAGCTTCGGGAAGATCGACACCGGAAAGCGTTCCTCGGCGTCGCAGCGGGCCGCGATGGGCGCGATCTCCTTCGCGACGAACTCGCGCAGCGCGCGCTGGAGCTCGCGCTGCTCGGGCGAGAGGTAGAAGTCGGGCTCGGCCATCTCAGCGCCCCTGGAAGGCGGGGGCGCGCTTCTCGTCGAAGAAGGCGCGCACGCCTTCGCGGTGGTCCTCGGTCTGGATGCACTGCACCTGGGCGAAGACCTCGTAGTCGAACTCGGCGTTCCGATCGAGGTCGAGCGAGCGGCGGATCGCGCGCTTGGTGAAGGCGAGCGCGATCGGCGGGCCGTTGCGGAGCTGCGTGGCCAGCTCGGCGACCGCCCCGTCGAGCTGCGCCGCCGGCGCCACGCGGTGCACGAGCCCGAGCGCCAGCGCCTCGTCGGCGCGCACGAGCCGGCCGGTCATCATCATCTCGGTGGCCGCGCCGAGCGGGATCAGGCGCGGCAGGTAGTAGCCGGCCGCCATGTCGCAGCCGGCACGAAGGGCGCACCGAGGCGGATCCCCTCGGCGGCCACCCGGAAGTCGCAGGCGATCGCGAGCCCGAAGCCGCCCCCGACCGTGTCGCCCTGGAGGCGCGCGATCACCGGGATGTCGAGATCGGCGATCCGGCGCACGGGCTCGAGGTAGCGCGCGACGATCGGCGCCCACTCGGCGGGCTTGCGCTCGATCATCTCGCTGCGGTCGGCGCCGGCGCAGAAGGCGCGCCCTTCGGCGGCGAGCACGAGGACGCGGTCGCCACCGCGCGCGACGGTGTCGAGCGCCTCGACGAGGGCCTCGAGCATGGGGAGGCTCAGCGCGTTCAGGCGCTCGGGCTGGGCGAGGGTGATCGTCGCGATGCCGTCCTCGCTCGTGAGTCGCAGGGGGGCCGTCATGGGATCTCCAGGGGCTGGTAGGCGCAGGCGAGGCCGCGGCCGGCCACGGTCGCGCCGGAGGTGTCGTGTGCGCCGGTGTCCACCCTCAGCGCTCCAGGCCGAAGGCGCGCAGCGCGTTGTCGCGCACGATCTTGCGGTAGGCGGTGTCGGAGACCCCGAGGGCGCGCAGCTCCCGGAGCGTGCGGTCGAAGGTGAGGAGCGGGTAGTCCGTCGCCCAGAGCACCTTGTCCTGGCCGTAGCCGCCGGCGAACTTCACGAAGGACTCGGGCCAGTGCTTGGGCGCGCGCGCGCTGGTCTCGATGTAGACGTTCGGGTGCTTCCAGGCGAGGATCATCATCTCCTCGTGCCAGGGCTGGCCCAGGTGGCAGCCGAGGATCACGAGCTCCGGGAAGGCGAGGGCGACCTCGTCGAGGTAGATCGGGCGCCCCGCCTCGGAGGGCAGCAGCGGCCCGGTGTGTCCGACCTGGATCGCCACCGGAAGCCCGAGCTCCACGCACTTGGCGTAGACCGGCCAGTACATCTTCTGGTTGGGCGGCGCGCCGACCGTGCCGTCGCCGTAGGCGTAGGGCTCGAGGCGCAGGCCGCGCAGGCCGAGCCCGGTCGCGAGCCGTTCGATCTGGCGCACCACGTCCATCGGCTTGCCGCGCGGGTCGACGGTCCCGACGCCCGTGAAGCGGTCGGGGTGCTTGCCGCAGATCTCGGCGACCTCCTCGTTCGTGATGATGTGGTGGTTGCCGTAGCCGAAGGCCGAGAGCAGCAGCCGCTCGACGCCCGCGGCATCCATCTCGTCGAGGATCTCCTCGACCGTCATGCCGCGCTCGAAGAGCGGCAGCGTCCCGTAGCGCCGGAAGATGGAGAGGAACTCGGCGGGCCAGCGGTCGAGGGTGCCGGGCCGCACCAGGGTGGCCCAGGCGTCGATCGCGCGGACGGTCTCGGGCATCGCATCTCCTTCGCTCGGCCTCGGGGCCACGGGGTCCAGGCCTTCCTTTCTATCAACTTGACAAAAAGACGTCAACTGTTAACTTGCCCCTCCGATGAGCGACCACGCCGCCGCCGACGCTCCGGGCCGCACCCGCGACGCCATCCTGGAGGCCGCGCGCCGCCGCTTCCTCCGCTTCGGGCCGCGCAAGACGACGGTCGACGAGGTGGCGCGCGAGGCCGGCTGCTCGCGCACGACCCTCTACGCGCACTTCCGCAACAAGGAGGACCTCTACCGGAGCCTCCTCGAGCAGGACGCGGAGGCCTTCATCCGCGAGGCCTCGGCCGTGCTCGAAGCCGAAGGCAACGCGCGGCGCAAGATCCGCCGGATCGTCGAGATCACGCGCCGCACCTACGCGCGCAACCACGTGATGCGCCTCGCCCTGGCCGGCGACGCCGAGATGACGCTCGAGCCCGTCGCCCACGCCTTCACCCGCGACCAGGAGCGGCGCATCGTCGATCTCCTGCGCCAGGTCCTCGAGCAGGGCGTTGCGGAGGGCTCGCTGCGCGCCGTCGACCCCGAGCGGGTCGCCTACCTGATGTTCCACCTCGGGAGCTTCCTCGTCGAACGCGAGGCGTCCGGGATCGGCGACTACGACTTCGACGAGATCATGTCGGTCATGGACGACGTCTTCTCGCGCGGCATCGCGAGCGAGGCGGCGCCGCGCGGCCGGCGCCGGTAGCGGGAGGTCCACGCGGTGGCGTTTCCCGAATGGAGCGAGGAGCACGAGGCCTTCCGCCGGACCGTGCGGAGCTTCGCGGCCGAGCGGATCCGGCCGCACGCCGAGCGCTGGCAGGCCGACGGCCACTTCCCCGACGCGCTCTTCCGCGAGGCCGGCCAGCTCGGCCTGCTCGGCGTGCGCTTCGATCCGGCGTGGGGCGGGAGCGGGCTCGACTACTGGTACACGGTGATCCTCGTCGAGGAGCTCGTGCGCGGCCGCGATCTCGGCTGCGCCGTGGGGCTCCTCGTGCAGTGCGAGATGGCGACCTCCGTGATCCACGCCCACGGGAGCGACGAGCTGCGCCGCGAGTGGCTCGTGCCCGCGATCCGCGGCGAGCGGATCGCCGCGCTCGGCGTGACCGAGCCCGGCGGCGGCTCCGACGTCGGGTCGCTCCGGACGAGCGCCAAGCGCGACGGCGACGACTACGTCGTGCGTGGCTCGAAGATCTTCATCTCGAACGGCGCGCGCGCCCACTTCGTGACGCTCGCGGTGCGCACCGGCGAGCCCGGCCCCGGCGGCGTGAGCCTCCTGGTCTGCCCGACCGACGCCCGGGGCTTCTCGGTGGGCCGGCGGCTCGAGAAGGTCGACCTCGAGTCGAGCGACACGGCCGAGCTCTTCTTCGACGACGTGCGCATCCCGCGCCGGAACCTGATCGGCCAGGAGGGCCACGGCTTCCGCTACATCATGGGCGCCTTCCAGGGCGAGCGCCTGGTGCTCGCGACGATGATGAACGCGCTCTGCCGCGACGTGCTCGAGGAGACGCTCGCCTACCTGGCGGAGCGCCGCGCCTTCGGGCAGCCGATCGCCTCGATGCAGGCCTGGCGCCATCGCATGGCGGACCACATGACGGAGCTCGAGGCCTCGGAGCTCCTCACCTACCGCGCCGCCGGGCAGCTCGCCGCGCGCGATCCCGAGGGCGAGGTGGGCGTCAGCATGGCGAAGCTCTACGGCGCCGGGCTCGTGCGCCGCCTGCTGCTCGACTGCGCGCACGCCCTCGGCGGCTACGGCTTCATGAAGGAGAGCTACGTCGCGCGCGCGACGCGCGGCGTGCAGAACTGGGGGATCGGCGCGGGGACGAGCGAGATCATGCGCGAGATCATCGCCAAGCGGCGCATGCCGGCGGCAGCGCGCGCGTGAGCCGGCGCGCCGTGATCGCGGGCGTCGGGCACACGGCCTTCGGGAAGCTCGCGGGGCGCACGGCCTGGGAGCTCGAGGCGGAGGCGGCGGCTGGCGCCGTCGCCGACGCAGGGCTCGAGCCGGCGGACGTGGACGGCCTCCTCACCGACCCGGGCCCGGCGCAGGGGATCCTCGACGGCATCACGCCCCACTTCCTCCGCCTCGGCGCCCAGCTCGGCCTCGCCCCCGACTTCGCGGGCTCGGAGCTCCTCGGCGGGGCCGGGAGCGTCGCGATCGTCGAACGCGCGGCGCTCGCCGTGGAAGCGGGCCTGTGCTCGGTGTGCCTGTGCGTCTACGGCGACAGCGCCCTCTCGAGCCCCGGCTCCTACGGCTACGGGCGCGGCGACGAGGCGGCCTTCGGTTTCTTCGGCGCGGTGGGGCTCCACGCGCTCGCGGCGCGCCGCCACCTGCACCGCTACGGCACCCGCCCCGAGCAGCTCGGGGCGGTGGCCGTGGCCGCGCGCGCGCACGCGGCCCGCACGCCCCACGCGCAGCTGCGCCAGCCGATCACGATCGACGACTACCTGGACTCCGAGCCGGTGGTCGAGCCCCTGCGCCGCCTCGACTGCTGCCTCGTCTCCGACGGCGCCGCGGCCGTGGTGGTGACGACCGCCGAGCGCGCGCGCGACCTCGGGCGGCCGGCGGCCCGCATCCTCGGCCACGCGCAGGCGCACCGCCTCGCGACCTACACGTCGCCGGAGCACTTCGAGACCCTTCCCGCGGCGCGCTGCGGGCCGCGCGCCCTCGCGCGCGCGGGCCTCGGCGTCGCGGACGTCGACGTGGCGCTCCTCTACGACTGCTTCACGATCGTGGTGCTCCTCCAGCTCGAGGACTACGGCTTCTGCAAGAAGGGCGAGTCGGGCGCCTTCGTCGAGGGCGGGCGCATCGGGCCGGGCGGGAGCCTGCCCCTGAACCCGAGCGGCGGGCTCCTCGCCGAGGGCTACGGCGGCGGCATGCTCCACGTGATCGAGGCGGTGCGCCAGCTCCGCGGCGAGGCGGAGGGCCGCCAGGTCCCGGACGCCGAGGTGGCGCTCGTCTCGGGCCACGGCCTCGGGATGAACACCCACGCCACCCTCGTGCTGGGGCGCTGAGCGCGATGGCCGGCGCGCCCCCGCTGCCGCGGCCGGACCCGCTCACGCGGCCCTTCTGGGAGGCGTGCCGCCGGCGCGAGCTCGTGGTGTCGCGCTGCGAGGCCTGCGGCCACGCCTTCCTCCCGCCCGGGCCCTGCTGCCCGCGCTGCTGGAGCCGGCGGCTCGCCTGGCGGCGCGCCTCGGGGCGCGGCCGCGTGTGGAGCTTTGCGGTGTACCGGCGGACCTACGACCCCGCGCTGCCCGCCCCCTACGTCGTCGCGCTCGTGGAGCTCGAGGAGGGCGCGCGCCTCGTGTCGAACCTGGTGGGCTGTGCGCCCGAGGCGGCCCGCGTGGACCTGCCGGTGCGGGTGCGCTTCGACGAGGTCGGCGAGCTCGTGCTCCCGCGCTTCGAGCCGGCGCCGGGCGAAGGGGAGCGCCCGTGACGATCCGCTTCGAGCGCGAAGGCCCGCTCGCGATCCTGACGATCGACCGCCCGGAGGTCCACAACGCGCTCGACCCCGAGACGAGCCGCGCGCTCGCCGAGGCCTGGATCCGCTTCCGCGACGACGACGAGCTGCGCGTCGCGATCCTGACCGGGGCCGGCGAGCGCTCCTTCTGCGCGGGCGCCGACCTGCGCGGGGTCGGCGCGTTCTACCGCAGCCAGACGCCCGCGCAGCGCCTGCGCCGCGCGGAGCAGGAGCCGGGGCTCGGCGGGCTCACGCGGAACCTCGCGATCGACAAGCCGGTCCTCGCGGCCGTGAACGGCCACTGCCTGGCCGGCGGGCTCGAGCTCGCGCTCGCCTGCGACCTGCGCATCGCCGCCGAGCACGCGAGCTTCGGCCTGCCCGAGGTGACGCGCGGGATCGTCCCCGGCGCCGGGGGGACGCAGCGCCTCCCGCGCCTCGTCGGGCCCGAGCGCGCGCTCGACCTCATCCTGACGGGCCGGCGCATCGACGCCGCCGAGGCCCTGCGGATCGGGCTCGTGAGCCGCGTCGTCCCGCCCGCGGAGCTCCTCGCGCAGGCCCGGGCCCTCGCCGGCGCCATCGCCGACAACGCCCCGCTCGCGGTGCGCGCGGCCCGGGCCGCCGTCTGGCGCGGCCTCGACCTCGCGCTCGAGGAGGGCCTGCGCCTCGAGCAGCTCCTCGCCGAGCCGGTGCGCCAGAGCGAGGACGCCCAGGAGGGCCCGCGCGCCTTCCTCGAGAAGCGCAAGCCCGAGTGGAAGGGGAGATAGCGCGATGCCGACCCCCCGGCGCCGACACATCGGCGAGTACGTCGCCTCCGGCGACTGGAGCGACTACTGGACGACCCGCATCAGCCGCGCCGAGAGCGGCCGGATCCGGGTGCGCGGCTACCCGGTCGAGGAGCTGATCGCGGGGCTCTCCTACACCGAATCGGCCTTCCTGCTCCTGCGCGGCGAGCTCCCGGACGCGCGCGAGAGGGCGCTCTTCGACCTCGCCCTGCGTGCCGGCATGGACCAGCAGCTCGTCAGCTCGGCCGCCTGCGCCGCGCGCTTCACGGCCTCCGCGTTCCCCGATTCGGCCGTGCCGGCGCTCGCGAGCGGGCTCCTCGCGAGCGGCTCGGTCACGGGCTCGCCGCAGGAGCCGGCCGAGATGCTGATCGAGGCGGTGGGCTGGCATCTCGCCGACGACGCGGCGGCGGCCGCGCGCGCGATCGAGGCCTGGCTCGAGAGGCGCGGGGCCGTCCCGGGCCTCGGCCATCCCCTCCACAAGGCGGCCGAGCCGCGCGCGGAGGCCGTGCGCCGGCTCGCGCGCGAGCACGACGGCTGGCGCGCGCACGGGCGGGTGCTCGACGCGATCGAGGTCGAGCTCGCGCGGCGCAAGGGCCGCCCGATCCCGGTGAACCTCGCCGGCGCCCTCGGCGCGCTGCTCGCGGACCTCGGCTTCGACCCGCTCGCGATCGGTGGCCTCGGCGCGCTCGGCTACGGGATGGCGCTCCTCGCGCACGTCGTCGAGGAGATCCGCGAGGGCGTCCCGCTCCGGATCATCCCCGACGCCCTCGGCGCGCACTACGCGGGCCCGCCGGAGCGGCACCTCCCGAAGGGCCGCCGCGGGGGCCCGCCGTGATCCATCCCTACGCGCACTACCCGGCGCGCGCCGCGCAGCGCTGGCCCGAGCGCACGGCGCTCGTGGACGGCGAGCGCCGGCGGAGCTACCGCGAGCTCGACGAGCGCGCGACGCGCCTGGCGCGGGCGCTCGTCCGCCTCGGCCTCGGGCCGGGCGAGCGGGTCGCCGTCCTGCAGGAGAACCGGATCGAGTACGTCGAGACGGTGATCGCCGTCGCGCGCGCGGGCGGCGTGCTCGTGCCGCTCCTCGGCGCCCTCACGGGCCCCGAGCACGCCTTCCTGGTGGAGGACGCCGAGGCGCGCTTCGTCGTCGCGCTCGACGCCGGGGCGATCGCGCGCGCGCGCCAGGCGGCCGGCGCGCGGGCCGCCGTGCTCGCGCTCGGAGCGGGCGAGGGCGCCGGCGACCTCGCCGCGCTCGCCGATCGCGAGTCCGCCGAGCCGCTCGCGATCGACCGCGCGCCGGGCGCGCTCGCCCAGATCCTCTACACCTCCGGCACGACGGGACACCCGAAGGGCGTCACCCACAGCTACGCGAGCGTCTCGGCGGCGATGGGGGCCTGGGCGGGCCTCTTCGCGATCGGGCCCGAGGATCGCCTGCTCGGCCAGCTCGCGCTCAGCCACTTCGGCGGGCGCGCGATGGACGCCTGCTGGATCGCGGGCGCGACGCTCGTGATCCTCCCGGGCCCCGACCCGAAGGCCACGCTCGGCGCGATCGCGCAGCACCGCGTCACGCTCGTGCTCGCGATCCCGACGCTGCTGCGGATGCTCCTCGACCACCCCGACGCCCCGGGCGCGGACCTCTCGAGCCTGCGCGCGGTCGTGTATGCCGGGGCCCCCGCCTCGCCTGCGCTCGTGCGCCGCTCGCTCGAGCGCCTCGGGCCCGTCCTCCACACGGGCTTCGGGCAGACCGAGGCCTACGGGCTCAACACCTGGATGGGCCCCGCCGAGCACCTGGCCGCCCTCGAAGCGGGCGGCGAGCGGCTCGCCTCCGTGGGGCGCGAATGCAGCGCCTTCGCGCAGGTGCGGATCCGGAGCGAGGACGGGCGCACGCTCGCGCCCGGCGAGGTGGGCGAGATCTGCGTGTGCGCGCCCTGGACGACGCCGGGCTTCTGGAAGCGCCCCGCCCTCGACCGCGAGCGGCTCTCCGACGGCTGGCTGCGCACCGGCGACCTCGGGCGCATGGACGAAGCGGGCTACGTCTTCCTCGCCGACCGCAAGGAGGACAAGATCATCACGGGCGGCTTCAACGTCTATCCGGCCGAGGTCGAGGCGGCGCTCGCCGAGCACCCCGCCGTGGCCGAGTGTGCCGTCTTCGCGGTCCCCGACCCGAAGTGGGGCGAGGCGATCCGCGCCGCCGTGACGCTCCGGCCCGCGGCGCGCGCGACGCCCGAGGAGCTGCTCGCCTTCTGCAAGGCGCGCCTCGCGCGTTTCAAGGTGCCGAAGGCGATCGAGCTGCGGGCCGAGCTTCCGAAGAGCGGCGTCGGGAAGATCCTGCGGCGCGCGCTGCGCGAGCCCTACTGGAAGGGCGAGGCGAGCGGCGTCCACGGCGCCGAGTGAAAGGCGGGGCAGGGCATGCAGGCAGTGCGTCTCCACGCGGGACCGGTGGTGCAGGTCGAGGAGGTGCCGGAGCCCGCGCTCGGGCGCGGCCAGCTCCTCGTGGCGGTGCGCGCCGCGGGCCTGTGCGGCACCGATCTGCACGCGGCGCACGGCCGCCTGCCCGTGCCCGCGCTGCCCGTCGTCATGGGCCACGAGGGCGCGGGCGTCGTCGAAGCGGTGGGGGCGGAGGTCTCGGGCGTGGCCCCGGGCGCGCGCGTGCTCCTGCTCCCGAGCGAGACCTGCGGCGCCTGCGCCGCCTGCGAGGCCGGCCACCTCGGGCTCTGCCCCGAGGCCCGGATCTTCGGGATGGCGCGCGACGGCACCTTCGCGGAGAAGATCGCGGTGCCCGCCGCGTGCGTGCTCCCGCTCCCGGCGCAGGTCTCCTTCGAGCACGGCGCGATCCTCGCCGACGCGGTGGCCACGGCCTACCACGCGGTGGTGAGCCGCGCCGGGGTCGCGGGCGGCGAGCGGGTGGCCGTGATCGGCTGCGGCGGCGTCGGCTACCACGCGATCCTCCTGGCCCGGCTCCTCGGCGCGAAGACCGTCGTCGCCGTGGACGCGAGCGAAGGGGCGCTGCGGCGGGCCGCGGCCGCCGGCGCGGACGCCGGCGTGGACGCGCGCGCGCCGGACGCGCGCCGCGCGATCCGCCGGGCGGCGGGCGGCGAGGGACCGGAGGTCGTGATCGAGTACGCGGGCCGCCAGGCGTCCGTCGAGCTCGCGCTGGCGTCGGTCGCGCGCGGCGGGCGCGTGGTGGTGGGCGGTGTCGGCATGGAGTCGCCCGCGCTCGGCCCGCTCGTCTCCTTCGTCGGCAAGGAGATCGGCGTCCAGGGCTCGATGGGCTACACGCGCGCCGAGCTCGCGCGCGTGGTCGAGCTCGCCGCCTCGGGCCGCCTCGACCTCTCCGGCTCGATCACGGGGCGCTATCCGCTCGCGCGCGCCCGCGAGGCGCTCGACGACCTCGCGAGCCGCCGCGGGGACCCCGTGCGCCTCGCCCTCCTGCCCGGAGCGCCCGCGTGAGCGGCGGGGTCCGGGCGCGCGCCGCCGTGGCGCCCGGACGCGGGGCGCCGCTGCGGATCGAGGAGGTCCAGGTCCGCGACCCGGGGCCCGGGGAGGTGCGCGTGCGCATCGCCGCGTGCGGGATCTGCGCGAGCGACCTCCACGTGTGGCGCACGGGCGAGGGGATCGGCTTCCCGGCGGTCCTCGGCCACGAGGCCTCGGGGGTGGTCGAGGCGACCGGGTCCGGTGTCACCCGGCTCGTGCCGGGTACGCCCGTCGTGCTCGCCTGGATCCCCCGCTGCGGGCAGTGCCGGGCCTGCCGCGCGGGCCGCACGCACCTGTGCGCGGCGATGCGCACCCACGGCGACGACGGCTCGCTCTCGCTCGGCGGCCGGCCGCTCGGCCGCTACATGAGCGTGTCGGGCCTGTGCGAGCGCGTCGTCGTGGGCGAGCGCTCCGCGATCCCGGTGCCCGGCGACCTCCCGCTCCGCTCGGTCTGCTCGATCGGCTGCGGGGTCGTGACGGGCTTCGGCGCCGCGGTCCTCACGGGCCGCGCGCAGGCGGGCGAGAGCGTCGCCGTCTTCGGCTGCGGCGGGGTCGGCCTCTCGGCCGTGCAGGGCGCGCGCATCGCGGGCGCCGCCCGGATCTTCGCGGTCGACCCGAATCCCGCGCGCCGCGCGCTCGCGGGCGAGCTCGGCGCGACGGATCTCCTCGCGCCCGCGGACGGCGACCCGGTGGCCGCGATCCACGCGCGCACCGGGGGCGGCGTCGACCTCGCCGTCGAGGCGGTCGGTACCGGCGCGGCGGCGCGCCAGGCCTTCGACGCGCTGGCGCCCGGCGGCCGGG
>WBZY01001190.1_pt1 | contig 14463 bp, 12 predicted proteins | sample 5204191 | NCBI WGS metagenome assembly WBZY01 (sample SAMN12344363, study PRJNA552823) | activated sludge metagenome | biome: Activated sludge suspended growth; feature: Anammox Sidestream; material: Wastewater; isolation source: activated sludge from anammox sidestream of wastewater treatment...
GTCGGCCTGTCGGGCGAGATCCGGCCCGTGCCCAACGGCGAGGAGCGGCTCAAGGAAGCCGCCAGCCACGGCTTTCGCCGTGCGATCGTGCCCAAGGCCAATGCCCCCAGGAAGTCACACCTGGGTGAGCTGGAGATCGTGGCGGTGGAGCGGCTGGCGCAGGCGCTGCAGGCGGCGCGCGAGTGACGCGGCCGGCGGCGCCGGGAGCGTCATCTTAGCCTTGTCATGGGCGCTTGCGACAGTCTGGGCGCGGCGCGCATTCGCGCCTAAGATCGGCCCATGTCGGTCGTGCTCGAACATCCCGCTTCGCTACTGCCCAGCCGCTTCGCCTGGCTCATGGGCCTGTATGCGGAGAACTACCATCGGCTCGCGCGCCTGTTCGCGACCGAGCGGCTCGCGTTGGGCCGTTACCGTTCCAGCCTCGACGACGGCCTGGACCTGCACCTGGACGTGCTCGAACGCCATCGCTACACGCTCGACCTGCGCCTGAGCTACGCGTTCGTCGATGCCGCCACCGGCGAGCCGGCGCCGTCGGCGCAACTGCGCGTGTACCAGGATGCGCACATGGCCGAGGTGCTCGACCTGTGCGCGGACCGGCGCCTCGTGCGCGCGATCGGCCCGCTGCATCCGGCGCGCAGCCTGCTGCAGCGGCGCGTGCGCATGAGCTCGTTCCTCAACCGCTGGCTCGAATACCTGGCCGAGCAGGGGCATTCGGTGGGCACGCTGGAGCGCCTGGATCTGGCCGCCGCTGCGAGTTGAGCCGTGCGGGCGCCGGGTGCGCCCACGCCTGCACCCGTACGAGTGGTCCACGGCGGCGGCGCGTCCCCGGGCGCGCTTCACAGCGGGCTCGCGCGCGACCGTCGCGGGACTCCAGCATGGCCGCGGCACTGTTCGCCAGACGTTAGGCCCGCGGCAACAAAGTGTTGTGGCGTTGGCGGCGCCGCTGCTGCCGGCGCGGCCGTTGTGCGCTATCGTGCCGCTGCCGCGCAATCGCGCGATGGATGGAGCAGAGGGTGGCCACGGCCTCACGCGACGCACCGCACGATGCGCTGGTGGTGGCGATTTCCTCGCGCGCGTTGTTCGACCTGTCCGAAAGCCATGCGCTGTTCGAGCGCAGCGGGGTCGAGGCGTTCGCGCGCCACCAGATCGAGCGCGAGGACGAGCTGCTGCCGCCGGGCATGGCCTTGCCGCTGGTGCAGAAGCTGCTCGCGCTCAACGACGGCGCGGTGGGTGCGCCGCGCGTGGAGGTGATCCTGCTGTCGCGCAATTCGGCCGACACCGGCCTGCGCATCTTCAACTCGATCGAGCACTATGGCCTGGGCATCACCCGCGCGGTGTTCACGCGGGGTGAGCCGACCTTGCCCTACGTGCGTGCATTCGGCGCCGACCTGTTCCTGTCCGCCAACCCCGACAGCGTGGCCAACGCGCTGGCCAGCGGCATCGCCGCGGCGACGATCCTGCCGTCGAAGGCCGCGCGCGTGAGCTCGCGTCAGGTGCGCATCGCCTTCGACGGCGATGCGGTGCTGTTTGGCGACGAATCGGAACGTGTGTCCGAGCAGGGCGGCATCGAGGCCTTCCACCGCCACGAGACCGAACGCGCGAGCGAACCGTTGTCGGGCGGGCCATTCCGCGGGTTCCTCGATGCGCTGCATCGCCTGCAGGACGCATTCCCGAGCGAGGACGCGCCGATCCGCACTGCGCTGGTGACCGCGCGTTCGGCGCCCGCGCACAAGCGCGTGATCCTCACGCTGCGCGAGTGGGGTGTACGCATCGACGAGGCGCTGTTCCTCGGCGGCCGCGCCAAAGGGCCGTTCCTGGAGGCGTTCGGCGCCGACATCTTCTTCGACGACTCGCCGGTCAACATCGAATCGGCGCGCCAGCACGTGGCCACCGGCCATGTGCCGCGGCGCGCGCGCCCCGGCGGGGCGGGTTGAGGCACGCGGGCGCCCGCCGCCCGCGCCCGCAGCGTCACGCCGGGATCGCGGCGGCGGCTTGGGGCGAGGCGGGGCTCAGAACGGGCCGAGTGCGTCGACCTTGGCGATCAGGGCGCGGCGCACGTGGTCGTGCAGCGGCTTGTGCCAGTGCACGAGCAGGTGCTGCGGTCCGGCTGGCTCGAAGCCGGCGGCGAGGTCGACCTCGAGCGCGCGCGGATCGCCGCAATAGCCGAAGAACGCCTCGCAGCGGTCGGCATAGCGCGCGAACATGTACTTGATGAGCAGGTACCACACGCCGCCCGCGGCGCGGATCGCGGCCGCCTGCGCGGCCGGCAGGCAGCGCATCACCGGGCCGTCGGTGCAGGCGCCGCCGATGAGGCACACGTCACCGAACTCGCCGGCGTGCGAGTAGCCGGCCACGCGCAATACGCCGTCGTCGGCGCGATGCAGCGCGACCAGATGATGGCCGGCGAGCGGGGGCGGCGAGCCGAACTTGCGCTGGAACAGGCCCGCGGCGAGCAGGTCGGCGTGGTCGATCTCGGTGATCGTGAAGTATTCGCGCAGCGCGGCGGGAATCGTGTGCAGGGCGGCCTGGTGCATGCGGCAGGGTCGGCAGTGGGTCGCGCTACTGTAGCGGCATTGGCCGCGGCGCGGCTCAGGGGCTGGCTTCGGCCAGCACCACCGCGAACTGCTCGGGGCTGCGCCAGTGCTGGCCGCAAACATAACGCGGCAGGTTCCAGCGCGCGGCCTGCGCGGTGACCGGGGCCGGCGTGGTGCCGAAAGCGGCGCGCAGGCGATGCTCGGCGCCGTGATGCGGCAGATATTCGTGCACGAGGTAGTCGCTGGACTCGCCGTAGGGAAACGCGAACAGGCTCGCGCGGTGCGGCGCGAGCCGGGCGTCGAGCCAGTCGGCGGCGACGCGGATCTCGGCATCGGCCTCGGCCCAGGTCTGGATGCTGCGGAAGGTGCCGGTGCGGCCGTCGCGCTGGGCGGTCTGCGGCAGGGTGTCGTGGTTGTGGTCCCAGCTGTGGCTTTCGATCGAGATGATCCCCTCGCGCTGCGCCAGCGGCCACCATTGGTCACCCCACCAGCCGCGACTGACCAGACAGGTGCGGTCGAGGACCGCGCGGGCGGCCGGTGACACGATCACGAAGCTGGTGGCGTGCACCGGCGAGCCGGTCTCGTCGCGGAAGTCGCGCAGGATGCCGGCAAAACCGCGTTGCGGGCCGCAGCCGGGATGGTCGAGGTCGTGCCAGTCGAACCATGCGCCATCATCGAAGCTCAGCGCCACCGCACGCTCGACCTGCGCGGGCGCGATCTCGCCCAGCAGCGCCGCGACCACCTGCGCGAGCGGCACGATGCGCCAGCCGCCGCGGTGCAGCGCGCGCAGGTCGGCGGCCAGCGCCACGTGGTCGTTGTCGGCATAGTCGTTGCCGGCGATGTTGACCGAGTGGTAGGTGAGGACGGGCACGCGCATGGCTGCAGTATCGCCGCCGCCGCCGCCGCTGTCGCCTGGGGCCAAGGCGGCGCTGCCGGCGGTGCGCGGCGGCACGCTACAATGCCGCCTTTGCCTTGATCCGGATCCGCCATGCCTGCCACCGCGCTCAACCCGCTCGATCTGTACGACATCCGCTCGCTGCTGTCCGAAGAGGAACGCATGGTGCAGGACACGGTGGCGCGCTTCACCGACGAGCGCGTGCTGCCGATCATCGGCGACTGCTTCGAGCAGGGGCGTTTCCCCACCGAGCTCATCCCCGAGATGGCTGAACTGGGCCTGCTCGGCGCGACCCTGCCCACCGAGTACGGATGCGGCGGCATGAACGGCGTGAGCTATGGCCTCATCTGCCAGGAACTGGAGCGTGGTGATTCTGGACTGCGCAGCTTCGCCTCGGTGCAGAGCTCGCTGTGCATGTATCCGATCCATGCCTACGGCAGCGAGGCGCAGAAGCGGCAATGGCTGCCGCAGATGGCCGCGGGCAAGGTGATCGGCTGTTTCGGCCTCACCGAGCCGCACGGCGGCTCCGATCCGGCCAACATGAAGACCCACGCGAAGCAGGATGGCGGCGACTGGGTCATCAATGGCGCCAAGATGTGGATCACCAATGGCAACCTCGCCCACATCGCGATCATCTGGGCGCAAACCGTCGATGGCATCCAGGGCTTCATCGTGCCGACCGACAGCAAGGGCTTCACCGCGCAGGAGGTGCACAAGAAGATGAGCCTGCGCGCGTCGGTCACCAGCGCGCTGTTCCTCGACAACGTGCGCGTGCCCGAGGCCAACCGCCTCGCCGGCGTGAAGGGACTCAAGGGGCCGCTCGGCTGCCTGACCCAGGCGCGCTACGGCATCACCTGGGGTCCGATCGGTGCCGCGATCGCCTGCTTCGCCGAGACCACCGAGTACGCCAAGAACCGCACCCTGTTCCAGCGCCCGATTGCGGCGACCCAGGCGGTCCAGCTCAAGCTGGCCGACATGGCTCGCCGCATCACGCTGGCGCAACTGCTGTCGCTGCAGCTCGGGCGCCTCAAGGACGCGGGCACCATGCAGCCGACCCAGGTGTCGCTGGCCAAATGGAACAACTGCCGCATGGCCATCGACATCGCGCGCGAATGCCGCGACATCCTCGGTGGCGCCGGCATCACCACCGAGCACAGCCCGATCCGGCATGCGCTCAACCTCGAATCGGTCATCACCTACGAGGGCACCGAGACCGTGCACCAGCTCGTGGTCGGCCGCGAGGTGACGGGTATCAACGCGTTCTAGGAGTGCGCGTCATGCACAAGGCCCTGCTGGTCCTGTTGTCCATTGCGCTGCTTGGCGCGCTCGGCGTCGCGGCTTGGCAATGGCAGGCGAGCCGCGAACAGCAGGCGCGGCTGGCCACCGCGGTGGCCGACCTGCGCGAGAGCCAGCAGCAGGTGCAGCGATCGCTGCAGGATGCCGAGCGCGCCCTGACCGAATCGCGCGAGGAGCAGGCGCGCATGCGCGAGACGCTGGTCGACGAGGCCACGTTGCGTATGCGCGACGATCTCGTGGTGGCCGGCGCGATGCGCGTGGCGGTTGCCGAGTTCCACGCCGCGATGGGCAGGATGCCGACCTCGCATGCCGAGGCGGGCTTGCCCGAAGCCAGCCACTACCGCGGCCAGTCGTTGCGCTCGGCCAGCCTGCTGGGCGATGGCAGCATCGAACTGGTGTTCGACGCGAGTTCGGGCGTCGATGGCGGGCGTGTTCGCCTGGTCGCCGATGCCTCGCATGCCGACGCGACGGGGCTGCAATGGCACTGCGTGACGAGCGACTACCCGCTCATCAAGCGGGTGTCGCCAGCCTGCGACTACGTGGCGCGCGATGCACCATCACCAGCACCGGAGATAGCCGGCCCATGAATGCCGCCGGAGCCCGTGGCTGCAACGCCGGCGGCGGAGGCAGCGCATGAGCGGCCAGCCGCGCCTGGAAACCGAGCGCCTCGTGCTGCGTCTGCCGCGGCTGGAGGATTTCGACCGCTACGCCGAGTTGTTCTGCCATCCCACTGCGGCGCGCATCATCGGTGGCGGCGTGGCGCGCGGCGATGCGTGGCGGCGCTTCCTGCAGATGCCCGGGGCGTGGGCGGTGCAGGGCTTTGCGATGTTCTCGCTGATCGAGAAGGACAGCGGTCTGTGGGTCGGCCAGGCCGGGCCGTGGCAACCCGACGGCTGGCCCGGCACCGAGGTGGGCTACGCGCTGCACCAGGATGCGCGCGGCAAGGGGTATGCGGTGGAAGCATGCAGCGCCGCGATCGACTGGGCCTTCGCCACGCTGGGCTGGCGCGAGGTGATCCACTGCATCGATGCGAGCAACACCGCCTCGCAGGCCGTCGCGCGTCGCCTCGGCTCGCGCAATCGCGGTCCGGGCAAGCTGCCGCCGCCGCTGGACACGCATGCCATCGACATCTGGGGCCAGAGCCGCGAGGAGTGGCTGGCGCGGCGCGCGCGGTCGTAGCAGCGTGGGCGGCTGCGCCCGTTTCAGCACTGGATGATGCGACACGACCCGGTCAGACGGGCCGCGCCATGTGGCGCATGCAATGCATGGGCCGGTACGCCGGCGCGAAGCAGGCACTTGCGTGCCTGCTTCGCTTCCGGGCGGTTTTGGCCGGTCGGACGGCGCAGGCTCTCAATGGCGGCGCAGCGCCACCAACCCGACGATGGCCAATGCCAGCAGCATCATGAGCGTGCCCAGCGGACCGGTCGCGGGCACCGCGTTGACGTTGCCGCCGGGACCGGTGCCGCCCGTGACCGTGAAGCCGTTGAACAGCGTCGCATTGAGCGTACCGTTGCTGCCGCCGACGTCGCGCGGGCCCAGGGCGGCCGAGTCGGCGATGGTCAAGGTGGCCGTGGCGGTGTTGGCATCGACGATCACGACATTGGTCACGGTGATGCCGCTGCCGAACGCAAAGCTGGTGCCGGGTCCAAATCCGAGCCCGGTGATGGTCACGTTGACGGTTTGTCCCTGCGCGCCGCTCGCGGGCGTCACGCTGTTGATGTTGAACAGCGCCACCGCCGGGATCTCACCGAATGAGGTGACGCCCTGGATCGTGACGCTGGCGCCGGGCGCGATCGTGCGGTTCCACTGCAGCGCGGCGCCATTGTCGATGCAGCCGGTGGCGAGCGCGTTGTCGAGTGCGGCGCCGCCGATCTGCGACCAGATCGAACTGTAGCTGGCGCCCGACCATGCATCGGCCGGGGTCTGCGGGATCAGCAGGATGTAGTAGCTCGGAGTGGTGCCGCAGTCCTGGCCGCCAATGATGCCGGCGCCCGCATCGCGGTACGGGACGCCGCTGTCGGCGCCGGCGAGGTAGATGTCGGCGCCGAGGAACACCGTTGCATTCTGCGGGCTGCTGCCTTGGTTGGTCAGGGTGAGGCTCTTGGTGAAGTAGTTCTGACCATTCACATAGCGCACCACCTGGGTGCCGCGCAGGCCTGAACTGCCCAGTGTCACGCTGACGCTGACCTGGAACGGATCGGCTGCGGTGCCTGTCCCGGTCACCGGAGTGACGCTGCGCGTGGCGTAGGGCGTGGCCGCACCCAGATTGGAAGTCGCCGAACCCTCGTGGTCGGCGAAGTCGGGCGTGAATTGCACGCCCCCCGCATGCACGATCCAGCCCATGTCGGCGGTGTCGCTCGAATCGGACGGGTAGATCTGGCCGACGCCGGGGATGTCGGCGTTGAACACCTGAAAGGACAGGTCATCGCCGACGCGCACGGTGAGCGGCGCGCCCGCAATCGTGGTGATGGCTGGCACCGCCTGCGGCGCGGTCACCGCGAGCGTGCCGGGCTTGCCGGCCTGCGCGGATGCGACCAGGCACAGCGTGAACAGCGCTGCCGTCCCGAGGCGGGACAAGAACGAAGGCATGGAACTGGACATGTCTGACAATCTCCTTTTGCGTGAGGCCAGGGGCCGGCTGGGTGTTGCCGAAGCGGGTCGTGGATACCTGCATGGGACGCACCTTGCGTGCGCGCTGCGCTGGGCAGGGCGACGACAGGGTGGCTTAGGGTGAGCGCGATCCGGACCGCGCCGATTCATGAGCTCATAACGCGAAAGCGAACCGGAAACTGACATGGGTGCCTGCATTGCCGGCCTCCCAGCGCCGGCGCGGGTTTGGCCTCGCGACCACTGGCGCCAAGACCGGACATCGTGCTGTGGCGATCGCACATGCGCCGCGGCTATGCTTGCGGGTTTTCCACGGTCGGTGGCGATGGCTGCCGCCAGCCATCCGTCTCAAGGGTCGCCATGTCCGTCGCACAGCCCATCCCAGCCCGGCAGAAAAACGTAAATAGAGCCGAGGTTTGCGATCAAAACTTCAAGGAATTCGTCCAGAACTGGCGAGGCCGGGTGAACCCGGCACTGCTGGCCGGGGGGCTGTGCAGCGAGCGCGACTTCGGCGAACTGTTCGAGTCCCAGCTCATCTCGCGCCACCTCGACCTCATGGCGCGCGTGCTGCGCGTGCAGAACAAGGTGTTCTACACGATCGGATCGTCGGGGCACGAGGGCAATGCGATGGTGGCGCGGCTCACCCGCCACACCGACCCGGCGTTCCTGCACTACCGCAGTGGCGCGTTCATGGCCGAGCGCTTCCGCAAGCTGCCAGGCATGGATCCGATCATGGACTCGGCGCTGTCGTTCGCGGCCAGCGCCGAGGATCCGGCCTCGGGCGGACGCCACAAGGTCTGGGGCAGCAAGCCGCTGTGGGTGATTCCGCAGACCTCGACCATCGCCTCGCACCTGCCCAAGGCGCTGGGCACCGCGGTGGCGATCGAGCAGGCGCGGCGCATCGGCCATGTGCTGCCGGTGCCGGAGGATTCGATCGCGATCTGCTCGTTCGGCGATGCCTCGTCCAACCATGCCACCGCGCAAACCGCGTTCAACGCAGCGGCCTGGACCGCCTACCAGAAGCTGCCGGCCCCGGTGTTGTTCGTGTGCGAGGACAACGGCATCGGCATCTCGGTCAAGACCCCGACCGATTGGGTGCGCGCCAATTTCGAAGGCCGCCGCGACCTCGACTATTTCTTTGCCGATGGCCTGGACCTGGTCGCCGGCTACGAGCAGGTGGCGCGCGCGGTCCATCATGTGCGCAGCACACGCCGCCCGACCTTCCTCCACCTGCGCACCACGCGGATCATGGGGCATGCGGGCACCGACTTCGAGATCGAGTGGCGCAGCATCGAGGAGCTCATGGCGGTGGAGGCGACCGATCCGCTGTTGCGCTCGGCCGCGATCGCGCTCGAGAGTGGGCTGCATACGCCCGAGTCGCTGCTCGCGCGCTACGAGGCGATCCGCGCCCAGTGCTTTGCCGCCGCCGAGGAGGCCGACCGACGGCCGCGGCTGGACACGCTCGATGCCGTGATGGCACCGCTGGCGCCGTACACGCCGGACAAGGTCGCCGCCGAGGCACGGCGTGCCGACCATGCCACGCGCCGCGTGGCCGCGTTCGGCGGCGAGGACAAGCTGCCCGAGAAGCAGCCGCCGCGGCATCTGGCGATCCAGATCAACAATGCGCTGCACGACCTGTTTGCCAAGTATCCCGAAGCGCTGCTGTTCGGCGAGGATGTGGCGCAGAAGGGCGGCGTGTACACCGTCACCAAGGGCCTGCACAAGGCGTTCCGCAACGCGCGCGTGTTCAACACCCTGCTCGACGAGACGATGATCCTCGGGCTGGCCCAGGGCTACGCCAACATGGGCATGCTGCCGCTGCCGGAGATCCAGTACCTGGCCTACTTCCACAATGCCTGCGACCAGATCCGCGGCGAGGCCGCCAGCCTGCAGTTCTTCTCCAACAACCAGTACCGCAATCCGATGCTCGTGCGCATCGCCGGGCTCGGCTACCAGCGCGGCTTCGGCGGGCATTTTCACAACGACAACTCGATCGCGGCGCTGCGCGACATCCCCGGTCTCGTGGTGGGCTGCCCGAGCCGTGGCGACGATGCGGCGATGATGCTGCGCACGCTGGCCGCGCTGGCCAAGGTCGACGGGCGTGTCACGGTGCTGCTCGAACCGATCGCGCTGTACATGACCAAGGACCTGTACGAGGCCGGCGACGGCCAGTGGCTCACGCGCTACCCGCCGCCGGAGCAGGCCCTGGTGCTGGGCGAGGCGCGCATCTACGAGGCCGGCAACGCCGCGGCCGAGGCGCCGCCCACGGCGCCGCCCTGCGACCTGGTGATCTTCACCTACGGCAATGGCGTGCCGATGAGCCTGCGCGCCGCCCGCCGGATCGAGCAGGAACTGGGCTGGAAGGTGCGCACCATCGACCTGCGCTGGCTGGTGCCGCTCAATGAGCCGTTCATCGCCGCCCAGGCCGCCCGTGCCCGGCGCATCCTCGTGGTCGACGAAGGGCGCCATTCGGCCGGGGTGGGCGAGGGCGTGATCACGGCCATCGTCGAGGGCGGGCACGGCGCCCTCCCGCTACGGCGCGTGGTCGGCGCCGACACCTACACCCCGCTCGCGGGCGCGGCCTTCCTCGTGCTGCCGGGCGATGCCGACATCGTCGCTGCCGCGCAGGCGCTGCGCTGATGCGCGTGGGCGCGACGCGCTAGAATCGCGCGATGACCGAACACCGCGCCCTGACCATCCTGTTTGCCGACGTGTCGGGCAGCACGCGCCTGTTCGAGACCCGTGGCGACCTTGCCGCGCGGCAGATCATCGCGGCCGTGCTCGCGGCGCTGGCCGAAATCACCTCGCGCCATGGTGGGCGCGTGGTCAAGACCATCGGCGACGAGGTCATGTGCACGTTCCCGGGCCCGCTCAACGGCCTGCTCGCGGCCACCGACATGCATCGGCGCATCAAGGCCGACGCGGGATTCCAGCAGGACAACGTCGCGATCCGCGTCGGTCTGCACCATGGCGAGGCCCTGCTCGAGAATGGTGACGTGTTCGGCGACGCGGTCAACGTCGCCGCACGCATGGCCGACAAGACGCTCGCGCGGCGCGACCAGATCGTGACCACCGCGAGTACCGTGGAAGGCGTCACCAGCGTGACCGGCATGCGCATCCGCTCGCTCGGCAGCGCCTGGGTGCAGGGCAAGCAGGCGCCGCTGGAGATCGTCGACGTGCTGTGGCAGGAGGATCTCGCGCCCGTCACCACCGTGCAGCGCGTGATGCAGGCCGAGCAGGCCGTGTCGGCGCGTGCGCGCCTGCTGCTGCGCCATCGCGGGCAGGTGTTCGAGCTGGGCGAGGACGCCACCTTCTCGATCGGTCGCGATCCGGCCAGCAGCCTCGTGATCGAAACCGAATGGGTGTCGCGCAATCACGCGCTGATCGAATGGAAGCGCGGCCACTTCATGTTTGCCGACCGCTCCACCAACGGCAGCTGGATCCGCACCGACCCCGGTCACGAGGTGCTCGTGCACCGCGACGAGGTGCACCTGCGCCGGCTCGGCTCGATCAGCCTCGGCCAGGCGCATGGCGCCAACGACGCCGACCTCGTGCATTTCGAGTGCAGCGAGTCCTGACGCGATGCGAGCCTTCGCGCGTACGCGCGCGGCTCAACCGCCATCGAAGCCGTTGCGGAAGATCTGGTCGTAGTCGCCCGGGGGCAGGTCGCTGCCCTGGAAGATGCCCATCGGCGTGTAGCCGGCATAGCCGGGGAACACGTAGTAGATGTTGGGATTGCCCATGCGCCGGATCAGCGCCTCGCTGATCACGCGGCGGTAGTCGGTGGTCACCGCGACATCGGTGCCTTCGTACAGCTGCTCGCCGGAAAGTCCCGGGAAGGTGCCGTACACCTGGCCGCCGTTGACGCGCCCGCCCAGCGCCAGCATCACGTTGCCGTAGCCGTGGTCGGTGCCGCCGTCGGCATTTTCGAGCACGCGCCGGCCGAACTCGCTCACCACGATCACGCTGACCTGATTCATGTAATTGGTCGGGCCGCTGGCGAGGTCGGTGTAGAACGCATTGAGACCCTTGGACAGGCTTTCGACCTGATTGCCGAACCAGTCCCAGCTCTGGGTCGGGTTGCCTTGGCCGACATGGGTGTCCCAGTTGCCCAGGTCGATCGTGACCGCGCGCAGGCCCACGCCCTGCTTGATGAGGTTGGCCACGTCGCGCAACTGGTCGCCGAAACCGCCGTTGAAGGGCAAGTCGTAGTTGGCGCCGCCCGACGGCGTGTAGCCCGCAAAGTCGATGCCGCGCAGCAGCGCGAGCGAGGCGAGGGTTTCGGCGCCCGCGCGTTCGAGCGCGGTAGTGCCGTTCCACAGCGCGTTCATGCGCGCGACGGCGCCGGCGCCGGCCACGCCGGGCGGGTCGGCCGCATCGCCGTCCCATGACCAATGGAACGTCGTCAGCCGGAAATCCGCGCCGCCGCCCATCGTGATGGTGTCGCTGCTGCCGAGCAGACTCGCGGCAGTGATGTCGCCCATCGACACCGCGGGCAGCGGGACCGTGGGTGGCAGGCCGCCGCTGACCAGGTGGCGCGTGAACCAGCCCACGCTGTTGCCGGTACCACCACCGAAGCCGAACTCGAGGTTGGCCTGGGCGTCGAAATGGCTGCGGATCACCGGCACCGGCTGCAGTTGCCCGGCGGCAAGCACCACTGCCAGGTGCTGGCTGTTGTAGAGGTTGCGCAGTTCGCTGGCGCGCGGGTGCAGCAGCCAGTCGGGCGTGCCCGTCAGCGCGAGGCCGGCACCGTTGCCGCTGGCCGGTACCCGCGTACTGCTGCGGTAGGACTCGTAGTGGCCGCGGTTGGCGTTGCTGGCGCTGGGCGGCAGCAGGCTCAGGCCGTCCATCGCGCCACGCAGGAACACCATCACCAGCGTGTCGTTGGTGGCTGCGGCGGGCAGCAGGTCGCCGGTGCTGAACCAGGCCTTGGCCCGGCTGCCGGTGCCGGCGGCGAGCGAGAGGGCGCTCACGCCCTTGAGGAAGTCACGACGATTGAAGGAAGGCATGGTCGGCTCCTCAGCGGCGCAGGAATTCGGGGCTGCACAGCAGCAGCGCGAGCGTGGTGCGCAGACGCGCGATCGTGTAGTGCTTGGACAGGTCGTTGCCGTTCCACACGCCGGCGTGGGAGCCACCACTGTCGCTGACCAGGTCCAGTGCGGTGTCGGCGCCCGCGTTCTGGCGCAGAAAGTCGACCAGGGTGGTGCGCAGCGGCTCGGGACGGTAGCCGAGCACGCGGTCGCACCAGTAGCCGACGATGTTGTTGGCGTTGCGCTGGGCCGGGTCGGAGAAGGTCGCGAGTGTCTGGCCGTGGACGTCGGCGATGAATGGCGTGGCGTTGTCGCCATTGACCGCATGCAGCTCGGGAATGCGCGCGAGCAGCCTGAAGGTCATGCCCAGTGCGCTGCTGCTGGCCCAGGCCGACTGCACATCCGGATAACCGTTGGGCGTGGGCCAGTAGAACCAGCGATGGCCGGTCTGGCGTACGCGCGACAGAAACTCCTCGGTGGTGGTCCACGCATTGGAGTTGTCCAGCACCGGGGTGAAGTCGGCGAGCAGGCCGCGCAAGGCACTCACCGCGCTCATCGCGGGGCGTTTCATCTTGGTGCCCCAGCTGGCCTTGAACTCGTTCGATTGCAGGATCAGCGCCACCACCTGGCTGATCTGGTCGGGCGCGCTGCGCGTGGACTGGAACAGGCTGGCCGCGGCGTCGACCAGCGCGGTCGAAGGTGCATCGCCGACGAAGCGGCGGCACAGCTTGGTGGCCACGAAGCGCGCGGTGCCGGGATGGCCGCACAGGATGTCAAACAACTTGCGCCCGTCGTTGCCGTTGTCGCCCGCGTTGTAGGCGAAATATCGGTTGAGGATGTACTTGTTGGACGGGTCGTGCCAGGGCAGGCGGTAGGTGAAGGTGCCGTCGTTCTCGCTCGGGTACTGCCAGTGGCCGTTGCGGATGGTCCAGCCGGTGAGGGCGCGCGCGGCCTCGTAGACGTCGTTGTCAACGTACTTGAGGCGCACCGGGTTGCCATCGCCACCCACGCCGATCGGCAGGCTGGGGTCGTCGGGCGCGAGGATGCCGCCGTAGTTCTCCACGCCCAGCGTGTGCAGTTCCAGCAACTCGCGCGCGTAGTTCTCGTTGGGGCCGTCACGATTGGATGCGTACTGGTCGAGGTAGTACATCATCATCGTCGACTTGGCCACTTCCTCGAGCATGGTGCGGAAGTTGCCCAGCGCATGGGGTCGAATCACGTCGCGATCGAGTTGCACGAAGATCGGCCCGCCGTCGTAGTCCCAGCCGAACGTGCTGAAGTGGTCGTGCCAGAAGCCCACCATGACCTCGAACAACTGCCGCCTGCTGTAGATCTGGCGGATGATCGTGGCCGCCTCCACCTCCGCGATCGGGCGCATGCGCTCGAAGTAGTTGCTTCCGCCGATCTGGTTGCGACGTGTCCACAGCTGCGGCACGGTCATGCCCAGGGTTTGGAACGCGGCGCTGGCGATGCGGTTGTCGCAGGCGCTGTCGTCGATGCCGGCGGGGTTGAGCTGCTGCGCCAGCCAGGCCGCCCAGCAGGTTTCGTCGTCGCCGCCCAGCGCGAGGAACGCCGCGTGCTCGGGCAGGCTGAAGCCATGCGTCGCGCGCGTGAGCCAGCGAATCGCCGGTGGCGGCACGGTCAGCGCCTGCGGCGTCACCGGCAGGTCCAGTTCACGCAGGCCGGTGCGGCCCGGGCGGCGGCGTGCGGTCGCGGCTTCGACCGTGCTGCTGGCACTGCCCAGCAGCGCATCGAACAGTTGGCGGCGCGAGCCGGTGAAGGTGGCGATGGTCGACATGGCGGCTCCTGGGCGAGGAAGAACGTGACGCCGGCCCTGGCATCGCTGGGTGCGGCACCGATTCTAGCCAGCTTGCGGCGCGGTGGGCGTGACCGCGTCGCCGCTTTCGCGCACGGCCGCGCCCTTCACACGATGCGTGGCTCCAGCGCCATCCGGACCTGATCTTCATTAACGGCTTCGAATGGTGATGAACGCGACATGCGCCGCACCGGGTCCGCACGCGTCCCCGGGTGCATGCTTCGTCGGCGACGTGGGCGTACCGTCATGCGCATGCCTCGCTCGCCCGGATTTGTCCCTGACACT
>WBZY01000900.1_pt1 | contig 14451 bp, 13 predicted proteins | sample 5204191 | NCBI WGS metagenome assembly WBZY01 (sample SAMN12344363, study PRJNA552823) | activated sludge metagenome | biome: Activated sludge suspended growth; feature: Anammox Sidestream; material: Wastewater; isolation source: activated sludge from anammox sidestream of wastewater treatment...
GATCGCGCGCAACTACGATTCGCTCGCGCCGGGCCCGCAACCCTGGTTCAGCGCGATCACGACGGAGTACGCGCGCGCGCGCGACGCGGTGCTTGCGATCAAGGACTACGGCGAACTGCTCGACGGGGACCCGACCCTGCAGCGCTCGATCCGGCTGCGCAACCCCTATGTCGACCCGATGAACCTGATGCAGGTCGACCTGCTCGCACGCTGGCGCGCGACGCGGCGCCAGGACCGCGATCTGTTCGATGCGCTGCTCGCGAGCATCGGCGGCATCGCGCAGGGCCTGCAGAGCACCGGCTAGCTAGCCGGCGGACCGCTCGAGGTCGAGCACCATCCGCACGAGCTGCGCGAGCGACGCGGCGTCCATCTTCTCCATGACCCGTGCCCGGTGGATTTCCACGGTACGCTGGCTGAGCCCGAGATCGGCCGCGATCACCTTGTTTGCCTTGCCGACCACCACGAGATCGAGCACGTCGCGCTCGCGCGGCGTCAGCGTGGCGAGCCGCGCGCGCGTGTCGTGCCGTGTGCGCAGCAGCGCGCGCAGTTCGGCGTCGCGGGCGAGCGCCTTCTGCACGCGTGCGAGCAGGTCATCGTCGCGGAACGGCTTTTGCAGGAAATCGAACGCGCCGGCCTGCATCGCCTCGACCGCCATCGGCACGTCGCCGTGGCCGGTGATGAACACGATGGGGATGGTCGCGCCCTGCGCATTGAGCCGCTGCTGCAGCTCGAGCCCGCTCATGCCGGGCATGCGCACGTCGAGCACGACGCAGCCGGGGCGCGTCAGGTCGTAGCTGGCGAGGAATTCGTCGGCCGATGCGTGCAGGACCGCCTCGAGGCCGTAGGACTTGAACAGCAGGCGCAGCGAACTCCTGACCGCATCGTCGTCGTCGATGACGAAGACCGTGGGGGTGCCGTTTTTCATGACATTTCCGGTGCGAGTGGCAGGTTGAACGCGAAGCGCGCGCCGCGCGGCTGATTCGGCAGGTAGCCGAGCTGGCTGCGGTGCGCTTCGAGGATGGTGCGGCTGATCGCGAGCCCGAGACCGGTACCCTCGGCCTTCGTCGTGAAGAACGGCTCGAAGATCCGCGCTTCGGCACCGGCGGCGAGTCCTGGCCCGTTGTCGGACACGCTGACTTCCACCTGGCCGGACTCTCCCATCGCCGTGCGGATCACGATCTCGCCTCCCGGTTCGCCCGTGCTGGTGAGCGCTTCCGCCGCATTGTGCACGAGGTTGACGATCACCTGCTCGATCTGCACGCCGTCGACCAGCACGCGCGGCAGGTCGGGCGCGAGGTCGAAGCGCAACGTGCTGCGGGATGCGCGGGCGTCCATCTCGAGGAGACTCATGACGCCGCGCACGAGATCGTTCGGCGCGACGACCGTGCGATGGGTCTCGCGATGGCGGATCATGCCGCGCAGGCGGTGGATGATCTCGCCGGCGCGCATCGCCTGTGCCGTGATTTCGCCGAGCGCCGCGGAGACCTCCGGCATGTCCGGCTGCGGCATCGCGAGCAGCCGCTCGCAGGCGCGCGCATAGTTGGTGATCGCCGCGAGCGGCTGGTTCAGCTCGTGGGAGATGCCGGCCGCTATTTCGCCGAGTGTCGCGAGCCGGCCCACCTCGTTCAGGCGGGCTTGCGCGAGGCGCGCCGCATCTTCCGCGGTCTTGCGCTCGGTGACGTCGTGCAGCGTACCGACCGCACGCAGGCTGCCCCCCTCGGCGCGCGACAGGCGGTAACGCGCCTCGATATGACGTGCCGAGCCGTCGGCGCGCACGAACCGGTAGCTGAGTTCGAGGCGGCCCGTGCCGCGGATCGCGCGCGACCACGCGATCAGGCAGCGGTCGCGGTCCTCCGGGTGCAGACCCGCGAAGATGCGGGCATGCGAGGGGCGCTCCGAAGGGTCGATGCCGAGCATGCGGTAGACCTGCGGCGACCAGTAATTGACGCCGTTGTCCGGTACATAGAACTCGGTATTGCCCAGCTGGGCAATTTCCTGGGCCTCGCGTAGCAGGTCTTGTGCGTCGCCGGGAATGGGGCTCAACCTCGCGCCACCGTTTGCAGTAGGCTAACGTGTCCGGCGATCCGTGACGAGGGCAGGGTCTTGGGCGCAAAGCGGCTCTGGTGTTGAGGGGTGTCTCCCGCGCGCTTGGCGCCTGGCCACTCGTGCCGTTGCTGGCGGCGTGCCAGAGCCTCGATCTGCACGCGCCGCGCGCGGCATCCATGGCCGTCGACGACAGTACCGTGACGGCCGTCCACCGCATGTTCTCCGGGCTCGCGCAGGCGCAGCCCGACGAATCGGGCCTGCGCCTGCTGCCCGACGGCGTCGACGCGTTCGTCGCCCGTGCGCTGCTCGCGCGCGGCGCGGCGCGCACACTCGACCTGCAGTACTACATGATCAACGCCGACGACACCGGGCGGCTGCTCGTCGGCGAGCTGCTCGCCGCGGCCGACCGCGGCGTGCGCGTGCGCATCCTGCTGGACGACATCTACGCGGCATCGCACGATCGGGCCATCGCGATCCTCGACTCGCATCCGGCGATCGAAGTGCGTCTCTTCAATCCGTGGACCCGGCGGCGCGGCCCGGTCGCGCGCGCGGTCGATTTCCTGCTGACCCGCCGCCTGAACCGCCGCATGCACAACAAGCTGTTCGCGGCCGACAACCATGCCGTGATCATCGGCGGGCGCAACATCGGCGACGAGTATTTCGATCTGAAGAAGCAGCTGAATTTTCGCGACCTCGACGTGCTCGCGGTCGGGCCCGTGGCCGCGGAGGCTTCCGCGTCGTTCGATGAATACTGGAACAGCCACCTCGCGGTGCCGGCCTCGGCGCTGCTCGATGAGGCGCCGTCCGCGGCCGACCTCGCATCGGTGCGCGCCGCGCTGGCTGCGCACCGCGAGCGGCTGCGCGATTCGCCCTACGTCAGCGCGATCGAGAACTCGTCGATCGCGCGGGAATTTGCCTCGAACACGCTCGGCCTGACGCTCGGCACGGCCCGCGTGATCGCCGATCACCCCTCGAAGGTGGACGCGCCGGCGGCCGATCGCAGCAGCTTCCTGATCGAGCGCCTGCAGCGCGAGGCGCAGGGTGCCCGGCGCCAGCTGCTCGTGAGCTCGCCGTACTTCGTGCCGGGCGAGCGCGGGGTTGCCGTGCTGACGGCGCTGGCGAAGGACGGCATCGACGTGTCGGTGCTCACGAATTCGCTCGCGGCGAACGACGTCGGCATCGTGCACAGCGGCTATGCGCGCTATCGCGCCGCGCTGCTGCGCGGTGGTGTCACGCTGCACGAACTGCGCGTGACGTCGGACCTGGCCACCCGACGCCAGAATCGCCGCCTGTTCGGCTCGGAGTTCGTGAGCCTGCACGCGAAGTTCTTCGTGATCGACCGTCGCGCGCTGTTCGTCGGATCGATCAACCTCGATCCGCGTTCGATCGAGCACAATACCGAGATCGGGCTCCTGATCGACAGCGAAGTGCTCGCACGCGAGGCGGCTGCACTGTTCGAGCGCGCGATCTCACCTGCCTTCAGTTATGCCGTGACGCTGCGGGACGGGCCGCAAGGTGCATCGGACGCGCTCATCTGGACTGCCGAGGGCACGGACGGCGCGATGCGGTACGATCACGAACCCGATACGGCATGGTGGAAGCGCCTGATGGTGTGGCTCGCGGGACTGTTGCCCTTCGTCGAGAGCCAGATCTGATGAATCGCCGCAAGGCACTCGCCCTGGCAGGAGCGGCGGTGGCCGCCGGAACGGCGGCCCTCGTCGCGCAGCGACTGCGCGGCAATGGGCCGCAGCGCCCCGCCGGCGTGCCGCTCGGCCCGTACGGCGCGGACTCGACGGCCGAAGAGGTGACGGCGGGGCTCGATCTCGGTGGCCGCGTGGCCCTCGTCACCGGCGTCACGTCCGGGCTCGGCGCCGAGACCCTGCGCGTGCTGACGCTGCGCGGTGCCCATGTGTTCGGCACGGGGCGCACGCTCGAAAAGGCCGCGGCGGCCTGCGCCGCGGCGGGCGACAGGGCCACGCCGCTCGCGCTCGAACTGACCGACTTCGATTCGGTCGTCGCCTGTGCCGAGGCGGTGCGTCGCGCGGGAGTCGCGATCGACATGCTCGTCTGCAATGCCGGCATCATGGCATTGCCGACGCTCGAGCAGGTCGGCGGCCTCGAGAAGCATTTCGTCACCAACCACCTCGGCCATTTCCTGCTCGTCAATCGCCTGCTCGACCGCGTCGTCGCGGCACCCCGGGGCCGCGTCGTCGTGCTGTCGAGCCGTGGCTACATCTGGGCGCCGCCCGAGGGCATCGAGTTCGACAATCTCTCCGGCGAGCGCGGCGAGTACGACGCGAACCGGGCCTATGGCCAGAGCAAGCTCGCGAACGGGCTCTTCTCGCTCGAGCTCGCGCGCCGGCTCGCCGGCACGAACGCGACGTCGAATTCGGTGCACCCGGGAATCATCAAGACGAAGCTCGGCAGGCATTTCCCCGAGTGGAAGAAAGTGCTGAGCGAGCTGATCGGCTGGACTTTCATGAAGAGCGTCCCCGAGGGGGCGGCGACCCAGTGCTACGTCGCGACGAACCCGCGGCTCGCTGGCGTGACCGGCCGCTATTTCGCCAACTGCAATCCCGAGATTCCGGGCGGGCGCATGGAGGATCGCGCACTCGCCGCGAAACTGTGGTCGGTCTCCGAAGGTCTCACGCGCCCCTGGCTCACGTGAGCGACACACGCGCAAACCTGCCTGCCCTCGTCGGCGCGCTCGGCGTCGTCTTCGGCGATATCGGCACGAGCCCGCTGTACGCGCTCAAGGTTTCGCTCGACGCGACCGGCGCCGATGCCGGCGATGCCGCCGCCGTGCTTGGCGTGCTGTCGCTGATCTCGTGGAGCCTGTTCGTCGTCGTCACGCTGAAGTACGTGACGCTGATGCTGCGCGCCGACAACCAGGGCGAGGGCGGCATCCTCGCGCTGTTCGCGCTCGTGCAGAAGCACATCGATCCGCATTCGCCCCGCATCCGCTGGGTGGCAATCCTCGCGCTGGCCGGCGCGGCGCTGTTCTACTGCGACGCGCTGATCACGCCCGCCATCACGGTGCTGAGTGCGGTCGAAGGCATGGAGCTCCTCGATCCGGGGTTCGAACGCATCGTCATACCCGCCACGCTCGGCATCCTGATCGCGCTCTTTGCAATCCAGCGGCGCGGCACCGAGCGCGTGGCACGGCTCTTCGGGCCCGTCATGCTCGTCTGGTTCGTGACCCTCGGTGTCACCGGCGTCATCGCGATCGCGCACGGCCCTGCGGTGCTCGCGGCGCTCGACCCGCGCTGGGCGATCTGGCTGCTCGCGAGCCACCCGGGGCTCGGGTTTGCGATCCTCGGCGCGGTATTTCTCGCGCTGACCGGCGGGGAGGCGCTCTACGCCGACATGGGTCACTTCGGCAAGCGCCCGGTACGCAACGCCTGGTTCGCCCTCGTGTGGCCCGCGCTGATGCTCAACTACTACGGCCAGGGTGCACAGCTGCTCGAGCAGCCGGCATCGATGGCCCACCCGCTGTATTTCCTCGTGCCGCACGAGGCGCTGCCGCTGCTCGTGCTGCTCGCGACGGCGGCGTCCGTGATCGCCTCGCAGGCCGTGATCACCGGCGCATTTTCCGTCACGCGCCAGGCGATGCAGCTCGACCTGCTGCCACGCATGCGCGTGCTGCAGACCTCGGCGCTCGAGCACGGCCAGATCTATGTGCCCGTCGTCAACGCGCTGCTGCTGATCGCCGTGATGGCGTTCGTGCTCGGGTTCGGCACGTCCGGTGCGCTGTCGGGCGCGTATGGCGCCGCGGTGGTCGGTACGATGTTCGTGACGACGCTCCTCGGTGCGGTCGTGGCGCATACGGAATGGCGCTGGCCGGTCGTGGCGACGGCACTGGTGTTCGGCAGCCTGCTGATCGTCGATGCGGCATTCGTGTGCGGCAACATGACGAAGCTCGACGACGGCGGCTGGGTGCCGATCGCGCTCGCTGCGGTCCTGTTCGCGATATTCTGGACTTGGCGCGAGGGCCGCTTGCGGCTGAGGCGGGCGCTGGCGCGCCAGGCCGTGCCGCTCGACAGGCTCCCGCAGCTGCTGACCGGTGCGACGCGTGTACCGGGCACGGGGATCTTCCTTGCGAGCCACTCCGGCGTCGTGCCATCCGCGCTGATCCGCAACCTCGAGCACAACCACGTCGCGCACGAGCAGATCGTGATCCTGAACGTGGCGATCACGCGTACGCCCCGCCACGATCCCGTCGACCGCCTGCGCATCGAGACGCTGCAGCCCGGCGTGTATGCGCTGTATGCGCGATTCGGTTTCATGGAGACTCCCGACCTGAGCGAAGCGCTGCGACGCTGTCGCGCGCTCGGCTTGCGGGTGCAGCCGGACCAGGTTGCCTGGTTCCTCGGCCTGCACTTCGTGCGCCCGCGGCCACGCACGGGCCTGCCGGGCCTGCGGATGCGCTTTTTCGCGTGGATGCAGCGGCGCAGCACCCAGGCCGCCGAGTTCTTCAACATGCCGTCGAAGGGCGTGATGGTGCTCGGGACCGAAGTGGAGGTCTGAAGAAGGCGTATCAGCTGTCGGCGCCGTGCCCCGTCGCGCGAACCGGAGGCGCAAACGACGGATACCTCCCCATTGTCAGCAGCAGCGCCGCGCCGATTCCGAATGCGATCGCCGCGGCGATCAGGATCGCGTCGTAGCTGCCGGTGGCGTCATATACCTTGCCGAAGAGGGGCGGCGCAATGCCCGACGCGAAGCCGAAGACGGCGTACTGCGCGCCGTAGATGCGCCCGTAGTGCCTGAGGCCGAAGTAGCGGGCGCTCAGGTATGCGACGAGGTCGGTCTCGGCGCCGGAGGCGAAGCCGACGAGCACGGCGGCGAGTATCGCCGCACTCGTGCCGAGCCCGTGATTCATCAGGATGAGGCAGGCGAGCGCCGGCAGCAGCAGCATCGGTAGCGCGACGCCGGGCGCCCAGAACCGGTCCATCAGGAAGCCCGCAAGGACACGCCCGAACATGATGCTGATACCGACGGCGCCGGCGATCTGGCCGGCCTCGAGCGCCGCAAAGCCGCGATCCTGCAGCAGCGGCACGAGGTTCGTGATCGTGCCGCCGATGCCGGTCGCGACGAGCAGGATCGACACGATCATCACCCAGAAGCGGTAGTTGCGCACGGCTTCGCGCAGCGTGACGCCGGCTTCGGCGTGACGCGCGGGTGTTGTGCCATCCACTGAAGCGGTGCGGTGATCGGGTTCCCTGAACCACGCGATCGCCACGGGGAGCGCAATCGCGAGCGGCAGCAGCGAGATGCCCGCGAAGGCCCAGCGCCAGCCGAAGTGCTCGATCAGCCAGATCGCCATGGCCGGCAGGAACGCGGCCGTGATGCCGGTGCCGAGCAGCGTGATCGCGAGTGCGAGGCCGCGGTTCTCGACATACCAGCTGTTGACCGCGCGCGTCCAGGTGACTGGCGTGGAGCCACCACCCAGCAGGCCCGCCATGAACCACATCAGGTAGAACACGCCGATCGAAGCCGGCGAGAGTGCGAGCGCGGCGAACGACAGACCGAAGAGGGCCAGCGTGAGGAGCGCGAGGCGACGCACGCCGTAGCGGTCGGCGAGTGCGCCGACGATCGGCACGACGCAGACGACCGCAATCGTGAACCACAGGATCGCGAGCTGGAACTCGCCGCGGCCCCAGCCGAATTCCTCGGTGATCGGCCGGGTGAACGGACCGAGGGAATTGTACGGAATCGGTGAGGCGCCGAACGCGACACCGAGCGAAGAGGCGGCAAGCACCGTCCATCCGCGCCGGAACTCGGCATACGATCGTGTCATGGTGTGATGCGGCCGTCCTTCAACAGCATCCGAAGGCATGTTGCCCGAGTGTACTGTGGAGCGCGCGCGCTCGTGCGGCGATCACTGCGGTGTGGACGCCGTGCGCCGGTCGGCGAGCAAGACCCGCCAGCGCACGAGTTTGGCCGCCGGCGTCAAGGCCGCGTACGCCGGGCTGGTCGAGGGCAGCACGACATGGTGCAGGGTTCGGCGCCGGCTCGCAGGAAGGCGCGGCAGCACGAGGCGCGCGTACAGGCGCCGTGCGGCACCGCCGTTGAACGCCACGAGGGTGATGGTACGGTGGCGCAGCAGCAGGCCACGGATGTCGTGCGCGCGGGCACCCGCCACATCGATATCGGCATCGGCGCTGCCTGCGCGCGCGGCTTCCGCGAGCACATCCCACACGCCGATTCCGGCCGCACGCAGCACCGCGACGCGACGCGGGTACGGAAGGTCGACGGAGGCCCCGAACAGCGCGCCCATGATCGGCCAGAACTGGTTGCGCGGATGCGCGTAGTATTCACCGGCGCGCAGCGATGCGACACCGGGCAGGCTGCCGAGGATCAGCAGGTGCGGGCGCGGACCGAGGATCGGCGCAAATGCGCGTACCCTGGGTGCCGGGGTCCGTGATATTGCGGCCTGCCTCACTGCCACTCAGGTCGTGAAGAGCGCGTCGAACCACACCATGGCGGCGAACCCGGCGAGGAGGCTCGCAGTGGCGCCTCCCGACATGCCCTGGCGGTGCGTTTCGGGGATGACCTCGGCACTGATCACGTAGAGCATCGCGCCCGCGGCGAAGGCCAGCGCCCAGGGCAGGAGACCGTCGGCGAGATCCACGGCGCCGGCACCCACGATGCCGCCCGCCGTCTCGATGAGGCCCGTCACGACACCGAGCGCAAAGCTGCGCCCGCGGCCGAGGCCGCTCGACAGCATCGCCATCGCGACGACGAGGCCCTCGGGCAGATTCTGTACCGCGATGGCCGTGGCGATGCGCGGCATGAGCGTCGGATCTTCCGCGCCGATCGTGACGCCGACGCTCAGGCCCTCGGGAAAGTTGTGGAGCGCGATCGCAGTGACGAGCAGGAACGACATCGAGTGATGATTGCCGCGGCCGTCGTGGCCCTTGAACTGGTGCTCGTGCGGGAACGTGCGGTTGGCCCAGGCGACGCACCACGCGCCGAAGCCGAGGGCAGCGAGCGTGAGCGGCGTCGACCACGCGTTGTGCAGGCGGCGCGACGCCTCATCGAGCGCCGCCGGCAGCAGCGCACAGACGCTGGCGGCGAGCATGACGCCTGCGGCGAGCGCGATGCAGTGGTTCGCGAGCCTGTCTGGCAGGCGCTTGAGCAGCAGCACGGGCGCGGCGCCTGCCGATGTCGCGACGGTACCGGTGAGGAACACGATCCAGACGGCCGACCACAGGCTCATGCGCAGTCCCCTGAAGCACGGCGCCCATTATGCCGCCGGACAGACGTGGTGCCGGGTTTTCGGTTATTCGGTTATTCGGGCGCTCCGCCCAAATAACCGAATAACCGAAAACCCGGCACCAGTTGCCGTCTTAGAAGCGCATCGTGGCTGCGGTCAGGCCACCGACGTAGTAGTCGAGCAGGCGTCGGCGGAACTCCACCTCGTAACGGGCCGACACCTCGGCGCTCGCCGCCTCGACCCGCGTGGCGCGCGACTGGGTGAGTTCGACCAGCGTCGCGGCGCCGACGCGGTAACGCTGCTCGGTGGCCTCGAGCGCACGTTCCGCGGAACGCAGCTGCGCGCCGGCGGCCGCGAGCTGCGCCTGCGCCGAATCGAGGTCCAGCACGGCGGTGCGCACCTGGGAACCCACGTCCTGTTCGAGGCTGTCGAGGTCGACCTGTGCACTGTCGGCACGGATCTCGGCGCGTCGCGTCGCGATCCGCGTGGCGCTGCGGTCGTAGAGCGGCAGCGCGATATTGAGGCCGATCGAGCCACCGCGCGCGTCGCTCAGCTGGTCCGACCAGCCGGCGTCAATGGCGCTTGTGTACGACGAACCATAACCCGCCGACAGCGACAGAGTCGGCCAGCGTGTCGACTTCGCGACGCGAATGTCTTCCTTCGCGGCCTCGAGGCGCGCTTCACTCGCACGGATGTCCGCGCGCGTGCCGAACGCGCGACCGATCAGCGTATCGAGGTCCGCGACGCTGATCGTGGCCGGTGTCGTGACCTCGGGCGCCACGAATTCGTAAGCGCCGCGCGGATCGAGCCGCAGCGTGCGAATGAGGTCGATGCGTGCCAGTTCCGCGGCACGCTCGGCCTGCACGACGGCGAGCTGCGCGCTCGCGACGTTCGCCTGCTGCTGGTAGAGGTCGGCGATCGTGCGGGCACCGGCTTTCACATAGGTTTCGATCTGTGCGGCGAGCGCGCTCTGCGCCGCGAGATTCTCGCGCTGCACGCGCAGCTCCTCGCGCTGCTGCACGAGGGCGAGGAACTGGCTCGCGACCGTGAACACGACTGTCTCGCGCGCCCGCTCGAGGTCCCGCTCGCCGGCGAGGCTCGAGTATCTTGCGCTCTTCAAAGTCGCGGTATTGGCAAAGCCGTCGAACAGCGTGACGCCCGAGCTGACGCCGAGACTCGTCGTGCGCGTCGTGTCGTCGTCGGCGCGGGCGAAGGCGCGCGTCGTCTGGCTCGTCGCCCGCAGGTCGGGCAGGAAGCTCCTCTGCGCATCCTCGACATCGAGCCTGTCGAGGGCCGCCGCATTGCGCGCCTGGCGCAGCGTGTCGTTCTGCGCGAGCGCGATCTCGACCGCCTGGTCGAAACCGATGATGCGCGTGTCTTGCGCGCCGGCCGCGGTCGCGGCGGCGGCCAGCGCGACGCAAAACGCGAGAGAACGCATCGTGGACATCCTATTCATGGCGCAGTGCCTCGATCGGGTCGAGCGCGGCCGCCTTGCGCGCCGGGTAGAAGCCGAAGAACACGCCGACGGCGGCCGAGAACAGCACGGCGATCACCGCCGCCTCGGGCGGCATCGCGACGGCCCAGCCGGTCGCGCGGGCGAGCGTGGCGCCGGCAAGGTAGCCGAGCACGATGCCGATCAGCCCGCCGGCCACGCTGATCACGATGCTCTCGACGAGGAACTGCGCGAGTACATCGCTGCCGCGTGCGCCGATGGCCATGCGGATGCCGATCTCGCGCGTGCGCTCGGTGACCGAGACCAGCATGATGTTCATGATGCCGATGCCGCCGACCACGAGCGAGATCGACGCGATCGCGGCGAGCAGCATCGACATCACGCGCGTCGTGCCGCTCGCCGCGGCGGCGATGTCGTCCTGGTTCCTGATCGTGAAGTCGTCGTCGTCGCCCGGCGCGATCTTGTGGGACTCGCGCATGATCGAGCGGATCTCCTGCTCGGCGGCCGGTATGTCGCCGGGCGACCAGGTGCTCGCGATGATCTGGCCGATGCGGCTGTGGCCGGCGAGATGTGCCTGCGCGGTCGTATAGGGAATGATGACCACGTCGTCCTGGTCGTTGCCGCCGGCGGTCTGTCCCTTGGGCGCGAGCACGCCGATGATCGTGAACGGCACGTTCCGCACCTGCAGCTGCTGGCCCACGGGATCCTCGCCCGGAAAGAGCGCATTCGCGACCGTGCTGCCGAGCACGACGACGCGACGCACGGAGCGCAGGTCCGCTTCGGTGAAGAAACTGCCGCTCTGCACGGGCCAGTCGCGGATCGTCTGGTAGTTCGCGGATACGCCCATGATCATGGTGCGCCAGTTGCCGATGCCGCCGATCATCTGGCCGCGCGAGAAGATCACGGGCGACACGGCGGACAGCAGCGTGCTCTCCCGCGCGAGTTTCTCGGCATCCGGGATCGTCAGGCGGTTGAAGGTCGCGGCGCCCTGGCTCACGCCGCCCTGCGACGTGGAGCCTGCCATGATCATCAGCATGTTCGTGCCGAGGCCCTTGATCTGCTTCTCGATCATCGACTGCGCACCCTGGCCGAGCGCGACCATCACGATCACGGCCGCAACGCCGATCACGATGCCGAGCATCGTGAGGAGCGTGCGCAGCTTGTTGCGCAGGATGCTGCGCGTCGCGATGCCGAAGAGGGCGCGCTTTCTCATGCGGCCGCCCCGAGAGAGGCGAGCTCGCGACGTGCATCGCGCGGCTCGGCGATCGGTGCATCGCGCAGGATGTGGCCGTCGCGCATCTCGACGATGCGGTGGGCGTGCTCGGCGATGTCCGGCTCGTGCGTGACGAGCACGATCGTGATGCCCTGGGCGTTCAGCTCCTGGAACAGCGCCATGATCTCGATCGAGGTGTGACTGTCGAGGTTGCCGGTCGGCTCGTCGGCGAGGATCAGCGACGGGTTCGTGACGATGGCGCGCGCGATCGCGACGCGCTGCTGCTGGCCGCCGGAGAGCTCGCTCGGCACGTGGTGCATGCGCGCGCCGAGGCCGACGCGACGCAGCGCCTCGGGCGCGGGCGACTCGCGGCCCGCGAAACGGCCGCTGCGGTCGTACAGCAGCGGCAACTCGACGTTCTCGAGCGCGCTCGTGCGCGCGAGCAGGTTGAAGCCCTGGAAGACGAAGCCGATCTTCTCGCTGCGCAGGCTCGCGAGCTCGTTGCGCGTGAGCCCGTTCACCGCCTTGCCGTCGAGCTCGTAGTGTCCCGACGTCGGCGTGTCGAGGCAGCCGAGGATGTTCATCAGGGTCGATTTGCCGGAGCCGGAGGCTCCCATGATCGCGACCATTTCGCCGCGTTCGACCACGAGGTCGATCCCGTCGAGCGCGCGCACGGCGTTGCTGCCGGCGCTGTAGACGCGGGTGACGCCTGCGAGGCGGATGACGGGGTGGAGCACGGGGTCGGCTGCCATCGTGCGCTCAGAAGCCCGGCGGGCGGCCCTGCCGCGACTGCTGGAACGGGTTCGAACCGGCCGTATCGGCGACCTGCGTGACGCCCGTGATCACGGACAGGCCCTCTTCGATACCGTCACCGCTCACCTGCGTGCGCTGACCGTCGGTGAGGCCGGTGTGCACCCGCGTGCGCGTGAGTTGACCCCTGGCATCGAGGTACCAGAGGGCGGCCGCGTCGGCCGGCCGGCGGGCGCTCCCGCCGCCGTTGCCGGCGCCGCTTGCGATCGCGGTGCGCGCACCGTTGCGCGCGCCGTCCGAGGCCCCGGAGCGCGCACGCACGGCTGCGAGCATGTCCTGTGTCGGGCGGAAGCGCAGCGCCGCGTTCGGCACCGTGAGCACATTCGTCGCCTCGCCGGTCACGAAGTCGACGCTCGCCGTCATGCCGGGCAGCAGCTTGCCGTCGGGATTCGCGACCGCGATCACGACGTTGTAGCTGACGATGTTGTCGGTCGAGGTCGACTGCAGGCGCACCTTGCGCACCGTCCCGGTGAACTTGCTGTCGGGCCACGCCTGCACCGTGAAGGTGACCGGCTGGTCGGGGTGGATCGATGCGATGTCGCTCTCGGCGACCGGTGCGATGATCTGCATTTCCGAGAGGTCCTTCGCGATCAGGAACAGCTGCGGCGCCGACAGGCTCGCGGCGACGGTCTGCCCGACATCGACATTGCGCTCGACGACGATGCCGTCGATCGGCGCGAAGATTTCCGTGTAGGCGAGGTTCTGGCGCGCGCGGTCGAGCGTCACCTGCGCGGATTTGTAGTTCGCGAGCGCGACGGCACGCCCGAACTTCGAGGTGTCGAATTCGATTTCGGTCAGCACCTTGCCCTCGAACAGCGCGAGGTTGCGCTTGTATTCGACGTCGGCCTGTTCGTACTGGGCGCGGCTCCCCTCGAGGCTCGCCTGCGCGTCGCGCACCGCCTGCTCGAGCAGCGTCGGGTCGATGCGTGCGATCAGCTGCCCCTTCTTCACGGTGTCGTTGAAATCGGCGTAGATCGCGACGACACGTCCCGACACCTGTGTGCCCACCTGCACGGTCGTCACGGCGCTCAGCGTGCCCGTGGCGGCCACGGCGGCCCGGACGTCGGCGCGCTCCACTTTCGCGAAGCGGTACGGCGATGCCTCTTCGCGCGTGAGCTTCGTCCACGCGTACCCGCCCACGGCGACCGCGATCACGACGACGGCGAGGATCATCCATTGCTTGCGTTTCATGGCGCGAGAATAGCGGCTTGGAGTCACCTGCGGGCCGGCCCCGGCACGAACGGCACGGGGCTGTCACGAACGGCACCCGGGGCCTCTCGAACGGCTTTGCCGCGGGACCGTGCGCTACCTATCCTTGTGCCCCATGACCACGACGAGGGCAGCCCCGGAACGCTATCCGCTGCAGCGCGCGGAATACCTGATGATTTTCCTCTTCTGGACCGCGTTCGGCCTCCTGTGGTCGGCCAACGCGCTGCAGGTGCCGGGCGGGCGCATGGTGCCGCTCTTCCCGAGCGCACCGGTGCTGCTCGCCTTCGCGAGTGCCTGGGTCTGGGCGCTCCTCACCCCGCCGCTGTTCGTCGCCGCGAGCCGGCTGAGTGTCGACCGCGGCCACCTCGCCGCCCGCATCCTCGCGCTGATCGCGCTCGGCATCGTCGTCGGATTCGCGGTCGACTCGTTCCTCGGCTGGCTGCGCTGGGAAGTGTTCTTCGAACCGCGCGCGAGGCACACGCCGCTCAGCCTGCTGCAGCGGAT
>WBZY01001192.1_pt1 | contig 14446 bp, 13 predicted proteins | sample 5204191 | NCBI WGS metagenome assembly WBZY01 (sample SAMN12344363, study PRJNA552823) | activated sludge metagenome | biome: Activated sludge suspended growth; feature: Anammox Sidestream; material: Wastewater; isolation source: activated sludge from anammox sidestream of wastewater treatment...
GCGAACGTGACCGGGTGCTCGCTCAGTTGCGACGCAAGCTGAAAGCCGGGGGACGGCTGGTGGTGGCGGACGTCATCCCGCCTGACAGCGGCATGGCGGGTGATGTCTCGGCGCTTCTGGGATTTGCGGCGCGCGAAGGCTTCCTCCTCGCCGCGCTGGTCGGCCTGCTCAGGACGTTCTTCTCGGACTATCGCAAGCTCAGGGCCGAGCTCGGGCTGCAGCGCTACAGCGAGGCGGCGATGATGGACGTCCTCACCCGCGCCGGCTTCCGTCCCCAACGCATGGGCAAGAACCTCGGCCACAACCAGGGGCGGATGGCGTTCTCGGCCGAGCCGGCATGAGCGGCGTGCCGGCGTGCCGAATACGGGCATTGCCTGGGGCCCCGGGGTTGGGTAGCCGTTGGGAGCGCAGCCCCGATTCGATCTCGACGACGTCTTGGAGGGCGGCCTGCGCCAGGGGGAGGACGCTCGCGTGAAGATCTGCATGATTGGTGCCGGCTACGTCGGCCTCGTGTCGGCGGCCTGCTTCTCCGAGTTCGGTTGGCAGGTCGTGTGCGTCGACAAGGACGAGGTGCGCCTTGCCGAGCTCGACAGCGGGCGCTCGCCGATCTACGAGCCCGGGCTCGACGACCTCATCCAGCGCAACATGAAGGCGGGACGCCTCGTATTCACGAGCGACATTGCTGCCGCCGCCAAGGGGGCGGAGATCGTGTTCCTCGCGGTGGGCACGCCGATGCGCCGTGGCGATGGCTACGCGGACCTGTCCTACGTCTATGCCGCCGTCGAGGAGCTGGCACCGCACATCGAAGGCTTCACGGTCGTCACGACAAAGTCGACGGTTCCCGTCGGCACGAGCCGCGAGATCGAGCGCCGGTTGAAGCTCGCCCGTCCCGGCATCGACGCGGCCGTGTGCTCGAACCCCGAATTCCTGCGTGAAGGCTCCGCGATCCAGGACTTCACCCACCCCGATCGCGTGCTGATCGGGGTCGATGATCCGCGTGCGCGTGCCAGGCTCGAGAAGCTCTACAAGCCGCTGTCGCTGCGCAATGCGCCGGTGATGTTCGTCTCGCGGGAATCGGCGGAGCTGGCGAAGTACGCGGCCAACGCCTTCCTTGCCATGAAGATCAGCTTCATCAACGAGATCGCGGACGTCTGCGAGCGCGTCGGCGCGGACGTGCAGGAGGTCGCCTCGGCGATCGGGCGGGACAAGCGGATCGGGGACAAGTTCCTGCATCCGGGTCCAGGGTATGGCGGCTCGTGCTTCCCCAAGGACGTGTCCGCGCTCATTCGCATCGGACGCGAGGCCAAGGCGCCGCTGAGCCTGGTGGAGCAGGTGGCGCGCGTCAACGACGAGCGCAAGATCGCGATGGCGGGGCGCATCGTCGAGGCGGCAGGCGGCAATGTCCGCGACAAGGTGGTTGCGGTGCTGGGTGTCACCTTCAAGCCCAATACGGACGACATGCGTGATGCACCGAGCCTCGTCATCGTGCCGATGCTGCAGGAGCGCGGGGCAACGGTGCGGGTGGTCGATCCCCAGGGACAGCGCCACGGTGCGCCGCTGCTGCCGGGCGTGGTGTGGTGCGAGCAGATGGCGGACGCCCTGAAGGGTGCCGACGTTCTTGCCGTGCTGACCGAGTGGAACGAGTTCCGCGCGCTCGATCTTTCCGGCGCGCGGGGCCTGATGCGCGGCGATGCGCTGGTCGACATGCGCAACGTGTTCCAGCCGGAGGCCGCACGCGAGGCGGGCTTCCGCTACATCGGCGTCGGCCGCAGCTGATGCGGGAATCGGCAGCCTACCGGCCCTTGAACGTATTCGCGATCTGGTCCTCGATCGGCTTCAGCAGGAAGCTGAGCGCGGTCCTGTCGCCGGTCTTGATCTGGACGTCGGCGGGCATGCCGGGAACCAACGTCACGTCGCCCAGGCGTCTGAGCTCGTCCTCGGCAAGCTCGATACGGGTGAGGAAGTAGGTCGCGCCCGTCTGCTGCTCGACCGTGTGGTTGGGGGCGATGTTCGCGATCCGGCCCTCGATCTCCGGCGTCGTGTTGTGGTTGAAGGCCGAGAAGCGGATGAGCGCCGTCTTGGCCGCGCGAACCTGGTCGATGTCGTGGGGCGCGACCTTCGCCTCGATCACGAGCCGGTCGCTCTCGGGCACGATGAGCATGATCGGCTCGGCGGGATTGATCACGCCGCCAACCGTGTGGACGCCGAGCTGGTGGACGATGCCGGCAAGCGGCGCGCGGATCTCGACCCGCTTCAGTTGATCCTGGGCGGCAACCCTGCGCTCGGTGAATTCGGCTTCCTTGGCCTGGATCTCGCGCAGCTCCTTTACGACCTCCGTCCGCAGCTCCTGATCGAGCTGCAGGATGTGAAGCTCGATCTCGGCGATGCGCCCCTTGGCCTGGGCGGCCGCAGCCCTGAGCGAGGAGTACTCGCCCTCCAGGCGCGCCGCCTCGCGCCGCAGCACGGTCATCTTGTTGGTGGTGACGAGGCGCTGCTCCTCGAGCGAGGAGAGGCCCTTCAACTCGTTGCCGATCAGCTCGATCTCGAGATCCTTGGCCTTGGTCTGGGAGGTGATGCCGTCGATCTCCTCGTTGAGCTGGATTATGCGTTCGCGAAGCTGGGCCTTCTGGCCGTCCCTCGTCTTCTTGCGCGACAGCAGCAGTTGTTGCTCGCCTGCGATGATTTCTGCGACCTGGGGATCGCCGGCACGCGCTTCCAGGTCCGCCGGCAGCTTCAGCTTGTCGAGCCCGTCGCGCTCCGACTTGAGCCGGGCGGCCCTGCCGGCGTACTCGTCGAGCTGTCGGGTGATGACGAGCAGGTTCGCGCGGGTGAGCGTCTCGTCGAGCCGGACCAGCAGATCTCCGGCCATGACACGGCTGCCGTCCTTGACGAAGATCTCGCCGACGATGCCGCCCGTCAGATGCTGAACCTTCTTCACGTTGCCTTCGACGACGACGGTGCCCGGTGCGAGCACCGCGCCGGAAATCTTGGTGGTTGCCGCCCATCCGCCGATGCCGCCGACCAGCAGGAACGATACGATCGATCCTCCGAGCATGTAGCGACGCACGCTCGAGATGCGGGCCCGCAAGGCCTTGGCATCCGGCTGGCGTCGGGACGATCCTGGCGGTGCGGGAGGTGTGGCCGTTGTCGTGCTCATGGTTGCGCTCTCATGATCGCGTCCCCGGACCTCAACGATCCATGACGACTTTGAGGCCTGCCGTCGTGGCGGCAGGCGCGGTCGCCTGCGCGGCTGGACCAGGCGGCAGGGGCTGCTGCTGCAGGACCTTGCGCAGCACCTCGTCCTTGGGCCCGTACGCGATCATCTGGCCATTCGCGAGTGCCAGCACCTGATCGATGGCGAGAAGCGCGGACGGACGATGGGCAATGACGACGGCGATGCCGCCGCGGCGCCGGATCGAGGCGATGGCGTGGGTCAGGGCGTTGTCGCCCGCCAGATCGAGGTTGGAGTTGGGCTCGTCGAGAATGACGAGGAACGGGTCGCCGTACAGCGCGCGGGCGAGGGCGACGCGCTGGCGCTGGCCCGCGGACAAAGCCATGCCGCCTTCGCCGATCCGGGTCTGATAGCCCTCGGGGAGCTGCACGATCATGTCGTGCACGCCAGCCGCCTGCGCCGCGGCGATGATCGCCTCGCTCGTGGCGTCCGGATCGAAGCGGGCGATGTTCTCGGCGATTGAACCGTCGAACAGCTCGATGTCCTGCGGAAGATAGCCGATATGCCTGCCGAGTGCCTCGGGGGTCCACTGGTCGAGGGTCGCCCCGTCGAGACGGATGCTGCTCATGTGCGACATCGGCAGCCAGACCCCCGCGATGGCGCGGGCCAGCGTCGATTTGCCTGATGCGCTGGGACCGATGACGCCGAGGCCCGAGCCGGCCTCCACCTGGAAGCTGACCCCTTGAAGCACGGGCTTGCCCGCCCCTGGCGGCGCGACGACGAGGTTCTGGACGCTCAATGATCGCTCCGGCCGTGGCAGCGTGACGATCTCCTGATCGAGATTGCCGAGCTGGAGGACGAGCTCGGACAGCCGGTGATAGCTCTGGCGCGCGCCGACGAACCCGCGCCAGTTGGCGATGGCGGTCTCGACCGGCGCCAGCGCGCGCGACATGACGATCGACGCGGCGATGATCGTGCCGGGCGACACCTGGTTGATGACGACGAGGTAGGCGCCAAGACCAAGGATGCCCGATTGCAGCACGAGGCGCAGAACCTTGGTCACGGTGCCGATGCCGCCGGCCGCGTCGGTGGCCCTGAGCTGATCGGCGAGGTGGCGCGTGCTGAGCGCGATCCAGCGCTCTGTCATGCGCGGCCCCAGGCCCATGGCACGCACGACCTCGGCGTTCCGCCGCACGGCCTCGCCGAAGGCGTTGCGCTCGCTGCCGCTCTGGGAGGCGGCCTTCACGGGCCCCTTGGAGCGGATCTCGGTCAGCCAGGTGAGCGCGATCAGAAGCACGGAGCCCACGACGGCGAACCAACCGAGCCAGGGATGGAAGAGGAAGATGACCGCCAGATAGATCGGCATCCAAGGCAGATCGAACAGCGCGGTGGGTCCCATGCCGGACATGAAATTCCGGATCTGGTCGAGGTCACGAACGGGCAATTGGCCATCGCCCGTTGGCCGCGCGCGCAGCGGCAGCATCTGCACGGCGGCAAATACCTTCGGGCCGAGCTCGTTGTCGATGCGCACGCCGATGCGGCTCATGAGCCTCGTGCGGAACAGATCGAGCAGGCCGTTGGCGGCATACAGGCCGAACATCAGCACGGTGAGCCCGACGAGGGTCGGCACGCTGCGCGACGGCAGCACGCGATCGTAGACCTGAAGCATGTAGAAGGAGCCGGTCAGCGCGAGCAGGTTGATGAGACCGGAAAAGATACCGACCGCCAGGAAAATCCGGCCAGAACGTCGCAACGCCTGCGCCACAGAGTTGACGGCCGTCCCATGACTTGCCGCCGGATGTCCAGCCATGAAAGAACGTCCCGTCCACGCGCTACGCGCACCGTACAATATTAATCGGTTAACCTAGCATTATCCCGTTAGTGTCGCATTAAGGGCGCGGCATGGTGCTGCCGAATCGGGACCGTCCTGGGGCGGAGCAAGAAATTGCGCGTGTGATGGGTGGCCCCGCCCGGCGAAAAGGCCGCCCTTCTGGTCGATCCAAGCTTTATCAGTCGGCGGTCTCAGCCTGCCGCCACCTTTTCCGCGGCCGGCGACAGCCGTCCAATGACCGTCTTGCCGTCCGGATTCTTGATCTTGACCTTGGGCGGATTATCCTTGAACACGGAATTTGCGAGATTCACCAGTATGTTGTTCGTCGCCCGCTGGTCTCCCAGCACATCGACGATCCACGGAATCGGGCCGGACTTCCACTCCGCCGGGGCGAGCTTCATGGGGGCGGACGGGTCGGCCGCGAGCCGCTCGTCGACCTCACTTGAGACGAATGCCCAGAGCACGGCCCCGATCGGCACGACAGCGCCGTTGGCCTTCATCTGCGCCTCGGCGATCGCGAACTGGCGGGTCACGATGGCGGGCGCGACCAGCCATTCCAGATCACGCACGGCCAGATGCGCATGCCGCTCCGAGCGGGTCATCAGCGAGACGACCTCGCCGAACGATGCGGCGATCATCTTGGAGGCGACGGCGCGCTTGCGCGCCTCTTCCTCCGTCAGCGGTGCCTGACCTGCTCCGGCATCGGCCGCGCCGCCACCGCCGCCGCCGGAGGTTTCGGGCGAGAACGCGAATTTTTGAACCACGGGCCAACTCTCCAATATTGATTGGTGTCTCAACTGTGCAAACCCTGATACCCACACCTTACAGCACTCTGGTGTCGCGCGTCAGCCGTGTCGACGATCGGCGGCGGGGTGCGCGCGAGCCGGCTCTACAAGGCCGATGTCGGGAGACGGGGATGAATAAGGTATTGGGGTGCATACACTAATGGCTGCGATGTCATTGGAGGATTACCTTGCGTCCTGGGCCGACGGAGACGTGGGTCGCCACAAGGTCGTCGGTGCCGTGCTCGGGATGGCGGCGGGCTCCCGGACGATCTCCGAGCTGCTGGCCCGTGGGGCACTCGCGGGAGCGATGGGTGCGACGATCGGCAATCGCGGCCCCGGCAACGACCAGAAGGAGCTCGACATAATCGCCAACGACGCGATCCTCGCCGCGCTGCGGGGCGCGCAGGTCGCCGCCGTGGTGTCTGAGGAAATGGACGAGCCGGCCGTCCTGGATGCCGCAGCGCCCCTGCTGGTCGGGGTCGATCCGATCGACGGCTCATCCAACATCGATTCCAATGTCTCGATCGGGACGATCTTCACCGTGCTTCCAGCCGATGGCGGGGCGATCGGTGCGGGCGGGTTCCTTCAGCCGGGAACCGCGCAGCTGGCGGCGGGCTCGTTCGTCTACGGGCCCCAGACGACGTTGGCGCTGACGGTGGGGGCGGGGACCCAGGTGTTCACGCTCGACCGCGGCGCCGGCGCCTACCTCATGACCGCGGAGGAGGTCCAGATCCCGCTCACGACCACGGAGTTCGCCATCAACATGTCGAACTACCGGCATTGGGACGACGCCGTCCGCATCTACATCGACGATCTGTTGAGGGGAACGGAGGGGCCGCGCGGCCAGCAATTCAACATGCGCTGGACGGCCTCGCCCGTGGCCGACATCCAGCGGATTTTGACGCGCGGGGGCATCTATCTCTATCCGGGAGACCATCGCGAGGGCTTCGGAGAAGGGCGTCTGAGGCTCATCTATGAGGCCAACCCGCTCGGTTTCCTCGTCGAGCAGGCCTCAGGCGCCGCCTTCACCGATTCCCAGCGGATCATGGAGGTGCCTCCCCGCTCGCTGCACCAGCGCGTGCCGGTCATCATGGGCTCGCGTGACGAGGTGAATTTCGTCGTGCGCCTCCACGCCGAAAGGTTTCCGGGGGGCGAGTACTCGCCGCTCTTCGCCAGGCGCGGACTTTTCCGTATATGAGACCCCACAAGAGCAAGAACAGGGAGGGGCGCACGACGCGCCGCAAGTGATGTCGGTCAAGCATCCGATCATCTCCGTCACCGGCTCGTCGGGGGCCGGCACCACCTCGGTGAAGCAGACCTTCGACCAGATCTTTCGCCGCGAAATGGTGAATGCGACCTTTCTGGAAGGAGACGCATTCCACAGGTACGACCGGGAGGGCATGAAAGAGGCGATGGCCGAGGCGGCGCGGCGTGGCAACCACAACTTCAGCCATTTCGGCGAGGAGGCAAACCTGCTGGCCGAGCTGGAGGAGGCGTTCCGCTGCTACGCCACGACCGGCACCACCCGCACGCGGCACTACGCACATGACGACGAGGAGGCGAGCCGTTATGGCGTGCCCGCAGGAACGTTCACGTCGTGGCACGACCTTCCCGCAGGCTCTGATCTGCTGCTGTACGAGGGCCTTCACGGCGCTGTCGTCAACGATCGGGTCAACATCGCGCAACACGCGGACCTCAAGATCGGGGTCGTACCCGTCTTGAACCTCGAATGGATCCAGAAGATCCACCGCGACAAGGCGACGAGGGGCTATTCGGCCGAGGCGATCACCGACACCATCCTGCGGCGCATGCCGGACTACGTGCAGGTCATATGCCCCCAGTTCTCGGAGACCGACATCAACTTCCAGCGCATTCCGACCGTCGACACCTCCAATCCGTTCATAGCCCGGTGGATTCCGACACCTGACGAGTCGATGGTGGTGATCCGCTTCCGCAATCCGCGCGGCATCGATTTCGCCTACCTGCGCTCGATGCTGCACGACAGCTTCATGAGCCGCGCGAACTCGATCGTCATTCCTGGAGGAAAGCTCGATCTCGCCATGCAGCTGATACTGACCCCGCTCATTCTCCAGCTCGTGGAGCGGAGGCGCCGTGTGACGTCGGTGTGATGGCGTACGTCCGAATTCCAGCCGGAATCATGGTATCGAGGACCGCATGACCAGACCGCTCATCATTGCTCCGTCGATCCTCTCGGCGGACTTCTCCCGGCTCGGCGCGGAAGTCGAGACCGTCGATGCCGCCGGAGCCGACTGGATCCATCTCGACGTGATGGATGGCCACTTCGTGCCCAACATCACGTTCGGTCCGCCGGTCATCAAGGCGATCCGCTCCGCATCGAAGAAGCTATTCGATTGCCATTTGATGATCGCGCCCGCCGATCCCTATCTCGCCGCCTTCGCCGAGGCAGGCGCGGAGGTCATCACGGTGCACGCCGAGGCCGGTCCCCATCTCGATCGATCCTTGCAGGCGATCCGCGCTCTCGGCAGGAAGGCGGGGGTATCTCTCAACCCGTCGACGTCGGAAGGGGCCATCGAGTATGTGCTCGACCGACTGGATCTCATCTTGCTGATGACCGTCAATCCGGGGTTCGGCGGACAAGCGTTCATTCCGGCGGTGGTCGAGAAGATCCGCCGGATCAAGGCGATGGTCGGCAGCCGCCCCATCGACATCGAGATCGACGGCGGCGTGACGCCGGAGACGGCCGGCATCGTGACGGCGGCCGGGGCCAACGTTCTCGTCGCGGGTTCCGCGGTGTTCAAGGGCGGCACGCGCGAGAGCTATGCGGCCAACATCGCAGCCATCCGCGCGGCGGCCGAGAAGGGCCGGCGCGGTGTCTGAGCTCCTCGCAGGTTCGCGCATCCAGAGAGCCTTGCCGTGATCGATGCGGGCCAGCCTGGCAATGCCAACGAGCCGTTCGACACCCGCCTGCTCGAGGTCGGCGAGGGGCATTCGATCCATGTCGAGCAGGTGGGATCGAGCGATGGCCGGCCGGTCTTGTTCCTGCACGGAGGTCCGGGAAGCGGGTGCCAGCCCGCACATCGCGACCTGTTCGATCCGGTTTCGATGCGCGCCGTGCTGTTCGATCAGCGCGGTGCCGGGCGCAGCCGGCCGTGGTTGCGCCTGGAGGCCAACACCACGGCCCATCTCGTCGCCGATATCGAGCGCATCCGGACGACGCTCGGCATCGAGCGCTGGACGGTCGTCGGCGGCTCGTGGGGATCGACGCTGGCGCTCGCGTATGCCGAGGCTCATCCGGCCCGCGTCTGCGCACTGGTCCTGCGTGCGGTGTTCCTGGGCACCGCGCGCGAGGTGGCCTGGGCGTTCCTGGACGGCCCACGCATCTTCCGTCCGGAGCTTCACGAGGCCTTCCTGGCCTTCCTCGAGCCCGAGGAGCGGATCGATCCTCTGCGCGCCTACTACCGCCGTCTTCTCGCAACCGATCCGCAGGTGCAGATTCCGGCCGCATGGATGTGGCATCTCTACGAGCGTGCGCTGTCCGAGCTGACGCCTGCGAGCACGATGTTCCCGGCCGAGCTGCCAAAGACCGCCAGGCCGCCGCCGACTTCGGTCATCGAAGCGCACTATCTCTCGCAAGATTGCTTCCTTGGGCCGGATCAACTTCTTGCCGATGCGCCGCGGCTGGCAGGCATCCCGGGGCGCATCGTGCAGGGCCGCTATGACCTTTTGTGCCCGCCGGCGGGGGCCTACGCGCTCGCACGCCGCTGGCCTGACTGTCGCATAGAGTTCGCCGAATCCGCCGGGCATGCCATGAGCGAGACCGGCGTCACGGGCGCGCTGAAAGCCGCGATCGGAGAATTCGCGTCGCGCTAGCTGTGGTGCCTCAGGAGGTTGTTCCTGGTCGATCCGGGTCGGCTGATGGGTGGCAACTGGCCGAGGCACCGCAGCTAGAGCGCAAGCTCCAAGGGCTCGGTTGCCGCCTGCATCTCCTCGTACCCCTGAGCCACGAGACGTCCCTCTGCGGCGTCCGAGACCATGGCCAGTCGCGTGCGGCCGTTCAGGATCGGCGGCTCGAGCCAGTCGAAGGAGGGTTCCAGGCGGTTGGCGATGCGATGCATCATCGCCGCGCGGCCCGCGCTGTCGATGCCACGCGCGCGGCCGTGCCAGCCTGACGCCTGCCAATGATTGGCCGCCACGTTGCGGCCCTCGTGAACGACAGCCTCGGTCTCGGCACGCTCGATGACCGCGGTTTCATGCGGCTGGATGCCCGCGATCGAGTAGATCGCGGGCGAGGCGATCGGGCGCTCGGTCAGCATCCGCCTGGCGTCGGCATAGGACTGGGCGGTCTCGAACACCTCGCGCAGCAGGTGTGCCGGGGTCGGGTGCGGCATCCGCCAAACGCGCGCGCGGTTGGCGGCCCAGTCGAGGGCATAGACGCCGACCGCCTTGCGCATCGGGGCTTGGTTGAGCGCGGCGGTGAAGCGGCCCTTGGCCAGCCCCTGCAGCACGCCGGTGTATCCGGGCCAGGTCATGGTGAGGAACGTGCCCGCGCGCCCGGCGACCTTGGCGGCCAGGATGTTCCGCCCGAGTCCCGGCGTGCGCCAGTCGAGCACGCGGATGAGACGAGGCGTGCGCTTTTCCGATGATGGGGCAACCTGGCACGTGCAGCCCCATTCGTAGTTGACCGAGAGGAAATAGGCCCCCGGCCGGTCGAGGCGCCCGGCGATGGCATCGATCTCGCCGAGATGGGCATTGTCCCACTTTTCGAGCCATCGGCGGGAGATGGTGTCGAGCGAGCGCAGGGCGGAAGCGGGTACGCGATGGGTGGCGGCGTCGAGCAGCGCGTGCGCCCGGCCCTCCTCGCGCACCAGGGTTTCGAAGGGGAACTCCCGCCCCACCTCGATCACCGGGATCACCGTCCGCTGGGCCTCGTCGACCGGCCGTTGCATCGCATGCTCCTGAAAGGCGCCGGCCGGGTCGGATTGCATCCCCATCGCCGGACATCCTTGATTAATATCACTAATATGACGCCGGAGGGGCGGCGGAATGAAGGCGCGAACCCGGGTGTCCGGCCCGCGACATCAGTGGTTAACGCTCCGGGCGCGGCTTGGTTGCCGTTGCTTGAAAGCACAACTATATTGGCGGCAAATCGTGTAGGATGTACCAATCCGCAGGGCTTGGCGGCCGGATCCCCGTGGGGTGACGGGCGGCGTGACCACATGCAGGGCCAAAGGCACGCAAGACCAGACGAAGGCAAGAGCAGCGCAAAATGGGCGCAATGAACGAGAACGGGCAGGCGAGGCGCACAGGGGCCGAGGACATCGCGCGGTTGCTGCGCGATGCAGGACTGCGTCCGACGCGTCAACGCCTTGCGCTGGGCGAGCTGCTGTTTGGCGGCGGCGACCGGCATGTGTCCGCCGAGATCCTGCACGCCGAGGCGGTCGCCTCTGGCGAGCAGGTGTCGCTTGCAACGGTTTACAACACGCTGCATCAGTTCAAGGATGCGGGTCTGCTGCGCGAGCTTGCAATCGAGGGTTCGAAGGCGTTCTTCGACACCAACACCTCGAACCACAATCATTTCTTCATCGAGGACAGCGCCACGCTGATGGACATCGCCAGCGATGTCATCCGGGTCGATGGGCTGCCCGATCCCCCCGAGGGCATGCAGATCGCCCACATCGACGTGGTCGTTCGGCTCGTTCCCAGGAAATAGCCTGTTTCGCGCGAGAGCCGGACGTCGCGGCGTGAAGCCTTGTGCCGAAGGTCGATGCTATTTGATGGTTTCGTTCTCGTAGACGCCCCACAGCTTCTTCTGCTCGATGTAGCCGCGGAACCTGTCGACCGAGACCTCGCACCATTTGCCGTCGCAGCCGAGCACGTTGGCGATGACGCCGGCCTCGACCATCGCGACGGTCCGCGAGCGCGCGCTGTCGCTGACGTGCACGGAGACCTGGGGGGCCGTCTTGCCGGCCTTGACCTCCCAGGGCTGAATGAGCGCGGTGCGGCGGCCGGAGAGCAGCGACTGCAGCACCCAGCCCGTCACTCCCTCCGCATCCCGGACCTGTCGCCAGCCTTCGAACTCCTTGACGACCTCGACCGGCAGTCCCGCGCGCCGGAAGATCCAGGCGGTCGGATAGTCGGTACCGGGTCCCTGCCGCAAATTGACGCGATCCGACTTCAGGCTGACGTAGCGCGGCACCGGCAATCCGCTCCCTGCAACCGCGGGGGGCGCGCCGGCGCCCTGTTGGGCGAGCACCGGCGCGGTGGCGAGAAACAGGGCCGCAGACAGCGACAGAACCCACGAAATCATCGACGGTTTGTCCCCACAATCGACGGCTGATCGGGCGCGGCTCCGCCACCCGCCCGGGCGCCAGCGCGGGCCGGCGTTGCAGTTTCAACGAGCGCCGCCCCGCTGAAGCCTAACCTGCACTTTGTCATCCCCGTGGCCTTCTGTTAGACACTGCGGGTCTTGCGTACCCCCCAAGTATACGGGAATGAAGGCCATCCGGCCTGACACCCGCCAATTGCCCACGGAAATTCCATGCCGACCAGCACGAAGAAGCCCGTCATCATCGTTACACGCAAGCTGCCCGACGTCGTGGAGACGCGGATGCGCGAATTGTTCGATGCGCGCCTCAACCCCGACGACAAGCCGATGACCCAGGCGCAGCTGGTGGACGCAGCGAAGACGGCCGACGTCCTGGTGCCCACCGTCACCGACCGCATCGACCGCGGCGTCATCAGCCAGGCCGGCCCGCAGCTGCGTCTCATCGCCAACTTCGGCACGGGCGTCGACAACATCGATCTCGACACCGCCCGCAATCGCGGCATCATCGTCACCAATACCCCGGGCGTTTTGACCGACGACACGGCTGACATGACCATGGCACTGATCCTCGCCGTGCCGCGCCGGCTCACCGAGGGCACCGCGTCCTTGAAGGACGGCAAGACGCAATGGACCGGTTGGTCGCCGACCTGGATGCTGGGGCATCGCATCATGGGCAAGCGGCTCGGCATCATCGGCATGGGCCGGATCGGTCAGGCTGTCGCGCGCCGCGCCAAGCCGTTCGGCCTGCAGATCCACTACCACAACCGACGGAGGCTGAGCGAAACGATCGAGAACGAGCTCGAGGCGACGTATTGGGACAGCCTCGACCAGATGATCGCCCGCGTCGACATCCTCTCGGTCAACTGCCCGCATACTCCCGCGACCTACCATCTCCTGTCGGCCCGGCGGCTGAAGCTGTTGAAGCCCTCGGCCTACATCGTCAACACCGCGCGCGGCGAGGTGATCGACGAGAACGAGCTGGCGCGGATGATCGAGCACGGGGCGATCGCCGGCGCGGGGCTCGACGTCTACGAGCACGAGCCGTCGATCAACCCGAAACTGCTTGCCTCCGAGCGCGTGATCGCTCTTCCCCACATGGGCTCGGCAACGATCGAGGGCCGCATCGACATGGGCGAGAAGGTCATCATCAACATCAAGACGTTCCTCGACGGGCACGCGCCGCCCGATCGCGTGCATCCGGCGATGTTCTGAGGAGCGCGCAGCGCCCCGCACGACAAACGGGCCCGGTTTCCGTTCGAAACCGGGCCCGATCGCGTCATTGAGGCTCGCATTCACTCAATGCTTGCTGTGGTCGTTGGAGGCGGGCTTCTTGCCGGCGTCCTTTGCCTTGTCCGGCGTGCCGTGGTCCATCTTGGAATGGTCCATCTCGTGACCGGGCTGGTGATCCATGCCATGAGGGCCTTTCGCGCCGATCGGCTCGACGGTGGCCTCGACCTCGATCTCGCCGGCCTTCTCGAAGACGAGCGTCAGCTTGACGAGGTCGCCTTCCTTCAGCGGAGCCTTGAGATCCATCAGCATCACGTGATCGCCGCCGGGCTTCAGCAGATGCGACTTCCCGGCCGCCACGGCGATGGCGTCGACCTTGCGCATCTTCATCACGTCGCCCTCGTGGATGTGTGTATGGATCTCGACGCGGTTCGAGACGGGCGACTTGGCAGCGATCAGCTTGTCGGCGGTTTTTGCGTCGGTCTTGATCTCAAGGTAGGCCGCACCGACCTTGGCGCCGCCAGGCGTGGCGCGCGCCCAGGGGTGAAGCACGGTCACGCCGCCTTTGGTGGCCTCATGAGCGGTAGCCGGGAGGCAGGACGCCATGAGCGCGACAAGGGCCGCTGCCAGAGTGTGCCGTCGAGTGAGCATTTGAGTTTCCCGATTGTTGGAGCGAACGGCCGGAGTGCACACCTCCGGCAGAACCGTATCTTGGAAGAGCCTCCGGTCGTCATGATGTCACTCTGCGGCATTCCTCGTCCGCGGGCAAAGGGTCGCAAGTTCGATCGTTGACGCACACTTGCAGGGCGGTGCGCAGGTCCGCCGTGTAGCGGCCGTCGAGGTCGCCTTGATAGAGGCCGCGCGCCTGGAGACCGCACTGATACAACTTGATCATGCGCTCGCCGCCGAAACGCATGGCGAGCTCGTAATCGGCGAGCGCGGCCCGAGCCTCGCCCTGGAGGTGGCGGATGTGGGCGCGGGTATCGAGGGCGTGCGGGCTGCCGGGAGACAACGCCAGCGCCCTCTCGACATCGGGAAGGGCCCTTGCCGGATCACCGGATTTGTAGAGCGCCCAGGCGCGGTTGTTGAGCGCGATCGGGAAATCCGGCCTCAACCGAAGGGCC
>WBZY01001193.1_pt1 | contig 14435 bp, 14 predicted proteins | sample 5204191 | NCBI WGS metagenome assembly WBZY01 (sample SAMN12344363, study PRJNA552823) | activated sludge metagenome | biome: Activated sludge suspended growth; feature: Anammox Sidestream; material: Wastewater; isolation source: activated sludge from anammox sidestream of wastewater treatment...
ATACTCTTCTACTTAGTGAATCTGTTTGAAGAGCCGTGTGCAGTAATTCTGCATGCACGGTTCTGTGAGGGGCGGCAGGAGTAATCCTGCCGTCTACTCGACCGTCTATTTACATTTTGTCAAAAATATCAAAATATCTCTTCTCAGACACTAATCCGAACAAGCCTTGTAAGGTTGGGTTTCATGCCTCAACCCAACCTGCGGCTCGCACAAAAGCACAAAGATTTAAGGCATACCTGCAGGAGCATCACATCATTTATCAACCAATGGTTTTTAATCCCGAAGGGATGTCACTATTATAGCATATTATTACACGTTTGTTTTCTAACCTCGTAGGGGTGGCATATTTTTGTTATCCCCGTCATATTTCACCCTTACAGGGTTGGATATTATTTTGCATTTTTCATCTATAATCATGTCATCCCTTCGGGATTTTTTCTTTCACATTCCAATGTTAAAGTAGGGGCGGGTTTCAAACCTGCCCCTACATGATATGGTAAGCACCGACTTTATTGGGATTTTTTAAAAAACTAAATTGTTACCAAAACTTTAAGGCATACATGCAGGGGCATCACATCATTTATTCACCAATGGTTTTTAATCCCGAAGGGATGTCATTATTATAGCACATCATTACGCAATTGTTTTCTAACCCCGTAGGGGTGATAAATTCTTGTTATTGCCATTGTATTTCACCCCTTCGGGGTTATGTGATATATTGCGGTTTTTCTATAATCATGTCATCCCTTCGGGATTTTTTTCTTTCACATCATGAAAGAAGGTTAGGGGAAGAGGTTCTCACACGAATACTATAATTACACCTCAATCAGGCTTACTATTTTCTGTATGGGTATCTGAAACGTAGGATTCCTCTTTTTTAAATATTCCAGGGCAACACGCACCTGTGGGATTGCCTGTTTGAATTCATTCAACCACAACATCAGATTCTCCGAGGCATTGGCAAGCCCCATAAGATAATGAATGATATCCACCAGCGCCACGTTATCAAATCTTTCCTCTTCCATCTCCGGAAGAAGTTTTAACTGATGAAAATTCTTTGTGTCTTTTTTAAAAAACACCTGGAGGTCTTTATATCGTTCGTCAGGTTGTTTTACCTCGTAAGTCCTCCCCCGTTTTGCCCTGCCTTTGCGCATAACACCGGCCTTTATCAATCCGTCGATTTCAAGAATACCGCGGGTTGCCTTATGCACCTCGTCGCTTTGTATCTCTTTTCTATCACAAAGACAGGTGAAATACACATAGCTTACAGGGTCTATATGCTCAAGTTCTGAGGGTAAAGGATGCGCAGTATCGATGAGTTGCTCCACCATCATCCGTATAGAGACAAGGGCCTTTTGAAGAGGTACGATGTCTCCATTGTGGTCAACGATGGCGCCATAGTGCTTGCTGTATAGCTCAAGGCATTTGCCGATGAGGATAATATTTATATCTGCGGGCAAGAGTTTTTCGCTTCCATATCTTCCTGCCTCTATCATGGCAATCTCTTCCCTTGCCTTTGCCCGTATCTCTTGCCTGACGCCTGCCCATGAACGTTTTTTTGTATTTGCAACACGATTTCGTTTTTTACAGACATGGATGAGGTCGTAGGAGATTGCCTGTTTATCCATGAGATGCAAGGAGCTTTCAGACTCGCCATGTATGGGGTAGACCGACTCTATCAAAAAACCTGCATTACAGACAGATTCAAGGAGCGATTCCCATGCGCCACCTTCGGCATGATGAAAGGTAAAAACCACAAGTCCTTGAGCTTCGAGGTATTCATGGCATTTCTTCCACACATTAGTAAGTCCTTCTTCATAATCTTTTGCAGTTTTACCACGGGTGGGATTTTCAACTATTTCCTCTACCTTTGGGGTTAATTCGGGTGAGAAGTGAGGATATGTTTTTGAAAGCAATAGTCTAAGCCAGACATAAAAAAAATCAGCAAGTTCAGAATAATTAACATTACCGGCATAAGGGGGATCAGTAATTACAAAGTTAAACTTCCCTTCTATTGTGTTCCGAGAATTTCCGCAAAACATTTTTGAATCATTGTTTGCCTCTATAATTTCATTTCTATTCTCACTTATAATTTTGTTCTCGGAATATTTACGGTCGTAAGGTTTATAACAAAAGTTCTTTCCTTCTGTCAATTTTTCAAAGTTATTTCTAAATGTTGAATGCCCATAACAACTTCCCCACGGATTATTTTCAGTAAATGAAATTTTCGGCTGAAAATCATGCCGTGAAAATATACCCTGAGATTTGTTTCCACCACTAATAGTGTAACGACAAAAAACATTATTGCTTTCCAAGGTTGAAAGAAACCCACTCAGCAACATCTCCTTCATTACCTGATCCTCTTCCTCACCAATCGCCTTCAGCAATGTGCTCAGGCAGAGGAGTTGTCTCGGATTAAACATCTGATGCCAGTATCTATAATGATGTTCAAGAAGCCTGTGAGTCTCTTGCCCATCGGGAATTACACTCTTTGGATAAGGAAGCGCATCCCTTTCCTTTTCCCACCGCTTTTCTGCATCCTGATAGCGCTTCAGGTCTGAGGGATTTATCCTTTTAAAGAACTTCCCGTTGTTTTTGTTTATCATACATGAATGGGTCAGTCTCCTGCTCTTTGTGACCTCATGAAAGAGGTTCTTTCTAAACGTTTCTCCCGCGCACTCAGGACAATAACCCTCTATGGCATACGGACTGGTTGGCAGCAGTTGCTCCTGTGGCAGCTTTCGTATGGAATTGATAATCTTGTCCTTAGTGCCGCATGATGGACAAACAAAAGAGCCCTTTTCAGGAACATTTCCTCTATTCGGGCTGTAATCTTTTTTACAGGCAGGGCATGAGACCTCCTCAGGTAACGTACCACGATACTGCCAGACGGCATAACAATGAGGACAGAGCAGGACGGCAAGGGGGACTTTTTTCTTTGCCTTTTTCAGCGATTTGATTTCTGCCTCTACATTTTCATAGGAACACCAGGGGCATGCAGCCCTGTGTGTCATGCTATCCCACAATGCCCATCGCTTATGGGACCGCAATACTCCTGCTGCATCCTTCGGATTATACACGGTAAGCATCTTTTCTGCTATCAGGGAAGCAGATTCTATATCCATATCAAACACCTTTTTGCAATGCGTGCATTCATAATCGGGCACGTACCTGATGGTTGGTGTTTTTTGAGCAATAATATAATTGCTAAAAAGAGTTACTTCCCGTTTACAATTTGGGTTTGTGCAGATGGCGGATTTTACCCAAAAGGTGTAGATAATGTCGGCGTCTTCCTTGTTATTGTTACAAAAAGACAACCCCCTTGATCCCCCTTTGTTAAGGGGGATATCGCTGCTTGCCCCACAGCAGGGACACCCGGTTTTATAGTGGCTGAGGAGTTCTTCTTTTACCGATTTTCCCGTATGGGTTTTACGCTCCTCAAGTCTTTTAAATGCATCCCTGAGCCTGTCGATATCAACCGGTTCTACCTCTGTCTTTACGATAAACCAGGCAACGGGGTTTAAATCGATACCCGTCACATGACAGCCGAGACGCAACGCCTCGACAACGGTTGTGCCACCACCCATAAATGGATCAAGTATCTTTACGCCGTTTGTATCAGGGTCATTGGTATGATCTTTGTAAAACTCCTCCATGATGTTTGTGCCGGCAGGCTTCATGGAAGCCAGGAGTATCGCCCTGAATACGCAGGACGCCCTGCGGGCAAACCATTTATGCATTTGATAGATGGGTTTGAAGGCATTGCGTTCCGGTACAGCCAGCCTATTGATTTCGACAATGGGAAATGATTCTTCGATTGCCTTTTTCATTTTCTAGTCGATTGCAAGATGAATCTTTATGGCGTCTTCCACCTGCTCAAGGATATCGTTGCCAAGTGTGCCAATATACCTTTTGAGGCGGCTTTTATCTACAGCCCTCATTTGAGGTATCTTTAATTTAGAGTCATAATCAAGCCTGCTGTCATTTTTCTTTACAAATACCTCAAACGGGAACACCCTTTCAATCTTTGATGAAAAAGGGATTGCCATAACAGTTTTCAGATGTTTATTAGCTTCATTGCATGATATGATTAACGCAGGTCTTTGCTTTCTTATCTCAGCACCAACAGAAGGTTCAAAATCCACAAGATATATATCACCACGCTTCATTCTTCAAGCCCATCACCGATTGTGTCTTCCCATTCCTTGTACACTTCATAGTCTTCATTCACTGCCTCTTTATATGCTGCCTCTAATTTATTTCTGAGTCTTTTCTTTTCGTCATGCAGTTTCTTTTCCTTAATCGCTTCGGCTATATAGGCAGATTTATTCTTAACTGTTGATAATATCTGCGCAACATCTTCAGGTAATAATATATTGATTCTTGTTTTACTCACATTACACCTCTTTTTACTGCTTTTTTCACGGAGTTTATTAATGTATTTTACCTTGCTGCGTCATAAACAACCTTTCCGTATCTTAAGACTTCTCTATAAATCAGACCCGGGACATTTGCCAACTCATCCAGTTTGCTTTCTTGCACAACCAGGATATCCATGGACATGATAATTCCCTTCAAGGCACGGCGAATGCGTATACTTTCGCTCCGTGTGTTTTTAATATCATCACCTGTTACCACGAGAATATCAAGGTCGCTGGACGCGTGCATCTCTCCACGAACAAAAGAACCGAAAAGAATTATCTTTCGGGGATGGCTTGTCTCAATAATCTTCCGGATCGCTTTTTGAACCTTTTGGGGAGTTATTTCCCATACTACACTCATATCACACCTCCAGTACAATCCATGGTGTCAGCATCTCCATCAACGACAGACCTCCATGCTTATATAATTTCACTGCTGCCGCTCCGGTAGACCTTGTTTTTACGCGCCCCTTGACCATTGCAACCTGTCTTTTGGCATCTATTAAAACATCATCTGATGGTGGGGTGTTGGGGTTTTCCTTAAGATAAGCGTATCTGTTATTTCCGAAATATTCATTCAGTTTTTGCGTCTCCTGGCTGCTCCTCACGAAATCCATTCCCGTTCCAAAGAATAGATAACCATGATCGCTGGTAATGATGATCCTGTCTTTCCCTTTTATTTGCTGTACAGTGTTCATCCACGCCGTTTCAAATTGAACATGGATATGCTCAAAGTGATGATCAAACCGCGCCCCGCTGTCTGTGTATGTATTGTCAGGAAAGGCAGACCAGATAAGCAATGCATTGTTTTCATGGATATTGCCCATACTTTGCGTTGGGCTTCCTGAGTACAGCGCCGTAATTCCCCTGTCAGTGAGTTCCCTTCTGCCGGCAAGCTGTGAAGGCCCAACGCCCGCGCATTGCAATTCACGCTCTATAAAGTTCATCGTCTCGCTGGGTATAGCGGCATGAGAACAGCCTATTTCCTCAATTTTGAAACCGGATTTTTCAGCAAGTTTTATCATAATGGGAATCTCACGCAGGGAAAGGCCATCAAAGACAGCGACAGCGGTTTGGCTGTCGGAAAGAACGTTGAATAACTGTTTACTCACATCTGGCGGTGATAACAATTCTTCATAAATTCTGCCCGCTGAAGCCGTTATCAGGGTCTCAAATCTATTGATAGATGCTTCGCCTTTTTTGAGATATTCTGTGGGACTAACTGCGTGATAATGCGAGGGGCTCCAAATCTCTTCTATAAGCCATTTCTTAATCCAGGGGAGTCTCGGCCCGGCATTGGTCAGTTTTTCCAATAATGAGAGATTAAAATATTCCAATCAGCTACCCTTTTTATCTACTTCTAACGTTATATCCAGAGAATAATCTGCGCCAGGAATCGATGGTAGGGACTCGATCTGCTGCTCTATCTGGGATTTTGAGAATCGACCGGTTTTTGTAATGGCTATTTCCGCCGTAACGTCTCCCTGCCCGCTGAGATTCCCTCTGATCGATCCGGGAAGTGTGCTTAAATCTCCTATGTTCGTCTTTTGATAGAATAGCTTATAAACGACCGTTATTATCGTTGCGTCCAGATATTGCTGCAATCTGAAAGCAGTTTCTTCCCTAAGACTGCCGATGCTTGTTTTAGGAGGTATTTTTAAGGAAACGATTTCTTTTTTGGGACATGTACACGTTTCCTGGCCACATCTTTGACAACGCATAGGCCGAGGAATGGGTTCTTCGCATGCACAGGTCTTTTGCCCGCAGCGTGGACAAATCTGTGGCGGAAGAGTTGGGGATGGGGGCTGTTGTTCTGAAAAGGGCGAAATAATCTTTGAGTTAAAAAGCTCTGTTTCAGAAAGATCAGGATTCCTCCTGCAATAATTACCCCTGCTGTGTTGTATCCCGATGGTTGCTTCCTTGCAAAGTTCCCGAATTGCTGCTGAAACCGCACGAACATGAGTCGGAACGGGGAAGCCTAGTGTTGCTCTGTATTCTGCATCGATATCCTTAACAAGTTTCTCTTTTATATGGTCAAGCCGTGATTCGAGATGTTCCTTTATTGTCATCAAAGGGAAATAATCCTGATTAAGAGATTCAAGCGCCTTATCTTTCGTAAATTCTTTTGGCAAAGGCTCCAGTTCGATTTGGTCATCTCGTGCATTTTCACCATATTTTATCCAATGAACAAAGACCAATCCTGCTCTTTTAATCCGTTCAATAATGAATGATTGATCTGTCCTTGCTATCCTTTCAAAATCAGATTTTTTAGAAGCGATTCGTGTCCCTTCTGCAAGCTTCTTCGCAGCGATTACCCTCGTTGCCCACTTTAAAGTGTCTCTGTCGGATAATAATTGAAATTCAGCATCCCTTGGTTCGAGTACCAGGATAAGATTTCTTACGTCCATACCATAATAAATAGTATGCCTTTCCTCCTGAGTCAAACGCCTTCCGGCAATCACATATCGCAGGCGGCTTTTATCAAAGTCATTGAGGAGTTGTTTCGTTTGATCCGGAGAGTCAAATACAACCGTACCCGATGTCTCCCGAAAAATTTCGGATTTAACAAGATCGACAATAAAATCCTTGGCGGCATCTTTGTAATCAAGAGACCGATATTCAACCCTGGCTTCAGGTTGTTCTTCGATATCAAAGGAGAATCTGTCTCCATCAGTATGAAAATACGAGGCATATTTCTGGAAATTCATTATCGCCTGATCAAAAGAGTTAATATCAATCCCTGGAGAAAGAATATCTGTTAAAAGCGTATTGCGGGAACATCCTTTTTCTGACTCAAAGCCGGTAAGTGAATAGAGGAGAACGGCAGAAGCGAATCGGTTCGCTATCGGGATTTTTGGTTGGAGTTCTTCCATATTTTCGATTGCCCTGTTTATAAGGTCTCCTCCGACGTCCAAATCTCTCAGCATAATAATATTCGCTTTGTCTTCTAAAGAGGCGTCGGCAGGCGTGATGATGTCGTTTGTGCCATGAGTGAGCTTAACAAGATTTCCGAGAAATGAAAGGGCGCCTCTCACATTCTGAAAACCCCCTCTTGCCGGTATCTTTTTTAAAACAACATCTATCAAAGATGGAGAGAACGGATATGTCTCATGAAATCTGCTTTTTAACTCATTCGCATCGAAAGAGACATGTCTCTGCCATATGTTTACAAAACTATCGATAACAGGCGAAGGAGATTTATTGCTGAATTCGAGGTAATTTTCAAACAAACGGTGTAATATTACCTTGCACTGGTCTTTTGTATTATCAAATTTAACCATAAAGGGTTTAACCCGTTTTAACGTACTCCCTGGTTCTTCCCTATCACCGTAAATGCTCGCAAAGAGTGTAATCTGCTTCGATCTATTACTGAATTCGGAAATCATCTGCAAAAAAGCGATATTTTGCGCCTGAATAGCAGGATCGGCGATGACTTTTATACCCTGTTCAAGTTCATCAAGAATAAGAATAAGTTTATGATCACCAATAGTTTCCTTAAATTCAGGAAGGCTAAGATGGGTTATTTTATCCGGAGCTTTTTTACCAAACTTCTTGTATATCAAGTCCCAGACATATTTATAGGGGATGTCGGTAAACTTGTTTATAATAACGACTATGTCATCAGGGATAACGCAGTTGAGATTATTACGCTTAAGCCAGTTTTGTGCGATGGCAGTGTGACTGAAAAGATTGTAAATGAAGAGGAGGAGGTGTGATTTACCACTCCCTTTTAAACCCTCGAAAAGGAACAGTCCCGATGAGTTTTTCTTTGTAGAGAACCTTACGTTTATTTGTTCGATAACTTTCAGAATGTCTGATGTTGGATATGTGAGACTGAAAAATAATTCCGGATCAGCTTCTATTTTCTTCGCATCTTGGGAACGTAAATTAGCCAGATCAATAATCCCTTCAATGCCCTCTTCAGAGATAGTTTCGAATCTTGGTCTTAGATACGACGAATAACCCATACTATTTTCTATTTTAAAATTTATCAAGTAACAAAAGACTTAATAAAAACACCAGTTCAGCAATCTCATTGGTAGCACCCAACGTGTCTCCCGTCATCCCACCAATTTTCTTTTTAATATACCAAATCCAACCGAGAGTGAAAATAAGTATTATTGCAAATATTACAAATCCATACAGATTATAAAAAAACCAAAACAAAAATACCGGGAAAAGCGATGCGTAGATAACCTGTCTTCGTGTCGTATCTCCCGTGATAAAACTTCCGGTACCCGATTCATTTCTGGCATATGCCGATACCCCTGCGGCACAGACCTGCGCCCATCTTCCTGCAACAGGCATGATCAACAAGGCAACACATTTATTAACTAGGACCGGGGTGGTAACGCAGGATTCACATGGTATGCTGATACGAAAAGGGGAACTATGAATCGTGGAGATTTCCCCAATGCTCAGCAAACAGGCATATTTGAGTCCGATCATACCTATCAGCCCGATAGCCCCAAAGCTGCCGATGCGGCTATCCTTCATGATTTCCAGGCGTTTTTCCTTATTCCAGCCACCCCAAATACCGTCACAAGTATCTGCAAGACCGTCGAGATGCATTGCACCGGTAATCATAATAAATATCAGCACAATCAAAGCGTCTGCAATAAGGGAAGGGAAAAAGCAATACAACGGCAGATACGCAAGACAGAGAAAAACGCCTATACACAAACCCACCACGGGAAACCAATACACCACATGGCAACAATCCCTTGGTTTTATCCGATCCTCCCTGTCAAAGGGGATAATAGTTAAAAACTTGAGTGCCCATAAAAAGGTATTCATTTAATACTTATCTCCCGTTTTCTGTCGCCTTGTATTTGTTGGTTGTAGCTATGGTGTAGTCAGTTTTTATGAGATTAAGAATTTTGACAATAACTGTCAACAAGAATTCTGGATACTATAAGCGAAGAACACACCAAGGAGGAATTGCTTTGAGGAGTTTATACTAAGCAAAGCGAATATACTTGCATTATCATCCGAAGTAGCCGAAAAGTGTTAACATATATTTTGTAAAACATTATTTTGACAGGGAGGGCTTTTCTATATAATAATTAGCAGGGCAAAATTACAAACTGATTTTATGGGAGGAATACTGATTATGGAAGGGAAAAATTATATTAATGGAATATTTGTGAACGGCTCCTCCGGAGACCGGTTTGAAAGTAGGAATCCTGCTAATACTGATGAGGTATTGGAAACATTTCCGTCTTCTACAGACAAAGACGTGAATAATGCCGTTAGTGCAGCAAAAGCGGCCTATCAGGGGTGGAAATGTTTGTCCCGTATTAAACGCGGTGAGTATCTGGATGCATTTACTCAACTCCTGAAAGCAGGCCATGAAGAGATATCCCAGCTGGTTACGAGGGAGTGCGGGAAGGGGATCGTCGAAGGCAGGGCAGATGTGACGGAAGGGATTCACATGTGCCAATATGTTTTTGGTACGGTGAGGATGCCACATGGCGACGTAATTGATTCTGAGATTCCTGAAAAGGACGCATTCTTACGCAGGAAACCAAAGGGAGTGGTTGCGGCAATTACGCCCTGGAATTTTCCTTTTGCTATTCCCCTGTGGCTGATCTGTCCTTCAGTGGTAGAGGGGAATACGGTTATTCTCAAACCTTCCAGAGAAACAGCGTGTACGGCACACAAGATTGCCGAATATGCGCATAAGGCAGGGTTTCCTCCCGGCGTTATTAATGTTGTACAGGGAGGTTGCGGTGATTTGCTGGTGAAACATCCTGATGTTCACGTTGTGTTGTTTGTAGGCTCGAATGATGTGGGTTCGGGGATAAAGCAAGTTGTCGCCGGGTTTCGTGACAAGATGTGTGCCTGTGAAATGGGTGGAAAAAATGCCGTAATTGTCCTTGATGATGCTAACCTGGATATTGCAGTGAATGCAGCTATTATCAGTGCCTTTAAGACATCAGGACAGCGATGTACCTCCGCAAGCAGGTTTATTGTACATGAGAAAATACTGAGTAATTTCGAAAAGAGGTTTATCGAACTCACGAAAAGAATCAAGATTGGCAATCCTCTGGATGAAACGGTTTTTATGGGGCCAGTGATTAATCAGGCAGCAACGGAAAAGGTTGCACGATACAATGATCTGGCGCGGGAAGAGGGCGCGGAGGTGTTGTGCAATGGAGGGATGCTTGTTGGTGATCCGTTTAAAAAGGGGTACTTCATGTCTCCTTTTGTGTATCGTATGGAAAACAATCCAAAGAGCCGGGTGCTTCGTGAAGAGGTGTTTGGGCCGCATGTTGCGATAATTCCAGTAAAAGATATCGATGAGGCCATCGGGGTTTATAACGATACCGATTACGGTCTTTCCTGTGCAGTAATTACTGAGGATTATCGGAAGGCGAAGAGGATACGCGATGATTGTGAATACGGACTTGGCTACGTAAACCTGCCAACCATTGGGGCTGAGGTGCATCTGCCCTTTGGCGGGGTAAAAAAGAGCGGAACCGGCTTACCTTCGGCAAGTACGCTGATCGATGTTGTTACACACCGTACGGCATGGACGGTGAATCATGCAAAAGAAATCAAGATGGCTCAGGGACTGACGGTGAAGTTATAGTCGGCATCCGAACAAACCGATTCTCACAGGAATCATTATTTCCTAACCGTAACTCTTACAAGCTGTTTTGCCCCATTTTTTTTGTAATATAAAATTTCTACTTTCAGGTCGTTAACAAAGGCGGCCAAGAGGGTATCAAATATAGCCTTACTTGTTCCGTGACCGTAGGAGTCGGTAAATACCAAACTGAATCCGTATATATTGGTGTCGTCCTTGAGTTTGATCAGAATTTCGGCATTGAGATACTCCTCGGTGCCGGGACGTCCATACCCTATACCAGTAACCTGGCTTGTTATGTATTCAATCTTGCTCAGTGGGGTTTTTAAGATATCCTCGGTATCAGGGCGGCGGTCTATGTCAATCATTGGACCTGGTGAATACTGGACGTTTTTATTCAAAGGATTTGGATTATCTGCATGGATATTTTCAGCCTTTAGCCAGGCGATTACGAGACAAGATAGTGCAATACTAAATAACAGTTTTAACATTTACGTTCCCTTTCTTTCCTCTGAGATATTCCTGTTTCGTACAACATCTATTGCTTGTTCAAAGCTGCCAACCTCAGTTATTATTAACGTGTTTGGGAGAGCAATACTTACGGCAGAGTTCCTGGCAACGAGGATTTCGTCGATGAAATGCAATTCCCTTAAAACAACTTCTATTTTATCATCAAGAGATTCTGAGGGAATTGTCCTGCCCTGGCCGTCCAGGCCGCCGGTTACTACAATATTTGCAGGGACAGATAGCTTGGTTAGCATAGCATAATAACAGAGGGCGGCCGCAAGCCCTGCACTCTGTAAGTTACATCCGGAAGCTATTTGCGTTACGCCTTCTTCAAGGAAGTATTTTATATGGGTTATCGTGGGTATGCGTAGATTGTTAATGTGTTTCGAATGGACAAATTGGTTTATCCAGATAACAACAGGTGAAAAAATATCTTCAGGTAAAATTGCTGTGGTGTCTTGTAATACCGTTGTGTCTTCTGAGAATATACATTTCAAGCAGGTCGAAAAGCTTATCTTCGAATGATAGGTGAGTAGCGTTCTCACCTCACCCACTTTTGGCATTGGTTTATATATCGGATTCGCAAGCTTATCATCCAGAAGGATGTCCAGAATACTATCTTCCCAAGTACCTTTTTCGTGGGGAGGAGATTCGTTGATATAAGTTCTAATGTGATCCCTCAGTGCTATCCGTTTATTAAGGTTCAGATAGCCTGGGATTTTATTAAGAGCGTATTGGATAGCCGTTAATACGTCTGATATCGTTGATTCCTGTAGGCCAAAATCATCTTTTTCCAACTCGGAACATACGAATTCATTTGGACACATCTTGCAGTATTCAATCCCTTTATCACATTTATTGAGAATGTCGTCCAGATATTGAATATAGTTACCAATTTTCAGATGTTGCTTGGGACTAAAATTCATAAGAATCGTCTAAATTACGCAATTAAAAGGCCGATAATAAACCTGTTTTTGCCGATAGGTGAATAAGATAAAATTGTCTTAAATAACGCAAGCCTGGATTGAAAAATTTCATGAAGTATAAAAGAATTGTAATGTCAAAAAGTAGTTACCAAGTAAATAATTTTACCAAAAAAGACTGTGAAGTATTAAATGACTCCTTTTTGGAATATTATGTACTCTGTGCGTTACGAAAAAACTTAATGCGGGCTGTAGAATTAGCTCAGCATAACAACCTGTTATATTCTCGCAATACTATCTATGCATACAAAGGAATGAAATTACATCATTAAATCAATAGTTATTTCGAGAAACAATTTGTGACCAACTCTTGTTATGATGAACGTATCTGCTATGAACCAATATATCGGCATGCATATTTTAGATGATGAAAAAGGATTTCAAGAATTTAAAATATGGATAAAACATATGAATTATAAACTATTTCTTGAACATAGTCATTCAAATGAATATTACAGAAGTAAACAAATAAATATTGAATAAGAAGGAGCATGTCTTGCATGAAAAGGTACTTTAAGGATGATTGCTCGCATTGTAACGAATATCCCCATGAGTGTGATGTCTGTTCTAGTGAAATAAAGGCATCTATACATTTTAAATCTCGCCATCGCAGTAACAAAAAGCGTGATTTTAAAAAAGATGATAAAATAGTATACAACAATTAATTTGTTGTGTACAAGGGTAATCCCGAAGTATACAAAGACCATCTGTTGCTACTTTACGAATAGAGTATAGATTTCTCATTATTTTATTTGAAGAACAGTATCTTATACTAAAAGCTATCATACGAAATGTCGAAAGATTCTGAGTAACTATGTGTCCTGAGAAGAAAGGAATAAATAATATGGTTATGGTTATTAATGAAAAGAATATGCAAAATGAGTTTGTCTGTCCCCATTGTAAAGGTTATACTTTTATATTCATTGGGCTGCAAAGACAAAAAGGATTATTCGAAAACCACGAGTTGTGGCGTTGTAAAAGTTGTCATAGTACGTTTGCTAAAGAAACGATAGATGTGAAAAAATCAATGGAAAATGAATCTTTTAATAAGAGAGCCTTTCAATATTACTGCAAAAGCAGATTTACTAACGGATGAAATTGCCTAATATAATCTTTGAAACATTAGCGGTAGGTCCCCTTGCGGTAAACTGCTTTATCATTGGATCTAAGAAGGACAATAAAGCGGTCGTTATTGATGCTGGCGGAGACCATAAAGAGATTCTGAAACTGCTAAAGAAACACAACCTCACCTTACAAGCCATCATAAATACTCACGCCCATTTTGATCATGTGGGCGGGGTAAAACCTTTGCAGGATTTGACCGGAGCAAGATTTCTGCTTCATCAGGAAGACATTCCACTTCTGAATCATCTCAACGAACAAACTGCTGCTTTTGGGCTACCACCCATTGCTATTCCAAAAATTGACAGACCACTTGTTGATATGGAAGAAATTATTGTTGGAGATGAAACGATACGGGTTATTCATACTCCCGGGCATTCTCCCGGTAGCATCTGTTTTTTTGTCGATAATGCGATATTCGTGGGAGATACGCTCTTTGCAGGCTCAATTGGGCGGACAGATCTCTACGGCGGTTCTTATACGAAACTCATAAACTCGATAAAAACACGACTCTTTACCTTCGAAGACCATGTAATCGTATATCCGGGACATGGGACATTCACCACCATTGGAGATGAAAAACTGCATAATCCGTTTTTCTAATGTTCAGAAGAGCAAAAGTATCATTTTTGTAATGGAAGACCGTATCGTTTGGTCTGTCTCATAAATTCCCTGATCTTGCAACACAATATTTTCATCTGAGGCTGAAAGAATAGATAACTCTGTTAATTAATGTCCTTCAGGCTGAGTCCGAATGTTATACACGCGATTGTATTGATCACACTACACGGCATATATAGTTCGTTGCAT
>WBZY01001195.1_pt1 | contig 14402 bp, 14 predicted proteins | sample 5204191 | NCBI WGS metagenome assembly WBZY01 (sample SAMN12344363, study PRJNA552823) | activated sludge metagenome | biome: Activated sludge suspended growth; feature: Anammox Sidestream; material: Wastewater; isolation source: activated sludge from anammox sidestream of wastewater treatment...
CATGCATCCGCTCGCGGCCGATGATGGCTTCCATTTTCTCGGTCGCGGCGTCGATCAGGTGCCCATTGACCAGCACCATTTCGTTGTCGCGAACCACATAGTGAGGAAGAGCTTCTCGCGGGAGCTTTGTCAGGGTTTTTCTCGCTATTTCTTTGGTGAGATATTGTTTTTGGATCGCGATGTGAACGTGCGGGTTCCTTGTGTTGCGATGCACCGCCGCAGTCCATAAAAGTCGCTCTGCGTTTATGGAAGTTTCAAAGCTCTTTATCGCCGCGCGAGTGATCTCCTTCAAGGCTTTCTTTCGCCCCCCTTCGTTAGTCCCCAGCTTCCGGTAGTCGTCGTCCCGAAATGAAAGAACGAGATGGTGCAGCTCATCGTTCGAAGGCCGGCCTTTAGCGATACCGACCCTCATCGAGTTGTTGGCACTTTTTACGGAAAGCTCGTCCGCAAAAGCATTAAAGATCTCGCGCGAATTCTGCGGCTCTCTTTCCGGATCGACTTTGCTGTGGGCTATGTAGTGAACCAGACCGCGCGAGCTTCCTCTTTTCGCCTGCACGCTTGCGACGACTCTCATAGTGGTTTCGGTTCGGAAGGCAGATCATTCGGGGTCGCAGGGGCAAGCCCGCGAAGCCGCGTTGCGAAGTACAGTTCATCCATCAGTTGCGGCCCGGAGTCGATGCCGTGAAAGGAACAGCATTTGTCGAGGTCGAGGATCGTCTGAGCGATAACGGCCTGCATTGTGCCGTCGGTAATAAGTTTGATGTTTTCCTTACCTGTTTCCTTCGGCGAAGTGAGCTCGATCATACGGCTTAAGATGATGTTCAGCACAAGTACGGAGAGACCCGACAGCGAATATATCTCGCGGGAAAAAACGGAAGTATTTTGTGCTTCGATCCTCTGGTTCTCTTCGATATTCTTTAGCCGGCTGACTATCTCCATCAGGCGTTGGGATTCGTTCTCGTCTTTGCGGCTTTGTTCGACTAGCAGATCTAGCCTGTCCCTGCATGGATTCGCGCTGAAATGTTCGTACTTGTCCGACAGGGCAAAGCGGATCATCTTGCGGACCAAGAGGGATCTTTCTTCTCCCGTTTCCTTGACGAGTTCGTCGAGCTTTTCTTCGTCCGATTCGAAGGGTCTGATGGTAATGGGCTGTCCGGGTTTCTCGTCGGAGATTCCGTGTAACTTGTTGGCGATGCTGTCTCGTTCTCGCTTCCTCATATTCCTCTCGTCGAACCGCTCATTTCGTTAAAAGGAGCTCCGCCTTTGTGTACGAACGATTCGAAGCGAGACCAAGCAAGATACGCACCGTATCTGACTTCGTGGACTTGTATTCGCACTCGTGTACCTTGTGTACGAGCCTTAAACCTTTGCATCGGTGAGTACTTACAGGAAATACGAAACGAAAAAGCCAGTCTATCCTGTCGTACGGTGACAGCAGGCTTTTACGCATTTTTGAACCAGCCGGCGTCCAGCGGCTTATTTACACGCCAAAGACCCCGGGGCTTATCACCTCCTTCCGAGACAAAGTCTCCCTGGCACATGAGTTGATTGCACGCCTCGCGGCTACTACTACCACCGCAAAAGGAGTCGATCAAAAGCTATGTCAACAACGCCCGAAACAAACCCCTCAGCGAAGTTCAGACAGAAACGTCCGATGCTTCGGATCAACCGCCTCAACTACGTTCGGATCAACGCCAAGATCCTCGACAGCACCGATCAAAAACTGAAGAGATACCTTCAATTCTCCGGCGAGCAAATGAACACGAAGGTCACGACCGACGACGTGATCGAATATGCTCTGAACCTGCTTTTCGAGCGGGACTCAGCCTTCAAGAGTTGGAGCAAGACAAGAACCTTATCGGCACCCGATCTAAGCGGAAAACGCTGAAGGAAGTGACGCGACTCCGTCGAAAGTCGAATGCGAATTGACCGGATGGCCGAGAGTCGTGTAGCGGCTGATAATCTTATCAAGCTCGATCTCGAATGAGCGGATATTCAACTGATTATTCTCATCCGAAAGATGCTCCCTCAGCAGATCTATATCATCGGAAAGCAGATCGGTTTGAGCGGTCGATGCGGCGCGAGCGAGCCTGTCGGCCGCCTCTTGGAACAGGAGTCCGTCGTGCCCTTTGACCCATCTCCAGGTGATGTGATGGCCGAAGCTTTGCTCGACCAGCCGTCCCCAGAAAGGGCGGTTTGTCTTCATTCGGTTCCGGCCTTTCATGGTGTCGATCACGTATCGCGAATCGGAGAATATCTCGACACGACAGGGACGGCGAAGTTCTTCAAGAGCTTTCACGCAGGCGAGTATCTCTGCCTGCTGGTTCGTCATCGGGCCGAGATATTTCGCAAGGAGCTTCAGCTCCATTCGGTTGCGGTCTACTATTACCGCGCCGCAGCCGGCCGATTGTCCCGGGGTTCCGTTTCGTAAACACGAAGCGTCAGCGTATATCGTCACGAGAGGTGTGTAAGCCTCGCCCGCGTCACTGCGGCCGTTGTCTTTCACGAGCTTCAATGCGGTCACAGACTTACCTCCCGAAGAACAATTAAATCGGGCACCAAGATAGTCGATGCCCGTAAATAAACTTCGAAAACTAATAACTGCCCTAGAACTGGTCTACGAACGGCTCTGCGGGCTGTGTTTCGGCATTCAAGGGACCCGTATTTTCAGCGATTGAAGGCTCCTGATTCTCACCACTTGGTGCGTCCGATTCCTGTCCTTCGGAACGGTTTCCTCCGACAAACTCGAACGAGAAAAGTGCCACCTCGGCACCCGATCGGGGATCGCCTTTTTCCGTGAGCCACGGGTTGAACGAAAGCCTGCCGTGAACCAACAGGTACGTGCCCTTATTAACGTATTCGGCGAGAGTCTCCGCCGTCTTTCCGAACGCCGTCACGTTGAACCAGTGAGTGACCTGAACACGCCCTTCGGAACCGTTCTTGAACGAGTTCGAGGCGATCGGAAAACTCGCGACCGCTGTACCTTTTTCTGAATAGCGCAGGCTTACGTCGCGTCCCGCGTTTCCCAAGATAGAGATGTTAGCTGACATGGTTAATTCTTGCTCCTTTGGTTAATTTTTGCTCCGTCCGGGAAGCGGCGGCCCGGCTATTTCGCGGGCGGAACCTGTATTTCCGCCACTTGCCTGACCGCCGCTCCTTTCAATGTTTTTGCAATTCAACTTCTAGGCCGAAGGGACGACCTGGACGTGCCGACGCTGGCTTGCGGGCTGCGAGAAGAGGTTCTGCTGCCGGTGTGCCAGAGCCGTCGAGGCTTCCAATCTCAGTTCAGCTTCTCGCGTGCGAACCGCGTCCCAAAGCCGTTGTTTCTCCTGACGTGTAAGCGCCTGGGCTTCCGGATCGTTATAGAGTGAAAACTTGAGAAACCGAAGCCCTCCGGACGAGGCCCTTTCGATCTTCCGAAGCCATTGTCTTGCCCCTTGCGAGAACCGATCTCGCAACCGTACTTCCTGGGATTTCGCTACCGTGTTCAGTGCCGTGAATTCTTTCAGCGAGAGCCGGTTGCGCTCCTTGAAATCCGCGTACGCCTGCTTCTTGAGCTCGGCCACATCTGCTGTATCCGAAGTGCCCGGATCGCTAGATACAGTTCCTGATATGCTTCGCGACGGAGGCTCCTCAGATGGAAATCCGCGTATTGTCGCCGCCACAAAAGCCTCAGAACGGCGGCAGCGTACTGCATCTCCTCGAAGTCGGGATTGACCTCCTGATCCATTACAAGTTCGACGGCCGGCCCCTTGCTGAAAGTGAATAACCTGCGGACCGAGCGAACCGCTTTGCCGTTGTAGATACGGTCGAGTGACAGCGAGAGCCACTCTTCGAATTCCTGATCCGAGAACGGATGTTTCGACGGCTCATTCCAGATCGAAACCGGTATCGCCGATCGTGTCTGATCCGCCCACGCTTCAGCTATCATCCGCCGCGCGTTTTGAACTGCGTTCCCGCCCATCGCGTGGCCGACAAAAAGCCTTCCGATCTTCGATGCCAGGTGTCCCGCTTCGTACGGGAGACAGGACGCATCCACTTCACAATCAAGATCAAAAACAACCACCGAACGCTGTCCGCCGTTCATCGTCAGACCGATAATGCCGTTCTCGTCGTATTGCTCGAGACTCTCGAAGGTGAGAAAGTCACGATCCAGATCCTCGATCGACTTGTCGCCGTCTTCGAGATAAAAGGCCGCGAGGTCGTCATAGATCATTCTCCTGACCTTCTGCCGTCCGACTCGTGCCAGAACCGCCTTCATTTCATCATCGAAATCCTTGCATCGCGGTGGGAGCGGCTTGCGAGTTTTTGCTGCCTCGTGCACCCTTCGTTGGTCAGCAACCGTGAGCTTCTGCTCGGCCCGATCGAACTCTTCAAACGAGACCTCGCGGTCCGAATTGGTCGCCGTTACAGCCTCAAGCTGCATGCCGAGAAGACCCATTTCCCCGAGCACTTCGCTTGAGCCTCGTTTCCTGATCTCCCCGTAGTAATATGCCGCTATCTGCTCGTATTCGAACTGGCCGGCATCGGGGCTTACGATGGCCTTTACACACCGAACAAACTCGCGCCCATCGTCCTCATTGCCGAGAACTCGAACCGCGTATTCAAGCGACATTATTCGCACGCGATCTAACGGTTCAGGTTCGAGTTCGTCGGCAATCCTGACAACTACATCGCCGAGGATCGCGAACTCTTCAAGCTCCCTTCGGCGGAACGGATTGTTCCCGAGATGTGCACACCAGTCCTGCATCGGGGACCCTGTATTGAGCGGTGAGAATGCCAGGATCGGGCCCTGCGGTGCGAATTTTCTAAGCTGTTCGATACTCAATTGTTCTGCCACAACTTCCTATATCGGAATCGAGAGATCCGAGAAAACGCGTGGTATTGAGGGCAGCGCTTTCAAAGCCCTGAATAAAAAATCACTTTCATTCAGGCTCGAAAATCCCTCTCAAGTTTCGGCGGGGACAATACGGGATAAACGGGTGAAGCTAACCTTCAGGCGAAGACAATTCGGTTAGCTTTTGTTGGAGATAGACGAAGGGCGGAGTGCTCTTATGTCTGGTTATGTATGGGCTGAACCGCAACCGTTTAGGGGACGGGGAGACGACGAATTGTGCGGTACATAGTGGCCAAACCACACTTTCAACGATTTCGGTCTTAACCCAGCATACTTAATACCCTGACCAACACGTCGCCGTGACACGCTTTTGGACTGCACCAGCACCCGAGGCCCTGACGTATTCGCGGGTGATGAACTTAATCCTTTCAACTTTGTACTTCATAGAGAATTCTCGTCCCGCCGCGAGACTGCTATACAAGGGGCGGACCGCCGCCAACGGTTTCTCGTGTCAGTACGATGACGGCGGTCCGATAATGGATGGGCAGGTTGATGGCAGGTTGAAATCGGTGTCAATATGCCGCGGCCTGCTGGACCTCGGTCGGCATATCCGTTGGCGGAGGCATGGCTACATCCACACCGCCGCCATCCTCCTGTTTACCGGTCAGGAACTGGAACTCCTGCAAAACGATCTCCGCTCCCGACTGCGGCGAGTCATTCCGGTCGAGCCAGGGGTTGAACGTGAGCCGACCCTGCACGTAGAGCCGATGGCCCTTACGAACGTAACGGGCGATCGTCTCGGCCTGCTTGCCGAACGCGGTCACTCGAAACCAGTCGGTCCTCTCGACCCGTCCGTCAGGCGTATTCTTGAAAGTGTTCGATGCGATCGAAAAATTTGCGATGAAGGTTCCGTTGTCCGTTATCTTAGTCTCCGGTTCCTTGCCGAGGTTGCCGATAAGCGAAATGTTAGCTGACATGTTATTGATTACTCTCCTGTTATTGTTAGTCTCTTTGCCCCGAAAGCGATCCGACCAACCATCGTTAGCGATTGTCTCGCCGTCCGAGCCGTGGATCTGTCCGCCGCCTTTATTTTTGTTTTCAGAGAAGAAAGCCGGCCCCGCTAATTCGGGGTTGCCGCAAGTTCTGCTCGTCCGACCTTGTGCAAGTAAACAAAGACCCGTTTCCCGCATGATCTCGCATACTCGATCGAGTGCTTTGTGCCCCGGCTTGTACCGTCCCAGACTGCGATAACAGCCTCTGCTGCCCCAACCATCACGTAGTTGCGAACGAATCCCGCTCGTTTCCCGTACTTGTTCCAGTCGGCGAGATATTCCGTGAACTCGATGCCGTGTGACGCCGCATACTGGCTTGCCAGCCTGTCGACACCCCTTGCCCCACCGGAAATAACGTGAGTCGGACGGATGCCGCTCTGCGCAACCGCCTTTAGTACAACGGCCGAATCGCTAATAGTTCTGCTGCCGCAGATCAATACTTTCATACTTTCTCTCCTTCGATCTTGATGGTGATTTGAAACGAGCCACCCTGAGAGGCCGTCGATTCCGCAGTTGCCGACAGCCTTTGTTTTCCGGGTTATGAGGAAGGGGGCAGATTTAACGAGAGATTGACCGACGGCGAAGCAAGTCGTTCTGCAACGCCGACCACGGCGTGCGGAACGGTCACCTTACAGGTCGGAGGCTGATCCGTGAGGGTTATTTATACAGATGTTAGATATCGCCGCAGGTAAAAGGGAGCATTCCGCGAACAATGAAAAGGAAACGGAATATCAGTCTGTCGGGACGGGTTTTAATGTCCTAATTAGCCCTAAATAGGACATTATAATGTCTTATTTACACCTTTATAAGAGGCCATAATGTCCTAATTAACCTTGTAGAGATGGCTCAATGCCAGTATAATGTCCTAAATAATCTAAATAGGACATTTGAAATGTCCTATTTAGCGAAACATTGATCACTATGCGGGAACCGAAAAAGACTGCTGAACTTGAAACCATTATTTTGGAATTACTCAACGAGGAACCGGAGGTCAGCATCCGTTCGATCGCGGCGGCGGCAGGCTTTTCCAAGGACGACAACACCGCACGGAAAGCGATTCGACGAGCCTTGATTTCTCTGGAAGAAAGAAAACTGATCATCCCGAAAGGCTCGGCCCGCTCGCGTGTCTACGTGCTTTCTGAACAACCACACGCGGACGGCTCACCGTCCACCATCAAAGAGTACGACCCCTTCAAGGGAATTCAACTTTCTCCCGACTCGAAGTCCCTCTTGGAATATGTGTCTCAGGACATAAAGGAGCGGGAACCGGTCGGATACGATCGGGACTTTTTGCACTCCTACCAACCAAATGAAACTTTTTATTTGGGGACCGAACAGCGCGAAGAGTTACTAGCGGTCGGACGGGTAGAAGCGATAGAGCGCCCGGCGGGCACTTACGCTCGAAATATATTGAGCCGCCTTTTGATCGATCTTTCCTGGAATTCGAGCCGGCTTGAGGGAAATACGTATTCGCTGCTCGAGACCAAGCGATTGATCGAACAGGGTGAGACAGCCGCCGGCAAGGATGCATCTGAGGCTCAAATGATCCTGAACCACAAGGCGGCTATCGAATATATCGTGGAATCCGCCGAGGAAGACCAGATCACGTCTCAAGAGGTCCGCAGTATTCACGCGCTTCTCTCCGAGAATCTCCTCGGAGACCCTGCCGCTTCGGGCCGTCTGAGATCGCTGATCGTAGGCATCGGGGGCTCGACCTACATGCCGCTCGAAAATCCTCGGGTCCTTCGCGAATGCTTCGACCTCTTTGTGGAGAAACTCAATGCAATAGAAGATCCGTTCGAGCAGTCCCTATTCTCTATTGTTCATTTGTCCTATATGCAAGCTTTTGAGGACGTGAATAAGAGAACGGCGAGGCTTGTGGCAAACATTCCCTTAATAAAGGCGAACCTTAAACCACTCTCCTTTACGGATGTCGATCAAGCCGCGTATGTCAGCGCTCTCCTTGGCGTTTACGAAAAAAATGATGTCAGTTTGATCCGCGATCTATATATGTGGGCCTACAATAGGTCTTCTCAACGGTACACGGCTGTTCAACGGTCCCTGGGGGAACCCAATCTGCTGAAACTTAGATACCGGGAGCCGATCCAGGAAATCGTCAGATCGATAATTCTTGACAAAGTGGCGGGCGAACAGGTTGTACAAAAGATTCGCGACCTTATCGAAAAACAACAGATTCCGGAAGCCGACCGAGATCCTCTCTTCGACCTGATCGAAGCTGAGATCATTAGCCTGCATGATGGGAACGTGGCGCGATACAGGGTTCGGCCGAGCGAATTTCAGGAGTGGAGAGATTTGCAGTGATGCATCGACGCCTGGGAGCCGGAGCCTGAGATCCGGCTTTCGATGGTTCATTTTTGCACCGAAGTGGTTTATTTATGCACCAACACAAGCAGAAATAAACCACCGATACCGCCAACGATCAGTGTGCCAGCCGTTTTAGTTTCTTTATTAGACCGGATCGGCTAATGTCCAGATATCCGAATAACTCTGCCTCAATGACCGAGGGGGTCAGTTCCGCACAATTAACGGCCACAAATGGCATCTTGGCTCTGGGGCTTAGATCATGGATCAGCCTTGCGGTATGAGTTTTGCCTGTTCCTGTTTCACCTAGAAGGCAAGGGTCGAGAAAATCGTAACCTGCGAGAAGAGCCAGGTTTCCGTTATTGGTTAAAGTTTTTAAACATTTGACTAATTTTCTTTGGCTATTGCAGAATTTATGTAACGCGAGAACAACCCCGGCCCACGTTTTCCTGCCCGAGATCACGAAAACCCAAGCCGACAAATTTTAGATATCTAACTATAAAAACCCTCCTTAACCTCCGCGGTTACGCTTTAGGCAAGGTTTTGAGGCAGATATTGCAAAACCGTCTCTAACAGACGGAACGATCAGAAAGTTTTCGCCCGGAAGGTTCTGGAAGGTCGCCCTCGAAAAGAGATTGATGATTGATTCTCTTTTAGAAGAACTACCGCAGCGAAACGGCTGCGATGAACAAACGGCGAATCGAACGTCACATGCCGGCAGTACGCCCTCAGAGTATTCGATTCTCGCGGCACTGCCGATCGTTCATCGAATCGTAGCCCGTCGCCGATCGCGCCTTGATCCGGACAACAAGTCCGATCTTGTGCAGGAGGTAACTCTACGGATCTGGCGGTGGCGTACGAAGTATCAAGATAAGAGTGAGAAAATGTCCGGCGAGGATTGGAATTCCTTTACCGCGAGAACAGCCTACAACGAGGTAAATCGTCAACTCTCCCGGGACGGCAGACAGCTGCGCCTGTCGCTCGATGAAGTTTCGGAAATCGAAGAACCATCCGTTGAGGGCCAAACCGACACAGAAGTTTTTTCTCTCATTGAGCAAGTTTGGCAAGCAACTTGCAAACTATCGTTACGGCAGCGCCGATCTTTGCTGCTGCATTCACAAGAACTAATCATCTATTTTCTCCAAATCGGCATTACGGGGAAGCAGTTGGCAGAGACGTTGGATTTTAGCGAAAAGAATTGGAACGACGTTTGTGACCGGCTGCCCATGACCGATGCGGAAATCGCCGAAAGAACTGAAGGAACAGCTGGATCGATCAAGAAGGCAAGGTACGAAGCACGGGTGAAACTCGAAGGATCGATACGAAGATGAATCCATCGGAGCACTTAACAAGGAATCAGATCGCGGCGTTCAGCGCCGGATCTCTCGCTGCAAGTGAGTCGCGTTGCATCGGCGGGCATCTGATCCGATGTGCGGAGTGTCGCGGGCTACTACCCATGCCGGATTCTAGGAAATTTTGGACCGCCGTCATGGGCGAAGACGGTTCGCAAGAGTCACAGACCAACGACGAGTCGGTATATTCGGTTCCGCCGTACATCCGCACTATCGGCGGGTTCTTCACCAAGCCGAGCGGTCTAGCCTGGAGCGGCGGCGCTCTGGTCGTGACTCTGGGGTTGGCACTTGTGCTTCTTTTTTCCGCTTCGAACGAACCGGGTGTTGAAAGCGAGGTCGCGAAATCATTCGAAAGTGAAAGTCCGATTTCCATTCCAAGACTCGATGAAGCTAAAGACCCGAACGTCGTACTTCCTGATCAACTTGATGGAACCAACCGTGAGGATCAGCCGCCAGATCGAGTCGTAACAGACCAGCGACTGCTCGGGCGTCGTGTGAAGCAAACCTCGAAAAGTTCCAGCGATAACCGAGTGGCTACGGCGAGGCTCGTTAGTGACGGTGTCTCCCGGACTAGAGGCGTGATATCGAAATGTGGGACAGAGAGGACGCTCGGGATGGATCTCGAGTACGTTGAACCTGACGTGGTGCTGCGGTGGCAACGTGTTCCGAATGCCGCGAAATATCACCTCTATGTTTCGGACGACGAAGAGATCCTAATCGATGAATTCGAAACCGAGAACTCTACGTCATACCTGTTGAAGAAGCAACTGGATCCAAAGAGATCGTATAAATGGAAGGTGATTATCACGCTCGAAAACGGCCAAGTGATAGTGGCGGATTCTCAAAAGTTTACGTCCGAGGATATCCGATCGGTTCAAAAAAGGTTGTCGAACAAAAAACAAAGGTCAGTGACTCGTTGCTCCGGAAATCAATAGGCAAAACTATTTCAAGTTGCACGGAGAAAGGCAAGGATGAAATTCACAGTCAGGACGCTAAATTTAATTCTCCTCGGATTCGTATGCGTTTCTCCGTTGGCGGCGCAGGACAAAGATATACTTCCCGTGCCTGAATCATACCGGGTCGAAGGCGTGCCGCCTATCCGGACTTCCGAGGTCAGCAAGCTCTTTTATGAACAGAACGAGATCAGAAGCAATCTGATTTGGGATGCCGACAAGGCGAATCGGCGGTTGCTGGTGACCGATGAGACAAGAAATATATACCTTCTCGACTCCCCGCTAGCCAAACCCGTAAAACTTACAGAAAAAGCGGTCCCCCACCTGGTCCGCTTCAGCCCTGACGGCCGCTCGTTCCTGTTCATTTCGGACCACGAAAAACCCGATACCTTTCAACTATATCTGTATGATCTTAAGGACCGGACCGAAAAGAAAGCCGCGCTTCTGACGGGTAAGGACGAATCGATCGAATCCGCCGTGTGGGGCAAGACCGGCGACGCGGTCTACTACACAAAGATCGATTATGAATCGAAAACGAGCAAGTTGTGTCGGTCGGCCGCGCTGGTCGAGACGTGTTTTAAGGCCAAGCTTCCGGGAATATGGTACCTCCTTGACGCGGATGAGAAACATCTACTGTTAAAAAACTGGCGGTCGTCCTCGACCCAGTCCTTGCATGTGTTCGAACCCGAGACAAACACCTTCTCAACGATAGCCGACAAAGGCAATTCGCCAAAAGGATCGCTTGCCAGCGGGTACGTCGTCTACAGTTCCGAGGGGTCCGATGTCTGCAAGGGCCACGCGTGTATCGCTGTTTATGATCTGAAGAAAGGCCGTGCGGCTGCGTTAAACTTTCCCGGCACTATAGCAGCGTCACATGATTTTAAGATCTCGCCTGGGGGCGGCAATCTGCTGGTGCAGGAAACCCGTGATGGCATTGACCATCTGAGAATATTCGCGTTCAAGAACGGAAGCCTCGGAAAAGAGGTCCTGCCGTTTATAAAAGGATCCTTTGTTATATGGAATACGCGATGGCTGAGCGACAGGGAACTGGTCTATACCCTTGAGAACAATGAAAAACCAACTTATATCCAGTCGTTCAACCTCGCGACCGGCGAGACGGCCAATTGGACAAAGGGACGGCTGCCCGCCGCATTGGACGGGACGGTTGGGCCGGCGGAGGTCATCAGATGGAATTCGTTCGACAACATGGAGATCACCGGCTATATAGTGAGGCCGCGTACAACGACCGGTCGGCTCCCGGTACTTATCCGCGTCCATGGGGGTCCTCAGGTCCAGGATAGACCAATCTTTGATCCCACCGACGCACTTCTAGCATTACAACTCGGCGTCTCTATCATCCACACGAATATCCGAGGCTCCTCCGGGTTCGGGCGCTCGTTCATGGATGCCGATGACCGCGAAAAACGGGAGCATGCGGTCAAGGATATACGAGCACTTCTCGATTGGGTGGAAAAGCAAAAGGACCTCGACCCTCGGCAGATCTATCTGCAGGGTCAGAGCTATGGCGGATTTGTCGTTCTGTCCGCGGCAATGCACGAACCCACACGCGTAAAGGCCGTGATCGCCGAGTCCCCTGTCGTCTCCATTCGCGGTTACCTTTCGCAAAGCTGGGTCAACGATTTTATGAAGACCGAATACGGAGACCCAAAAGATGAGGCTCTGATGGCAAAGCTGGACACGCTGTCTCCCTTGAACAACGCCGACCGGTGGAACAAGATCCCCCTGCTCATGATGATGGGAAAACGGGACGGACGAATCCCCGAGGCGAATGTGGTTGATCTAAAAAATCAGCTGCAAAAACAAAACACCGAGGTCTGGTATATCTACTCGACCGAGGATGGGCATGGAGTTGGCGGAAAATACGTAACTGCCACGATCTATAAGTTCTTAAAAACTCAAATCGAACAAACCAAAAGGAGAAAGCAAAACAAATGAAAAAACTACGGTCGGTTATTCTTGTAACAATATTTTCGACGGCTCTTGCCGGTAATGTATTTGCCGGCCCGGTAGTAGGCGGGTTTTACCCGATTTTTGACATCGTTATGAATGCGGTCGTTTCGGTACTGTCCGTTGGTTCGGGCGATGACAACTGTCCGCTCAGGATCTGCACTTGCCCAATGGGAGGCTGCCGTCCACAGCCGTAGAACCAAGACCATTTATGCGTCCTATCGTCATTTTTGCAGCACGTTGGTTCATGCGGGCGGGCTTGCTGCTTTATTATTGCTGTATAACGGGTGCAACACTCGTATCTGCCCAGAACACGCCGACCGGGGCGCAATTGGCCCTTTGGGAAGGTGATGCGGAGGAAGCGATAACGCGCGCCGCGAAAGATATCGCCCTCTATGAAAAACAAGGGAATGTAAAGGAGAATATCGATCGGCTCTTTATTTGTTACAACACTAGGGCTCAGGCCCTTATCGCGCTCGGCCGCTATACGGAGGCCGAGGTAGCAGCCGAGCGCACTCTTGCATATCTTTCTCAAGCCGGGTCACCATCAGGCCCGCCCGCTCGCCTGCCCGCACTTGCCCACCTGACCTTTGCCGAATTGTTTCGGGCGAAGCGCGATGTTGCCCGGTCGATCAATGAGCTAAAAAAGGCTCTCGAGACCGCCCCGTCGGACGCCGGGATCCAGGCGGAATACAACCTCGGCGTCGGCCGGGCGCTTTTTAAGGCCGGTTATGATATCTCGGCAATATCGTGGCTCGAAAAGGCCGAAAAGCTTTTTGATAAACAGCCGCTTTCGGCGGCAAAGCTTGATACGCACAGATTTCTAGCCCTTGCATGGTCGGCAAAACTAAACTATTCAAACAGCCTAAAGCATTTTCGGATGGTCGTGGACGCGTCCAACGGCACCGTGTATAAAGGCCGATACCGCGAAGCGCTTTTCGAATATGGATCGGTCCTTAATGCGAGCGGTCAAAAGCACCAGGCAATGGCCGTCTATGAGAAGGGTCTTAAGGCATCACTCAACAGCCTTCCACAAAGCCGTCGCCAGACAAGCACCTTTCTGGCCACGCTCCTTTTGGATGCACTTTATAACCACGAGATTGCAAAGGCCAAACAATACCAGCGGCGTCTGACGGAACTGGATTCCGATAGTGAGTATCGACACGAACGGCTGCTCGGCGAGGCCATCATTCACGGATTCGAAGGGCGGCGAGACGTCTCGGAGCAGGCCTTCGCGGAGCTCGAGAAGACCGGGAAGATGTCCGAGTTCGTGATCCCGAACTGGAGGATCATAATCGCGGAACATTTTAAGGACTGGGAGACGTCGATCAGACTGAACAAGGAATTGCACGATCTGATCATAAAGAACAATTTTCGGGAGGACCTACCGCGGATCTATCTGTCGCTTGCGACCGCGTACTTCCATACAGACAGAAAGCGTGAATCTCTTGAGAACCTGGAAAGATCGATCAGCCTGATCGATGAGATCCTGGTTTCCGAAAACGGCGCACTATCACTCGGCTTATCCGATACCTTTCATACCGCATATCGTTTGCTCACTCAGATCAATCTGGGACAGCCGCAGATAGCATTGCAGTCAAGTGATTATTTAAAAGGTAGGATCCTAAGGGACCGGATAGATGGCGCAGCAACCAGACCCCGTCCGGGATTCTCGCCGGAAATTCATAAACAAGCTGGGGAGCTTTCCGCTGAGTTTATTCGTGACCCCACAGCTCCCGGCAAACTCGAGGAATTTGAGCGATCGGTCACGACGGCTCTTCCTCGGCTAGCTTTAGCCAAGGTTGACCTAGCCAAGTTAGATCAAATTCGAGACCTCGAAAATGTGGCAATTGTTTCATACTTCTTCGCACCTGACGGCCGGATTAGTGCGTTCGTATGGTAAAAAGGAAAGCAGCTT
>WBZY01001196.1_pt1 | contig 14402 bp, 7 predicted proteins | sample 5204191 | NCBI WGS metagenome assembly WBZY01 (sample SAMN12344363, study PRJNA552823) | activated sludge metagenome | biome: Activated sludge suspended growth; feature: Anammox Sidestream; material: Wastewater; isolation source: activated sludge from anammox sidestream of wastewater treatment...
GATCCCGATGAGCCCGCCGCCGTTCTCGGCGACGGCGATGCGCGCGCCCGCGACCTGGCGCGGCCCCGCCTCGTGGCGGAGCTGGGTCACCAGCTCGTGGATCTGGCCGAGCCCGGTCGCGCCGAGCGGGTGCCCCTTGCACTCGAGCCCGCCCGAGGGATTCACGGGGATGCGACCGCCGAGCGCGGTGTCGCCCCGCACCGCGAGCTCCCCACCCTCGCCGAAGGCGCACAAGCCCAGGTTCTCGGCCTGGAGGATCTCGCCGACGGCGGTCGCGTCGTGGACCTCGGCGACCGATACGTCGCCGGGCTCGATCCCCGCCGCCTCGTAGGCCTCGCGCGCGGCGAGGTGGCTGATCTGACGGTCCCACGCCTCGGGCTCACGGTCGGTCCCGCTGCGCAGCGCCGTCGCGAGCACGCGGACCGCGCGCCTGCGGCCGAAGCGGGGGAGGCCGCGCTCCGTGCAGAGCACAGCGGCTGCGGCACCGTCGGTGAGCGGCGCGCACATGGCGACCGTGAGCGGGTCGACGACGGGCCGCGCGCCGAGCACCTCCGCGACCGTGAAGGGCTTGCGGTACTGCGCGCGCTCGTTGTGGACGGAGTGGCCGTGGTTCTTGGCGGCGACCGCCGCGATCTGCTCCCGCGTCGTGCCGAAGCGGCGCATGTGGAAGCGCGCGAGCGCGGCGTAGATCTCCATGAAGCGGCTGTGGCGGTCCGGTCTGGCGGCGCCGCTCGTGGCCTCGCCGCCGGAGAGCCGGCGCAGCGCCGCCAGGTTCTCCTCCACCGTGTGCACGTCCCAGCCGCTCTCGAACAGGCCGAAGGCCTTCGCACGGTCCCCGGTCACCATCTTCTCGGCACCCACCGCGAGCGCGATCTCGCCGCGCTCGGCCCGTAGCCAGTCGGCGGCGAGGTGGAAGGCCGTGCTCCCGCTCGCGCAGGCGTTCTCGACGTTCACGACCGGCACGCCCGCGATGCCGAGCGGCCGGAGGGCGACCTGCCCGCGCACAGCGTGCTGGCCCTCGTGATAGCCCTGGCCGCTGTTCGAGAAGAAGGCCGCACCGACGTCACGGACGTCACGACCTGCGTCGACCAGCGCCTCGAGGACGGCCTCGCGCGAGAGATCCTTGAGACTTCGCTCGGGATGGCGACCGAAGCGCGTCATGCCGACGCCAACGACGTAGATCGCGCGCATGCGGCTACCTCACGAGACGCTCGAAGCACGAGATGCAGATCCCATGGGAGATCCCCGGCTTCGCTCCCTCCGCATCCTGCTCGCCCGTTCGCGAGCCACACCAGGCGCAGACGGTCCTCGGCTGGTCGGGAGGGAATCCATCGTCGCGACGACCCTCGTCTCTCGCGTGGGGAAGGGATCGCAGCTGCATCGAGGCCCCTGCTCCGAGGCACTCGATGATGGTGGATGCGGACGTTCGGGAAAGGCGGTGGGACGCCAGAGATTGGTCATTTGCCGCCACGCCGTTCCGTCGCGCGGCCGCCACCAGAGGGAGGACCGCGGCCATGACGGTCGCCGAGCGAGCTGCCCGCTTCGCGGGTACCCGCCACCTAGTGGAGGCCGCGCGACGACTCCATTCCGTTCTGGAGGCTTTGCCGGTAGCTCCCCGGCGCCATGCCGAACCAGCGTCGGCAGGCGCGGCTGAAGTTGGCAAGGTCGCCATACCCGAGCCGGTGACAGACCTCGCCGAGGTTCAGGTGGGGATCGCGCAGCAAGGTCTGGGCCGCCGAGCGGCGGTGATCGTCGAGGAGATCGCGATAGGTCGTGCGTTCGCTCCGGAGCCGCCGGATCAGCGTGCGCTGGGAGAGGTGGAGACGCGCGGCGGCCTCGGCCAAGGACAGGCCCGGGCTCCCGCTCGCTGCGATCAGCTGCTCGACGCGCGCCACGATGCAAGCGTCGGAATCGAGCCGACGCGCCTGCGTCTCGATCTGGCGGAACGAGCTCGCGAACATGATCGGGTCGGCCATCGGGCTGGTGTGAGCGAGCCATCCAGATGGGATCGCGAGCGCCGTCTCCGGGGCGCCGAAATGGATACGCCCGCGAAAGCACCTGGCGTACTCTGCAGCGTAGGCTGGTGCGGGATAGACGAAACGGATCGTCGCCTCGTCCATCGCCCGTCCCAACACGAACTCCACGAGGCCCTGCAAGCTCAGGAACAGCATCTCGAGCAGGGGGGTGCGCTCGTCGTCGGCGAGGGTGGCCCGCTCTTCGACGCGGAGGACGAAGCGCTCCTCCGCCTGGTGCGACCGTAGCCGGAAGTAGGGAACCCGGACGTGGGCGAACCGCTCCAGCACGGCGAGCCCTTCGGCCAGCGTCGGCGCGCTCCACGCGGCGAAGCCGACGGCACCGTGCGTTGCGGGTACGAAGCGTGCACCCACCCGAAGCGCCCAGTCCGGCGCTTGCACGGCGTTGAGGTTGCGGATCTGACGCAGCTGCTGCCCCAGGGTGATCTCGGCGCCCGGCTCCACTCCTTGGACCCCGGTTCCCTCCAGGAGCGCAGTACGCATCGTGGCCGACACACCGAACTCACGCAGCATGAGCTCGAAGTACGTGCTCGGCATGGGAAGGGTCTCGGTGGCCGTTCGCAACTCGCCGTCCGTCCCCGCCCGTCCTCGCCCCCCCGGTCGGGCGCAATGGCCGTAAGGTAGCGAAAGTCGGTCCCGATCGCGGCGATCCTCCCGGCGAACCGACGAGACGCTTCGGCTGCCTGCCCGCCAACGGGCGCGAAATGACCAGCGTTTGGCGTGTCGGCCACTTCTGTGCCCGCTCCCGGCGGGTCAGGATGGTCGGTCGCTCGAAGGCCCCATCTGCCCCCCCACCCGCATCGAGCTTCGCCGCCAGAGGTGGCACGAGGGAGCTTCCAGTGATCGAGGTTCAGCCTTCCCGCCGATCCCGAGCGAAGCGCGCGGCGCAGCCGCTTCGCATCGGGCTGGCCGCGCTCGCCGTCGTCTCTGCGTTCGGGGCGCCGGCGGGTGACGCCGAGGACGATGCCACGACGCAGCCCGCTCTCCGCGAGGGAGAGGTCATCGGCTTCGAGCAGGTGGATCGACTCCGCCCCTACCTTCCCGTCGAGCTGTGGCCCCACAAGGACTTCTTCTTCTACGAGGGCATGCAGCTCGAGATCGGCCCCGCCTTCCGCGACTACTCGCCTGCTGCCGTCTACCAGGAGGCGACGACACGGAACCGCGGCAAGTCCAGCATCGGGCCGGACGGGAGTCTCGAGGGCTACGTCGCCGGCCAGCCCTTCCCGATGGACGAGATCGACTGCCAGGGCGATCCGCAGGCCGGCGTCAAGGTCGCCTGGGACCTCGACCGGCGCTGGGAGGGCGCCGGCGTGTCCGGCCACGCCTACTACAGCTACTGGGATCGCGGCGAGGAGCTGCCGCTCTACTACGAAGGGACGGCACGCAACATCTGGCTCTCCGGGCGTCCCGAGCCCCAGTACGCCGACCAGGGCGGGGACCTCTTCCGCGGCGAGAAGCGCAAGCTCGCCTACGGCGTGGAGGTGCTGGCTCCCTACGACGCGAAGGGCATCGCGCTCATCAACTACCGCTACAAGTCCTCGCAGGGCCCGCTCGCCCAGGCGCGCAACGACGACACCTGGGTGTATGTGCCGACCCTGCGTAGGGTACGGCGCATCTCGACGGCGCAGCGCACCGATGCCGTCTCGGGCACCGACTTCACCTTCGACGACTTCGGCGGCTTCTTCGGCGTCGTGCCCCAGTACGAATGGCAGTGCCTAGGCCGGATGGACATCCTCGCCCCGGTCAACTCGAAGGTCCGGGCGTACCCCTACGCGAAGAACCACAACTTCGGCCCGTACGGCCTCTCGATGGCGGACGACCGCTGGGAGCTGCGCAAGGCGATCAAGGTCCGACTCACGCCGAGGAACGCGGATCATCCCTACGCGCACAAGGACATCTACGTCGACGAGAACACGTCGGAGGCGCTCTACTCGTTCGCCTACGACCAGAAGGACGAGCTCTGGAAGATCATCTACCACAACAAGCGCTGGAGCGAAGACCACGACCGCTACAAGGCCTGGGAGGGTGTTCCAGAGCCGCGCGACAGCGTGAATGTCGCTGACGTCGTGATCAACGTGCAGACCGGAACCGGCAACCGCATCGAGTTCTGGGACGCGAACGGGACACCGCTGCCGGCCGGGAAGGCGCGCCAGTACATCGACGTCGGCCGACTGACCCGCGGCCGCTGAGGCCACGACCATGCCTTGGAGCCGGATCGTTTCGGGGGCGACGGCGTGCGTCTGGTTCGCGGCCGCTGCGAGTCTCGCGGCCGAGGAGTCCGCGCTCGTCTCGCCGGACCAGGGTCGCTTCGAGATCCACGGCAGCATGGAGTACCAGCTGCGCATGCTGGCCGACGGGTTCGAGCCGGCGCGTGCCTACCTGAGTCAGTCGGCGCTCGTGCTGAACGTCGAGCCCGTCGCGGATCTCGTGACCGGGGGCTGGGGGCCGATCGAGCTGCTGACGGCCTTCGCGCGCCTCGAGGTGCGCTACGACTGCGTCTACAACGGCTGCGGCACGCTCGGTGCCGAGCGCATGTTCGGTGACAGCGCACGCGTGTCGCCGGCACGGAATTGGGCGGATGCGACGACGCTCGAGCGCGTCGGACCCTACGACCTCCCCGGCCTCGGCATCCCGGTCCAGCACGTCCAGAAGAGCGACCTCGAGCTGCGCACGATCGTGGCGAACCCGGGCTTCGCGCCTGCCTTCGCGGTCGGCATCGATCCGGCGACCACCGCCGCCGCATTCGGTCCCGTCGAGGACGACCGCTTCTCGTGGAAGCGCATCCACGTGGCCGGCCAGGACGTCGCGCTGCCGCTCGGCCCCTGGCCCTACTCGATGAACATCGAGCCGAACGGCGCGCTGCGACACGAGACGTCCACGACCCTGCCGCTGCCGCTGCGGCCGGCGACCGGCTCGCTCTACACGCCGTCGGCTGCGCTGCGCGAGGAGAAGCACCGTTTCGGCTCGTTCGACACCAACTTCGGCGAGCACGAGCTGGCCTGGAATCATGGCGCGAGCCAGAGCGAGACCTACGAGCTGAAGGAGGCCTACCTCGACCTCGAGATGTTCGAATCGCGGCTCTGGATCCGCGCGGGCAAGCAGAACATCGTCTGGGGCAAGACGGAACTCTTCCGGACCACCGACCAGTTCAACCCGATCGACCTGGCGCTCGCCTCGCTGCCGAGCCTCGAGGAGAGCCGCATCGCGCTGCTGTCGGTGCGCGGCACCTGGTCGTTCTACGACGTGGGCCCGCTCGAGGACCTGCGCCTCGAGCTGGCCGCGAACTTCGACCGCTTCGAGCCGATCGACCTGGGCCGCTGTGGCGAGCCCTATACGATCTGGCCGGTGTGCGCCATCTCGACGGGCCTGTGGGCGCACGGCACGACGGGGACGGGCGTCGCCGGGGTGGTGCACCCCCCGAACGGCTGGGACGACGTGAAGGGCGTCGAGGTGGGCGCCCGCGTCGAGTTCCGCTGGGACCGTTTCTCGTTCGCCTTGATGGACTTCTACGGCTACGAGGACGTCCCCACCGTCGAGCTCTTCAACGAGTACCAGCGCAACGTGGACGTCCGGACCGGCCGGCCGCTCGATGCGGAGGGCCGACCGCTCACGCCCGACAACGCCCTCGACTTCGCGAGCGGCAACCGCCAGGCGTTCGACCTTGGCTGCAAGGCGTCGCTCGGCTTCGGGGAACGGGCGATGGACCGGCTCTTCCCGGGGAACTCCATCGATCTGAGCGGTCGCTGTCTGGGCGACCTCCTGAACCTGCAGGAGGACCTGGTGCTGGGACTCACGGTGCCGGAGGCAGTCGGGGGGTTGCTCGCCGGGCAGCCGACCGCCAACGGGCTGGGCCACGTTCTCCAGACGGTGCTGGAGATCCCCGCGGACCAGCAGGTGGACCTCGTCCCCCTGAACCGGGACCCGAACGACGGTCCAGGGGCCGGCCTGCTCCCGCTGGACTCGCTGAGCTTCCACCTGACCGACGAGCAGGAAGCGCTCCTGGGCTGCGGTCCGTTCTACGCCACCAACTGCGACACCGACGGGATCGACTTCTTCAACGCCGAGGCGAGCGTCGTCCTCCAGTCGTTTCCCGGGCTCGGGGAGAATCCCGTTGCGACCCGCTTCGAGGACGGGCGGCTCTACATCCTCCCCGGGGCGCGAGGGCCCGGCGACCCGAGCTACGACCCGCTCGCCGACGGCTGCACAGGGCCCGGCGACTCCCCTGATTGCGTTGCGGCGCATCCCCTCCTCGACCCGCGCACGGGGCAGCTCTTCGCCAGCGAGATGGCCGCCCTGTCGTACAACGTCGCGGTGACGCTCGCGGTGCTCGGGATCGCAGAAGGCGACGAGAAGTGCCAGCTCACCGATCTCGAGACGTGCGCTGCGATCCGGGCGCTGGTGGCGCTCTCGGGCTCGAGGCGCCCCGAGGTGCGCGCGGGCGGCAATGGCCGCTTCGGCCGCCGTGACTGGGGCTGGCACGGCGGCGGCGAGGCCGCGCTCGTCTATCCGAAGCGCAACGTGCTCGGCCTCTCCGTCGACTTCGCGGAGGACCGGACGCGCTCGGCCTGGAGCCTCGAGTTCACCTGGATCGACGGCACGCCGTTCGCAAGCAACCAGTCGGCAGACGGGAACCAGCGGGCGGACACGTTCAACCTGACCGTCTCGGTCGACCGGCCGACCTTCATCGATTTCCTGAATCCGAATCGGACCTTCTTCCTCAACAGCCAGCTCTTCGTCCGCTACGTCCCGGACCACGACTCGAGCTTCGACACCGACGGGCCGCTCTCCCTGCTCGGCACGCTCGCGATCGCCACCGGCTACTACCAGGACCGGCTGCTCCCGACCCTGGTCTTCGTCCACGACGTGGGGTCCTCCTCCGGAGGAGTGATCGGCCAGGTCACCTACCGGTTCGACGAGGCCTTCTCCGCGACGGTCGGCGCGCTCGCCTTCTACGGCAGCCCCGACGACAACCGCCTGCCGCGCCATCCCATCGCGCTCCCCGATGCGACGAGCGACTTCGACACGCGCACCCGCTTCGACGGGCTCTCGGCGATCGCGGAGCGCGAAGAGCTGTTCCTGAGGCTGCGCTGGACCTTCTGAGCCGGCGTGCGGCGCCGGGCCGTCCTCGGGAGCACCCCCTTCTCTCGCAGACGCGTCCTGCCGGGGATCGCTCCCGCCGCCAGGCCTCGGCGAGGAGCGCGAAGACAGCGGGGCTGTCCTTCAGAATATTTGAACTTCTAGACTATTTATATATCCCCTGGGGATAGAACCGGATCTAGGAACTTCTGTAATATCAAACTGTCGCGAATGAAATTGGAATTCGTGGACCTGGAACGGTTTATGATTGACAAAGATCTGGCTCCAAGTGAAACTGTTTCATCATTCAGTTCTTTCATTGCACTCGATCGCTTCGAGCCAAGGAGAGAGACATGAGCGTGCCCGCCGTCGCCGACCCTTCCGCCTCCGGGACCGAGAGGCCCCTCACGTCCACCGCCGCGCGAGGCGTGCGGGTCGTTCCCCGGCTGCCCGACATCGATTTCGCGGACACGAACGTGCCGCGTCATTGGCATAGCGGGAGCGCGGGCATCACCGCGTTCTACAACATGTTCACGATCGCCGGACCCGCGATCGAGACCTTCTTCCTGCGCGACGCAAAGCGGCTCCTCCCTCGCGTGGAGAACCCGGCCCTCCGCCAGGAGTTCGCCGCCTTCATGCAGCAGGAAGCGTTCCACTCGCGCGTGCACCAGCGGACCTACCGCCTCTACGAACACTGGGGCGTCCCCTGGGCGATGGTCGATGCTTTCGTGCGTCGGCTGCTGGGCTGGGTGGAGCGCTTCTCGACCACGAAGCTCCGCTCGGCCATCGTGGTGGCCGGAGAGCACTTCCTTGGTGAGATGGGGACCCGGGCGTTGACCGATCCGACGGCGTTCGCCGACGCCGACCCGCGCATGGCGCGCCTCCTGCTCTGGCACTTCTACGAGGAGTGCGAGCACAAGGCGATCTGCTTCGACGCGTTCGTGGACGTCTACGGAGACGGCGTCTCGACATACCTCCATCGCGTGACGGCGCTCGCCATCGCACTGCTGGTGCTGGGCATCATGGTCCCCGTCCTCGTCTTCCGCCTGCTGCGCGTCGAAGGCGCTGCCTTCCGCTGGTCGGAGTGGCGTGCCATCGGCCATCACGCGTTCGGTGCAGAAGGGATCTGGCGGGGAAGGGGGTCTTCGATCCTGGCGTTCCTGAAGCCCGGCTTCCATCCCTGGTCGTACCGCGAGGACTCCCACTACCTCCAGCTCCGCAGCGACCTCGTGCGACCCGAGTGGGCCGAGGCTGCCCACCGCAGCTGAGCCCGACGCGCTCGATCTCGAGGTCGCGCGGGCGCGAGGAGCGGGGGCGCTCGCGCTCCGCGCGGGATGCCAGACCCGGCAAGCCCCTTCGAGGCCACCACCTTGCGTGTCGGGACGAAGCTCCAGAAGAGCGTGTTGACCCGCCAGCGGATCCTCGCGGCCGCCGAGCGCCGCTTCGCCGAGGCCGGCTTCGACGAGACCCGCATCGAGGACATCGCCAACGACGCCGGGATCGCGACCTCCGCGGTGCTGTATCACTTCGGCGACAAGCGCGCGCTCCATCGGGCCGTGTTGTCGGACGTGACGGTCTCCCTGTACGACAGTCTCCATCGCGCCATCGCGGGCCCGGCCGACCTCCCGACGCGGATCGAGGCGACCGTCGAAGCGCTGGTCGACTACGTCTCCCGCCGGCCCACCGCTGCCTCTCTGGCGGTACGCCAGATCGTCGCGACCGACCCCGAGCAGCGGACCCAGGTCGGTGCCTATGCGACCCGTTTCCTCGACACGCTGCGGGTCGCGTTCGAGGAGGGTGAGCGCGCCGGCGTCATCCAGCCGATCCACCCGGATCCGTTGCATTTCGTGAGCGCGATCGCCGGAGCCGTCTTGTTCTACGTGGCGGCTCTCCCCGCCTTCATGCCCGAGCTTCCCTATCCGCACCTGGCTCCCGAGCAGTTGGCGGCGCTCAAGCGCGACGCCATCGCGATCGCGCAGCGCCTGCTCGGCAGCGAGGCACGGCACACCCACGAGCACTGAACGATCGTGCGGTGTACGGACCTGGGATGTGGCTGTACCGCCGCCTGCCGGGCGGATGGCTCCGGCAGGCGCGCGGCCGGAGCGGAACTCCTCAGCGCAGAGCGTCCCGGAAGTCCGGGTGTGCGACCTCGATCAGGGCCCGCGCCCGCTGCTCGTCGGTGCGGCCCGCGAGGCGGGCGATGCCGTGCTCGGTCACGACGTAGTCGACGTCGTAGCGCGTGCTCGTCACCACGGCGCGCTCCGGGAGCGAGCGCACGATGCGCGAGTGCTTGCCGCCGGCGGCGGTCGACTCGATGGCGATGATGCGGAGGGCGTCGTCGACGAGCCCCGCGCCGCGGAAGAAGTCGAGCTGCCCGCCGACTCCCGCCACCTGCTCGCCGCGGATCGTCTCGGCGTCGACCTGTCCGCGAAGGTCGACGCTGATCGCGCTGTTGATGCAGCGCAGGGTCGCGTGGCGGGCCACCTGGCGCGGGTCGAGCACCTCGTCGGCGCCGCGCACCCTGGCCGCCGGGCTGCCGTCGACGAAGGTGAAGACGGCGGGGTCGATCGAGGCGATCGTGCACACGGCGAGGCCGGGGTCGACGCTCTTGCGCGAGCCGTCCGCGCGGCCGGCGACGGCGAGCGAGACGAGCCCCGGGCCGAGCACCTCGGTGTGGATCCCGAGCGCGCGGCGTTCGAGGAGCGCCACGGCGGCGTCGGGAACCGACCCGATCCCGACCTGGAGCGTCGCCCCGTCGGGCACGAGCTCCGCGAGATGGCGGGCGATCGCCGGCGCGTGGGGAGAGGGGGGAACGGGGGTGTCGGCCGCCGCCGGCGCCTGCGCCGGGCACGCGCGCGCGATCGCCTCCACCGGCACCTCGCGCCCCGAGCGGGTCCGCGGCATCGCCGGGTCGATCTCGGCGAGGATCGGGAGCCCGCGCGCGATGGCGACGTCGAGGAGCTCCGGCGTGTAGCCCGCCGCCCACCCGTAGGAGCAGCGGCCCTGGGCGTCGGGCGGCGCGAGCCGCACGAGGACCACGTCGAAGGCCTCGGCGCGGAAGAACGCTCCGCCGCGCGCGAAGGTGAGGGGCAGGTACTCGCAGAGCCCCGCGGCGGCGAGCGGGCGCGAGGCCGGGGTCGCGAAGGCCGTCCGCATGCGGAAGCGGCCGGTCTGGCCGAGGGCGAGCCCGCCGAGCGCGCAGACGGCGAGCGTGGCCGCGCCCCGCGTCTCGCTCCGCGCGAGGGCCGCCAGGAGGTCCGTCGGCTCGATCAGGCCCGCCGCGACGTGCATGCCGTCGCGCACCAGGGCGATGGCCTCGTCGGGCGTGCCCCAGCGCGCCCCGAACGCGCGGGCCGGATCGCTCACGGCGCGCTCCGGACCCGGGCGGTGCCGGTGATGACCGCACCGCGCGGGCCCGTGCACGCGACGCGCAGCCGGTCGATCCCGGCGGCCCGTCCGGCGACCTCGCCGGTCGTCACGATCCGGTCCCCCGCGAAGACCGGCAGGCGGATCCGCACGTCGAGGGCCGTCCCCGGGATCGCCGCCGCTCCGTAGCGGCGCTGGAGCAGGTCGAAGACGTAGGCGAGGAAGAGCGTGCCCGTCGCGATCGAGGCGGGGAGGCCGACCGCCCGCGCCACCTCGTCGTCGGTGTGGAAGTTGACCTCGCCCTCGGGCTCGTAGAGGATCATCGCCTCGCGGGTCATCACGCGTTCGAGGGGCGCGAGGGTCTCGAGGGCCGGACCTTCCGGGAGCGCGGGCTCGCGCGGCGCCGGCCGCACGCCCTGGTCGGCCACCCGCTCCGAGTAGACGACGACCCCGGTGGTGACGCCGGTGGCGATCCGGGTGCCGGCGTCGTCCCGGGTCTCGGTGTCGATCTCGACGTAGCGGCGCCCCTTGTGGACCCACTTGGCCGCCGCGCGGCCGCGTACGGTGAGGGTCGAGCCGAGGCGCGGCAGCGCATACACTTCGAGGCGTTGAGCGGCGTGGACCGACTGCGAGATGTCGTAGTGGCGGTCCGCGAGGTTGACGCCGTCGGCGGCGAGGAGCGAGACCGGAGCGAAGGGCCCCGGGGCCTGCTGGGTCGCCTGGAGGTGCCGCGAGACGGTCTTCTCGTCGAGCGCGTAGGAGAAGGAGCCCACGTCGGCGCCCGGCTCGATCGCGTCGAAGGGGACGGTCGCACGGCCGCGGGCGTCGGGGAGCTTCGTCATGACGGTCGATCCTATCAGATCCGCGCCCGGCTAAAGACGGCCCCTCCCGCTTCCGATGCGCTCGCGACACGCCCTTCCCGCCCTTCCGAGAAGCCCCATGCGCGCCCCGTCCGCCCCCGTCCTGCTCGTCACCTGCACCCGCTGCCGGCGCCTGCACGCCCCCGTCGAGATCGAGAGATCCCACCCCCTCTGCCTTCGCTGTACGCCCCCGCGCGCCCGTTGAGCGCGTCGCGGTGGCCCCGAAGCATCAGGCGCCGCCCGCCGCGCGCTCCTCCACCCGCCGCAGGCGTTCGGCCAGCACGCGCAGGAGGTCGAAGGCCAGCTCCGGCATCTCGTGGACGAGCTCGCGCAGGCGCGCGCCGGCCAGCACCAGCACGCGCGCGTCGCTCGCCGCCACGACCGTGGCGCTGCGCGGCGCACCGTCGAACACCGCCATCTCCCCGAAGTAGGAGCCGGCGCCGAGCGCGTTGACGCGCTCCTCGCGCGCCGTCCCCGCCTGCTTGACGACGTCGACGGCCCCTTCGACGAGCAGGTAGAGCTCGTCGCCGGGCTCACCCTCGCGCACGATCACCTCGCCCTTCAGGTACTCGACCTCGCGCGCGATCCGCTCCACGGCCTGGAGCCGCTCGAGCGACAACGCGGAGAGCAGCGAGACCTGCCGCAGCGCCAGGAGGTGCTTCATCGTCACGATCTCCTCCGGGTCGGCGCCCGAGTCTGCCGCGGCATGCGCCGCGCGGCGAACCCAGGGGGCGGGATGGGCCGCGGCGCGTGCGAGCGCCTCGGCCGCCGTGCGCGGGGGCGCCCCGAGCCGCCGCAGCGGCCCGAGCTTCTCCTCGACCGGCGCGAGCTCGAGCAGCACGGCGAGCGCCTGCGAGGCCTCGCGATCCCCGAGGTGCGTCAGCACCTCGAGCGCGTCGGCGCGCGCGCGGCCCGGGGCGTGCCGGAGGGCGCGCTCCACGCTGCGCACGACCGGCCCGTCCTCGAGCCGCGCGAGGGCCTGGAGGGCGAGCCGCAGCGCGCGCGCGAAGGCGTCGGCGCAGGCGGCGGGCAGGAAGCGCGCGGCGACGGCTGCACCGGCGCTGGCGCCGGCGGGCTCGAAGCCCGCGCGCGCGAGCAGGAGCGACTCCCAGGCCTCGCGCACGTGCGCCGCGTAGGCCGCGCGCAGCCAGCCGCGCGCCTCGGCCGCCCCGCTGCCGGCGAGCGCGCGCAGGCCCGCCGCGACGGCGTGCTCCTCGGGCGCGTCGAGCGCGGCGCGCGCGGCCCGCGCACCGGCGGCCCCGCCCCTTTCGAGCGCCCGGACGGCCGCGGTGCGCACCTCGCGCACGGGGTCGCGCAGCCCCCGGGCGAGCGAGGCCATGGCCTCGTCGCCCGGCTGGCTGCCGAGCAGGGGCAGCGCCGCGCGGCGCACCGAGGCGTCGGGGTCGGCGGCGGCCGCGAGCAGCGCGGCGATCGGTGGCAGCGCGCCCGGATCCGCCGCCCGCGCGAGCGCAGCAAGCGCCGCGGCGCGCAGGCGGGGCTCGGGATCGGCCAGGCGGCCCGCCGCCTGCGCCGCGAGCGCGGGCGGGAGCACCTCGAGCGCCGCCAGCGCAGACGCCGGATCCGCGAGCATCGCGCCGAGCACCCCGGCGCCGTCCGCTCCGAGCCGTGCGGCGGCCGCGGCGCGCACGCGCGCCGCGGGGTCGGTGAGGCGCGCCCGGAGCAGCGCCTCGAGCGCTGCGTCCGTGCGGAGCGGCTCGGGGAGCGCGACGACCGCGGCCCGGCGTACCTCGGGCTCGGGATCCGCGAGGCCGTCGAGCCAGGGCGCGCGGTTGCCGTCGTCGCCGGCCACGGCGAGCGCCGCGAGGCAGCCCGCCCGCACCCGCGCGCTCGGGTGCGCGAGCCCCGTACGGACGACGCCGGCGAAGCCCTGGGCCGCGAGCGGCGCGGCCAGCTCGAGCAGCGCCTGCCCGGCGCGCTCGCCGGGCTCGTGGAGCAGGGGCTCCCAGAGGGTCGCGAGCTCCGCCAGCTCGCGCGGGCCCAGCTCGCCGCGCAGCTCGCGCAGGTCGAGCCGGCCGGCGCGCAGCTCGGCGGCCAGCGCGCGCAGGTACTCGCGGCGCACCCGCAGGTTGGCGAGCAGGTAGAGCGCCGCGAGCGCGAGGCCCGTTGCGGCCAGGACCGGCAGCTCCACGTGCCCCACGGCGAGCAGGACGACACCGGCGAGCGACATGCCGGAGTAGATCACGATGCCCTCGAGGAAGGCGCGCACCCGCGCGCGGAAGCGTCCCGGCAGGGCGTTGTAGGAGAGGTTGCGGATGGGGCCTGCGAGCGCGTTCTCGAGCAGCTCGCGGTTGGCGCGAGCGGCCACCGCCGCGGGCAGCCGGGGGTCGACGAGCAGGCCCAGGAAGGCGCCGAGCGTCAGCACGGGATGGAGCAGGTTCGCGCTCGGCACGCCGAGCCGGCGGATCCCCCACGGCGCGAGGAGCTCCACGGCGATCTCGACGCCGTTGCTCGCGGCCAGGTAGAGCGCCAGGAAGCGGGCCAGCGCCCGCTCGTCCGGGAACGCGTCGGCCAGCACCGCCGAGTAGAGGTACTGCATCGCGAAGAGCGCGAGCACCATCGCCAGCGCCGAGACCGTGAGCCAGCGCCCGAGCGGCGAGCGCCGCAGATAGCGCGCGGCGGCGCGCATGCCGGCGACCGAGGTCTCGTCCTCCTCGGCGGCGGCGAGCGGGCGCCAGGCTGCCAGGCGACGGCGGCCGGCGAGCGCGAGCGCGCCGAGCCCGGCCAGCGCACCCGCCCAGCCCCAGAGCAGCGCCGTGGGGTCGAGGCGCGCCAGCACGCCGATCGCGGCGGCGCCGCCGAGCGCGCCCCCCACGCTCATCCCGACCGTGAGGAGCGGCACGAGACGCTTGGCCGCGAGCGTGTCGAAGCAGTCGCCGGCGAAGGTCCAGTAGTGGCTCGTGAGCACCGCCTGGGCCGCGAAGTAGACGCACAGGAGCGCCGGCAGGGCGGCCTCCTGGCCGAGCCACAGCGCCGCCGCCGCGCCGCCGCCGCCGAGCGCCGCGGCGAACGCCAGCTCGGCCAGCACGCGGTCGTTGCGCGCGCGCCC
>WBZY01000695.1_pt2 | contig 14383 bp, 15 predicted proteins | sample 5204191 | NCBI WGS metagenome assembly WBZY01 (sample SAMN12344363, study PRJNA552823) | activated sludge metagenome | biome: Activated sludge suspended growth; feature: Anammox Sidestream; material: Wastewater; isolation source: activated sludge from anammox sidestream of wastewater treatment...
TGTGGCTCGCCGCCGTAGCGGATCTCGTGGCCACCCACCCAGCCGGGGGCGGCGCGCAGCAGCCAGTACGGCCGGCTCTCACGCACGGGCAAGCCGACCGCCTCGCGCGCCGCGATGGCGATCGCCGCACGCCTGCGCCGCACGCTCGATACGCGCTTCGCTGCGTGGGTGCGGCGCCGCCAGGGCGGCGATGCGCTCCCCGTCGACCTGCACCGCCGCCGTCTCTATATCCTGCCGACGCGCGCGGGTGTCGGCTTCACCGTGCTGCTCTTCGGCATGCTGCTCGCAGGACTCAATTATGCGAACAGTCTCGCACTCTTCTGCACGTTTCTGCTCGCCGGCCTCGTGCTGGTGGCAATGTACCTGTGCCATGCGAACCTGCTCGGTGCGACGATCGTCGGCGCGCGGGTGGAGCCAGCGTTCGCCGGTGAGGACGGCCATCTCGAACTTGTGATCGACACGGGCGCTGCCGCGCGGTTCGAGTATTGCATCGCCGCGCACGGCGCGGCGGGCGAAGCGCGCAGCACGCCAGCGCGGGCCGGCGCCGCGGGACACATGACCGTGACGCTCCCTCTGCCGGGCACCCATCGCGGCGTTCATGCCGTCGATCGCATCCGTCTCTCGACGGAGTGGCCCTTCGGCCTCTTTCGCGCCTGGACCTGGCTGCACCTGCCACTGCAGCGGATCGTCTACCCCGCCGCGCGCGGCGAGCGACCCCTGCCGCAGGCCAGAGGCGACGAGCGCCGGGCCACGGGCGACGGACAGGAGACGGGGGACGACGAATGGCGCGGGCTGCGCGACTATCGCGACGGGGATTCGCCGCGACGCATCGCGTGGAAGGCCTACGCGCGCGGTGCTCCGCTCCTCGTCGGCGACTATGCGGCCGAAGGCGGCGATCTTCATGCATTCGACTTCGAGCGCCTCGCGCTGCTCGACCTCGAGGCGCGGCTCGAGCAGTTGTGTCGCTGGATCGTCGACGCCGAACAGCGCGGCGAACCGTACTCGCTGCGCCTGCCTTCGGGGTCCATGGCCGCGGGCCGCGGCTCCGCGCACCGGCATCGCTGCCTCACGGCGCTCGCCCGGGTGCGGCCATGAACCGTGCGTGGCGCGGCCTCGCCAGCCCAAACCTGCCTGCGCGACTGCGCCCGCTCGCCTGGGCACTCGCCGCCTTCGGCAGCGCGGTGTTGCTGCACATCGATCGCCTGCCACCCTGGATCTCCCTCTTTGCGCTCGGCACGGCGATCGCACGCGTGCTCCTCGCGCTGCGGGGCAGCACCCTTCCGGGCGCGTGGCTGCGCGCCGGCATTGCCATCGTCCTCACGCTCGGCGTGCTCGTCGGCTTTCGCACCCTGAACGGCCTTTCGGCCGGCAGCGCGCTCCTGGTCGCAATGGGTTCACTCAAGCTCCTCGAGACGCGCGCGCGACGCGACGACTACGTGATGCTGGGCGTGGCGCTCTTTCTCCTGCTTGCGGCCTGTCTCGACCGCCAGGGGCTCACGCGCGTGCCCCTGTATGCGCTGCAGCTGTGGATCAGCTGCGCCGCGCTCGCCGTTATTGCTGCGCCCGATGCCCTCGCGGGTGTCCGGGCGCCCATGCAGCTCGCGGGGCGCTCGCTCGCCTGCGCGCTGCCGCTCGCGCTGCTGCTCTTTCTCTTCTTTCCGCGCCTGCCAGGAGCGTTCTGGGCGCTGCCGAACGCGGACCAGGCCGTGACAGGACTGTCGGACGAGATGAGCCCGGGCCAGATCGACGAATTGACCGTCTCCGATGCACCGGCGTTTCGCGTGGAATTCGAGGGCGTTGCACCCCCGCCGCAGCAGCGCTATTGGCGCGGGCCCGTGCTGCAATCGTTCGACGGCGCGACCTGGCGGCGCGAGCGCGGCCGCTACTTCCTCGAGCCGCCCGTACAGTTCGAGGGCCCCGCTTATCGATATCGCGTCACGCTCGAACCGCACGGCCACAACTGGTGGTTCGCGCTTGAATCCGTCGTCGCCGCACCAGACCGCCGCGTGCAACTGACGCTCGATCGGCGCCTGATCTCGGCGCGGCCCGTGACGGATGCCATCTCGTACACCGCAACCTCGCATCCGCGCACCGTGACACACGAGCCCCTGTCGAATCTCGGGCGCCGCTACAGCCTCGAATTGCCGCCCGGCCAGAACCCGCGCACCCTCGCGCTGGCGGCGCAGCTGCGGGCCACCGCACCGGATGCAGCCTCGTATGCGCGCGCCGCTCTCGACTACTTCGTCCGCGAGGGCTTCGTGTACACGCTCACGCCACCGAAGCTCGCGGGCAACGCAGTCGATGAGTTCCTCTTCGACACCCGGCGCGGCTTCTGCGGCCACTATGCGTCGGCCTTCGCGACACTGATGCGCGCGGGCGGCGTACCGGCCCGCGTGGTAACCGGCTATCTCGGGGGGCAATGGAACCCTATCGGCCAGTACTTTCTCGTGAGGCAGTCAGACGCGCACGCGTGGGCCGAGATCTGGCTCGACGGGCGCGGCTGGACCCGCGTGGACCCGACCGGTGTCGTGGCGCCCGATCGGCTGCAGCGCGGCCTCTTCGATCTGCTGCCGGAAGCGGCCTCGCTGGCGACACGCCTCGCGCGCGAGAACGCCTGGCTCGCCGGGCTCGTCCAGACCTGGGACGCGGTGAACACCGCCTGGCGCCAGCGTGTCCTCGAGTTCGGCCAGGCCTCGCAATGGGCACTCCTCGAGCGGCTCGGCTTCGACTCACCCCGCTGGCAACAGCTCGGCGTGCTGCTCAGTCTCGGATTCACCGCCTGGCTGGCGTGGATGGCGTGGCAGTCCCGCTTCTGGCTGCGCGCTGCGCGCCCAGACCTGCTCGCGCGCACATGGCAGCGGGTCGGGGCGCGTTACGCGCGTGTCGGTTTGGCGCGCGGTACCGCAGAAGCACCACTTGCCTACGCCACGCGCATCGGCGACGCGCGGCCCGATCTTGCAGCCGAGGCCGCCATGCTCGCGCACGAGTACGCCGGGCTGCGGTTCGGGCCTGCGTCGGACCCGGCGGCAGTGCGACGTTTCGCCGCGACGGTGCGCGGCCTGCCACGAGCGCCTGCCGCTCGTGCTTCGGGTACACCGGCAGCGGCAAATCCGCCTTCATGACCGCCCCCTGGGTGATCGGCGGCCTGCTCACACTCGTGATGCTGATTGCGAGCTGGCGCATTCACGCCGCGCGACGCCTGGCCCGCGCGTTGCGCGAGCCGTTTCCGGCCGCCTGGCGCGCGCGGCTCGCACGCGTCCCGCTCTATCGGCGCCTGCCCCCGGCCGAGCGGGGACGCGTCGAGCAGGCGGCGCGCCGCCTGCTGCACCGGGTGAGCTTCGTCGGTTGTGGCGGACTCGAGGTCACCGACGAGATGCGGCTCATCATCGCCACACAGGCCGCGCTCCTCGTTGCCCACCGCGACCCACGCGCCTTCGATGCGCTCTACAGTGTGCTGATCTACCCCGCGGAGTTCGTCGTCGAGGAGCGCGAGGAAGATGAGCATGGTCTCGTCACGGAGGGCACCCGCGCGCTGTCCGGGCAGACCATCGATCTCTCCCGCATCGTGCTGTCCTGGGAAGATGTCGAGGCAGGCCTCGAGGGCAACGACGGCTACAACGTCGTGCTGCACGAGTTCGCGCACCATCTCGATCACCTCGCGGACGGCGCGCTCACCGACGGGAGTGCGCTCGCACCCGGGGCGGATCGCTGGCATGCAGCGCTGCAGGACGCCTACGAGGCACTGTGCGACGCGGTCGACCGGGGCGAGGACACGCTGATCGACCCCTACGGCGCCGAGGACCTGACCGAGTTCTTCGCCACCGCGACGGAAGTGTTCTTCGAGCGAGCCGGCGAATTCCGCGTGACCCACCCGCGATTGCACGCGCAACTGCAGGAGTTCTACGGCGTCGACCCTGCGGACTGGCTGGCGTGAGGGTACGGAACCCGCAGCAGCAGCACCCCGCCCACGATGAACAGCAGCGCAATCGAGAGCATCGCGAGGCGTGAATCACCACTCACGAGGGCCACCGTGCCCGCCAGCAGCGGCCCGAGAATCGCGGCAGCCTTGCCCATCATGTTGTAGAAGCCGAAGAACTCGCCCGCCTTGCCCGCCGGCACGAGCCGGCCGAAAAATGAGCGCGACAGCGACTGTACGCCGCCCTGCACGCAGCCGATCACGATCGCAAGCGCGAAGAACTCCGTCTCGGTGTCGAGCTGGTAGGCGTAGAGCGTGACTCCCGCGTACACCGCGAGTGCGATCAGGATGCCGGCGCGCGCGCCGATGCGCGCACCGAGCCAGCCGAACGCAAGCGCCGCCGGAAAGCCGACGAACTGCACGAGCAGCAGCGCCTGGATCAGGCTCGCCTGCCGGAAACCGAGCGCAAGTCCATAGTCGACGGCCATCTTGATGATGGTGTTGACGCCATCGATGTAGAACCAGTAGGCGAGGAGGAACAGCAGCAGCGCGCGACTCTCGCGCACGTGCGCGAAGGTGCGTCGCAGCTCGGCGAGCCCGGCGGTCACGGCCGCCCTTGCGGGCAGCGGCACCGCACCCCGCTGCTCGCGCACGAAAAGCAGCGCCGGCAACGTGAACACGAGCCACCAGAGCGCCACACTCGCGAACGACAGCTTCACGGCCGCGGCGGCATCCGCGATGCCGAACAGCGCCGGCTTCGACACCATCAGTGCATTGACAGCGAACAGCAGGCCACCGCCGAGATACCCGAGCGCGTAACCGTAGCCTGACACGAGATCGTATTCGGGTTCGGCAGCGACATCCGTCAGGAGCGAATCGTAGAACTGGTTACCCCCCCAGAAACCCAGCGACGCTGCGCCGTAGAGCAGCGCCGCCGCGGCCCAGTCACCTCGCTCGACCAGCACGAGCGCCGCGGTCATGGCGGCGCCAAGCACCGTGAAGAGCGCGAGCAGCTTGATGCGCGCTCCGCCCTTGTCGGCGATCGCGCCCACGACGGGCGCGATGAGTGCAACGATCAGGCTCGTCACGCCGCTCGTGACGCCGAGGCGGAAGGTGCTGACCGTCGCCGGCACCGCCTCGTTCCAGTACTGCTTGAAGAACAGCGGAAAGAAGCCCGCCATCACTGTGGTTGCGAACGCGGAGTTCGCCCAGTCATAGAGCGCCCAGGCGACGACGGGCCTGCGGGTAAGGACTCTCGCCATCCGGCCAAGGCTATCATCCGTCCTGCCACCCGGCGACCTCGCCCCGCAGACAGTGCGCACCACTCCATACTGCTTGTGCCCTGGCGGCCTCTGCCCGGAGAATCAGCCATGCCCACTGATTTCATGGCGGTCCTCGCGGCGCTTGCGCCCGTCGATGCGATGCGCCTGGCGGACGCTGATCAGCGCGCATCCTGGCGCCGGGACCAGAACATGCAAGTTTTCAGCTTTTGGGATACGGCCAATACCAAACCCACGGTCGACATCTTCATCGAGCCTGCAATACCCTTCGAAGAGCTGTGGCGCGACGCCACACCCATGCTCTTGGGCGGAATCACATTGCGCGTCGCATCTGTGGCACACCTCATCCACATGAAGCGGCTTGCCGGTCGCCCACAGGATCTCGCCGATATCGAGCGGCTACGCCCGCAGGAGCCAGGCTGACGGCGATGGCCACCTTCGACCCCAACCGCGAGCCCAGTGCCTGGGGCAGCTGGGAAGACGCCGAGGCACTCCGCCGCTGGTCCTTTCAACAGCGCACTCCTGAACAACGACTCGCCTGGCTCGTGGCGGCCCTCCAGATCGCCTACGGGAGTGGTGCGCTCAAATCGCGCAGAAACGAGTTGGAACCTGCGGACGGGCACGCGGCCGGGCCGCCCTCCGACTGACCGGTTCCCGCTCGCCCGGCGCCGCTCACGCCGCGAGGTGTTCGCGCGTCTCGAGGAAGCGCACGCCCGGCCAGCGCTCCTGGGTGAGCGAGAGGTTCACGCGCGTCGGTGCCAGATAGACCAGCGCCCCGGAGTGATCGAGTGCGAGGCCCTCGTAGGCCTTCGTGCGAAACTCTTCGAGTTTGCGTTCATCGTCCACCGCCACCCAGCGCGCCGTGTAGACGTTCACCGGCTCGAAATGGCACTGCACGCCATATTCATCCTGCAACCGGAACGCGACCACTTCGAACTGCAGCTGGCCGACCGCGCCCAGCACCATGTCGTTGTTGCGCAGCGGCTTGAAAAGCTGGGTGGCCCCCTCCTCGCACAACTGCGCGAGACCCTTGGCGAGTGCCTTCATGCGCAGCGGATCCTTCAGCACCGCGCGACGGAACATCTCCGGCGCGAAATTCGGGATGCCGGTGAAGACGAGATGCTCGCCCTCGCTGAAGGAATCGCCGATGTTGATCGTGCCATGGTTGTGCAGCCCGATGATGTCGCCGGCATACGCTTCCTCGGCCTGGCTGCGATCGGCGGCAAGGAAGGTGAGCGCGTCCGCCACGCGCATCTCCTTGACGAGCCGCACGTGATGCAGCTTCATGCCGCGCGTGTAGCGGCCCGAGCACAGCCGCATGAACGCGATGCGATCACGGTGCGCCGGGTCCATGTTCGCCTGGATCTTGAAGACGAAGCCCGTGAGCGCGGGCTCCTCCGCGCGCACGATGCGCTGCTGCGTCGCGCGCGGCAGCGGTGACGGAGCGTGCTCGACGAACGCATCGAGCAGCTCCTCGACGCCGAAATTGCCGATCGCCGAACCGAAGAACACCGGCGTCTGACGCCCGGCGCGATAGAGATCGGGGTCGAAGGGTGCGCTCGCGCCGCGCACCAGCTCGATTTCCGCGTCGAACTTCGCAGCCCGCTCTGCGAGAAACGCGCGCCCGGATTCGCTATGGAGGCCTTCGATCGCGAGGTTCTCGCCGACCCGGCCACGCTCGCCCGCGCTGTAGACGTAGATGCGATCCTCGAGCAGATGATAGATGCCAGCGAGCTCGCGGCCCATGCCGATCGGCCAGGTGATCGGCGTGGTCGCGATGCCGAGCACGCGCTCGATCTCGTCCAGCAGCTCGATGGGCTCGCGGCCCTCGCGGTCGAGCTTGTTGATGAAGGTCATGATCGGCGTGTCGCGCAGGCGACAGACTTCCATCAGCTTGATGGTGCGCGCCTCGACACCCTTCGCGCAGTCGATGACCATCAGCGCCGAATCGACCGCGGTCAGCGTGCGGTACGTATCCTCGGAGAAGTCCTCGTGGCCCGGCGTGTCGAGCAGGTTCACGATGCGCCCGCGGTACGGGAACTGCATCACCGACGAGGTCACCGAAATGCCGCGCTGCTGCTCGAGACGCATCCAGTCGGAGCCTTGCGCCCCTTCACCGTGCCTGCCATCTGGATCGCGCCACCGAAGAGCAACAGCTTCTCGGTCAGGGTGGTCTTGCCGGCGTCGGGATGGGAAATGATGGCGAAGGTGCGCCTTCGGCCCACCTCAGCCTTCGTCAACTCGCTCGTCATGGTCCCACCCGGTAAAAAGGGGGTGGAATTTACACAAAATTGCCCCGGTTTCACCAGAGAGCCGGCCGCAAACTGGCCGGACTCCCGCCAGGAGGCGCGGGCGGCCCCTCAGACCCGCTCGAGCCAGCCCCGCTTGTCCGCCGCCTCGCCGGTCTGGATCGCGACGAGCTGCTTGCGCAGCGCTTGCGTGACCGTACCGATCTCGCCGTTGCCCACGCGGTGCTCGCCGCTTCTGGTGACGAGCGTGCCGACGCCCGCCAGCACTGCCGCCGTGCCCGACAGGGCCGCTTCGCCGGTCTCGACCCACTCGAACATTTCAGCGACATCGAACGGACGCTCTTCGACGCGCCAGCCCGCGTCGCGCACCATCGTCAGGAGCGAATCGCGCGTCACACCGTGCAGGAACGAACTGTCGAGGCTGCGGGTCAGCACGTGTCCCTCGCGCAGCAGGAGGAAGTTGGCCGCGCCGGTTTCCTGCACTTCGCCACCCGGACAGAAGAGCACCTGGTCGATGCCGTACTGCTTGCGCGCCTCGAGCGTCGGACCGAGTGCTGCGGCATAGTTGCCGCCGGTCTTCACGACGCCGAGGTGTGAGGCGGTGCGTGTTTTCTGGTCTTCGACGAAGATCCGCAGCGCCTTGGCGCCGCCTGAAAAGTAATCCCATACCGGGCTTGCGAGCACGATCAGCAGTGCCGTAGTGCTCGGCGTGGCGGCCGCCCCGATGTTCGGCGTCGTCCCGATCAGCATCGGGCGCAGGTACAGCGCGCCCGGCGACTCGGGCACCTGTTCGCGACTGGCCCGGATGACTTCGCGCACCATAGTGGCGAGTTGCGCGGCGTCCGGCTCAGGCAGCACCAGCTGGCGCGCGCTCTGACGCATGCGCTCGATATGCCGGTCCATGCGAAAGATGCTCACCGCGCCATCCTTGCCACGATAGGCCTTGAAGCCCTCGAAGCACTCGCTGCCGTAGTGCAGGACGTGTGCGGCCGGGTGCAGCGGAATCGGGCCCACGGGCTTCAGCTCGTGCGCCTGCCAGCGCCCGTCGCGGTATTCGGCCACCGCCATCGTCGACGTCAACACCGTGCCGAAAGCCGGCCTCGCAGCTTCTTTCATTGGGCAATGTCCTCATCAGCCATGAACATCGTCGCCGGGTGCTCGAGCAGGGCCTTGAGCGCCTGGATCATGGAAGCGGCATCGGATCCGTCCACGAACCGGTGATCGAACGACGAAGAGAGATTCATCATACGACGGATCGTGATCGCGCCGTCGAACACGACGGGGCGCTCGATCGCCTTGTTGACCCCGATGATCGCCACTTCCGGCGCATTGATCACGGGTGTCGAGGCGATGCCGCCCAGCTTGCCGAGGCTCGTCACGGTGATCGTCGATCCAGCCAGCTCCTCGCGCGGCGACTTGTTGCGCCGGGCGCGATCGGCGACGTCGCGGATCGCATTCGCGAGCCCGCGCAGCGACAGAGCCTCTGCGTGACGCACCACGGGCACCTTGAGGCCGTCGGGTGTCTGCGTCGCGATGCCGAGGTGCAGCGCCGCGTGCTGCACGATGAGGTTGTGCTCCGCGTCGTGCACGGCATTGCACTGCGGGAAGGCAGGCAGCACGCGTGCGAGTGCCAGGCCAAGGAACGGCAACAGCGTGAGAGGCGGCACGCCCGCGGGGGCCTTGGCGTTGAGATGCACACGCAGCGCCTCGAGTTCCGTGATGTCGACCTCCTCGACATAAGCGAAATGGGGGATGTTGCGCTTCGCCTCGCTCATGCGCTGCGCGATCACCCGGCGCAGGCCGATGATCTTCACTTCCGTCGTGCCAGTGCGCTGCGCACGATGCGTCGCCGGGCGTGCCGCACCCGGCGTTGCGCCGGCAGCGGGCGCATGGCCGGTCGCGGCTGCCTCGAAATCTTCGCGGGTCACCCGCCCGCCCGGCCCGGTGCCTGTGATCGTCTGCAAATCGATTCCTGCTTCTTTTGCGCGACGGCGGGTGGCAGGGGATGCCATGAGACGACCCGCCGCCGGCGCGCTGACAGACGGAACCGGGGCAGCGGCCGTGGGCGGGGTGACGACTGCGGGCGGCGCGGCGGCGGCTGGCCGGGTGGCGGTTGCCGGTGGCACGGCGGCTGCGGCATCGGTCTCGAACGCAATCAGTTCGGATCCCACCGCAATCACGTCTCCCGGCTCGCCCCGGGTTCGCACGACGCGACCCGACACTGGCGCCGGTATCTCGATCGCCGCCTTCTCGGTCATCACCTCGGCGACGATCTGGTCTTCCTGCACGACGTCGCCTGCCTTGACGTTCCACTGCAGGATCTCGGCCGACACCGTGCCTTCACCGAGATCGGGCATCTTGAAAATATAAGTCCCCATCTTGCCCCCGCGCGCTCAGCCTGCCGACATGATGGCCTCGAGCGCCATCGCCACCCGCTTCTGGCCGGGAAAATACTCCCATTCGAACGCGTGCGGATACGGCGTGTCCCAGCCGCCGACGCGCCCGATCGGCGCCTGCAGATGCCAGAAGCACTGCTCCTGGACCGTCGCGGAAATCTCTGCGCCGAAGCCGCCGAAGCGTGTCGCCTCGTGCACGATGAGACAGCGCCCCGTGCGCCGCACCGACTCGCAGAGTGTCTCGCTGTCGAGCGGCGAGATCGTGCGCACGTCGATGACCTCGGCATCGAGGCCGAGCGACAGCGCGGCGGCCTCCGCCACGTGCACCATGGTGCCGTACGCGATGATCGTGACGTCCCGGCCGGCGCGCACGATCTGCGCCTTGCTGATGGGCACGGTGTAGTGCCCCTCGGGCACTTCGCCGCGCGGGTGCGCGCTCCAGGGTACCGCGGGCTTCTCCGGGTCGCCGTCAAACGGGCCGTTGTAGAGCCGCTTGGGCTCGAGGAAGATCACCGGGTCGTCGTCCTCGATCGCCGCGATCAGCAGACCCTTCGCGTCATAGGGATTCGACGGCATCACGACCTTGACGCCGCACACGTGCGCGAAGATCGCCTCGGGGCTTTGCGAATGCGTCTGCCCGCCGCGGATGCCACCACCGCAGGGTGTGCGGATCGTCACGGGCGCGTAGAACTCGCCGGCGCTGCGATACCGCAGGCGCGCGAGCTCGCTCACGATCTGGTCGTACCCGGGGTAGATGTAATCCGCAAACTGGATCTCGGCCACCGGGCGCAGGCCGTTCACTGCCATGCCGATCGAAGCCGCGACGATGCCGAGTTCGGAGATCGGCGTATCGAGCACGCGATGCTCACCGTACTTGCGCTGCAGGCCGTCGGTCGTGCGGAACACGCCACCGAAGTAGCCGACATCCTCACCGAGCACCACGACGCCCGGGTCGCGCTCGAGCATCACGTCCATCGCGGAATTGAGCGCCTGGATCATGTTCATCCTGGCCATGGCTCAACCCCTCTCGGCGCGCAGTTGTTCGCGCTGGCGCGCAAGATGCTCCGGCATCTCCTTCAGAACATCCTCGAACATCAGGTCGGGATCAAGTCGCGGACCTTCGTTCAACGTGCCGTACTTCGTGGCCTCGCGCCACGCGACGGCGACTTCCTCCTCGAGTTCACCCGTCAGTTTCTGGTGGCGCTCATCCGACCACTCACCGAGTAAGATCAAGTGCCTTTTCAGCCGCTCCACCGGATCGCCTAGCGGCCAGTGTTCGTACTCATCCTTCGGCCGGTAGCGTGACGGATCATCGCTCGTCGAGTGGGCCGAAGCCCGGTAGGTCACATGTTCGATCAGCGTGGGGCCGCCTCCCTTGCGTGCGCGTTCCGCAGCCCACTGCGTCACGGCGTACACCGCAAGAAAATCATTGCCATCCACTCGTACGCCGGCGACTCCATAGCCCGGCCCGCGCGCGGCAAAGGTCGAGCGTTCACCGCCCGCAAACCCCTGGAAGGTCGAGATTGCCCACTGGTTGTTGACGATATTGAGCAGCACCGGCGCCTGGTAGACCTCGGCGAACACCATGCCGGCGTGAAAATCGCCCTCGGCGCTCGAGCCCTCGCCGATCCACGTCGAGGCGACATGGTCCTCGCCCTTGATCGCGGCTGCCATCGCCCAGCCCACCGCCTGCGGAAACTGCGTCGCGAGATTGCCGGAAATCGAGAAGATCTTGCCCTGCCGCCAGTGATACATCACCGGCAACTGGCGGCCCTTGCACATGTCGCGCGTGTTCGAGAGGAGCTGGCACATGAGATCGACCAATGGCCGGCCACGCACCATGTAGAGGCCCTGATTGCGGTACGACGGAAACAACATGTCGCCCGGGCGCAGCGCCATGGCCTGCGCGACGGATACCGCCTCTTCACCGTGAGAGCGCATGTAGAAGGAGATACGGCCCTGGCGCTGGGTACGCTGCATCCGTTCATCGAAGATGCGGGTCATCAGCATGTGACGCAGCCCCGCCTGCAGCACTTCGGGCTCGACGTGCGGATCCCATGCGCCGATCGCGCGATGGTCGTCGTCGAGCACGCGCACGAGCCCGGTCGCGAGTGGCAGCGTCGCCTGCGCCGAAACCTTAACGTCAGGGCGCGGCTGGGTACCCGCGGGTTGCAACTTGAGATAGCTGAAATCAGTGCGATCGCCCGGCCGGGCGGGCGGCTGGGGAACATGCAGTCTGGTGCGCAGACGATTCGCCATGTCGCGACTCCTTGACGCAAGCGGACACTATGCAACGGTCGCAAGCGACGCGCATTGCATAGTAGATCGGCAATCTCCAGAATACGGACTGATTATTCCACTTTTTGACTGATATCGAAACAGATGTCCCAAGCCGAGCTCGATCGAACCGACCTGCGCATCCTCGAGGCGCTGCAGAAGGACGGCGTCCTCTCGGCAGCGGAGCTCGCGGAACGCGTGGATCTTGCGGTCACGACCTGCTGGCGAAGGGTACGCCGGCTCGAGGAACAAGGCGTGATCCGTCAGCGCGTCGCGCTGCTGGACCGCGAGAAAGTCGGCCTCGGCGTCACCGTGTTCGCGCACGTCAAGCTCGTCGCGCACGGGCGCGACAATCTCGCGCGTTTCGACCAGGCGATCCGGCGCCATCCCGAGGTACTCGAGTGCTACACGCTGATGGGCGACTGGGACTTCCTGCTGCGCATCGTCGCGCGCGACATCAAGGCATACGAAGCGTTCTTCCTCGACCAGCTGTCGAAGATTCCCGGCATCCAGTCATTCAGCTCATCGATCGCGATGACGGTGGTGAAGGAGACGACGCAGCTGCCGCTTACGCTTCGATAGCAGATCAACGATCCGGTTGGCGCAGGCTGAGCCGCAGCACAGTTGCATCCTCGCGCCCACCCGCCGCCTGGTAATAGCCCTTGCGCACGCCCACCGGCACGAAGCCGAACGACTGGTAGAGACGGATCGCCGCGAGGTTCGAAGGCCGCACCTCGAGGAACGCGTCCTCGACGCCCGCTTCGGCGGCGAGATCGAGGAGCTGGCGCAAGAGCGTTCTGCCGATGCCGCGACCGCGCATCGCCTCCCGCACGCACAGATTGAGGACGTGCGCTTCGCCTGCGCCGGTGCTCATCACCCCATAGCCGACGAGGTCGAAGCCGATCTCGACGACCCGGCACACATAGCCCACACGCAGGCAGTCCCGGAAAATGCCTTCGCTCCACGGAAAGGAATAGGACTCACGCTCGACCGCGGACACACGCGCAAGATCCTCTTCCGCCATCGGCCGCAGCTGCACCTGCGGTATGGGCAGATCATTCCGCGCGGCCACCATCGGCGAGGCTCCGGGCAAGTTTCAGATCGTCCCACGCCTTGCGCTTCTCGCCTGGCGAGCGCAGCAGATAGGCGGGGTGGTAGGTGACGACGAGCGGGGTCCCCGCGTCGCCGAAGCGGTGCACGGTGCCGCGCAGGCGCGCGAGCGGCACGTCGGTGCCGAGCAGGTTCTGCGCGGCAATTCGACCGACAGCGAGGATGACGGCGGGCTCGACGAGCGCCACCTGTCGCACAAGATACGGCAGGCAGGAGGCGACTTCATCGGGCCCAGGATCGCGATTGCCCGGCGGCCGGCATTTCAGGATATTGGCGATGAAGACGCTCTCGCGCGCGAGGCCCACCGCTCGCAGCATCGAGTTCAGGAGCTGCCCGGCACGACCCACGAAGGGCTCGCCACGCCGGTCTTCCTCGGCGCCAGGGGCTTCGCCAATGACCATCCAGCGCGCATGGGGGTCGCCCACGCCGAACACCGTTTGCGTGCGGGTCTCGCAGAGCCGGCACTTCGTGCAGCCCGCCACCTCCACACGCAACGCCTCCCACTTGCCATCAGGTGCCGCGGTCGTTGCAGGAGCCGTTGTCGTTGCGGGCGCAAGCCGGGACCGGTAGGCATCGATGCCGAGCGCGTCGAGGTAATGCGCCCGGCGCGCGGAGGCTGGCGTGGTCACAGCCGGCGCAGGCGGCGCACGGCCCATTGCACAGGCGCCGAGAGCGCGTAGGTGGCAAACATCGCGAGCAGCATCGTCGGCGGATCGATCGCGATGAGCGCGAGAAAGAGCGGCACGACGATGAAATAGTAGTAGCGCACGCGCTTGTCGACATCGATCTGCTTCAGGCTCATGTACGGGAAGTTGGACACCATGAGTGCCCCGGCAAACGCCGTGACACCGAACGCGAGGATGAGGTCGGTGAGCCCGCCCGGTCCGCGCCAGGTGCTCGAGAACCAGACAAAGGCCGCCACGACTGCGGCGGCCGACGGGCTCGGCAGCCCTTCGAAGTAGCGCTTGTCCTGTGCCGCACGCGTATTGAAGCGCGCCAGGCGCAGCGCAGCCGCCACGGCGAAAAAGAAAGTGGCGACCCACCCGAACCGGCCCCAGGCCCGGCCGTATTCGGCGATGCGCTCGACACCCCACTGGTACATCACGATGGCAGGCGCAAGACCGAAGGCCACCATGTCCGCGAGACTGTCGTACT
>WBZY01001199.1_pt1 | contig 14355 bp, 13 predicted proteins | sample 5204191 | NCBI WGS metagenome assembly WBZY01 (sample SAMN12344363, study PRJNA552823) | activated sludge metagenome | biome: Activated sludge suspended growth; feature: Anammox Sidestream; material: Wastewater; isolation source: activated sludge from anammox sidestream of wastewater treatment...
CCGGTACCTCTCGCGGTCGGCGTGGGGCTCGTCACGGGTGTTGATGATCGAGCGGTCGTTGGTCGTGGTGCCCGAGATCTTCTGGTAGATGTGCTGGGCGCGCTGGCTGATGCAGTAGTGCACGCCGTCCTGGGTCTGGAAGACCTTGCCCGCGCCGGTGTAGATCTGGCGCGTCACGAGGAACGGGATCAGCTGTTCGGCCAGGTAGTAGAAGTCCACGTCGCGGTCCACGAGGTAGTTCTCGTGGCAGCCGTAGCTGTTCCCGACGAAATCGGTGTTGTTCTTGAAGATCGAGAGCTTCCCGGCGATCCGCTCCTCGCGGATCTTCTCCTCCGCGTAGTCCTCGAGCTCCTCGAGGATCCGCTCGCCGGCCTTGTCGTAGACGATCAGCTGGCGCGGCGAGGCGCACTCGGGGGTCGCGTACTCGGGATGGCAGCCGGTGTCCTGGTAGAAGCGGGCGCCGTTCTCGAGGAAGACGTTCAGGAAGTGCTCGGTCGTGATCAGCTTCTCGAACAGGAAGCGGATCGCCTTCTCGACCGGCAGGGTCTTCCGCCCCTCGGGCGTGAAGATGATCCCGTACTCGGTCTCGACGCCGTAGATCCGCTTCTGCACGACGGGCCCTCGGTTCGCGCTCCTAGCCGAGAATAGCTCTCAACTCTTCGGCGCCGGCGCGGCGGAACTTGCGGCCCACGCGCTCGCGATCGAGCGTGCAGACCTCGAGGCGCTCGGGCGCGATCGGCGCCGAGCCGTTGGACGCGGCCACCAGCGCATCGCGGCCCATCCGCACCGCATCCCCGAGGGGCAGACCGGATTTGTAACGATCGCGGAGGTAGGTCTCGAGCGCGTCGACGCCGCCGCCGATCGTCGTGTAGCCGCGATGATCGGAGATGCTCCCGTCGAAGGTCACGCGGAACATCAGGCTCTCTTCGTGGCCGGCGAGGCGCGGATCGCCGACCTCGGCCACGATCACCTCCACCTCGAGCGGCTTGAGCTCGCGCGTGAAGACGTCGCCGATCGCCTGGGAGTAGGCGTTGGCGAGCGCCTTGCCACGCACGTCCTCGCGGCTGTAGGCGTAGCCGCGCACGTCGGCGAAGCGCACGCCGATCTTCCGGAGCTGGTCGAACTCGCTGAACTTGCCGACGCCGGCGAAGGCGATCCGGTCGTAGATCTCGCCGATCTTCGACAGCCGCGACGGGTTCTCGGCGACCAGCACGATGCCCTTGTCGTACTCGAGGGCGACGATGGACTTGCCGCGAGCGATGCCCTTGCGGGCATACTCGGCCTTGTCCTGCATGAGCTGTTCGGGGGAGACGTAGAAGGGCATCGACATCGCTGGCTAGGCTCCCGCCCGGGTGCGCGCCACCACCACCTGCTCGCGATAGACGCGCTCGATCGTCTCGCGTCCCACTTCCTCGACGCCCGTCGCCGTGCACAGGCACACCAGCGGGAAGATCCCGCGGCCGAGGTCGACGCCGCCGGTGGCGCGATCCTCGTCGGCGGCGTCGGCGAGCGCCTGGACCGCGATGCGCAGCGCCTCCTCGCGCGCGAGGCCGGGCTGCCAGGCCTTCTTCACCGACTCGCGCGCGTAGAGCCCGCCCGAGCCGGAGGCGTCGTACTCGGTCTCCTCGTAGCGCCCGCCGGTCACGTCGTACTTCCACAGGCGGCCGATCCGGCGGCGCGGGTCGTAGCCGGCGAAGAGCGGCACCACCACCAGGCCCTGCATCGCCGCCGGGAGGTTCGCGCGCACCATCTGGGAGAGCTTGTTCGCCTTGCCCTCGAGCTCGAGCGGCTCGCCCTCGATCTTCTCGTAGTGCTCGAGCTCGATGCGCAGCATGCGCGCCATCTCGATCGCGGGCCCGGCGGCGCCGGCGATCGCGATGAGCGAGTGCGAGTCGGTCGGGAAGACCTTCTGCAGGTCGCGCGCCGCGACGCGGTGCCCCTCGGTCGCGAGCCGGTCGCCCGCCACGACGACGCCGTCCGCGAAGCGGAAGGCGAGCACCGTCGTACCGTGCGGCACCGACGCGAGCGCGGCGCCGGCATCGCTGCCGGCCAGGCGCGGCGCAGGCCGCAGCTCCGGATGTTCGGTCTCGAGCAGCTCGAAGAAGCTCGAGCCCTGGTACCTGCCTCGGATGAGCACCCCCCGTGCCTCCGCGGCGCGTGCGATTCCGTTACTGGCCGCCGCGCTGTACGTAGTTCTTGACGAACTCCTCGGCGTTCTCCTCGAGGACCTCGTCGATCTCGTCGATCAGGGCGTCCATCTCCTCCTTCAGCTCCTCGCCCTTCTTGGCGAGCTTCTGGCCGCCCTTGCCCGCGCCCTTGTCCTCGCCGCCGCCGTCACCGCCGCCCTTCTTCTGCTGCTGCTGGGACTCGGCCGCCGAGACGAAGCGCAGGCGCCGCGAATCCTCGCGCTGCGGGAGGGAGGTCTCGAGGATCTTCATCGCGTTCTCCAGGCCGAGGCCGCCGCCCGGGCGGCGGCGCTCAGCTCTTCAGATTCTTCACGAGCTCGGCGGCGCTCGGCGACGACCGGAACAGGTCGTCCACGTGGCGCTTCGAGCCCTTCAGCGGCTCGGCCATCAACACGCGCTTGATCGGCTCGTCGCCGATGCCGAACGAGATCGAGTCCCAGTTCACGCCGAACACCTCGGCGCCGTAGCGGCGCAGGCAGCTCCCGCGGAAGTACGCCCGGGTGTCCTCCGGAGGGTGGTGCACGGCCCGCTCGATCTCCTCGTCCGTCACCACCCGCTGGATCTTGCCCTGGCGCTCGAGAAGATAGTACAGGCCCTTGTCGGGTCGCAGGTCGTGGTACTGGAGGTCCAGCATGTGGACCTGCGGCGAGCTCCAGTCGGCGCCCTTGCGGGCCATGAAGCCTTCGACCAGTGCCTTCTTCGCCACCCAGTCGAGCTGGTCCGCCAGCTCCATCGGATCGCGGGCGAGCGCGGCCAGCACCCGCTCCCAGTACGCGAGCACCTCCTTTGCGCCGGGGTCGGTCTCGCGGCCGACCACGTAGCGCTGCGCCATCTCCAGGTACTCCCCCTGGAGCTGCACGGCGTTCATGCGGCGGCCGCTCTGGAGCTCGATCTCGCGCCGGCACGTGACGTCGTGGGAGACCTCCTTGATGGCCTTCACCGGGTCGCGCAGCGAGAGGTCGCGGTCGACGGCGCCGTCCTCGATCATCGCGAGGACCAGCGCGGTGGCGCCGTTGCGCAGGTAGATCGAGGGCTCGGCCATGTTGGCGTCGCCCACGATCACGTGCAGGCGCCGGTACTTCTCCCGGTCCGCGTGGGGCTCGTCGCGCGTGTTGATGATCGGGCGCTTCACCATCGTGTCGAGCGCCACCTCGGTCTCGAAGAAGTCCGCGCGCTGCGAGAGCTGGTAGTCGCAGGGGTGGGCACGGTTCTCGGAGCCGACCTTGCCCGCGCCGCTGTAGACCTGGCGCGAGACGAAGAACGGCATCAGGTGCTCGACGATCTGCTTGAAGGACGTGCGGCGGTCCATCAAGTAGTTCTCGTGCGAGCCGTAGCTGTTGCCCTTGCGGTCGCTGTTGTTCTTGTAGATCAGCATCTGGGTGCCCGGCGGCAGCACCCGGTTGGCCTCGCGGCGCGACTGCTCGACGATCCGCTCGCCTGCCTTCTCGAAGATCACGAGATCGCGGGCGTTGGTCACCTCGGGGCACGAGTATTCGGGGTGGGCGTGGTCGACGTAGTAGCGCGCCCCGTTCGCCAGCGTCTTGTTGCGGGCGATGTTCTCCTGCTGGTTCGGGGTGTACTTCTCGCCCTCGACCTGGAAGCCGCGGGCGTCGGCCAGCGGGTTCTCCTGGTCGTAGTCCCAGAGGATCTTCGCCGTCGAATCCTCTCGATACGAGTTCACGAGGAGCACGCAACTCGAGATGGGGTCGAAATCACGGTCGTTCTTGACGGTGATGCCGTACTCGATCTCGGTCCCCATCACCTTGGGAATCGCCATCGTCTCCCCGGTCCCTCGAACCCGCGCCGCGTCCGCGCGGGCTAGAGGTACTGCCCCGATCGGATGTCCTCGACCGAGCGTCCTTCGTTGCGATTGATCCCGGTGATGAGCGTCCGGACGTTGATGATCCGTTCTCCCTTGCGGCCGGAGATGCGCGCCCAGTCGTCCGGGTTGGTGGTGTTCGGGAGGTCCTCGTTCTCCTTGAACTCGTCGCGCACCGCGTCGATCAGGTCGTCCAGCTTGATGCCGCGCTCGTTCTGCTCGATCAGGCGCTTCACGGCCTTCTTCTTGGCGCGGTCGACGATGTTCTGGATCATCGCGCCGCTCGCGAAGTCCTTGAAGTAGAAGATCTCGCGCTCGCCCTTCGCGTAGGTGACCTCGAGGAACTTGTTGTCCTCGGTGGTCGCGTACATGTTGTCGATCGTATCGCGGATCAGGCCGTCGACGATCTTCGCCGCGTCGCTGCCGTAGCGCTCCTCGCTCCCGCGGTGGAAGGGCAGCTCGGCCCGCAGGTACTTGGTGAAGATGTCGAAGGCCGCCTTGGCGTCCGGACGGTTCACCTTGACCTTGAGGTCGAGGCGCCCGGGCCGCAGCACGGCCGGGTCGATCAGGTCCTGGCGGTTGCTGGCGCCGATCACGATCACGTTCTTGAGCGCCTCGACGCCGTCGATCTCCGACAGGAACTGCGCGACGACCGTCGCCTCCATGTCCGAGCTGATGCCCGAGCCGCGCATCCGGAACAGCGAGTCCATCTCGTCGAAGAAGATCACGACGGGCACGTCCTCGCTGGCCTTCTCGCGCGCCTTGCGGAACACCTCGCGGATCTTGTGCTCGGTCTCGCCCACGTACTTGTTCAGGAGCTCGGGCCCCTTCACGTTCAGGAAGTAGGCGGGAGTCGCGCGGCCGGTCCGCTTCTCGACGCTCTTGGCGAGGCTGTTGGCCACCGCCTTCGCGATCAGCGTCTTGCCGCAACCCGGCGGGCCGTAGAGCAGGATGCCCTTGGGCGGCGAGAGCTGGTGGTCGGCGAACACCTCCGGGTGCAGGTACGGCAGCTCGATCGCGTCGCGCAGCACCTCGATCTGCTCGTCGAGGCCGCCGATGCGCTCGTAGGTGACGTCCGGCACCTCCTCGAGCATCACCTCCTCGACGGCGGACTTCGGCATCTTCTCGTAGGCGTACTGGGTGCGCGGGTCGATCATCACGTGATCGCCCGCCTTGAGGTTCTCCGCACGCAGCGCCGAGGAGAGCGTGACCACGCGCTCGTCGTCGGTGTGGCCGAGCACGATGGCGCGCCCGTCACCGAGCAGCTCGATCACCGAGGCGATCTCGCCGCGCTGCACCCAGCCCGACGGCTCGATCACGTTCATGGCCTCGTTGAGCAGGACGAGCTGGCCTTCCTCGAACTGGTGCGGGTCCACCTTCGGGTGCACGTTCACGCGCAGCGGGCGGCCGTCGACCACGATCTCGGCGGTCCCGTCCTTGTTCGCGCGGGTGAAGACGCCATAGCCGTTGGGCGGCGCGCACAGCTTGTCCACCTCCTCCTTGAGCAGCTCGATCTGCTGCTTCGCTTCCTGGAGCGTGTGGACGAGCTTCTCGTTCTGGCGCTCGGCGTCGCCGAGCTGCTGGCGGACGAGCTGGTAGCGCCGGCGGGCGGCCTCGTGCTCGGCGAGCACGCGCTCGAGCCGGCGGCGGAACTCGGTCGACTCCGCCCCGAAGAAGCGCAGTGCGTCCTGCAGCTCGTCGACGGGGTCGGCGGGAGGCGCACCGCGCCCGGGCTCGTCGTCCGGCCGCGGCCCCGAAGCGGAGATGCGCCGCATGACGTCGCGCACGAATCCCTTGCGTCCCGAGCTGCCGGCGTCGTCGAACTCGCTCATCGCACGCTCTCCTCGTTCAGAGGCTCCACTCGATCGGCCCCCTGCTCCCGGAGCGGTGCAAGGCGCGTGCCGCGGCCGGCCGGTCGGGGCCGGCGCGGAACCCGAGCGGCCGTCGCGCCGTGGCGCGCCGATCTGCGCACCCCCGCGCGATGGCAGGCGTGGGGTTGGCGCCGCGGGCGCCACCGCCCGGCGTCGGGTCGGAAGCAGCCCCCGATTCCGGGGCACGACCGTTCCGGACGCGATCCAGCTTCGCCGCCCACACCCGCGCTGCGGCTCGCACGAGCCCGCCGCGACGGCGTCGGGAGCGGCCGGTCGCTGCGGCCCCAGCTGCCGGAGGGCAGCGTCGTTCGTAGATCGCCGAGAACTCGAAACCCCTTGAAATTACGAGACAGTTCAGGCTGGGCAGCATATCAGAGGACCCTTGCCTTTCAACCGGCGACCGGCGCGTCGCGCGGCCTTGGTCGCGCAGGCCCGACACCCGTGTCGGTGACCGCGAGCCCCGAATGGGACGCACGAGCGCAGATTCGTGAAGCCGCCGCAGAGCGAGTCGACACCCCACGGGGCGACAGGGTTCGTCAGGGAGCCGCTCCGGTGCGTCCGCCGCCGTTGTCCGTTGCCGGTCCCCTGCCAATGCCTGATGCGAAGCTGCCGCCGCGAGAGCCGTTTTCTTGACGCCTCCGTCGGCCCTCCAGCGCCGCCCGGGGCCCGCAGCGGCGTGCGGCACCGGCCGGGCCCTGGGCAACGCTGTGCCGCAGGAGGCGACGCTGCGACCCCCGGCCCTCATCGCGCGGGCGGCACCGTGATCACGCGCGTGCCCTCCGGTGGCTCGAAGTGGAAGAGCCCGTCCCGGGGCCCTGTGTTGGCTCGCACGTCGCTCAACTCGATCTCGGTCCGGTTGCCGAGCAGGTCGAGGACGACCGTCGAGCGGACGTCGCCGCTCTTCGCGTCGGCACGGAGCTCGAGACGTTCATAGGTCGCGTCCCGTCGGGGGGTCAGCAGCAGCTCGACCTCGGGTCGGCCGCAGCCGCGCGCCGCGATCGTGAACTCGTCGCCGAGCCGGCCGCCGCCGAGCAGGAACTGGAGGGCGGCGCCCGACAGGAACCCGGGCCCGAGCGGCAGCACCTGGACCTCCCGGGCCTCCGGGTCGTGGATCCAGAGCGTCTGGCCGTCGCTCACGACCAGGCTCGGCGCGGGCTCACGGTACGACCAGCGCATGCGCCCGGGCTTCGCGAAGACCACCTCGCCGCTCGACTCGAGCACCGCGCCGGGCGCGCTGCCGAGGGCGACGCTGGCCGTGCGTTGCGTGAAGTGGGCGCGCAGGTCGCGTACGGCGTCGTAGCGGTGCTGGACGCGCTCGGCGACGGCTGCCGCGCACGCACCTTCGCCCTCGCCGGTCTCGACCGCGACCGCTGCGAGAGGCAGGAGCAGGGCGGCGGCCAGCAGCGCCGCGCGTGCCGGGATCGCGCGGGTCATGGCTGCTTCGACGCGCGGCGCCGGGGCCGATTCGGCCGCGGCGCCGCGACGGCCCCGCGCGCTCACTCGGCCTCGATCGGCCGGACGAAGACCTCGCGCGCCTTGGTCCCGATCTGGGGTCCGACGACGCCCTCGGCCTCCATCTGCTCGATCATGCGCGCGGCGCGGTTGTAGCCGACCTTGAGGCGGCGCTGGACGTACGAGATCGAGGCGTTGCGCGTCTCCGCCACGATCGCGACCGCGCGGTCGTACAGGTCGTCGCCGTCCTCGCCGCGCTCCTCCTTCTCGTCGCTCTCCTGCTTGGCCCGCAGCAGCGTCTCGTCGAACTGCGGCGCGCCCTGCTTGCGCAGGAACGCCACCAGCTCCGCCACCTCCTTCTCGGAGACGTAGGCGCCGTGCATGCGCTGGAGCTTCGAGGTGCCCGGCGGGAGGAAGAGCATGTCGCCCTGGCCGAGCAGGTGCTCGGCCCCGTTCTGGTCCATGATCGTGCGCGAGTCGATCCGCGACGCCACCTGGAAGGCGATCCGCGACGGGAAGTTCGCCTTGATGACGCCGGTCAGCACGTCGACGCTCGGCCGCTGCGTCGCGAGCACGAGGTGGATGCCGGCGGCGCGGGCCATCTGCGCCAGGCGCTGCAGCGCCTCCTCGACGTCGCGGGCCGACACCACCATGAGATCGGCCAGCTCGTCGATCACGACCACGATGTACGGGATCCGCTCGAGCGGGACCTCCTGCCCCTGCTCCTCGCCCGGCCGCGCCTTGAGCCGCAGCAGGGTCTGCCCGTCGGCCAGGAGCTCGTCCACGCGCGCGTTGAACTGCTCGATGTTGCGCACGCCGAGCGCCGCCATCGCCCGGTAGCGCTCCTCCATCTTGTGGACGATGCCGGCCAGCGCCGCCGCGGCCCGCTTGGGGTTGGTCACGACGTCGGCGATCAGGTGCGGAATGCCCTCGTAGATCGAGAGCTCGAGGATCTTCGGGTCGATCAGCAGGAGCTTGAGCTCCGCGGGCGAGGCGCGGAACAGGATCGAGCAGAGCAGCGCGTTCAGGAACACGCTCTTGCCGGTGCCGGTGGCGCCCGCCACCAGCAGGTGCGGCATGCGCGCGAGGTCGCCTTCGACGGGGTTGCCGAAGATGTCCTTGCCGAGCGCGAGCGTGAGCTTCGACTTGCTCTTGCGGAAGGTCTCCGACTCGAGGAGGTCGCGGATGTACACGACGTCGCGTTCCGGGTTCGGGATCTCGATGCCGACCACGGACTTCCCGGGCAGGGGCGCGATGATGCGTACCGACAGTGCCCGCAGCGCCAGCGCCAGGTCGTCGGCCAGGTTCGTGATGCGGTTGACCTTGACGCCGGCGCCGGGTTCGAACTCGTACATCGTGATCACCGGGCCGGGGTGCACGGTGACGACGCGGCCGGCGACGCCGAAGTCGGCGAGCTTCTTCTCGAGGATCCGCGAGTTCATGATCAGGCTCTCGCGGTCGTAGCGGCGCCCCACCTCGGGTGCGCGCTGGAAGATCGAGACCTCGGGGAACTGGTAGGGCCCCTGCGGCGTGTGCTCGCTGAAGACGAACGCCTCCTGGGCCGGATCGCGCGGCTTGCGCTCGGCGCGATGATCGACGATGTGCGGCTCCTCGTGGCCGCCGCGGCGGGAGGATCGCGCGGGCGCTGCGGCGGCCGCCTCCGCGCGGGCGGGCTCCGCGGGTGGCGCAGGCGCCTCCGGGGCGAGCGCTTCGAGGGGGTCGCGATCGGAGCCGGCGGGCGGCGCGAACTGCGCGCGCCGAGCCAGGCGCGCGCGCCGCACACCGAAGGCCTGCCAGGCGCGCGCCCAGGCGGCGTGCGCCTGCGCCGCGGCTGTGCGGGTGGCGGCGGCGGCGGCCGCCACTGCCCGTGCGACGCCGCGCGCGACCGCCTGGCCGAGTCCTCCCAGGAGGCGTGCCACGACGCGCGCCGCCGCCGCGAGCGCTGCGGTGAGGCGCGCGGACGCGGCGAGCGACGCGCGCAGGGCACTCCCGAGCGGGATGCCGGCGATCGAGAGCGCACCGCCGATCCCGAGCAGCAGGTTCACGAGCAGCGCGCCCCCGAGGCTGAGCAGGATCCGCTCGCCCGAGGCCAGCCAGACGCCGACGAGGCCTCCGCTGCCGGGGTCGATCGCGCGGATGCCGGCGGCGGCGAGCAGCGGCGGCAGCGCCGCGAGCGCCACGAGCAGCGAGCAGGCGCCCAGCCAGAAGCGGGGCCCGGGGGCGCCGCGCCCGAGCACGAGCCGGCCGCCGACCACGATCGCGGCCCCGACGAGCACCGCCGAGCCCCAGCCCGCCGCGCTGCGCAAGAGCCCCGCGAGCGTGGCGCCGACGGCGCCGGCGCCATTGGCGACCTCGGTCAGGCGGAAGAGGGGATCGCTCGGGGTGTAGGTCGCGAGCGCGAGCGCTGCGACGGCCGAGAGCGCGATCAGGAGCAGTCCGGCCGACTCGGCGGCCCAGCGGCCGGCACTCCGACCCGGGCCTCCGAAGCCGGAGCCCGCACCGCGCCCGGAGGCGCGGCGGCGACGCGCCGCGGATCGAGCCATGGACGTCCCTCACCCCCCGGTGGGACGAAAGTCGGGCGGAAGGTACCGCGAGCCGCCGGCGGCGCCACGCGCCTCAGCCGCGCTTGCTGGCGGCGCGCGGCGCTCCCTCCATCGGCGTGTCGTGCTCCTCCGGCGCGGCCTCGATCACCGGCGGGCCCTGCAGCGCGACGTCGTAGCCCTGGGCGATCGCCTCGCGCACGCGCGCCTTCAGGCCGCCGCGCTCCTCGAGGCGGATGCCGCGCGTCGGGATCGGCTTGCCGTAGACGATCTTCACGACACCCGGGTGGACCTGGAGGCTGCCCTTCGGCGTGATGTGCTGGGAGCCCGAGACCGTGACCGGCACGATCGGGACCTGCGCCTCGAGCGCCAGGTGGAAGGGTCCGCTCTTGAAGGGGCGCAGGCTCCCGCTCGGGCTGCGCGTGCCTTCCGGGAAGACGATCACGCTGGCGCCGCTCCGGATGCGCTCGGCGGCCCGGTGCAGGCTCGCCACCGCCCGCTCGCGGTTCCCGCGGTCGATGATGATCTGCCCGGTCGTGACCAGGCACCAGCCGAAGATCGGGACCCGGACCAGCTCCCGCTTCGCGACGAAGCGCCACGAGACCGACGGCGGCAGGGTGTCGACGAGCGCGGCGATGTCGACCAGGCTCTGGTGGTTCGACATGAGCACCACCGGAGCCTGCGTCGGCACGTTGTCGAGGCCTTCGACCACGACGCGGACGCCGAAGGTGCGCAGGATCCAGCGCACCCAGACGCGCCCGAGCGCGCGCACCACGCGCGCTTCCCGATCGAAGGGGCTGGCCGCGAGCACCGGGATCCCGATGACGACGGTGTAGATCCCGAGCAGCAGCAGGCGGAAGAGGTTGCCCATGGGGTCTCGCCTCGCCTGGGACGCTGCTTCGATGCTAGGGGCTCGCGAGAACGGCTGTCAACGCGAGGGCGATGCCGCGCGTTCCGCTTGACGGCGCGCTCCGCCGCGGAGAAGATCCGGGGGTCTCCTCACCCCCCTCGGACGGAGCGGTCACCCGGGCGCAGCGCGCCCGGGACGCGCTCCGGGAGATCCCCTGAAAGGAGATCCGTCGACATGGCCAGCGTCAACAAGGTCATCCTGATCGGCAACCTCGGGCGGGACCCGGAGCTGCGCTTCACCAAGGGCGGTCAGGCGGTGGCGAACTTCTCGCTCGCGACGAGCGACAGCTTCACCAACCGCGAAGGTGCCCGCGAGGAGCGCACGGAGTGGCACCGGATCGTGGCGTGGGGCAAGACGGCGGAGCTGTGCACCAAGTGGCTGCACAAGGGTCGCACCGTCTACGTCGAGGGCCAGCTCCGCACCCGGGACTGGGAAGACAAGGACGGGAACAAGCGCCAGACGACCGAGGTGCACGTCCAGACCGTCCAGTTCCTCGGTGCACCCGGCGGACGGGGTGAGGGCGGCGCGCCGCGCGGCGGCCCGTCGGACCCCGGCGCAGCGGAGGAGCCGCCGGTCGCGAGCGGCGACGAGATCCCGTTCTAGGGCTGGCTAGCGGCCGGCGGAGCGCAGGCGACGCACGAGCGCGTCGATGTGGCGGCGCGCGTCGGAGCCGAGGTGCTCGAACTCGACGCCCATCCCGGCGGGCCCGTCCGCGGAGGCGGGCCGGATCCAGGCGACGCGCCCGCGGGCGCGGATCGGCTCGTCGCTGCCGGGCAGCTCGAACTGGAGCGCGACGCGCGTGTCGGTCGGCGGCGGGGTCTCCGTCTCGATGAAGACGCCGCCCTCGTTGATGTTGCGGCTGAACTCGGAGAACAGCGCGTCGACCGTGGAGTAGGCCACGCGCACGATCAGCGGCGAGCGCGGCGAGCGCCGGCGCTCCACCTCCGTCTCGACCCGCTCGACCACGGCGTCGAACGGCTCCTGCTCCCCGACCGCGGCTTCGCGCACGCCGACCGGCTCGCCCATCTGCGACCTCCGGGACTCTCCCACGGCCCCGGAGGAACCATCGTCCGGCGGGCGGGCGGGCCTTAGCCGGGCCCGCCCGCCTCCCCCGGGCGCCCGGCGAGCATCCCCGCCTCGCGCAGGCTCGCGTAGCCCCGCTCCGCCACCACCACGTGATCCACGACGGGGATCCCGAGCAGGTCGCCGGCCTCCGCCAGGCGCCGGGTGATCTCCTGGTCCTCCCGGCTCGGCGTCGGGTCACCGCTCGGGTGGTTGTGGACGAGCACCACCGCGGCCGCCGCCTCGCGCAGCGCAGGCCGGAACACCTCGCGGGGATGGACCAGGCTGGCGGTGAGGGTGCCCTGCGAGATCGCCACCTCGCGCAGCATGCGATGGCGCCCGTCGAGCAGGAGCAGGAGGAAGCGCTCGCAGCGGGCATCGCGCAGGCGCGCATGGAAATGGCGGAAGACGTCCGCGGGCCCGCGCACCGGCTCCCCGCTGCGCAGGCGGCGTGCCGCGATGCGGCGCCCGAGCTCGAGCGCCGCCACCAGCGTGGCGCTCTTCGCGGGCCCCATCCCCTCCTCGCGGGCGAGCTCGGAGGCCGAGCCCACCGCGAGGCCCGCGAGTCCGCCGTAGCGCTGCAGGAGCCGCGCACCGAGCGCGAGGGCGTCGCGCCGGCCGTCGCCGGTGCGCAGCAGCAGCGCGATCAGCTCGGCGTCCGAGAGCGCCTCGGGGCCGAGTGCGGCGAGCCGCTCGCGCGGCCCGTCGCCGGCGGCGAGCCCGGCCTCGCGCGCGTCGCGCATCGGCTCGGCTTCGTCGGCTGTCCAGCCCAAGGCGTCTCCGGCGGGACCGGGGAGCGGGCGGGCGAGGAGGAACGGGTGGCGCTAGCCCTCGCGCGCGCCCGCGCGGGCGGAGGTGCCGCCGCGGCAGCCGGCCTCGGCGGCGCGCGCGCGGGCGAGCACGCGGTCGAACGCGGCGGGCTGCAGCTCGGGGGCGACCAGGCTGCGCAGGGCCTCGTCGCGGTACGGCTCGGGCAGCGCCAGGTACCCGCGGGCCGACACCGCCTGGCTGGCGGCCGCGGCCAGCTCGAGCGGGACCCCCGGCCGGTAGCGCACGCCGTCCTCGAGCGCGATCGCGCCACCTGGCGATACCTCGCCGAGCCGGCGCAACGCCGCGCGCAGGTAGGGATCCGTGAAGTCACCGCGCGGGGCGAGCGCCCGCGCCAGCGCCTCGCGGTCGAGCGCGCGCCGCAGCGCGGAGTCGAAGGTCGCGTTGCAGCCGGTGACGTCGCCGCCGCCGATCTGGGCGAGCGCCGTCCGCGCGCGCGTGACGCCGGCGTCGGCCTGGCCGCGCGGGATCATGTCGACCGTGAAGCGGTGCAGGCCGCGCACGGGATCGGCCTGCTCGCGCGAGCGCAGCTCGAGGTCCGCGCCCGTCACGCCGCCCGGGAGCGTCACCTTGACCAGCAGGTCCTCCCCGAGCTGCTGCACCGAGGCGCCCGCGAGCAGCGGGCTGCGGAGCCCGCCCAGCACCTCCGTGGCGCTCGGCTCGACCGCCGTCTGGGCCAGCACCAGGCTGAACCCCTGCTCGGCCTTGCGCACGCGCACCTGGGCGGGCGTGCGCAGCAGCAGCGAGAGCCCGGCACGCCCCGCGAAATAGGTGTGCGCCACCGACACGAGCGTGTTGTCGAGCGGGTGGAGCTCGATCAGCACCCGCTCCTCCCCGCCCTTCACGTCCACCTGGCGGGTCTCGATGCGGTGGCCGGGCAGGAAGGCGCGGATCGTCACCGAGTCGCGCTTGCCGGCCTCCGCACGGGTCGGGAGCTCGAGCAGCACCGGCGCCTGCGCCTGCTCGTAGCGCTTCTGGAAGCTGGCGCGGACGTAGAAGAGATCGAGGGTGGCGCCGGGCGGGGAGGTCTCGACCTTCAGCGTGCGGTCCGAGTGGTAGTCCGGACGCATCGAGCCGAAGAGCTGCGTGGGGCTCCAGCCGGCGCGGTCCTCGGGCTTGAGCACGATGCGCTGGGCGCCTTGCGGGTCGGCCGCCATCGCGGGGGGCGGCCCATCGAGGGCGAGGCAGGCCAGGCCGGTGAAGGCAAGGAGGCGCGCGACCCGCTTGGGCAAGGCGAGTTCTCCCCCGGAACGGATGTCGGCCCCCGCGCGCACGATAGCCTCGCGACGGCCCCGCGGACAGGCCGATCCGCTCAGGCGGGCGCCTCGTCCTCGCCGGGGCGGTGCCAGTCGCCGCTCTTCCCGCCGCTCTTGCGCACGAGCCGCACCGCGTCGAGCGTCATGGCGCGGTCGATCGCCTTGCACATGTCGTAGAGGGTGAGGCCGGCGGCGCTGGCCGCGACGAGCGCCTCCATCTCGACGCCGGTGCGCGCCCGCGCCCGGACCCGTGCCTCGACGTGCACGCAGGAGCCGGCCGGGTCCGGGCGCAGCTCCACCTCGACGGCGTCGAGGGCGAGCGGGTGGGCGAGCGGGATCCACTCGTGGGTGCGCTTGGCGGCCTGCACCCCCGCGATCCGCGCGACGGCGAGCACGTCACCCTTCGGCGTGCGTCCCTCGGTGATCGCGGC
>WBZY01001202.1_pt1 | contig 14334 bp, 13 predicted proteins | sample 5204191 | NCBI WGS metagenome assembly WBZY01 (sample SAMN12344363, study PRJNA552823) | activated sludge metagenome | biome: Activated sludge suspended growth; feature: Anammox Sidestream; material: Wastewater; isolation source: activated sludge from anammox sidestream of wastewater treatment...
TCTCGTCCGCTGTAACTGCCTCCAGCACCACCGCCAGGCTGGCAGACGGTGCGATGGACGGGGTCGTCACGGCCGGGTACCAGCCCGATGCGAGCGACGCTGAAAAGGATCCGGAGGTAAAGAAGGCACTCGACTTCTTCAAGGCGAACGGCATCGCCCAGCCCAACAACTTCCACCTCATTGCATGGATCGCCGCGCAGCACCTGGAGCGGCTGCTCACGGCTACGGGCAAGAACCTCAATCGCTCATCGATCATCTACGCGATGGAGAACGTAGCCTTCACCGGCGATTGGCGATGCTCCATATGCTACAAGCCAAGCATCATCACCAAAGACGACCACAAGCCCATGGAGGTGATGTTCGTCCAGAAGTGGGACGAGTCGAAAAAAGCCTTCACTCGCATCGGCGACCTCGTCGTCACGGAATCGACGAAAAAGTAGCGCCGCCTCGAATGCTGACGCCATGCGATGCAAGACCAGCGCCAGAGGAGCGAGTTGATTCCGCTCCCTGGCCCGCTGTGAGCGCGTCTTGCACGCCTCGCCGCCTGCGTCTTGGAGAGCACTGGCCGCCGGGTCAACCAGAAACGCGTCCGCGGACGCGGAGAAGCTGGGACTGCTGGGTGAGTCCCGTCCGTGAAGGAACCTCCTCCGGCGCGGCCGGAGTTGTTTCAAACCACAGGAGGGAAGTCTCAATATGAAATGGCATCGCAAGACATGGATGCTGGCGCTCCTCGCCATCATCGCGGTCCTGCCCGTTCTCGGCATCGCCTGCGGCGATGACGATGACGAGGGCGACGAGGGCGGCACTCCCGCCACCACAGCCACCACCGCCGCAACCACGGCCGGCGGCTCGCCGACGAAGGCCGCCACCAAGAGCCCGGCCGATGAGATAGCCAACATCAAGGGCGACACCACCGGCGTCACCGACAAGGAAGTCAAGATCGGGTCGTATTACGCCAAGACCGGCCCTGCGGCTGTCTACAACGACATCCAGCTCGGCTGGAACATGTACTTCGACGAGGTGAACAAGAAGGGCGGCATTGCCGGCCGCCAGATCAAGTTCATCGTCGAAGACGACGGTTACAACCCCTCGAACACCGTGAACGTCGTGAAGAAGCTGGTGGAGCAGGACCAGGTGTTCATGCTCTTCAACGGCCTCGGGACCCCCACAGGCTCGGCCGTTCTGGAGTACGTGAAGTCGCAGGGTGTTCCGAGCCTTTTCATCGCCTCGGGCGCCAGCAAGTGGGCCTCCAGCGGCCCCACCATCATCGGCCTCCAGCCTGACTATGTGACGGAAGGTACCGTCCTCGGGCAGGAGATCGCTGACAAGCACAAGGGGAAGAAGTACGGCATCCTCTACCAGAACGACGACTTCGGCAAGGACGGCCGCGACGGCCTGAAGAAGGGCGTCGGGACTGCTCTCACGCTCGCTGGCGAAGAGACCTACGAAGCGAACGCGGCTGACATCACCAGCCAGGCGCTCAAGCTCATCAACGCTGGCGCTGAGGTTATTGGCATCTACGCCACTCCCGCCCAGTTCGCCGGGGCGCTCAAGAACGTCAAGGCACAGGGCAAGACCGTCACCTGGTATTCGTCTTCTGTGACTGCCTCTGGCACCACGGCCAAACTCGCGGAGGGCGGCATGGATGGTGTGTTCACCGCAGGCTATTCGCCCGATCCGACCGATCCGGCCCCGGAAGTGCAGAAGGCCGTGCAGTTCTTCAAGGATCATGGGGTGGCGAACCCCACGAGCTTCCACCTGTACGCCTGGATGGCCGCGGAACACCTCGAGCGGTTGCTCACGATCACAGGGAAGAACCTCAACCGCTCGTCGCTCATCTACGCGATGGAGAACGTCGCTTTCCAGGGCGATTGGAAGAGCTCGATCCTTTACAAGCCGTCGATCATCACCAAGGATGATCACAGGCCCATCGAGGCCATGTTCATGCAGAAGTGGAACCAGGCCGCAGGGAAGTTCGACTTCGACGTGTCCAAGATCATCGATTCGGAAACCACGAAGCGGTAACCGCGTTACCGGAATGCGAAAGGGGGCAGGCCACGGCCTGCCCCCACGCCGTCGCTTCTAACCCTTCCCGGTCCTACCCTGTCTCCTGATGGCCAAGCGCACCTTCGACCTCGTGCTGACCATCCTGGGGGCGCCCCTGGTCCTTCCGATTCTCGCCATCCTCGCCCTCGCGCTTGCCATTGAGCTGCGCGGAAACCCCTTCTTCCTCCAGGCGAGGGTCGGCTTGCAGGGCAGGTCCTTCACCCTTTTCAAACTTCGTACCATGCAGCATCCACGCCCCGGTGAGGTGCAGCCCCACGTCATCGACGATTGGAAGACCTTCATCTTCAGCCCTCCCGGCACGGACAATCCGCGCATCACCCGGCTCGGAGCGTTCGCCCGCAAGACCTCCTTCGACGAGCTCCCCAATCTCCTTAACGTCTTGCTCGGCCAGATGAGCCTCGTCGGCCCGCGACCCGAGCTCCCCGGGATTGTCGCCCAGTACCCACCGCACTACCACCGCCGCCACGACGTTCCCCCGGGAATCACCGGCCTCGCCCAGGTCAGCGGCCGTTCCGATTTGACCTATGACGAAATCGTTAACTACGATCTCGCCTACGTGGACCAGCATTCGGTCATGACCGATATCCACATCCTTTGGCGGACCTTCTTCCAGGCCCTTACCGGCAAAGGGGCCCGCTGATGCTTCACCCCCCAACCACAACGAAGCGAAATGCACTCCGCCGCTCCCTGGCCGGCGATCCCATCCACATCGCCGCCGCCATCGTGCTCGATGTGCTCGTTGTCGCGGTTGCCTATGCCGCCGCCCTCCTCCTCCGCTTCGATGGCAGCGTCCCCCGCGAAAACGCCGTTTTCGCTGCCCGTGTCTTCCCCTTCATCGCCGCCGGCTACGTCCTGGCCAACATGCTTCTCGGCGTCTACCGCACCGTCTGGGCCTACGGCAGCATCGGCGATATCCTTGCCCTCTTCCGCCCGGTGCTGCTCGTTACGCTCCTTATCTTCACCATCAACTTCTTCGTCCAGGACCGCGACCTGCCCCGCTCGGTCGTGCTGATGGCAGGCGCCCTCGTCTTTCCCGGCATGGCCATGGTCAAGATGCGCGCCCGGCTCCTTACCCGGCTTCCCTGGGGCGCCACCGCTTCGCGCAGACTCCTTATTGTGGGCGCCGGCCGCACCGGCCAGTTGCTCGCCCGTGAACTCCAGTCCGACCCCGAACTCAACTACCAGCCAGTCGGCTTCATTGATGATGACCCCCGCAAGCTCCACACCCGCATCCATGGCCTTCTCGTGCTTGGCACCGTCGGCCACCTCGAACAGGTCATCCGCAAGCGCGATGCCGAGGTGGTTGCCATCGCCATCGCCCATGCATCCGGCTCCACCATCCGCGAAATCGTCGGTGTCTGCCAGCGCTTGAGTGTCCCAGTCCGCATGGTCCCGGGCTTCGACCACTGGGTGCACGGCGGCCACGACACTCTGCGCGATATCACGCTCGATGACCTCCTTGGCCGCGACCCCGTCCAGATCGACTTTGCCGCCTGTTCCCAATCGGTGAAGGACCGCGTGGTGCTCGTCACCGGGGCCGCCGGCTCCATCGGCTCCGAACTTTGCCGCCAGCTGCTCAGCTTCGAGCCCCGCGAGCTGCACCTCCTCGACAACAACGAGAGCGGCCTCTTCGATCTTTCCCTTGAGCTCACGCCTATCGCCGGTCAGACCTTGCTTCGGCTCTGGGTCGCCAACGTCGTCGATGACCAGCGAATCGATAGCATCTTCGCCCGGATCCGGCCAGACCTCGTCTATCACGCCGCCGCTCTCAAGCATGTCCCGCTCATGGAAGAGCACCCCGACGAAGCATTCCGGGTCAACGTCCTTGGTACGCTCAACGTGGCCCGCGCCGCTCGCTCCAGCCAGGCCGGCGCGTTCGTCCTCGTCTCCACCGACAAGGCCGTCAGGCCCACTAGCATCATGGGCGCAACCAAGCGCATCGCCGAACTCCTCACCATCGCCCTCGCCCGCAACAGCGCCCGTACCAACTTCGCCGCCGTGCGTTTCGGCAACGTCATGGGCAGTCGCGGATCTGTCGTGCCCACCTTCTTGCGCCAGATCGAACGCGGCGGCCCCGTGACCGTCATGCACCCCGACATGATGCGCTACTTCATCAGCATCCCCGAAGCAGTCAGCCTTGTGATCCAGGCGGGGAGCTTCGGCGGACACGGCAACATCTACATGCTCGATATGGGCGACGAGATCAGCATCCTTGAGCTCGCCGAGCGAATGATCCGGCTGCAGGGCCTGCGCCCGGGCAACGACATCGAGGTCGTTTTCACCGGTCCACGCCCGGGTGAGAAGCTGCGCGAAGAGCTGGTCGCCGACTTCGAGCACATGCGCGGAACCGATCACCCCAAGGTCATGCGCCTGACCGCTTCCGTCGACGTCACCGAGGCAGAGATCCTCCGCCTCATCGATGAGATCAAGGCCGGGATGTGGGGCGATATGGAAGAGCTGCGTAGCCGCATCCACCTCGTTGCTCGCCGCTACTCTCTCGATGGCAACGCCGTGCCCCGGCTGGAAGAGGGCGAGGCAGCGGCCACATGAGCGGCCCTCGCATCCACCCAACCGCCGAAGTCAGCCCTCGCGCCGTCATCGGTGACCGGGCCAGCATCTGGCACCACGCCCAGGTGCGGGAAGACGCCACCATTGGTCCCGGCTGCATCATCGGCAAAGGCGTCTACATCGATGCCGGGGTCTGCATCGGCGCGAACTGCAAGGTGCAGAACTACTCCTGCGTCTACCATGGCACCACCCTCGAAGATGGCGTCTTCGTCGGTCCCGAGGTGGTGTTCACCAATGACCGCTATCCCCGCGCAATCAACCCCGACGGAGCCCTCAAAGGGGACTCCGACTGGGAAGTTGGACAGACCATCGTTCGCTACGGCGCCGCCATCGGGTCGCGCTCCGTGGTGCTGCCCGGGGTCACCATCGGCCGCTGGGCTCTCGTCGCCGCGGGCTCAGTGGTGACGAAGGACGTACCCGATCATGCGCTCGTGGGCGGCAACCCGGCGCGCCTTCTCGGCTGGGTTTGCGTCTGCGCCCGGCGCCTCAATGATGCCCTCGTTTGCGATACCTGCGGCCGCGCCTACGGCCGTGCAGGCGCCGGCCTGGCTGCCGTCGAAAGCGCCGCCGCGCGCTAACGTCCTACCGCTACTCGAAAGGGAACTGCAGTGACTGTATCCGGACGCCCCTTCATTCCTGTTGCAAAGCCACTCGTCGGCGAAGAAGAGAAACGCGCCGTGCTTGAGGTTCTCGAAAGCGGCCAGCTCGCCCAGGGAAGCCGCACGGCCGCGTTCGAAGAGGCCTTCGCCGCATACCTGGGCGTGAAGCATGCCATCGCCGTCAACAGCGGCACCGCCGCTCTCATCGTGGCCCTGCAGGCGCATGGCGTCGGTCCGGGCGACGAAGTCATCACCACGCCTTTCAGCTTCATCGCCAGCGCCACCAGCATCATCGCCTGCGGCGCCAAGCCCGTTTTCGTGGACATCGACCCCTTCGACCTGAACCTCGACCCCGAAAAGGCCGAGGCCGCCATCACCCCGGATACGAAGGCCATCATGCCCGTCCACCTCTTTGGCCACCCCGCGCGCATCGATGAGTTCACCGCGTTGTGCGAAGAGAACGGTCTCGCCCTGGTCGAGGACGCCTGCCAGGCCCACGGCGCCGAGCACCTCGGCCGCAGGGTTGGCTCCTACGGCACCGGCTGCTTCAGCTTCTACCCCACGAAGAACATGACCACCGGCGAAGGTGGCATCATCACCACCAACGACGACGAGACCGCCGCCCGCTGCCGCATCATCCGCAACCACGGGCAGGAGCGGCGCTATCTGCACGAGCACTTCGGCCTCAACTGGCGCATGACCGACCTCGCCGCGGCCATTGGCACGGTTCAGCTCCGCCACCTGGAAGAGTGGAACGAAATCCGCATCTCAAACGCCGAGGCCCTGGCCGGCCTCATCAGGACCGCTGAAACACCCCGCGTGCGTGAAGGCGACCGCCACGTCTTTCACCAGTTCACCATCAGGGTTTCACACGGCCGGGATCGCCTTCAGCAGGCGCTCGAAGAGGCCGGGATTGGCAGCGCCGTGCATTACCCTGTCCCCATCCACCGCCAGCCCATCATGCAGCATCTCGGCCATGGCGACTTCTCGCTGCCGTTCGCCGAGGCCGCGGCCGAGGCCGTCCTCTCACTCCCCGTTCATCCCTCCCTGAACCCCGAGGACGTGGAGTACATCGCGGCCACCATCAACAGGCTCGCCGGTGTTCCCGCATAGACGCATAACTGCCGTCCGGCCGTGCGCCTTCCGGCCTTTCGGGATACCCTCGAAGCCATGAATAGGCCCCTTCGCGCGGCAGTTGTCGGGCTCGGCTCAATGGGCGCCAACCACGCGCGCGTTCTCTCGGAACTTCCCGGGGTCGAGCTCGTCGCCGTCGCCGATTCGGACCCAGAGCGCGTCGCCAGGGCAACCGCCAACAGGGCCTTTCCCGGCTTTACCGATACTTCCACGCTCCTCGCCGAGGCCAGGCCCGACATGGTCTCCGTTGTCGTGCCCACCGGCCTCCACGAAGCTGTTGCTGTTCAGGCCATCACCGCCGGCGCCAACGTGCTGGTTGAAAAGCCCATCGCCGCCGACCTCGCCGCTGCCTCCCGGATCGCAGCCGCCGCCGAATCATGCGGCAAGGTGCTCATGGTTGGGCACATCGAACGCTTCAACTCCGCCGTACGTGAGCTCAAGGCCCGGCTCGATGCAGGCCAGGGCGGCAGGGTCCTCCAGATCCGCGCTCGCCGCGTTGGCCCCTTCCCGCACCGGATCCGTGATGTCGGGGTCATCCACGACCTGGCCCCGCATGATATTGACATAATGCGCTTCCTGCTTGGCGACGAAGTTGAACGCGTCTACGCCGAAGCCCAGAGCCACATCGCCACCGGCAACGAGGATCTCTTCGCCGGAATGCTGCACTTCCGCAGCGGCGTCCTCGGCCTGCTCGATATCAACTGGCTCACGCCCATGAAGGAGCGCACCCTCACCGTGCTCTGTGAAAAGGGCATGTTCGTGGCTGACTATGCCATCCAGTCACTCGCCTTCTACGAAAACTACGCGGCCGCCGCAAAGGAAGGCGCCATTGCCAGCGTCACCGAAGGCCCCATGACTCGCTACCCGGTCAACTACCGCGAGCCCCTGCGCGTTGAGCTCGAGGCCTTTCGCGACGCCATCCAGCAGGGCCTGCCCGCACCTGTCGGTGCCCGCGATGGCATCGCCGCCCTCGCAGTCGCGGAGGCGCTCGTGCAGTCCGCGCGGCTTGCCGCGCCGGTCGCCGCCGGCGAGGGGGTGGTACCCGGTTGAACATCGCCGTCGTCGGCATCGGGCGAATCGGCCTGCCCCTGGCGGCGAAGCTCGCTGCCAACGGCCACACCGTCTTCGGGTGCGACATCAACCCGGCACGGGTCGACCAGGTCAATCGCGGCGAAAACCCCATCCCCGACGAGAACGGCCTTGCCGGCATCCTCCGCGATGCGGTCAAGGCCGGGAACCTCAAGGCCACCACCGATACCGCTACCGCCGTTGCCTCCTGCGAGACGGTGCTCTTCACGGTCGCCGTCGATGTCGATGCCGGCGGCCGGGCCGGCCTCAGCCCCCTCTTCGCGGCCGCGTCCGATGTCGCGCGTGGCCTGAAACCGGGCACGCTCTGCATCTTCGATACCACCCTGCCCGTCGGTACCACGCGCCGGGAGCTGGCGCCACGGCTCGAAGGCGGGGGCCTGCGCCTCGGTCATGACTTCTCCGTGGCCTTCAGCCCCGAGCGGCTTCTTATGGGGCGCGTCATCGAAGATCTCGTGAAGTACCCCAAAGTTGTTGGTGGCGTTGACGAGAGGGGAGGGGAGCGCGCCGCCGCCTTCTTCCGCGAAGCGCTGGGCGTCGAGGTCATTCATCTTTCGAGCGCCGAAGCGGCGGAGCTGAGCAAGCTCAGCGAGGGCGTCTACCGTGACCTGAACATCGCACTCGCGAACGAGCTCGCCGGGGTGGCCGACCGCTTCGGCGTCGATATCAGCGAGGTCATCGCCGCTGCCAACAGCCAGCCTTACTGCCATATCCACGTCCCCGGGACCGGCGTCGGCGGGCACTGTATCCCGGTGTACCCGCGTTTCCTGATGCAGGGCGAAGGCCCCAGCTCCCTCGCCGCCCTTGGCCGCAGCGTCAACGACTCCATGCCGGGCTACGCGGCCGAGCGCGTCGAAAGTCTGCTCGGTGGCCTCGCCGGTCTGCGGGTCGTCATCCTCGGTCTCACCTTCAGGCCCGATGTGGCCGTCACGCACCACACCAACGCCGTCGACCTCCTGCGCGAATTCCGCGCTCGTGGAGCCACCGTGCACGGCCACGATGCCCTGATTGGCGCCGAGGGCGTTCGCCAGCTCGGATTCGATCCCGCCCCTGAGCCGCTCAACGGCTACGACGTCGCCGTCGTCCACGCGAACCACCGGGCCTACCGCGACCTCGACTGGAGAGCAATCGCCCCGCTCGTGGTCGACGCCCGGAACGCCCTCGACCGCAAGGCGGTTGAGGCTGCCGGCGTACGCTATCTCGGCGTCGGCAGGCCAGTCTCGCCTGATTGACGGGTCACGGAACGAGCCTGTAGACCTTGCCATCGAAAGCCAGCATGTAGAGTTCGCCGGCCGCATCTTCGGCAAACGACGCGATGCTGGGGCCGCGCGCACGCAGCACTGTCACCGCCGGGTTGCCCCCGTGGCCCGCCGCCGCCGTGTCGAAGGTCCAGACGGCGCCGTTGCAGAAGTCGGCATACACGTACCAGCCCCGGAGAGCGGGCAGCGCCTTACCGCGGTACACGTATCCGCCCGTCACCGAGCAGGCGCCAGCATCCTGGGGATAGTCGGCAACCGGCAGCGTCAGCCCTTCCCGCGGGCAGCCGTTTGCCGGCTTGTAACAGCTGGCGCCCTCCATCACGTTCCAACCGTAGTTGCGGCCCTTCTCCACGAGGTCAATCTCCTCGTGCGCGTTCTGACCGACGTCGCCGGCCCAGAGATTGCCCGTCTCGCGATCGAAGCTGATCCGCCACGGGTTACGCAGGCCGTAGGCCCAGGTCTCCTTGCGAGCCCCCGCCGTGCCGTTCACGAACGGATTGTCCGGCGGAATAGCGTACGGCCGCTCCCCCGTCGCGTTGCGCACATCGATCCGGATGATGCTGCCCAGCAGGTTCCGCTTCACGTCCTGGCCGTTGCCCTGCGGATCCCCGGCGGCGCCTCCGTCGCCCAGCCCGAGATAGAGCATGCCGTCCGGGCCAAAGACGAGAGCCCCTCCGTTGTGATTCGCAAAGGGTTGGGGGACCTCGAGGATCACCAGCTCGCTTTCCGGTTCCGCGTGCAGCGACGTGCCGGTCCCGGAGGTGCTGAACCGTGACAGCACCGTCCTGCGCTGCCCGCCGACGGCACTGTAATACGCATAGAGGAAGCCGTTTCGCTCGAACGACGGGTCGAGCGCAAGGCCGAGGAGCCCCTCCTCATTCCCGTCGCGCGAGGTCTTCATCCGGTGGTCAAGGACTGTATCGAGTGTGCTTGCACCCGGATCCTTCGCGAAAGCCAGGATGCGGCCGTCCTGGAGCGCGACCATCATCCGCGCCTGGCCGGGAACCTCAACCATCGCTATGGGTCTTTCCAGTTTGGGCAGGCCCTTGAACGCAACCTCAAACCGGGCATCCCCCGGCATGACAGGCGTCACCTGCGTCGCGACCGGGGCCGGGCTCGTGGGAGTCGCTTCTTCGCTGGTGGGCTCCGGAGATGCTGCCGGCGAATCTGAATCGGAGCATCCCGTGGCCAGCAGCAGCCCGAGCACGCTTACAACGAGCAATCGCCCCCCGCAGCGCACCCCTCAGTCCCCTGCCAACCGCGCCTGGGCCGCAGAGACCGCCGCCCGGACGTCCGCCCTGAAGCCCTGCTCGCGAAGTACCCGGCCCAGTGCCGAAAGGAACAGCAGCACGTTCCCGGCCGTCGATGACTCGCCCATGAGCCCTACCCGCCATACTCGGCCTTTGAGCTCGCCCAGCCCGCCTCCGACCTCGATCCCGTTCCGGTGCAGGAGTGCGCCCCGGACTTCGGCATCGGCCACGCCCTCCGGGATGCGGACCGTGGTGAGTACCGGAAGGCGGTATCCCTCCTCGGCATGTAGCGCGAGGCCCATCGCCTCCAGCCCGGCCTGGAGCGCGCGCCCGTTGCGCTCATGCCGTGCCCACCGTGCCTCAAGCCCCTCCTCGAGCACCAGCGCAAGAGCCTCGCGCAGCGCGTAGATCATGGAGATGGGCGCCGTGTGATGGTAGGCGCGCCTCTCGTCCCAGTAAGCCTCGAGCAGGGACATGTCGAGATACCATGAGTTGCAGGGCGTCTCGCGCGCCTTCACTGCCGTCCAGGCGCGCTCCGAAAACGTGATCGGCGCCACTCCCGGTGGAGCCGACAGGCACTTCTGCGTGCCCGAGTAGACCGCGTCCGCTCCCCAGAGATCGGCTTCGACAGGCACCCCGCCGAGCGACGTGACACAGTCCACCAGCAGGAGCGCGCCCGCCTCCCGCGCAATCGCCGCGAATGGCTCCACCGGCGTCTGGACACCCGTGGAGGTCTCTGCGTGGACAACGCCGATGAGCTTCACCTTCCCGGCCGGCCGCACAGCCGCAGCCACCGCCTCCGGGCTGACCGGCGAACCCCACGATGCGTTAACGCGAACCACCGTTCCGCCCGCCCGCTCGGCCATCTGCGCGACCCGCTCCCCAAAGTAGCCGCAAACCCCAACCACCACTCTGTCTCCCGGTTCCACCAGGTTCATCACCGCGGCCTCCATGCCGCTCGTCCCCGTCCCCGGCGTGGCGAGTGTGACCTGGTTCCCGGTTCGCATCACCTCGCGGAGCATCGCCCGGCACTCGTCCATGATCCGGAGAAACTCGGGATCGAGATGGCCAAGGAGGGGCGCCCCCATGGCGCGAACCACGCGGGGGTTCGCGCCGCTGGGTCCGGGCCCCATCAGGATGCGAGACGGAGGGTTGAATGCGCTGGCAGTTGACATGCCCACTATGCTAGCCGGTAGCCGGGCCGCGGTCGCCCCGGGACCCCTGAAATGGAGCACAGCATGGCTCAAGCCGAAGTTGAATCTGCTCGCCAGGCGCCCTTGAACCTCGAAGTTCGAAAGGCGGCACCCGCCGATGTGCCCGCCCTCACCGGCGTTCTCGCCCGGGCCTTCGACGATGACCCTATGGCGAACTGGTTCGTTGCCCAGGACGATCGGCGCGCCGAGCGCCTCCAGCACATGCACCGCATCGAGCTCGAGAAGATCAGCCTCCCTCACGGCGAGGTCTACACCACCAGTGGCCTCCACGGCGCGGCGCTCTGGGCGCCACCCGGGAAGTGGAAGATGGGCCTCCTCCAGCAGCTGGCGCTGTTGCCCGCAATGCTCAAAGCCGTCACTCTCCGCCGCGCGCCCATGGTACTGAGCGGCGTCGGCGCCGTTGAGAAGAGGCACCCCGAAACCCCGCACTGGTACCTCTTCGTGCTCGGCGCCGATACCCCCCACCAGGGCAAGGGCGTCGGTTCCGCACTCCTGCAGCCTGTGCTCCAGCGCTGCGACCGCGACGGCGTGCCGGCCTACCTCGAGAGCTCGAAGGAGAAGAACCTCCCCCTCTACGAGCGGCACGGCTTCCGCGTCACCGGGGAGATGACCGTGCCCCATGGCGGCCCAAAGATCTGGCTCATGTGGCGCGACCCGCAATAGGGTGACCGTGTACTTGTTCCATGGCCATTCGAACCGGGATCACACTCGATGAATTCCTGGCCATGCCCGAAACCGAACCCCCATCCGAGCTCATCGATGGCGAAGTAGTCCCCGGGGTCGCACCGAGCTGGAATCACAGTGACCTTGTTGGCTACCTCTACTCCCGTCTGCTGGACCAACTTCGGCTGACCGGGCAGGGCCGGTTTGGGACCGAAGTGCGCCACATCTCGTGGCCCGCCGGGCGATCCTACCTGCCCGATGTCCATGTGACGCTCAAGGACCGGCTTCCCGCCGATCCGGACGCCTTCCGCCGGGGGCCCATTGAAGTCGCTCCGGACTTCGCTATCGAAGTACTCTCTCCCGATGACCGTCCAATGAGGATCCTGGACCGGCTCGACTTCTACCGCGCGGCAGGCGTCCGGCTCGTATGGGTCGTGGATCCCGAGACTCGAACGGTCAGAGTCGATGGCTCCGATCGAGCGTCGGGGCTGCACCGGGCACAATCACTGCAGAGCCGGTGCTACAGGGGTTCGCCGTCGACCTGGACGATCTCTTTGCGTCAATGTCGAGCTGAACTGGCCCTCCGATTGTCAGGCCGAATGGCCGCGGTCCATCCACTCCTGCGGACCCGGCCAGCGCAGCATCCGCATTTTCTCTTGCTCAAAGACAACATAGGCAGCCGCCTCGATGTCGATGGTGAAAACGTGCGCCGGGCCCTCCGGGCGCCAGTTCATGCGCTCGAAGATGTGGCGCCAGTACCCTTCCTCCCGTTCGGGGGCCAGCGGCGTCGCCTGCCCGTACACCTTGGCGTCGCCCTGCTGCCCGCTCTTGTCGGAGGTTGTGCTGTGCAGCGTGCATCGTCCGTCGCGAAGGAGGTCGAGGCACTTCCTCGATTGCCACATCCCGCCCAGCGTCAGCTCGCCCTCCCAGATGGTGTACTCGATGGGCGTGATGCGCGGCCAGCCGTTCCCACGGAGCGTTCCCAGCAACACCAGCCCGGTCGCTGCAAAGCGCTCCTCAGCCAATCGCGCAAGCTCAGGCGCGGACTCCGCAAAGCTGCTCCACGAGACCATGCAACGCCTCCGCCAGGTAGCAGGCAATTGTACCCGGAGCCTTGACACGCCGTAAGCAAGGCTCTAGATTGAGAATAGTGATTCGTCAATCACAATAGCTGAGGCCCGAGGTCCTGAACCCAGAGCCCGGCAGGCCACTCCATGGAGTGGCCTGCCGGGCTCCTCGCATTGAAGAAAGCCAGCAGGAGGTCACTGTCATGAGCCAGGAATTGCCCCTCACCCCCGATACCCGGGAGGACCTCATCCGCAGGACGTGGTACTCCCACGATGCCAAGTGGTACGCGGCCGTAGCCATGGAATTCGGCATCGAGGCCGCCAACAGGCTCAACCGGGCCGCCGTCAAACCCGTTGGCGCCATCGAGGCCTACCGCCTGGCCACCGCCCTTGGCTCGGCCCGGCCGGCGACGGTCGCTGACTTCATCGGCTTCATGCAGGCCGGTAGAAACGTCTACGTGCCCGATTCGCTCATCGACATGAAGCTGCAACAGATCGATGACTCGTCCTATGAGGTGAGCGTCGGCAACTGCTATGTCGAGGCCAACATCACAAAGGCCGGGATGGCCAATGCCTACGAGTGCGCGGTGCTGGACCGCATCGAAGGCTGGCACGAGGCCATGGGCCTCCCCATCGAGACTCCCGAGCCGGTCACGTGCCTCAAGGCGAGGGGCCTGCCCTGCCAGCGCGTGGTCAGGCTCAAGAAATAGGCGAGCCCGGCGCACGGTTAGCGGATTTCCCGGTTAGAATCGCGGCACATACTCCCCAGCACGAGGTGCCACATGGACTTCAGAGACACACCCGAAGAGACGGCGTTCCGCACCCAGGTGCGCTCCTTCATTGAACAGGAGGCGCCAAAAACAACGCCCGAGAACCCGTTCGCGGGCAACCGCGACTTCATGAAGAAGCTCGCCGAACGCCGCTGGATCGCCCCCGCGTGGCCCGTGGAATACGGCGGCGCCGGCATGAGCGTCATGGAACAGTTCATCTTCAACAGCGAACTCGCAGAGGCCCGCGCGCCGCGCCCCGGCGGAATCGCCACTGGCTTTGCCGGCCCCACCCTCATCGTCCACGGCACCGAGGAACAGAAGCAGAAGTACCTGCCCGAAATCCTCAGCGGTGAGGTCATCTGGTGCCAGGGCTATAGCGAGCCGGGCGCCGGCTCCGACCTCGCCGCCCTGCAGACCCGCGCCGTCCGTGACGGTGATGATTTCGTCGTCAACGGCCAGAAGATCTGGACCTCTGGCGGGCACGTCTCCAAATGGATGATCCTTCTCGCCCGCACAGACCCCGATGCCGCCAAGCACCGCGGCATCACCTACTTCATCGTGGACATGAAATCCCCCGGGCTCACTGTCCGTCCGCTCATCAATGCCGCCGGGACGCACGAATTCAACGAGGTCTTCTTCGAAGACGTTCGCATCCCG
>WBZY01001204.1_pt1 | contig 14325 bp, 13 predicted proteins | sample 5204191 | NCBI WGS metagenome assembly WBZY01 (sample SAMN12344363, study PRJNA552823) | activated sludge metagenome | biome: Activated sludge suspended growth; feature: Anammox Sidestream; material: Wastewater; isolation source: activated sludge from anammox sidestream of wastewater treatment...
GGCCCCTGCCCTGGCCGGCTTCCTCATCTGGATCGTGGACGTCAAGGTCACCTACGCGGCCGCCGTTGCCGTATACGGGATTGCGCTCGCGGCCATGTCACGTATCGACCGGTCACCGCCCCCCGACAGAGAACGCCCAACCTCCGTCTACCACGACATCCTCGAAGGTTTCCGCTATGTTGCCGGCGACCCTCCCGTGCGCGTCCTGATGTTGATCGGCATCCTGCCCATGGTCCTCGCGATGCCCTTCCAGGCGTTGCTCGTCGTGTTCGCCGTTGATGTCTGGGATGTCGGGTCGCGGGGCCTTGGCGTGTTGCAGGGCGCAGCGGGGCTTGGTGGAATGGCCGGCGCCTTCTTCCTCGCCTGGAGGGCTGAACCGGAACGCAAGCTCCGCCTCATGATGGCCAGCCTGCTGGGGTTCGGCAGTTCGCTCTTCCTTTTCGCTCTGAGCCCGTGGTTCGCCCTTGGCCTGCTCATGGTGCTCATCGCCGATGTCTTCGCCAGCATCTTCCAGACCGTCAACAACACCATCATCCAGATGGTCATCCCCGATGCTGTGCGCGGCCGGGTGATGAGCCTGATGATGATGACCTTCGGCCTCACGCCCCTGGGGACGGTCCCCATAAGCGCGCTCGCGCAGAAGTGGGGCGCGCCCTTTGCCGTCGGCGCGGCGGCCCTGGTCATGCTCGCCCTCTCCCTTCTCATCTACGCGCTGAGCCGCTCCTTCCGCGATGTCGACCGCATCTCACGCGAAGCAGCGCTCAGCGAAGGCGAGCCGATGATGCCGTCACCGGCAACCCCGGTTGGCGCGCCGGGCTCGATGTGAGCTGCAGACCTTGCTCCCGGCAACCACGGATGGTTCGCTAGTCAGCATGACTGGTGATAGGAAGGCCCCGCCTGACCTCAAGGGCGTCGCCGGTTACGAAAGCCCCTACCCATACATGGATCGCCTCCAGGAGAAGATGGAAGAGCGTCTCGCCCACCGCGTCCCGGCTACCGGCCGGTTCTGTGGCTTCTGCTATGGGCGCCTCCGTGAATCAGACAGTACCTGCGGCTTCTGCTCCGCCGATATCGCCGAAGCCGGGACAGTGCCTGAAATTCCCCAGGACGTGCTGCGCGCCTACCAGGTCCGCCAGAAGTCCGAGTCACGCTGGGTATATGGGGGCGCGTTCCTCGGCCTCATCATCGCTTCGGTGGCGTTCGTGCTGATGGTGACATGGGGCCCGGGTCCGCTCGGACACCCGGCCGCGGCCTTCGCCATGCTCATCGGCGGCGGCTACCTGCTGGCGCAGCTCTTTGGGCCGCTCCTCGGAGGGCAGATTGGCTACCGGCGTGGCGCACGTGCCAGGGATACGTTGTGGGCGCAGCACCTCGCAACGAGGGATGGCGCCAATGACAGGAGCAGGGCTCCTACCGAGAACGGCCCATCCCCTGCGCCCTAGACAAAACCTCGCAGCATGATTGCGCGGGCTACCCGTTCGAGCGCCACATCAAAGGCAGCCTGGCGAGGACGCGTTCCGTCGCTCGCCGAGCGGCTCATCAGGTTGTTGAACACCGCCACCATCCGCGCCTCAAGCTCCTGGTTGACGCGCTCCAGCGACCAGCGGAACTGCTGGATGTTCTGCGTCCACTCGAAATAGGAGACCGTGACGCCCCCGGCGTTGACCGCCACGTCGGGAAGCACCGGGATCTTGCGCTCCGCCAGTATCGCATCGCCCGAAGGCGTCACGGGGTGGTTCGCCGCTTCGATGACGGCCCGGGCGTGGACGTCCCCCGCATTGCTCGCCGTGATCACCGCGTCGATCGCTGCCGGGACCAGGTAGTCGCAGTCCAGCTCAAGGATCTGCTCGTTCGTAATGGGCGCCGCATCGGGGAAGCCCGCGACCGAACCCGCGACACTGAACCAGCGGTCCAGGGCCGGAATATCGATCCCCTTCGGGTTGTGAAGCCCGCCCTTGATGTCGCTCACCGCGATGACGCGAAAGCCCAGCTCGCTGGCCACCCGGCAGGTCCAGGAGCCCACATTCCCGTACCCCTGGATGGCGACGCGCACGTCCGCCGGGTTCGCACCCTCCAGGCGCGCGTACTCCCGCATGCAGATGGCCACACCCCTTCCCGTGGCCTGGTCGCGTCCGAAGCTGCCGCCCAGGTCGACCGGCTTGCCTGTGACTATCCCCGGCGTGTAGCCGTAGCGTTGTCCGTAGGCGTCCATCATCCACGCCATGGTCTGCGCGTTCGTTCCCATGTCCGGGGCCGGGATGTCGCGATTGACCCCCAGGACCATCCCAATGTGCTGCGTGTACGCTCGCGTCAGGCGGTTGAGCTCGGTTTCGCTCATGCGCACCGGGTCGCACATCACGCCGCCCTTCGCACCTCCAAAGGGAAGGTCCATCAGCGCGCACTTGTAAGTCATGAGCATCGCCAGGGCGCGCACCTCATCGAGGTCGGCTCGCGGATGAAAGCGGACCCCACCCTTGTAGGGCCCACGCGCCCCGTTGTGCTGAACCCTGTAGCCCTCAAAGATCCGCAGCTTCTTGTTGTCCATGCGGACCGGGAGCTGCGTGTGGATCTCCCGCCACGATGTCCGGAGCAGCTCCACCACCTCGGCACTCAGCTTGAGGCGGCCGGCCGACTCGATCATGGACGCAACAACGGCCTGGGAAGGTGAGCGCTTCTCCTCGGTAAGGGCCTTCGCGAGCGCTGTCGAGGTAGCCATCTGTCCTCCCGGGGGCGCGGTAGCGTGCCCTCTCTCGTTGGTGATCGGTAGGGAGACGGTAGCACGACAGCCGGGGCATGTCCGCTTGCCGCTTCGATCCGGGCTACGGTATCCTCAAACCTGCGGCGCATTCGTCTAGCGGCCCAGGACACCGCCCTCTCAAGGCGGAGATCAGGGGTTCGAATCCCCTATGCGCTACCAGGAACACCGTATTCGGGCAGGGGATCCACCCCTGCCCGTGCCACGCCCGGGCGATACCGGGCCGGGGGTTCAATGCCGCAGGCCGACGCCGCTACCGCCTCTGAGTATCGAGCCGCGCTGGACGCCTGGCAGAAGCACCTCACCCGCCTCCACGATGTGTTCCTCGAAGGCGCCGCGATCGAACCCGCCGCGCTCAAAGGCCTTCTCAACAGGGAAGCGCGCGCCTGGGAGGCGTATTCCACTGCACGGCAGCGCCTTCTCGGCTTGAGCGGGCCCGCCCAACCCTCTCACCCCGGCGAGAACCCGTTCCGGTAGCGGACCTTTACCCGCCCGTGGGCGCGATTGGCCCTAAGATGGAAGCCGAGGTCCGGCTTCGTACGCCCAACCGGACGATCAGGACGGTCTTCGCACGCGCATGACGACCCCGCGGCTCTTCGGCAGGCAGGTTGACAGCAGGAGGCTCCTCTACCTCGCCTTTGCCGCGCTCGCTCTTTTCCCTGTTGTTGCCTTCGCGCTTGGCCCTCTCGCCAGCGATTCCTTTGGCCTCAAGGGCCCGGGCGGCCCGCTCGTCGCCTTCTCCGCCGGGGTGCTCTCTTTCGTTTCCCCCTGCGTCCTGCCACTCGTGCCCATTTACATAACGCACCTCTCCGGGGCCAGCATCCAGGATGGCCGGGTCAGCGCCGATCGGCGGGTGACCTTCACGCACGCGGTCGCCTTCATCGTTGGCCTCTCCGCCGTCTTCATCGTGCTCGGCACCAGCGTCGGCCTGCTTGGCTCCTACTTCTTCCGCGACAACCAGCGAGAACTTGAGCAGGGCGCCGGCGCGATGCTGGTACTCATGGGCTTGCTCCTGGTGCCGACGCGAGGGCGCAGGTCCCCCTTCGCCTCCGCCCTGCTTCTCCTCGGCCTCACCGGCGCGTACTTCTTCCTCGCCGAAGCAGCCGATCTGAAAGGCGACCGCACCGGCCTGGCGCTGCTCGGGCTGGTGCTTGTGGCCACGTGGCTGCGTTTCGCCGGCTATCTCTCTCTGCCTCTCCTGCAACGAACATTCGAGATAAACGTCGGCCGCTCGCCGAACGCCAGCTACGCCCGCTCTGCTCTCATTGGCGGCGCCTTCGCGCTCGGCTGGACGCCCTGCGTCGGGCCCATCCTCGGCGGCATTCTGACCCTCGCAGCCACTTCGACGGAGGCCTGGACCGGCACCTACCTCCTGCTTTTCTATTCGATGGGATTCAGCATCCCGTTCCTCATCACCGGCCTCGCGGTCTCCGATGTGACACGCTTCCTGCGCAAGATTCAGCGCTACTCACTTGCGATCGAGGTCGCGAGTGGCGTGATGCTCGTTGGCCTCGGCGTCCTCCTCATGAGCGGCCGCCTTACCGCCCTCAACGAGTACTTCACCTTCGCCGACTTCAACGAAGGCCTTTAGACACACTCGCGCACTCGCCTCGTGCCGCTGCCGCCGGAATAGCCCCGGCGCGCTGGAAGCCTCGGTCTTCCCTTTCGCGCCTCTCAGTGACCCGAGCCGTGGCCCCTCAGTCCCGCCAGGCGGCGCTCCGTGCGCCGTGTCAGACCGTGCCAGTTCTTCGGGTCGGGGCCGTCCTTGATTGCACCCGTGTAAGCCTCGCCGGCCCCCGACCTGAGGTCAGCATTGAATGCCTCGCCTGCCGCCCGCAGCAGGTCGTCGCGGAAGGCGCCGCACTCGCTCGCATCGTCGAGATAGCGCTCCCCTACGTACTCCTGCACAAGGTCCTTGCCTACTGGCGCCGTAGCGCCGCCCTCAACCGGCAGGCGCAGGTCGCGCACGCTTTCCAGGAACACCGAGCCCAGCGTCAGTCCCGCCCGCGCCCCCGCAAACGGCATCATCACAACGTCACAGGCCACCGAAACAAGCTTCGCCAGCTCCGCCGGGGCGAGGTAGAGACCCTGGGCCGGGCGGTGCTGGCGCATCCCCGCTGCCACCGATCCGTTGCGGGAAACCCGGAAGAACACCGTATCGTCGCCGCGGCTGAGGACGATCTCGCCCGGCTCCACCGTGAAGTCGGAATCGGACAGCGCCCCATGGCCCGGGAACCCCGTGACCGCCTGGAGAATCCTGCCCCGGTTCTCTCTGGCCCACAGGTACGGCGCGGCTGTGTTGATGCGCGGGGCAGCCACCACCGCCACGGTCATGTAGCTAAAGTGGCCGAACGCCACCCTCCCGATCATCCCTTCGGCGTTGTTCTCCGCCCGCTTGCGGTTCAACTGGTCGCGTACCACCAGCTCGTCGAGCGAGGCGCGTGTGCTTACAGCCGCCGGCCCGGCCTCCGTCTGCCGGTAGATGGCGCCCGTCCCCGCGACCAGCACCGGCAGAGAGGCGGACTCGCTGACCGCAATCAATCCCGCCTTTCGTCCGCCCTCTTCGAGGACGCGCGCCCTCACGAGCTGACGCCCCGACGGGTCGAGTGCGGACCCCACCGCAACCAGGTCCTCCAGGTTCGCCCCACTGCGAACCACCACCAGCCCACCCCTCGCGTTGGCAAGAGCGTTGGCAGCAACCTCCGCCCGCTCCCGGGACCAGGTGTCGAGGACCACAAGACGAAGCGGCTCCGATGCCTCGCTTGCTCCCTCTATGTCGGCGGCGCTTATTTCATCGAGAGGCCTGGCTGCGATGCTCATGAGTTCCCTTTCCCGTTTGCGGAATGGTGACGCTTGACCACGTTGTCGTGGCGGCGATCGGGGATGCCTTCGCTCGCCCAGTCGCCGCCATGCATCAGGCCTCCCCGGATAGCGTCAACCAGGTCTCGTTCGGTGCGTATCCCGTCGGCGAAGACGGTGAAGGTGGCGCCCACTTCCGGGTGGCGATGGGTGTCGCTCCCGCCCGTCGTGGGCAGCTCCCTCCCCTCCGCGACGGCGCCGGCGAAGGCGCGTTCGATGCCCCCGGCAAGCCCATTGTGAACCTCTACCGCGTCGACATGGTCAAACACCCAGAGGTCCAGCGCTTCTTCGAGCATTTCGCGCGCGCGGCCTTTGTTGAAGTCCGCCCCGGGCGGTTTCTCGCGCTTGCGAAAGGGATGTGCAAGGACCATCGCCCCGCCCGCTTCATCCACCATCCGCCGCAGTTCGGCAACGGTGGGAAACCGCTGAAAACGGCGGGGCTGGCGAAGTCCGTAGACAAGCACGTGGCCGTAATCCGAAGTGTCCACCTCCATCCCCCCAAGGAGCAGGAAGTCGTGCTTGTCGGCGAGCTGTTCGATTCGCTTCTGGTCCCACACCTGGTTGTGCTCCGTGATGCAGAGTCCGTCGAGCCCGTAGGCCTTCGCCTGCTCGATGAGCACGTTGGGGTCGGTGTGGCTATCGCCCGAACCCCAGCCGGTGTGACAGTGCATGTCGATGAGGAGCGCCAAGTCTTCCCCGTCCCTTCCCTCAGAGTTGCTTGTGTTCGAAAAAGTCGCAGGCGTCGTCCTCTTCCGTGCGAAAGACGCCCAGGTTGTTCTGGCGCAGAGGCGCCCGGTCGCCCGCGAGAAAGGCCTCAATGAGCGGAGCAAGCTCCGTTGCGGGCGGCGCAGGCTGCTGCGTGCGACAGTAGCCCCACTCCTGGTGGGGCGTGCCCTTCGGGAATACCGCCACGAAGCTGGCGCATTCGTCACAGCTGCCGTGGACGGGCGAATCATGCATGCAACCCCAGCCTAACCAGCCCGGGGACGCGCCGTGAACTGGCAGAACTCCCCGCCCACGACCGAAGCGTCCTGGACAACGTCGGCAGGATAGCCCGTTGCCGAAAACGCGCGGTCCACCGCCGCCAGGCAGCCATTGCTGCAGGGAAGGCGGTCGGCAAGCTCATCGCCGCACTGCTCCCGCAACTCCGCAATCGTGTCGCAAAACACCATCTTGAAGACGAAAGCGTCCCTGCTCGCCTCCACGATCGGCAGCGAGTAGATGGGCTGGGTAGACAGGTAGGCAACCTCGATGAAGCGCTCGGGAATCAGTGGGAACCCCATCTCGCCCGTCTTCGCAACGGCCGCCTTCAGGTTCAGGTAAGTCCGGTCCGCGAACACCTCGCCAAGCTCAATAGCGCGGTCCATCCACCGGCGGCCAAATTCCTCGAAGTACGCCCTGGCGATTCCCTCCGCCTCGCCGATCGGCTTCCCGGCCACCTTCGGCGCGAGCTCCGCCACCACATCGTCCGGCTCGAATTCGCCCCGGATGCGGTCCACCAGCTCGTCCGAAAGATAGAAGCTCCAGTCCTTCGGGAAAATCACGCGCGGGCGATCGTGAGTTGAGGTCATGACGCTACCGCCGAGGCGGGAATCACCGTGAGGGCGTTCTCGGGGCAAACCTCCACGCAGCGCATGCAGGCGCTGCACTTATCCCGAAACGCCACCCGGAGGCGGTACGTCCCCGCTTCGTACTTGTCCGTCTCTTCCATGCGCACCATCTTCGTTTCGTGCACGTTGAAGACAGCCGTAGGGCATATCTGGAGACAGCGCTTGCAGGCAAATGGCACAAGACAGCGCTGCTGGTCGATCTTTATTGCCGGTGCAACTATTGGGTACATGCGTTCCTACCAGACGTTGGCCAGGCCCGGGACCTTCTTCCGGTCCAGGTACGAAATCGCGTCGCGGGGGCAGGCAGTCTCACAGAGCCCGCACCCGAAGCAGTTGAACTGGTCGATGTGCGCCTTCTCCATCGTCGTCTCGAATTTCAGCGCGTTGAAGTGACAGCGCCCCAGGCAGTCGCCACAGCCGTTGCACTTCTCCCAGTCCACGAAGCATACGTACTCTGACTTCACCAGCTGCGCCCAGAGGCCGTAATCCACCCGGTTTCGAATGAGCAGGCAATCCGGGTAATCGCAGTTGCAAAGGCCGCCGATGAAGTCGCCGCCCTCCTGCATCAGCGAATGCATCATCCCCTTCTTGTCCCAGTATTCCACCCACTCCTTGGCCTGCTTCGTGGAAAGGAACTCCACCCCGCCCCGGTACCGTTCCGGCCAGCGCTCCCACTTGAGCATGCCCGTGCCCAGGCCAATCCCCGAGTACTCGCTCAGGTTGCACTCCTCCACCCCGCGGGTCGTCTTGCGGCAGATGCACATCATGGCCGCCACCGGCATGCCGAAGTCGAGCACCTTCAGGATCTCGAACATCGGCACCACCTGTGAGCCCGGCCGCAGGGCCGTGCGCCGGTTCATCTCCGCGATGACCTTGTTGAAACCCTCCAGGTCGCCGTTCGCCTTGGCCTCGATAGCCTGCGGGAGACCCACCGTGGGAGCCTGGTCGGCGCCGCGGTTGGGACTGTTGCCAAGCTGCTCGGTGGGGCGTTGCCCCGGTTCGCGCAGCTTGTACATCCGGTTGGAATAGTTCTTAGGATTGAGATACCAGGCCTCGCCCGGGTTCGTACCGCCGCCCAGCATGTCGCACATCCGGCACATGGAGGGGCCCCTTTCGGCGTTCCCACAATGGGGAGTTGTGAAGCTACACGTACGCGGCGACCGGGGGGGCCGACATGATCAAGATCATATTCCACCCCCGTGGCCAGAGCCCGAGGGCCAGACTTGGGTGTCACCGGGGTCCGTGATAGGCTCAATGTTCGTGGCGCGTTCGTCTAGAGGCCCAGGACGCCGCCCTTTCAAGGCGGAGATCAGGGGTTCGAATCCCCTACGCGCTACCACCAGCCCCAATTTCCTTCGAAAGCGCCACGCGGTGATCCGTAGACCGGCGGAGATCCTCGGGCGTCTGCACTCCCAAGGCGTGCGGTGCGCGGACAAGGCGACCTGGGGGTGCGCAACGATGGCATCCCCTACCGCTTCTATCGGTGCGCCAGCCACGTCGGCGGTCCTGCCCAGCCCTTGTCCGACGAGCGACCGTCTCGTCGGGCGCAAGAGATACGTTCCGGCCGAGTCGATTGAGGAATGAGTCCGGCAGCTCGTCGGTGTCGGCCCGGCAACTGAAACGGTCGTGCAGCAACAGCTCGCGCCGCGGGGCAATTCCAGGCGGGACGGACCGCTGGTGGCAGCCGGTTCTCAATCACCATGGACAGTCTGTTGGATCCACGTTAGATTGCTGGGATCTAGCACATCAGTGTATTTCACCGTGCTTGCGCAATCCTGCGAGAAGCGGGCGCCTCCAGTCAGAACGCCCGCAAGCATCGCCTGTCCGTTCTTGAAAACCACAAGCGGAGTGCCGCTATCACCCCTACACAGCGCGCCGCCGCCGACCACCTGACCGAACCCGGCTGCGATCCGCAGGTCCATGGCCCGGAGTGATGAATAGAGGCCGAAGCCATTCTCGCCGCCCACTTGCTGGGCTGATGGACCGGCCCAGCCGGCAGCGGTCGCTAGCGAGAGAAGGGGGGGATGGCTCGAAGGGATCGGGAGAACCGTCGCTATACTGGTCGGGACGGGCACGGCAAGCCGAACAAGGGCAACGTCGTTCCTGCACGTGAATGGGATGATGCACCACCAATCGTCGTCGAACGCGCGGTTATACACCCAGGACTCGGCAAGAAAGACAGCTTCAGCGGGCTCTTGCAGGAAGGGGTTATCGTCTTTGAAGGCGACCTCGATCGACAACGCACCCTTGACACAGTGCGCGGCGGTAATCACCCAAAGTGGCTGAATCAGAGCGCCCTCACAGTGGTAGGGGCCATCTGTCTTTTGAAGGACGATCGCGGCAAGCCAAGGGAACTCCGATGTTGTGGCATCTCGACCACGCGCGCCGAAGTAGGCCAGACACTCGATGAGATTACTGAAAGCGGGTTCTGTGAACGCAAGCTCGCCGAACGATAAGCAAGCGCGTCCGTCGGCGACCTCGTAGGATACTGTCTGACGGCTTTGATTGCCGGCCAAGTCTTGCGCTTCGACTACGAACACATGACCACCAACCGCCTCGGTGTCAATGGGCATCCCGAGCGGGATCTCGCCGCTGCACGCAATCGGGGCTCCCGAGTCAGGCTGGCACGCGTAGAGTGCAAGCCTGACAAACCCCCGCGCATAGACTCCACCAGCACCAGGTTGGAACACGCGCGGCATATTCGGGGGTGTCTTGTCGACTTTCACCGTGATAGTGGCAAAGCCCGCATTCCCTGCTGCGTCGCGGCACGTCGCAGATAGCACAAGCGTCCCTTCGCCTGACGATGCGGAGGTAGTTGTGCAGTTCCCGGGATCGATGCCTGAGCCACCGGGCTCGTCAGCCCAGTTCCAGGCGATCGTGACATCTTGGTTGTTCCAGCCGGAAGCGTTGGGAAGGGGAGTTTGGGTCGGCAACGCGGCCGGCGGCGTGGTGTCAACGGGTGCCGGGACACGCGCGACACTCGACACCCGCACCTCATCGATCTCACCCTCGAAGGCCCAGCCGTCAGCAGGGATCGACCCAGAATTGATGCGACCCACCGTGAAAGGCTGGTTGCTTGTCAGAGTGACCATCAAGGCCACTGATCCGGATTCTGCCGCTGTCCCGTCCACATACAACGTGGCATCGTTCCCATGGCGCGTGCAGAGGATGTGATGCCATGCGCCGTCGTTGACCGATGGCCCCCAGAGAGCGAGCTCATGCCCCGGAGCGTGCGCTCCGTTGGCGTCGAAGTCACGGACGAAGCAGTACCCGCGGCCTCCGGCGACGCGAAGCTCATAGCCTGGCCCGTAGTGGGGCACGTTCTTTCCGGTGACGAACATGCTCGCTTCGACGCTAGTGGTCTTCACGCAGGCCTCGATTGTGAAATCGCCTGTGCCGACGTTCAACTCAGGCTGGTCGCCCATGTCGACGGAGTCGTCGACCCCATCAAAAGAAAGTGCCCCGCCGTTCAGTCCGGGCACCCGCAGGGCCCCGGCAACTGTTCCGTCGTTGCCATTCGCGGTCGAGTCGAGCGCAGGCCCGCCCGGCTCGTCAAAGTTCCAGTACCCGAGCGTGTCCGAATCGGCCGCGAGTTCCGGACAGCCAGGCCCGATCATCTGCGCCGGCGCAGCCCGAGGCGGAAACGCAAAGGCCGCGATGCTAATTGCGAGGAGCGCGACTGAAGCGAGGCTTGCGACTACACGTTTGCGCATATCGATGCTCCGCCGAAACGAGTTCGGCCGCTATCATGGCGAAGAGAGTCCTGCCCGAACATCGCGCCAATCTCGCTTGAGTCTTGTGATGTGCCCCTCAGGGGACTCGCTGCCGTATCATCCGCTGCGTGGGAACAGCTTGGATCCTGGAGGTTCGCTCGGCAGACGGCGTGCAGGTCGTCCCGCTCGACGGGCCTCTGACGATTGGTCGTGCTGATGAGCTCGTGGACATCGCCCTCAGCGATCCGCTCGTCTCCAGGCGCCACTGCGTTGTGACGCCCGAGGACGCGCACTGCGTCGTGGATGCAAGCGAGAGCAAGAACGGGCTCCTCCTTCGCGGCAGGCGTGTTGACAAAGCAATCCTGAGGCCCGGCGATGTGGTCTCCCTCGGATCATCGCGCCTCCGCGTGCGCGGGCCTTCCGCTGATCCGCTGCGAACGCTGACGCAGGACATCGGCGACGGCGCCTCGTTCACGCTCCACTGCGGCACGCGCGAGCTCATCGACCAGGGCTGCAACCGGGTGGCGGTTCTTGGCGAGGAAGAATCGCGATTCCTCGCGACGCTCATTCATGCACGCCCAGCGTCGGCCACATTCTCGGCGATAGGCACGGCGGTCTGGGAGGATCCGCACCGCGAGCCCTACTCAGCTCACCAACTCGCCTACAAGCTGCGCAAACAGCTTCGCGGTCTTCCGATTGTCCTCGAGAGTAACAAGGGCATCGGCTACCACCTCGATGGCAACATCGAGCTCGCTTAGGTCGAGGATGCAGTGGATGCTGCGGCTCCTGACAACATTGGCCGCTTCGTCCGGTTGCGAGAGATCGGCGAGGGCGCTCATGGGCTCGTCTTCGAGGCGCTCGACGAGGTCACCGGCGACAACGTAGCGCTCAAGGAGCTTCGCGCTGAGGTCGCCCACGACCCCAAGCTGATTCGGCGGTTTGCGAGCGAGGCCGAGGCGCTTACATGCATCTCCTCGCCCCACGTTGTCGGGGTTATCGCGTTTGGTGAGACGCCTGCGCCGTGGCTCGCGATGGAGCTCGTGCATGGACGCACGGCAAAGCAAATCGTCGAGCAAGAAGGTCCTATGTCCTGGGAGCGCGCGCGTAACATCTGTGCCCAAGTGGCACGCGGCCTCGCCGCTGTTCACGAAGCTGGGATCACCCATCGGGACATCAAGCCGTCGAACGTTCTTGTTGACGATGCCGGAGTCGCGAAGCTGTCTGACTTCGGGGTTGCACACCTTGCGGCAGGCGACGCGAGCTCTGCGACCGCGCTCGTGGGAACGCCGGCGTACATGGCGCCGGAAGGCAACCCTGACGCCCGAAGCGACATCTATTCGCTCGGGCTCCTGCTGCAAGACATGCTTGCAGGCCTCCGACCAGAAGCCTCCGCATCGCTCGATGCGACAGCGGAGCAGAGAGCTCCAGGCCGAGCAGCGCGAGAGGCCGAGCCCATCCTTGAGTGGATGCTCCAGCCGCTGCCACAACGACGGCCGACCGCCATCCAAGTTGCCCGAGCTCTTGAAGGGGAAAGGCCGCACCGCGTTTGGTTCGCGGCAGCGATTGCTGCTGTTGCCGTCCTTGTGCTCGGCACCGGACTCACTGCGTGGCTCGCCACGAGGGGCGAGAGTCCGTCACAGGCTGATGAGCACGTGGACAGCGCCAACCTGCCAACGGCCACGAGCGGCCCCGAGATCGCCGCGATCGTTTCAGAGCCATCCCGAACTCCCACGCACGGCAACTTGGTGCCCAATGGCGATTTCCTGGTGGGGTTTGACCGATGGACCAAGCAGTCGCAGCCGGGCGGATGCGGTCCGCATGGGCAGACCGTCCTTGAGAGCGGCGGCGTCCGCTTTAAGCGAGAGGGCTCAAACGGATGTGGCGGAACTGAAGCGGTGATTCAGGAGCTCAACCTCGACGTTGGCGATCACTCGCTGGTGCTGGAGTTCGAGGCGACGGTCTACAACCAGAACCTTTGCGGCGGAGGCACGGGCGATGGAAAGGAAGCGCCGGCGTTCGTTGAGCTGGCCTACCGTGACACGGCGGGACAAGTTCGGTACTTCTGGCATGGCCTGTCGGCAGCTCCTATCTGTATGGGCTCAAGGCTCACCCTCGTCACCCTTGGAGAACGCGTCACCTATGAGCTGTCGCTTGCCGACGTGGAGCCACCTATCGCCAATTTGATGAATGTCACGGTTGGCGCCAACGGCTGGGACTTTCAGTCGGTCGTGCACCGGGTGGCCATCGTCGAGCGCTAAGGCGAACCAGAAACAGGCGAGTTACGTGCGATGTGCGGCCACAGGCCCTGCTCGAAATACTCCGTGCTGGCTTCCAGCCGACCATGCGTACGGAGTTCAACGTGTTCCGATTTGCGGCGAGAGCGCTCCCTCTCCTCGCTTTGGCCTTCGCCATGGCCTCCGTGAGATCGCCCGAGTCGCCCGTCGGCGAAGTGCGTGCCGTCGCGATCGATGCACGCGCAGAACCATCGGCGACGAACTACATCGGCGTACGCTACAAGGCGTTCCTCGCCGAGGATGAGCTCTCGGAGACAGGCTGGCTCCTCCTGTTCGCGAGCAGCGGGTTCACCAAAAACGGCGAGTATCAGCCTCACTTCATTGACTTGATGATCAAGGGAGGCTGGGCCGGGGTGTACGGCGACGGGCATTGCGCCGCAGGCTGGCCGCAAATCGAATCGCGGAAGGCATTCACCATTGAGCTTGGGCTAAGCGACTACGATGATCTGCGGCCAGGCATGGTGCTCGACAACGACATTGCGGCGAGATCGCAGGATCCCGCGCGGATGCCGGTCCACTTCACCAACGTCGACAGCTCTGATCGAGGCGCGCCGGACAAGATCATGGCAGAGCTTAACGTCGACGCCGTCGGCCGACTGGAAGGCCGGGAAGTCGAAGTCTCGATTGAGCGTGCTGAGCTAACGCGCCTGGCAGTCGGCGCGGACTACTTCCGCGATCCTGACAGCGGATGCGTGCCGGCCGCGCAAGACGACATCCTGTATCGTCGCTGGATTGCCAGAGTGAACGTTCCCTCGCTGGGCGTCAGCGTGGCTGTGGATTTCTTCATCAACGCGGAAGAGGGCGACAAGCTTCGCGGGACCGAGCTGCTCAACTTCATCTGGGAGAACCCTGACCGCGCCATGGCTGAGACCGACCGGTATCGCGTGATCATCTTCGAGCCCGAGGCGAGGACGGAATCCGGAGCATGGGTGCCGTTGACGCGCTTCGTGTTCGATCTACGATCGCCGTCCAGCCACTATCCGCGTGATGCGCAGGGTCGGATCACGGCGGGCTTTCGCAAAGTGAACTACAAGGGCCGGCCAGCAATCGAGGCCTCGATGGGCTTTGGCCTCGGCGACTACGTGACCGACGCC
>WBZY01001207.1_pt1 | contig 14304 bp, 12 predicted proteins | sample 5204191 | NCBI WGS metagenome assembly WBZY01 (sample SAMN12344363, study PRJNA552823) | activated sludge metagenome | biome: Activated sludge suspended growth; feature: Anammox Sidestream; material: Wastewater; isolation source: activated sludge from anammox sidestream of wastewater treatment...
AGCGACTGGAACACGCCGCGAACCATGTCAAAGCCGCCAGTGGCTAGACCACACGCGATCGCGGCGGCCAGAATTCCGAGAACAATCACGCATCCCAGATTGAAGTTGATCGCCTTGCCCATGAGTTTTCGTATCTCGGACTTTTCGTACAAGCCGCATGTCCAGGGGATTCTGATTGTAACACGGATGGCCTGCCTCAAAGACAAACGGGCGTGTTGACCGCTGCTGTCGCCTCGAACCCCGCCCTCAGACGGATGTCTCGCATCCTTGTACCCGCCTCAAAACTCTAAGCCGGTGTTCGTAAGTCGAGAGATTCGGTCTCCCATCTTGCACCGTTAGTCGAGTGATGCGGCGCGGCGTTTTCTCATCACTCATCACTCTCAACTTCGTGCTTAGGAGTAAAGAGGCCCAGCGGATACACCGTAGGGACATGCCGGCTCAGCGCTGACCGCGACCTGCGGAGTCATCCGCCAAGGATCTGAAATGCGCCGTTGCAGCGTTTCGAGATACCCGATCCGGAATCGTTCCGGTATACTGTACACTGTTACCGTCCGCACATGGAAGATATTCGTGGGCGGCGTAAACGATCCAAAGCGCAGGAGTGCTTGCTTTGAGGTAGCGCGTAACCACAGCTGAGTGCGTCTTCTGAAGTGAGGGAAGTCCGGTGCAAGTCCGGCGCTGTCCCGCAACGGTAACGGCATCATCCGCCGAAGCCCGATAACTCACCTGAAGACTTGCTTGATCGTGTCCTTCGTGGAGAAAGGGTACAAGCATAGGTGACTTCTATTTGCTTACCCCGCTCCCAAGCGGGGTTTTTGTTGGGCAGTGCCATCCCTACGGACAAGGAGTCCAGATGAACACCGTACGTCGCGTAATGCTCGTTATCGGCTTGATCGCCGTGCTCGCTGTCGGCGTGTCGGCGCAGGAGGCCGTCGCTGAGGCGAACCTCGTCGATGCCTGTGTCGAGAACTACGATCCCGCGGTCGACTACTTCCCGGCCAAGGCCGAGATCGAATATGCCGAGAACTTCTCGGTCGAATACTTCAACAACTACAAGGTCGTCACCATCCTGCCGTGGCCGGGCGCAGAAGCGCCGCAAACGTACGTCCTCGTGCAGTGCGGCACCCCCGCGCCTGAGGGCTTCGAGGATGCCGTGACCGTCGAGGTGCCGGTGCAGCGTTTCGTCGCGATGGCGACCACGATCCTGCCGGCCCTCGAAGCGCAGGGCGTGCTTGACCGGCTGATCGGCGTCGACACGACGCTGTTCACCAGCAGTGAGGCCGTGCTTGAGATGGCCGAGGCCGGTGACGTGGCCGAGATCGGCGGGGGCGGCAGCGGCGGCGACATCAACATGGAACTGCTGCTGAGCCTTGAGCCGGATCTCGTGATGGCGCAGGAGTTCTTCGCCGGCGGCACGACCCTCGACCAGCTTCAGACGGCCGGCGTCACGGCGGTGTTGAACGGTGATTACGCCGATACGTCGCCACTGGGGCAGGCCGAATGGGGCAAATACGTCTCGCTGTTCTTCAACACCGAGGCTGAGGCGTCCGACGTGTTCGCCGGCGTGGCTGAACGCTACGAGGCGCTGACCGTGCTGACGGCCGGGGTCGAAGAACGCCCGACCGCTATCGCCGCCAGCCCGTACAGCGGGACGTGGTATATGCCGGGCGCTGACAGCACCATCGCGCAGTTGATCGCCGATGCCGGCGCGGACTTCCTGTTTGCGGATCAGCCCGGCACCAGCGTGCCCCTCGACTTTGAAGTCGTGTTCGAGCGCGGCGCGGAAGCCGAGTTCTGGGTCAATGCCAACCAGTTCTGGGCGACCACCGAACAAATGCTGGCCGACGACTCGCGCTTTGAGGGCTTCGCCGCCGTCGCCAATGGCAACGTGTGGAACAACAACAAGCGGATGAACGCCAACGGCGGCAGCGACTACTTCGAGAGTGGCGCGGCCAATCCGGATGTGATCCTCGCCGATCTGATCTCGATCTTCCACCCCGACCTGCTGCCCGATCACGAGCTGGTGTACTACCAGCGGCTCGGCGCGGCACAGTAGCGATAATCGCGCAGTCCGGGTGGGGGACGCCCTGCCCGGACTGCTGTTCGATAAGGACATCGCCCATGAGCCGGCCGGAGAACAGCGGCGGACAGGGATACGAGACGACGCACCGCCCCGACTCACCGGAGCGTGGGACGGCGGCGCCCAGTGCGGTTCGCACGGCGATGCCCGTCCTTAAGCCGGTGCTGATCGCTGCCTTGCTGATGGCGCTGGTCGTGATGTTCCTGACGACGCTGGCGGTCGGGTCGGTGTCGATCCCGGTCGAGGATGTGGTGCGCGTGCTGCTCGGTCATGACGCGGCGCGCCCATCGTGGACGCGGATCATCCTCGACTTCCGCCTGCCGCAGGCCATCACGGCTATTCTGGCGGGCGCGGGGTTAGGAGTCGCCGGCCTACTGATGCAAACGTTCTTCCGCAACCCGCTCGCCGACCCGTTCGTGCTGGGCGTCAGCTCCGGCGCGAGCCTCGGCGTGGCGCTGGTCGTGCTGGCGGTCGGCGGTGTCACGACGAGTTTCTTGGCCGGGCTGGGCCTGATGGGCGATCTGGCGCTGGCGGTGGCGGCTTCGGCTGGCGCCGCGGTGGTGCTGATGATCGTGCTGTTCGCGGCGCGCCGGATCGCCAGCGGGATGTCGCTGCTGGTGCTGGGGCTGCTGTTCGGCTACCTGACCAGCGCGGCCGTCAGCTTGCTGCTGTACTTCAGCATTCCAGAACGGATACAGGCGTACATCACATGGACGTTCGGCAGCTTCACCGGCGTGACATGGGGCCAGCTCGTTATTCTAGGGCCGATGATCGCCGGCGGGCTGTTCGCCGCGTTTCTGCTCGGCAAGCCGCTGAACGCGCTGCTGCTGGGTGAGTCGTATGCGTTCAGCATGGGGATCAATCTGATGCGCGCGCGTTTCGCCATCTTGACGACGACGGCGGTATTGGCTGGCACGATCACCGCGTTCTGCGGCCCGATCGGGTTCATCGGGATCGCCGTGCCGCATCTGTGCCGCAGCCTGTTCAACACGGCGGATCATCACCAATTGACCCCGCTGACCATGCTGGTCGGCGCGCTCGTCGCGCTGATCGCGGCGTTCGCCGCCAGCGTGCCGGGCAGCAACATCGTCCTGCCGCTGAACGCGGTCACGTCGCTGATCGGCGCGCCGGTCGTGATCTGGGTGCTGCTGCGCCGTCAGAACATCAAGGAGTCGTTTTCATCATGACCGACCCCTTGATTTATCTGCACGACGTGAGCGCGGGCTACTTTCAGGGCCGCAGGCCGCCGTTGGTCGTCGTACAGCCGTTCTCGGTCACGCTGGATGCCGGTAAGCTCGTCTGTGTGATCGGGCCGAACGGGGCCGGCAAGTCGACGCTGCTGCGCACGATCGCCGGGATGCAGAACCCGGTCGGCGGGCGGGTCGATCTGCGCGGCCGTGACATCCACCGCATGTCGGCGGCGGAGCGCGCCCGCCAGCTCAGCGTTGTGCTCACACAGCGCACCGAGATCGGGTTATTCACCGGATTGGTGCTGGTGGCGATGGGGCGACAGCCGTACACGTCGTGGCACGGCCATCTCAGCGAGCAAGATCACGCGGTGATCCGCGAGTCGCTTGCGCAGGTTGGCGCGCTGCCGCTGGCGGGGCGGCCGATCAACGCCATGAGCGACGGCGAGCGCCAGAAAATCATGATCGCGCGGGCGCTAGCGCAAGAACCCGACCTGATGATCCTCGACGAACCGACCGCGTTTCTCGACCTGCCACGGCGCGTCGAAGTGATGCTGCTGCTGCGCGGGTTGGCGCGGCGCACCGGGCGCACCGTGCTGCTGTCGACACACGACCTCGACCTCGCGCTGCGTAACGCCGATCACCTCTGGCTGATCGACGACCGTGGGACGGTGACCGCCGGCCTGCCGGAAGACCTCGTGTTGCAAGGCGCTTTCGAGACGGCATTCGCCAGCGCCAATGTCGAGTTCGACCTTGAGTCGGGGGCGTTCAAGACGAACGGGATGGGCAAGCGCCCGATCGTGCTTCAAGGTGAGGGCATCGCCTCGGTGTGGACGCGGCGTGCGCTCGAACGTGAGGGCTACGCCGTAGTCGACCAAGCGCCGGACGACATCCCGCATGTTACGCTTTCACCCGACGCCGAACACCCGTGGACGCTCGTCGTAAGCGGTGAGTCTCACGGCACGGACTCCATTGGCGCGCTGATGGATGCGCTTGGCGGGATGTCTGCGTCGCCGTTTCCTACGAAGCGACACGTTCAAGACGGTATAGACCGGAGAGATGGGTAACACTATTGGCAAAGCGGAGCAGCAGGAAGAAACCGCGATGCCGTGGAAAGTGGCGCCCTGCTGGCGGGTCGCCCCTTAGAATCTTTCTTTGTGTCCTTCGTGTCCTCTGGGGTTCAGCCGTTTTGCCCTTCCTCAGCACCCCTTTACGGAATCTCGCCCGGCAGCACCGCGACCACACCATCGACGACCTCGGCGCCATCGGCCCGTAGATCGGTGATGACGCCAGTTTCGGGGTCGAAATCGTACACCTTGACCCACAGGCGCACCGGGCCGTCGGGCCAGTCGCCGGGCAGCAGCACAGCGCGGTGATCCCAGACCGCCTCGCCGGGCGGGAGCAGCGTGGTCGTCTTAAACGTCGCGCCCAGCCAGCTGTCGGCCCCTTGCGCACGTATGAACGGGTTCTCCGCGCTGACGACGAACAGGGCGACGGTGTAGTCGTCTGTTGGCGGCTGATCGGCGCGCCAGACGAGGCTGACCGGCACGATGCGCCCCGCTGCCGGCACGACGCCGTCCGGGATCGTGTAGCCGAGCAGTTCGAGCGATCCGCTGCCGTCTGGATGCGTGAACGTGTAGGGCGCGGCGATCTGCGGCACGGCGGGCGCGTCCCATGCCGGCGCGCGGTGCAGGTCATAGCGCAGCAGCCGGGCATACGCCGAGAACTCGCGCTCGCTGACGCGGTAGTAGCGTTCGCCCATGTAGCGTTCAAACGGACGCCGCGACCATGCCAGCGCGGGGCTGCTGTCCATGAACAGCCACAAATCCGGCGTGTAAGCCTCCCACTGCCGGATGATCGGCTGTAAGCCGGGCGCGATCTCTTTGCGTGCGTCCGCGCTCATGACCTCGACCGGCTGCTCAAAGCTGCCGCGGTCGCCGGGATGATAGGGCAGGCCGACGATCCAGCGCCGCCCGACCTTGCCGTAGTTCATCCAGAAATACGTCGTGTCCGGGCTGTTGACCAGCACCGCGCCCCCTTGCGGCACGTCGGCGCGGATCGCTTCGACGGCGGCGAACAGGTCGGCGCGGCCCGCCAGATAGAACGGATCACGGTCGTACAGCAGGCGCAGTCCGCCGTATGTCAGCACGATGAGCGACGCCGCCGAAATCCCGATCAACAGCCACGTCCGCCGGTTTCGCAGGGCGAAGGCCGCCAACACCGCAGGGATCACGAACAGCGCGGCGTAGGGCAGCGTATCCGCCCGCGCCCATGCCCAGTTGACCGGCTCGACACCGATTGCGCGCAGCAGTCCGACAGGGCGGATATACGCGAGGTCATTGAAGCCGGGCAGCCAGTAAGTCAGGCCGAAGCTGGCGTCGGACACGGCGCGGTCGTAGGCCGTCCAGTTGAATATCACCGACGACAACTGCCACCACAGGCTGTACGCGCACAGCCCGACAGCCACCGCCCGCACCGGCCAGCGCCTGAGCCTCGGCCACACGTCCATCGTGAGCAGGATCAGCAGCGGGAGCACCGGCAGCATGAAGCGCTGTGGCCAAATCGTGCCGCCGAACCAGTTTCCGCCGAACTCGCCCTCTCCGCGCAGCAGCCCATAGCCGAGCACGAACCCGAAGGCGATCACGATGATCGACGCGGCCAGCGCCGGTTGGCGACGCCACAGCAGCAGGCCGCCGGGCAGGGCCAGCAGCAGCACCGGGGATGTGCCCCAGATGCTGCCGCCGATGCTGAGGGTATACGTGTGAAGGGCGATGCGCGTCGTCTCCGGGATGATCGGGAACGACGGACGCAGCAGATAGCCACCGGGCAGCACGTCGCGCAGCAGTTCGGGCAGCGGGGTATAGATCAGCGCCAGCACGAGCGCGGCCAGCGCGGCGATCAGAAGCACGGCGGCCCGCCTGAGCCATGTCCTGCGCCACGCCGTGGGCGGGAGGACGAGCAGCGCCATCCCCGGCAGGGCGAACAGCGTGACATCTTTCGTCAGGTACGACAGCGCGAGCATCGCGGCGGCGGTCAGCGCGGCGAGAAGGCGGCGCGGAAGCGTGGGCGCGCGCGGCACGTCATAAAGCGCCAGCACGGCGAGCAGCAGCCACACGCACATCAACGGCTCGCGGAAGAAGGTCTGGCTGTACGTCCACCAGATCGTCAGGACGCCGAACGCCAACGCGGTGATGATCGACGCGCGCGGCTCGGCCCCGAAGCGGCGGGCGGCGATGTAGACGAGCGCACCCACCAGCGCGCTCGTGCCGACGTTGAACAGCCAGAGCGTATGCACAAGGCCGATGCCGGAGATGCGCTCGGCGAGGGCGTACAGCGGCGCGGTAACGTCGATGAACAGCGGGTCGGCGATGGTCGCGCGCAGCGGTGGTTGGCCGTCGATAAACTCGCGCGGGGGAGTCTGCCACATCCCCTCGTCCGCCAGCGGAAGGCCGAAGCGCGCCATGCCGCCCACGGCGTCGAAATACTCAAGCTGGTCGCCCAGCTCGATTCGTCCGGTATACGTGATGAGATAAACGGACGCCAGCAGCAGCGCGACGATGCAGGCACGCGCGGCGTCAGCGAAGGCCGGCCCATGGAGAACCGGGCCGGGAGCGTGCCGCACGGCCACGAGCTACTTCTTCAGGACTTGATTACGCCGTTTCATCACCCACTTGAGCATGCGCTGCGACCGGGTGAGCTTTTCGAGGTTATCGAGGCCCTTTTCCATCGTCTCGGCGCCGTGGATGAACTTGCGCTCCTTGACTTGCAGGGTGCCCATCGCGACGAGGGTGTCGGCGTGCATCTGCTTCTCGCCCAGCTCCTCGAACACGTCGGCGGCCTGCGCATAGCAGCTGTAGGCCTGCTCGTGATCGCCGAGCGCGGCATACACGCCGCCCATGTTGCCCAATACCTGTGCCGTGCGCAGCGCGTCGCCCATGTCTTGAAACGTCGCCAGCGCCGCGCTCATCAGGTCAAGCGCCTGCTGGTTTTCGCCCAATGCGCGGTGGACAAGCCCGATATTGACCTGCATTTCGACGGCCTTATCTTTCTGACCGGCAGCCCGAAACGCATCGGCGGCTTGGTTGAACAGCTGAATAGCCTGCTCGTAGTTCTTCTTCTGATAGGCGGCGATACCGCTGTCTTGCAGCTTCTTGGCGTCGTCAGCCATGACGTCCTCCTTGCCGGTTCCGATAACGGCGTCCTTCCAATCGTAGCGCAGTTTCGCAAGCCGGAGAGTTAAAACAGGCGCTCGATCGTCGCGGCTTGACGGCGTGTCATCAGCCAGTCGATGAAGCGCTGTTCCTGCGCGATGGCTTCCTCGCCGGACACCAGCGGGCGTTCGCCAAACTCAAGCGTCTGCACGATGTGCCAGCCCAACGCGGTCTGAACCGGGCCAGACGTCTCGCCGGGTTCGAGGCTGAAGGCCAGATCCGCCAACTGCGGAGTCGTCAGGTCGGTTCGCACGAAGAAGCCGAGGTCTCCGCCGACATCCTTGGTCGTGACGTCACGGCTGAGTTCCGCCGCCAGCGCCTCGAACATTTCGCCGTTGGCAAGCCGGTCACTGACGGCCTGTGCCTCGTCCTGCGATGCCAGCAGGATATGGCGCGCATGAACGGTGCGGATGGCTTCGACCTCGCCGCTTTGCAGCAGCACAGCATCACGCACGCGCTGCGTCAACAGGTTCGAGTACAACGCCGAACGGAAATCCGCCTCGGTATAGCCGTTGTCGGTCAGCCATGCGTCCCAGTCGGTGGTCAGGGCCTTCAGGGCGTTGATCTCGGTGTCGATGTCCGCTTCGTCGACGGTGATGCCCAGTTCGACCGCGGCCTGTTCGATCAACGCTTGTTCGATCAGCGCGTCCAGCACCTGATTGCTGACCTGCTGCGCGATCGCACCAGCGGGCGACAAGCGCGCGACCGCGCGTTCGTATTCATCGCGGGTGATGTCCTGCCCGTTCACCCGTGCGACGACATCGGGGAGATTTTCGGTCGAGGTCGTCTCGCCGAGAATCGGCGGCGCGGCCTGACCGGCGCACGCGGCCAACCCCACGGCGACGGCGCACATCAGCACAGCAATCAAGCGGCTCAACAGCACATCCTCTCCGACCCGTCACGCAGCACTGAAAATCGGCCCCTGATTATGCAAGGTTCCCCCACGGCCTGCAAGGATAGGCGGGCCACGTCAGCCCTTGCTGGTGCGGCCGGGCGGATGGTGTGGGCTGGCTGGCCTGAACGGTGTGCCGGGCGTCTCCGGCGAGACCGGGTCGTCGTCGTCCGGCTCGACCGGTTGAGTCGGTATTTGCGGCGACGGTTGGGCGCTGTGGCGCTGCGCCGTCTGCTGCATGCGCGGCATGAGAAGTTCCGACAGCAAGCGCGTCAGGTCAAGCGGGAGCCGCTGGCGGAAGTCGCGGAAGGTCTCGCCCCCGCTTTGGCCGTGGACGGTGTAGGTATACGTCTCCCAGATCGTCTTGCCGGTGACGGCCATCTCAGGCTGCCAGCGGTCAAGCAGGAGCCAGTTCGCGCCGTCGGACTGATACAGCTCGAACACGATGCTGACCTCGCCGTGTTGGCCGCGCAGGCGCAGATCGAGCGCGACGGGCAGCACGGCGCTGCGCTGCGTGATCCGGCGCAGCAGTTGGCGCGTCAACCTGCGGGCCAGCGGCGTCACGCGGCGTTCAACCTGATCGGCGTCGAGCGCTTTGTTGCTGTGAGCGAGGCGGTTCAGCCGGCGCACCACCCACAGCGGGCCGGGGGTGTAAGTCCGCGCGACGCGGCCGTACTGATCGTATTGGCTCATGCGCAGCGCGGTGATCGTCCAGCCGCTGAGGTATTGGCCGTCCGCGCCTTGCAGCAGCTTGACGACCGCGCTCGTCCCGCGCACGGTGGGCTGGGTGATGGTGTTGTTTTGCGCGTAAGGCTGCCAACTCTGGCGGATTCCCGACTGGCTGTACGGGTCGATTGGCGGGGTGGTCGCGTACGGCGGCAGATGGTTGCCGAAGGCGGGCGGCCGGCGGAAGATCAGCCGGTACAGCCGCAGCAGCACCAGCAGCAGCACCAGCACCAACACCAGCATTAGCGCGGCGATCAGGATTTCTTCGCGCTTGAGGTTGTCGAGATCGACGGTGTAGTCCAGAAAACTGATGTACAGCGGATTAGCGGCGGGCGGCGGCGGGTTGCAGTCGGCCGTCGCGGCCGGGATCGACACGGTGAGCTGGCGCGGCTGGCTTCCGAACGCCAACCCGCCGTTAAGCACGACGCGCACCTCGAACGTCTGCGAGGTGTTCGGCGCGAAGCCGGCCGTCGGCGCCGACAGGGTGATCGTGCTGCCGCGCCCGGCGTCAAGCGGCTCGACGGGCTGCGAGGCCAATACCGTACCGGGTTGGTCGAGCGCGCGCAGTTCGACGGTGACCGGTTGTACGCTCCCTGCGCCGTTGTTGGAGATCAGATATTCAAGCTCGAACCGGCAGCCATCCGTGCTCACCCCTTCGGTTAAGGGGAGAATCCGGTAGAACGGCTGCGGCTGGGACGTGTCTTGGGCGGCGGCCGGCAGCAAAACGCCGAGGAGGGCGGTCAGCACCAGCGCACGCAAGAGGGCTTTGAACATAGGCGGACTGCCCGTCGGTGCGGATATCGTCGCGGAGATAATACCACGATACCGCCAAAACCTGCCGATGTCCTGTCGCATAGGCGACGGTGCAACTACGGCGGGCCGGTGTCTTAATGAACAGGGCAACCGTGAACGTCCGGCCCGGCTTCGGCGGTTTCAGTTCGGGCTGAAGCGCTCCGCCGGTGGAATACGGTACGGTGGAATCAGTTCCGGCGCCTCGAAGTACGGAAGCTCGATCTCGATGTGGCGCAGGTACGGCATCACGAGCTTATAGCCGATCGGAATGCCGATGTTTGCGACGTGCATCGCGGCTTTGATCAGCCACATCCGGCCGCGGTCTCCCGGCGGTTGTTCGAGCGGGTCGATACCGTCGCGTTCGCAGTAGAGGCGGCCAAGCCCGAACGCCGCGATTCCACTCTCGGTGTTCATGTTGCGTTTCTCGAAGTAATAGTAGGCGGTCTCAAGGTTTGACTCGGCCGACGTGAGCAGCCCGGCGCTGAACTTGACCGCCGCCAAGGCAAGCTCGGCCCGGTTACGCTGTGCGGGTAGACCGAAGCGATCTGCCTCGCTCCGGTAGTACACCGCGTCGTTGACGTCAGCAGCTCCAGCGCCGCGCAAGCTGCGAAGCAGCAGCCGATACGCAGCCAAGTCCAGTTCAAGGATTCGGGTCGGGACATGGGCCGGGTTCGTACGATAGGTAGGCAGGGCTTTGATAACGCTGCTCGCCGTGCACAAGATCGACTCGGCTGATGAAATCTCGCCGACCAGTATCAAATGCCACGCCAGCGCGACTTGCAGCCGGAGTCGTTGGAAATGATTTAGGGGCCGGGTCAAAGCCACGTTGTAGGTCGCGATCCAAGCATACAGATTGCCACCTTCCGGCAGGAAGTGGCGCAAGCTGTACAGACCCGCAAAGAGGACGTTGGCGTCTTCTACGCGGCGAGCCAGATAGTAGAGCGTGTGCTGCCACTCGCGAAGCCGCGCGCTTTCAAAGTCTTTACCGGGGGAACAAAGAATTGAATCAACGAGTCGAGTAAACGCACGATCATATGTTTGAGAAGGTTTAGCCATAGATTGTTGTGAATACCGGCCTTATCACATAGATTAACACCCGCCTTGAATCCGATTGTATGCCGGAATTGATCAGAGTTACGCCGGTTAATTTTGAAGTTCGCCACGGTCTCGATTCCTGCACGGCGAAACCACGCCAAAACGTGGCGATCCGTGGCGATTCGTATTAGCGGGTTTGCAGCCGGTATATTTCAGTGCTCGCCGGACGTCGTGCTGCGGCCGTGACGCAGGCGGCGCACGGCGCTCCGCACGCGTGGCAGCAGCTCGCTGAAGGCCGTGTAGAGCAGGGCGTTAGGCGCGAAGTCGTATGCGCCGATCCCCTGTCGCACCGTGCCGCGAAATCCGCGCTTGAACTGGTAGACGCCCCACATCCGGTCGCTCTCGTCAAAAATCTCCGGCGCGCCCCACAAGTCGTAACGGGTGCAGCCCTGCGCCTTCGCCCAGCGCATCGCCGACCACTGCAGCAGGTAATTCGGCATCTTGTCGCGGTGGATATCGCGGCTTGCGCCGTAGAAGTACCAGCACGTCGACCCGAAACGATACAGCACGACATGCGCCACCGGCTCGCCCTCGACCTCGGCGATCAGCGCGTGACCGAGGCCGGCGGCGAAGAAATCGCCCCATGCGCGCTCATAGTAGGCCTGCGGGCGCGTCAAGAATCCATCGCGCTGGCCGGTCTCCTGATACAGCCGGACGAGCATCGGCAGGTCGGCGCTGACCGCCGGCCGGATCGACACGCCGCTGCGTTCCGCGACGCGCACCTTGCGCCGCGTGTTCTGGCTCATCGCCATCAGCAGCGTGTCTTCCGGCGGCGTGAGGTCGATCACGATGGTGTTGCGAAACTGAATCTGCTCGCGGCTGTAGCGCCATCCACGGCGGAGCAGCGCGTCCCGCCACGCCAGCCCCTGTGGCGCATCGGCGGCGTCGTCACCCGGCGTGCCGATCGACAGCGCGATATCGGGATCGATCTTGAGGGCTGCGGCGCGTTCGCGGCGTGCGAGGGACTCCAGCTCGGCCAGCACGCCGTGCGCCAAGTCCATTGAGTCGTCGGCCAGCAGCGGGCCACGCGGCGCATACATCACCTTGACGGGGCCGGCCCGCCGCACGCCGATCGAGATCATCGCGCGCAAGCTCGCCCCGTCGGAATACGCGAGGCGCAGCGGCTTCCATCCGGTCGTGGCGTGCTTGAACTCGCCCCACTCCCAGCTTTGCAGGATATGTGCGTCGGGGAACTGTGCGGCGGCGGCGTTCCACCGGTCACGGTCGGTCATCACTTCAGCGGTGAGGGGCATCGGCACTTCGCGGATAGGTTCGGATACAGACGAATCATACACTATGGGGGAAGGGGCAAAGGGCAGTGGTCAGTGGTCAGTGGTCAGTGGGCAGGTGTCAGAGCGCAGGGGTCAGGGGTCAGTGGTCAGTTGTCAGGGGGCAGTTGTCAGTTGTCAGGGGTCAGGAGGCAGGGGTCAGGGGTTGGGAGGCAAAGGGCAGGGGGCAGGAGGGCGTAGAGGACACGGAGAGGGATTCGTAGGGCGACCCGCCGAATCGCCCCCGTTATCTTTTCCCGGTCTCCGGCCGCGCATCTAAACGTCAAGGGCGTAGATGTCGCCTTTCTTCCACCCGCTCTCGGCGGCGACCTGCTTGGCCGCGGATGACCGGCTTTCACCGGCGTCGAGGCGTGCCCTGAATGCAGCGCGCACCTGATCCGCGTCCCAGTGGAGCGCCTCGGCTGGCGCGCCCGCGATCAACAGCGTGATCTCTCCGCGCGGGGGCTGTTGGCGCATGTGTTCGCGTACCTCGGCCGCCGTCCCGCGCACGAACTCCTCGAACTTCTTCGACAGCTCGCGGGCCACCACCACCGGCCGGTCGGGGCCAATGCCGTCCACAATCGCATCCAGCGCGTCGGTCAGGCGATGCGGACTCTCGTAGCAGATCATCGTCCGGCGTTCGTTCTTCAGGGCGGCGAAGTACTCCGGCAGATGTTTGCGCGGCAGGAATCCGAGATAAACGAACGAATCGGTCGGCAGGCCGGATCCGACCAGCGCGGTGATCACGGCACTGGCGCCGGGCAGCGGCACGACCGGATACCCACGCTCGATGGCGGCGCGCACCAGCTCGAGGGCCCGCTCGTCGAGATCGGCACCGCTGCGCGGCGCGGTCATCGGGAGCTCTCCACGGTGTCGAGACGGTTCCGCAGCAACGTGACCTCCTCGGCGAGGACCTCGCTGCGCTCCGCGAGACGCGACACGTGCATCGACAGGTTCATGCACACGAAGAGCAGGAACAGGATCGCTCCGGTGAAGATCAACGTGGGGCCGTAGCGCACACCGAGGTCGTCGGCGACCTCGTCGACCAGCGGCCGGGCGATCGACAGGACGATCCCGAACACGCCGACGCCGATCCACAACAGCGCGAAACCCTCGGCCAGCTTGCGGCGGCGCACGAACTCGAGCACCACCACGACGTTCACGATCGCGATCGTCGTCACGAAGACGACGAGCTTCCAGGTCATGGCAAACCTCGTTGGGACAGGGGGCGGCGCACGCCGTGCAGGAGCACGACCATCGTGACGCGCACCAGGTGGAACAGGCTGCGCCAGTGACCCGACGACGGCTGTCCGCCGACGCGCCGGCGCATCTCGACGTGCACCTCGACGACGCGCAACCGGTGATCGGCCGCGATGAGGAGGGCCTCGACGGTGTCGCTCAGATACGCGCTCGGGTAGGCGGGGGCGAACACCTCGACGGCCTTCGGCCCGAACGCGCGGAACCCGCTCGTCGTGTCGGTGATCCGGGTGCCGAGCCGGCGCGACACCATCCGTGACAGCAGACGCATGCTCGCCCGCCGGATGAACGACACCTCGTAGCCCGCCGCGGTCCTCGCGTACCCGTTGGCGAAACGGGATCCGACGACGAGATCGGCACCGCCGAGCGAGAGCTGCTCGACCAGGCGCGCCGCCTCGCTCGGCAGGTGCTGACCGTCGGCGTCGAGTTGCACGACCTGGCCGTACCCCTTGGTCGCGGCGTACCGCAGCCCGGTGCGGATCGCGCCGCCGACGCCGAGGTTGAACGGGTGGCTCAGCACGACCGCGCCCGCGGCGCGCGCAACACGCGCCGTGGCGTCGGTGGACCCGTCGTCCACGACGACGACGTCGCAGTCGAGACTCGCCGAGATGCCCTCGACCACCTGGGCGACGGTCTCCACCTCGTTCAGCGCCGGGATGACCACGAGCAGGTTGGGCAAAGGATCCTCCGTGCGGAAGCCCCGAGACTACCTCCCCCGCCGGTACGCTCACGCCGCCATGACCACCACCCCGACCGTCACCGTGGTCACCGTCGCGTACGGCGCCGAACCGTGGCT
>WBZY01001208.1_pt1 | contig 14271 bp, 10 predicted proteins | sample 5204191 | NCBI WGS metagenome assembly WBZY01 (sample SAMN12344363, study PRJNA552823) | activated sludge metagenome | biome: Activated sludge suspended growth; feature: Anammox Sidestream; material: Wastewater; isolation source: activated sludge from anammox sidestream of wastewater treatment...
ACGGAGGAACCAATCCCATGATGCGATTTGACCGATTTACCGAACGAGCGCAGGAAGCCGCCCAACGCGCGGCGGAGATCATCCAGCGCTACGGGCATAACCAGATTGACACCGAACATATCCTGCTCGCGCTGATCGAACAGCCCGGCGGGGTGATTCCCCAAATTTTGGAAAAATTGAGCGTCAGCCCCGAAGCGCTGACCGAACGACTCGATGCCACGTTGCGCGCCAGCCCGAAAGCCAACATCTTCGGCGGCGGCGCGGGACAGATCTTCATCACGCCACGCGTCAAGCGGATCATTGATCTCGCCAACGAGGAAGCGAATCGTCTCAAAGACGAATACATTTCCACCGAGCACATCTTCCTCGCCATTTTGACGGAACGCAATACGCCCGCCGCGCGGATTTTGGAATCTGCGGGTTTGACGCGCGACCGAGTCTATTCCGCCGTGCAGGATTTACGCGGCGGACAGCGCGTCACCGATCCGCAGGCTGAGTCGCGCTACCGCACCTTGGACAAGTATTCCCGCGACCTGACTCAACTGGCGCGTGAAGGCAAACTCGACCCGGTCATCGGGCGCGATAACGAAATCCTGCGGTTGATTCAGATTCTGTCGCGCCGCACGAAGAACAACCCGGTGCTGATCGGCGAAGCGGGCGTGGGCAAAACCGCCATCGTGGAAGGACTCGCGCAAAAGATCGCCAACAACGATGTACCGGAGATCCTCAGCGGCAAAAGGGTGGTGGCGCTCGACTTGGGCGCGATGATCGCCGGGTCCCGATTTAGAGGCGAATTTGAAGAGCGGTTAAAAGCCGTCGTGGAGGAAATCCAGCGCGCGGGCGGCGACATCATCATGATGATCGACGAGTTGCACACGGTCGTCGGCGCGGGCGCGGCGCAGGGAGCGATGGACGCGTCGAACATGCTCAAGCCCGCGTTGGCACGCGGCGAGTTACAGTGCATCGGCGCGACGACGCTGGACGAATATCACAAATACATCGAGAAAGACGCGGCGCTCGAACGGCGGTTTGCGCCGATCTACGTGGAAGAGCCCAGTGTGGACGATACGATCAAAATGTTGCAGGGCTTGCGCGATCGCTACGAAGCGCATCACAAAGTCCGTTTTGCGGACGACGCGTTGGTCGCTGCGGCGCGGCTTGCCGATCGCTATGTAACCGATCGCCGTTTGCCCGATAAAGCGATTGACTTGATGGACGAAGCCGCCGCGAAATTGCGCGTGGCGTTGTATTCGATGCCGCCCGACCTCAAAGCGATGAAGACTGAAATTGAAAAATTGCAAGCTGAAGAGGAACAAGCCAGCTCGAACCGTGATTACGAAAGCGCGGCGCAGAAAAAAACCGAGTGGTCGCGGCTTGAAAAAGAATATAAAGAAAAGCGTGAAAAATGGGAGGCTGAACACCAGCTAGACGATGAAGTCAACGTGGAAGATATCGCCAGCGTTGTTCACCAATGGACGGGCATCCCTGTAACTCAAATGCTCGAAACCGAATCGCAAAAACTCCTACATATGGAAGCGCGGCTGCACGAACGAATCATCGGTCAGGAGGAAGCCATCCACGCGATCTCGGACGCGATCCGTCGCGCGCGCAGTGGCTTGAAAGACCCGTCGCGCCCGATCGGTTCGTTCATCTTCATTGGTCCGTCGGGTGTCGGCAAGACGGAACTCGCCAAAGCCCTCGCGTGGTTCATGTTCGACGACGAGGACGCGCTCGTGCGGATTGACATGTCGGAGTATCGCGAACAGCACACGGTCTCGCGTTTGTTCGGCGCGCCTCCGGGATACGTCGGCTACGAGGAAGGCGGTCAACTCACCGAAGCGGTCCGCAGGCGTCCGTATCGAGTCGTCTTGTTCGATGAGATCGAGAAGGCGCATCCCGAAGTCTGGAACGCGCTTCTGCAAATTTTGGATGACGGACGACTCACCGACGGGCAAGGCAACGTGGTGGACTTCCGCAACACGGTTCTTATCATGACCTCGAACCTGGGCACCGAATACGTGCGGAAGGGCGGCACCCTCGGCTTTTTGCAATCCAAAGCCACCGACGAGGAACGCGACCAGCACGATAAGATCGAGAAGGCTCTGAAAGGCGCGTTCCGCCCTGAGTTCCTCAACCGCATAGACGAGATCATCATGTTCTCGCCGCTCTCGCTCGAACAGATGGAAGAGATCGTCGTCTTACAAATGAAGGAAGTGCAAGACCGCTTGAACGAACACAACATCACCGTCGAGTTGACCGACGCGGCGCGCAAGTGGCTCGCGAAGGAAGGCTACGATCCCGCGTTCGGCGCGCGTCCGCTGCGACGCGCCATTCAGAAACATGTCGAGAGTCCGCTTTCAATGGAACTGCTCGCCAACAAGTTCAAAGACGGCGCGGCGGTGACAGTGGACGTGGACGAGAAGGAAAGCAAGATCGTCTTCCACACGTCCGAGCCGGTGAAGAAGAAAATGAAACAGCACGCCGAGGCGTGATTTGTTACGGGAGCAGTTCAACTGCTCCCGTATCTTTTGCAGGTTGTGGGTGCAGTTGAACTGCTCCCACAACTTTTGTAGGGGCAGGTCTCAGACCTGCCTCTACTTTTTTTCCTAATGCCAATTTTATTGAAATACGATATGATGCGGGGACTTTTATCAAGGAGAATCCATACATGAGTTCAGACAACACCACCAAAATCGTCGTCGGCATTGTTGCCATCCTGCTCTGTTGCGCGTGCGCGGTGATCGCCGCCGCAGGAGTCGTCATCTATCAGGCGGCTCAAAAGGTCGCCACCGATTTTCCATTGCCGCCCATTGACGTGTTTGAAACGCCCACATCCACACCAGAGGTCGAACGCCCGACCACAGACACGATCTCGACTGAGACGGTTGAAACGCTGTCGAAAACCCTGGTGCCGGAGAATAATCCGTACGAACTGGCGTGTCGTTTGCAAAAAATCTGTAACGTGCCCACCACCGTCCCTTCCAAATCCTACAAACTGGGCGATCAGGAAACATTCTGGGTCACGAATGTAGACACGGTGGAGAACTTCCAAGCGAAAGCCACCTTGCGCTACGTTGGCGAACACATTTATTTCTGGATCGAGAACGGCGTGAAATATGACGAAGCCGACTTGAAACGCCTCGGCGACACCTTCGAGAGCCAGATGTACCCAACCAACCGCGAGTTCTTCGGCAGTGAGCCCAACCCGGGCATTGACGACGACCCGCGCATCTACATTCTTTATGTGCGCGGCACGGGCTTTTCGAACGCGGGCTATTTCTCCACGCCGGATATGTACAACCCGCTGGTCAAGGAATATTCGAACGCGCACGAGATGTTCTTCTTCAACGCCGATAACATGGACCTCGGCGCGGAAGATACCTACGGCACACTGGCGCATGAGTTCCAGCACATGATCCACTCCAACACGGACCGCAACGAAGCGTCGTGGATCAATGAAGGCTTCTCGATGGTCGCTGAGTTGTTGAACGACTACCCAATCTACTTCGATTATTATTACGTAACGGACCCCGATATAAATCTCACCGATTGGTCGCCTGACCCCGGCTCGAACGGTCCGCATTATGGGCAGTCCTTCCTCTACCTCTCCTATTTCCTCGATCGCTTCGGCGAAGACGCCACCAAAGCGGTTGTTAAACATCCTGAAAACGGACTCGCTAGCATTGATGAAACATTAGCCGAACTCAATATCACCGACTCGCAAACGGGACAGCCCGTCACAGCCGACGATGTGTTCATGGATTGGGCGGCGACGATGTGGTTGCAAGATTCTTCTGTGGGCGATGGGCGCTATCACTACAATAACTATCCCGAAGCGCCGACCATCTCGGTATCTGAATCAATCTCCACCTGTCCAACTTCTGCAAGTGGATCGGTCAACCAATACGGCATTGACTATTTCACGATTAACTGCGCGGGCGATCACACGTTGAACTTTAGCGGCTCGACGGTGGCAAAACTCCTTCCCGCCGACGCCCATTCCGGCAAATACGCCTTCTGGTCGAACAAAGGCGACGAATCGAACATGACCCTCACGCGCGAGTTCGATTTCACCAATGTCAGCGCGCCGATCACACTTTCGTATTCGATGTGGTACGACCTCGAGACCGATTACGATTATCTCTTCCTCGAAGCCTCCACCGATGGGCAGACGTGGGAGATTCTCACCACGCCGTCCTGCACCACTGAAGACCCGTCCGGCAATTCGTACGGTTGCGGCTACAACGGTCAAACCGGCGATTGGGTGCAGGAGGATGTTGACCTCTCGCAATTCGCCGGCAAGAAAGTGCAGATCCGCTTCGAATACATCACGGACGCGGCGGTCAACGGCGAAGGCTTCCTGTTGGACGATGTCAAAGTGGACGCGGCAGGCTACCAGTCCGATTTTGAAGCAGACGACGGGGGCTGGATCTCCGCTGGGTTCGCGCGCGTCGAAAACGTTCTCCCGCAGACGTTCCGCCTGTCGCTCATCGTCAAAGGCGATACCACCACTGTGACTCAAATCCCGGTCAACGCCGACCAGACGGCTGTCTTCCCGTTTTCGTTGAAGCCCGGTGAAGAGGCGATTCTGATCGTGACCGGCACAACGCGCTACACTCGCTTGTCCGCCGCGTATCAAATTGAGATCAAGTAAACAGGTAAACACGTATCAGGCGTTTACCTGTTTACAAAAGGAAATCACTATGTCCACTGCTCCAAAATCAGAAATTCTCCGTATGGCGGAACTCGTCGCTTATCAGGACGGCTCTGTTGTCAGTCGCCAGATCACCAAAGCCGACGCGGGTAACGTGACGCTATTCGCGTTCGACCAAGATCAAGAACTCAGCGAACACGCCTCGCCGTATGACGCGCTCCTGCACGTGCTGGATGGCGAAGCCGAGATCAAGATTTCAGGAAAGCCGTTTCATCTAACATCGGGCGACGCGATCATCCTGCCGGCGAACGAGCCGCACGCGGTGAAAGCGCCGACGCGTTTCAAGATGTTGTTGACGATGATTCGGAAGTAGGGAAGGAAGTAAACAAGTAGACAGGCAGACACGTAAACATGCGATACGTGTCTGCCTGTTTTCTTGTCTACCTGTTTACTTGGCTATGCTACCGCAGTTACCGCGCTTCTTCGCATGTACGAGAACGACAGGAAAAGCGGCACAAGAGATAAAAAACCTGCGATAACCGCCATCATCGTATAACCCATAGCGTCGAAAATGAATCCGCTGGAGAGGCTGATGATCGCCGAAGCAAGCCCCACCAGAAAATCATTCGTGCCTTGTGTGCGCGAACGTTCGAGCGGGGAGAGTTGATCGGCAAGCAAGGTCGAGCCGCCAACGAAGCAGAAATTCCAACCCACGCCGAGCAGGAAGAGCGCGATACCCAACGGCAGAACATCCGGTGAAAGCGGGGCAGTGATACAAGCCAGCAGGAGGGTCAGCGAACCGATCAGGATCATCCTCCCGCGCCCGATCTTATCTAACAGCCAGCCGGAGATGATCGAGGGCGCGAACATGCCGAACGTGTGCGCGGAGATGACGGTGTAGATATCGGCGCGCGCGTGTTGATGATCCTCCATGTGTAGCGAGGTGATGACCATGATGGCGACCATCACCACTTGTCCCAACATCATCGCGGCGACGGCGGTGATCGCCGCCGGCTGGCGCAGGATTTCGCCAATGCGGCGCGCGTCGCCTTTTGGCGTCGATTCGGGATATTGTTTTGCCAATTCCTTCCCAACATCGCGCGGGTCGGGGCGCAGACCGGCGAACACAAAGATCGAAGCGATCGCGAATAATACGAGCGTGGTGAGATACGCGCCGGCAAGTTCATCCCAGCCGATGCTGACAACGAACTCGCTCACCGGCACCGCCGAGAGACGCGCGAGGATTGTGCCGATCACGCCGCCAAGCACCACTGCCGAGATCGCCCGCCCGCGCCGCTCCGGCGGGTTCACTTCCGCCGCGGCGAATCGTCCGAGTTGCACGGCGGAATTGGTGATGCCCATCATCATCAAACCGATCAGCACCAGCAAGAACGAAGTATGTTGGATCGCAAATAAAACCAAAATGTTACCGAGAATGCCGATCAATAAACCAGTCACGATCCCGTTGCGCCGCCCGATGCGGTCCATGATCACGCCCCACGCCGAAGCCGAAAGCGCGCCGCTCAACAAATAGGCGGCGGTGGGCAATGTGGCAAGCGAACGGTCTGAGGCAAGTTTCGCGCCGAGGATCGGATTGATCGCCGCGGCGGCGATAAAGCCCGCTGAAGCGAGGCTCTGCGCGATGAACAACGTGATCGTGATCTTTGTAGCGACGCGTTTGAAGTCTGTCATGAAATTGTCCTCTTTGAACGGACGGATTATACTTTGGACGCGAGTAAAATTTGAAACATGAGATTCGACCTCACGCCCGCTTCAGACCACCTTCTGCCTGATCTTGTCCAGACGCTGAATCGCGGCTTTGAGGAGTACGCGGTTCCCATCCACCTCAACGTTCCGCAATTCCTCGCCATGGTGCACAAAGACAGCATTGACCTGACCGCCAGCCGCGTCTTATCCGTGGACGACAAGCCCGAAGGCGTCGCATTGATCGCGCGGCGCGGTTGGGTGAGCCGGCTCGCGGCGATGGGGGTTTCGAAGGAGTTTCGCAATCATGGAGCGGGTTCATGGCTTATGGAGAAATTGATCCAGTTGGCGCGTGAACGCGGCGACCGCGCAATGACCCTCGAAGTGATCGAACAGAACGAGTCTGCCGTGCATTTGTACGAAAAGTTCGGCTTTCAAACCATGAGAAGGCTCGTCGGGCTTATTCGACGTGAAGCGATCGAATTGGAACCGGAGGAGTTGACCGAAATAGATCTGCGCGAGATGGGCGCGCGTGTTTCACAATTCGGTTTGCGCGATCTCCCCTGGCAATTATCCGGCGAAACCATCGCGCAGATGACTCTGCCGGTGCGCGCGTATCGTAGTGGGGAGGCGTATGTCGCTGTGTCGAACCCCGAAGCGGACCACGTGGTGATCTGGTCGGTGTTGGTGGAGCCGGACGCACGCGGAAGAGGCCTAGGCGCGCAAGTGGTGAGGCAGGTGATTGCAAAATTTACGGGGCGCACGTGGCACGTTCCGGCGATCTACCCGGAAGAAATCAGCGCGGTGTTCGAGCGCGCGAGTTTCGAGCGCGAACCGCTTTCGCAGTGGCAGATGTGCCTGTCCCTTGCCCCGACCCCCTGAGAAATTTGTAAGTTGTAGAATCAGGTTGAGATCCGGTGCGAAGCGTTAGTCCGATGTAAAATTCGTACTCTGGCGATACCGCGCATCGTTCCTTGCTTGATCGAAGTTTCCTGACCGGTCAGGCGTGATGTGCTTTTGACAATAAAAAATGACACCTGCATCCAAACGTAAAACGATCGGCATTTTTGCATCCCAAGTGGGGCGCGCCTGGGGCGCGGAGTTCATCGCGGGTATCAACGATGCCGCCGAAGCGTCCGATGTGAACGTGGTGCATTTTATCGGGGGCGCGCTTAAACGGGTTGTAGATGCAGAAGATAATAAAGCGTCGTTCGGTTTGTATGATCTTGCCCAGCCCGTGCAATTCGACGGGTTGATTCTGACCGCAGATGTTGCCTACGGCGCCAGCGCGGACGATTTGAAGGAGTTCCGCAAACGGTTTGGCAATGCGCCGGTGGTGACTCAATCGGTGGAGTTAGAAGGCGCTTCGATGTTCGTGCCGGATAATGTGAATGGAATGCGCGCCGAGGTGCGGCATTTGATCGAGATGCACGGTTACAAACAGATCGCTTTTGTGCGCGGCATTGCGGGGCAGTTGGATGCCGAACAGCGTTTTCAAGCCTATAAGGAAGAACTTAAGGCGCATGGTTTGCCGTTTGACGCGAAACTTGTGATCGAGGGCGATTTCACCTCTGAGAGCGGACGCGAGGCGGTGTTCACCTTGTTAGACAAGCGCAAGACGGGCAAGGCGGGCGTGCAAGCGATCGTCGCGGCGAATGACGGTATGGCGTTCGGCGCGCTCGAGGCGCTGCAGCAACGCGGTGTGCGCGTGCCGGATGACGTCGCGGTGGCAGGCTTCGACGATCAACGCGAGGCGCAAGCCACCGGCGTTCCGCTCACGACGGTGCGACAGTCGTTTTATACGGCAGGTAAACAGGCGTTCGATGCGTTGATGATGCGGATCAATGGCGGCACGGTGAAGAAAGTGACGGTTACGCCGACGCAGTTGTTGATCCGCTGGTCGTGCGGATGTCTGCCTGAAAACGTGAAGCAAGCCGCGGTCGCGCCGCGCGACGTGGCAAAGACTGGCAGGTTGGAAAATAAACGCGAAGCCGCGTTGCGCGCGCTGTTGAGCGCCGCCGGAGTGACCGAAAACGACCCTTCCCGCGCCGCGTTCCGCGAGGGATTCGGGCGCGCGTGGGATTCGTTCCTGTTGGCGTTGAACGAAACTTCCACCAGCGACGATTTTCTCAAAGATATCAACGCGGTGGTCGAGTTGATGCACAAACAGGGGTTGACCGCCGGCACGTGGCATAACGTCATCTCGGTGCTGAGGCGGTACGCCTTGGGTGGCATTACCGACCATAATGTGATGCTGATCGCGGAGAATCTCTTCCAGCAGGCGCGTTTGTTGACCGGCGAACTTTCACAGCGCGCGCAGGCATATCGCCGGTTGGCGCTCGAACAGCAGGAACATACCTTGCAGGGATTCAGCTTTTCGATGGCGCCGGTCATGACGATGAACGAAGTCGGCGCGGCGGTTACGGAACATTTCCCGACGATGGGGATTCAGCGTTGGTATGTGATGTATTTCGGCGAGGCTGGCGCGCCGCCAAACATGTCGTCGTCGCAGGACAGTTACAATGTGCTCTTTCAATACGAAGACGGGAAATTCGAAATCCCCAAACAGCGCACCGTGCTTACCACCGGTCAACTGACGCCGCAAGGACGCATTCCGCAAGACCGGCGCACGACGGCGATCGTTATGCCGCTGACGTTGGCGCGCAACCGCTTCGGTTTCATGTGGACCGAGATGGGCGCGCGCGATTGGGAAGTGTACGTGCGCGTCCGCAACCTCGTGAGCAGCGCCTTATTGCGCATCATGCTTGCCCAGCAAAGGGAACAGGCTCAACAACAAGTGGAGCGCCTGCTCAAAGAAGCGCGCGACCGCGCCACCGAGTTATCTATCGCCAAGGAATGGTCCGAGCAGACCGCCGTCGAGAACGCGAAGTTATATTCGAGCGAACAAGCCCGCCGTCGCGCGGCAGAAGCGTTGACCAACGCCCTGCAGGAAATTTCGTCGCTAGGCAAAGTTGCCGAAGCGCCGGGGCAGATCGTCAAAGAGTTGGCGAACGTCATCCCGCACGAACGGAGCGCGCTTTTCCTCAACGAGGTCAACGGCGTGGATCTCGCGGCGCATCGCGGCTTTCCATCGGGCGCGCCGGTCGAAGAATTAAATTACAACATCAACGGCACGAACATCCTGCACTTCGTCGCCAAGCAGAACAAGCCGATGCTCGTCAACGATATCCAACAGACGCGCGGTTGGGGGCAATCGCCGTGGCTTCCGTCCGATCGTTCGGTGTTGTGCCTGCCGTTGACTTCCAAGAACAAATTCATCGGGATGTTGATCCTCACGCGCAGCGAAATCTCCGCGTTCAACCCCGACGACGTTTTGCTCGCCAGCACGTTCGCGTTGCAAGCCACCATCGCGCTCGAGAACGCCAAACTCTTTGACGAAGTTACGCGCTTCAACGAGATGATGAACCGCATGGTCGAACAGCGCGTGGCGGAACTGGGCGTGGCGCACGATACGTTGAAGAAACTCGATAAGAACAAAAGCGATTTTATTCAAGTCGCTGCGCACGAATTGCGCACGCCGCTCACGGTTGTCAAAGGCTACATGGGCATGGTCAAAGCCGCGCCCGCCGTGCAAAGCAACGCGGCGCTTACGCAGGCAGTGGAAGGCGTTTTGCAGGGGACGGAGCGCTTGCATCAGGTGGTCAACAGCATGTTGGATGTGGCGCGGCTGGAAAATCAGGTGTTGAACCCTCACCTCGAACTCGTGACTCTTGCGCCAATCCTGCGACTCATCCAAAAAGATTATGCGGATGACTTGCAGACGCGTCAACTCGCCTTGGAGCTGGATCCAAGCCTCAACTCGGTCCCGCCTGTTCTGGCTGATTCGGAACTCTTCCAGAAGGCGCTGGACAACGTGATCGTCAACGCCATCAAGTTCACGCCGGATGGCGGCAAAATTCACGTGGATGCGGGTGTCGTCCCCAACGGCTCAGACCAATTCTGCGAGATCCGCGTCCACGACACCGGCATCGGCATTGACCCGGCGAATCACAAGATCGTCTTCGAGAAACTCTACCAACTCGGCAAAGTGGAACTGCATTCGTCCGGTCGCACCAAATTCAAAGGCGGTGGACCGGGTTTAGGTCTCGCCATCGCGGCGGGCATCGTCAAAGCGCACCGCGGCAAAATCTGGGTGGAAAGCCCGGGCTACGATGAAGAGAAGTTGCCCGGTAGCACCTTCTTTATTCAAATTCCGCTGGCGAAATAAAAAGATCTCCGAAGTCTGTCAGACTTCGGAGATCTCGCATTTAGCAAGAGTTTGTTACGCGCTTTATTTCACGCCGTTCCAATCGCCCCCGTTCAATTCGACGAAGAAGTTCGCGCGGTCTTTTTCGTTCTTGATCTCTTCGCCCGCTTTTTTCGCCATGTCGAGGAACTTCAGCGATTCTCGTTTATCTCCGTTGACCGCGTACGCGCGTGCGATGGCTTCGTAAGCGAAAGCCACATCGGCGTCATCCATTTCGTTTTTATTATCTTCCAGCAGTTGGTAACAGAGTTGGGCGTGTTTCAGCGCAGGTCCCCCCTCGCCCAACACGGCATGGACGCGTGAGATCAGCCATTCTCCGCGTTGCTGCCGCACGGCGCCGCCGACCGACCTCCAATGCGCCAGCGAAGCGTACGCGAAATCCACCATGCGGATATCCTCTAAACGCGTGCGGTTCTTTCTTTCGAGCAATTCCCACGTCTGGTTGCTGAAATCTACTGCAAATTGATAATGTGCCTGTGAGATCGTGTACGTTTTCTCTTCAGTCATCGTGTGCTCCAAAGCAGATTATACCGCCCGTCAATCCTAGAGATGGATCGGGCTCCCCTCCGCGCCGTGCGCGGCTTCCATCAGCGCTTCGCTCAGCGTCGGGTGCGCGTGGACGTTGCGCGCGATCTCGTGCGGAGTCAACTCCATCATGCGCGCCAGCGTCAGTTCGGGAAGCAACTCGGTCACTTCAGGACCGATCATGTGCGCGCCCAAAATCTCGCCGTATTTTTCGTCCATCACGATCTTCACCCAACCGGCGTAATCGCCCATGCCCAGCGCTTTGCCGTTCGCCTGAAACGGGAAGCGACCAACCTTGATATTGTGACCGCGCTCGCGCGCTTGTGCTTCCGTGAGCCCGAACGACGCCACCTGCGGATGGCAATACGTGGCGCGCGGCATCATCTCGTAATCGAGCGTGGTTGTCTCCGCTCCCGCGATATTCTCCGCGCAGATGATTCCCATCGCCGAGCCGACGTGCGCCAGCATGAGTTTGCCGGTCACATCGCCGATCGCCCAAATGCCCGGCACGTTCGTTTGCATCTTTTCGTTGACTTCCACCATGCCGCGCTCGCTCACTTTGACTCCCACTTCTTCGAGTCCGAATCCTTTGGAATTGGGACGGAACCCGATCGCCGCCAGTGCCTGATCCGCTTCGAGAGTCGTTTCCTTCCCCTCGGCGCTCACCTTCACCTTTACACTTGATTTCGTCGCTTCAACCGATTCGACCTTGTGTCCCACCAGACATTTAATGCCGCGCTTCTCGAACTCTTTCTTCAACTCTTTCGAAACTTCTTCATCTTCGAGTGGAACAAGCCGCGGGAGCATTTCGACAATCGTGACGTCAACGCCGTACGCGCTCCACACGGTTGCAAACTCAACGCCGATCGCGCCTGAACCGATGATCACCACAGACTTCGGCAATTTTTCCTGCATGATGGCTTCGCTGTAGGTGAGGACTCTCTCGCCGTCCACCTTCCACGCGGCGGGCACAGCCGCGCTCGCCCCCGTGGCGACGATGATGTTTTGCGCTTTTAATTCCGTGACCTTTCCATCTTTATCTGTTACATTCAACGCGTCTTTTGACTTGAATTTTGCATCGCCCATGAATACGGCAATGTTGTTTTTCTTCATCAAGAAGCCGACACCTCTTGTCAACCGATCCGAATTGGAGCGCGAGCGTTTGAAGGCGACGCCGTAATCGAGTTTCAAATTATCGAACGAGAAACCGAAATCCTTGCCGCGCTCACGCAATGTGTGCGCCACTTCCGCGTTCTTCAACAACGACTTGGACGGGATGCACCCGACGTTCAAACACACGCCGCCTAGCCATTGCTTATCTACAATTGCAACCTTCTGCTTGAGTTGCGCGGCACGAATCGCGGCGACGTATCCCGCCGGTCCCGCGCCGATCACGATCACATCGAAATTCTCTGCCATGAGTTCTCCTTGAACATGTCATTGCGAGCCGAAGGCGAAGCAATCTCCTGTTGTTGAGTAGATTGCTTCGTCGCAACGAACGCTCCTCGCAACGACACTGATTTTTTACTATTTTACTATTAAAGAAACAACTCCCTCTTGAAGGGAGTTGCCGAAAGATTACAGGTTTTGCTTGAGGAACTCGAACGTCCGTTCCCACGCCAGCGACGCGGCGGCGGAGTCGAATTCGGGGCGATCCTCTTCCACGAACCAGTGGGCGACTCCCGGGTAGATGTGAATCGTCACATCCACACCGGCGGCTTTCATATCCGCCTCCATTTTCCTGACCCACTCGAGCGACTCCCATTCGTCCACGTCCGAAAAATGACCGAGTACCTGCGCCTTGAAATTTCCGTAATCCGCCTCGCCCGCGCCGTAGAATTGAACCACCGCGGCAACGTCGGACTCATGCGCCGCGACCGTCAACGCCCATCCCGCGCCCATCGAGAACCCGATCACGCCGATGGATTGCTTCGTGTGCGCGGCGAGATGGTCGTGCGCGGCTTTGATCGCGGAGCCCATTAATTCTTCGTTGTTGTTTTCCAGCATTGCTTTGGCTTCGTCAACCGTTGCGGCGACGCGTCCTTGATAATAATCGGGCGCCAGCGCGACGAATCCTTGCTCGGCGAGGCGGTCGCAAACCTGTTTGAAGAACGGTTTGAGTCCCCACCACGCGTGCAAAACCAAGACGCCGCGTCCGCCGCCGTCGGCAAGATAGGCGTTGACTTTCTTTCCGTTCACATCAAGTTGAATTTCTGATTTTTGGATGGACATGACTCACGCCTCTTTGATTTACAACCACCGCTTCACGCGGGACTGGTAGCCTGTGTACCCCTCCCCAAATTTTTTCGCCAAGTACGCCTCTTCGCGCTCGATCACCAACTTGTTCATCAATGGAACGAACGTCAGCGTCAGCGGAATCCCCCACACATTCCCAAACGCCAGCGGAAAGCCGATCAGCATCAGAACCATTCCAAGATAGATCGGGTTGCGCGTGAACCGATAAATTCCCGTCGAAACGACGCTGCTCACCGACCCATGCGGATTCAACGTCGTCCGCGCTTTCATGAACGCGTAAAGCGCCAACAACCCACACAAGAATCCGATTCCCGCCAACGCCAACCCAACATTCTGAATCATCGGCGAAACGACGATTGGCAAGGAGATAAATTTACCCAACAGCCAAGCCACCGCAATGTGAATCACCAACAACACCGGCGGATGGATTTTCACATCCGCGTGATCTTTCTTTTCACTCATAACCTCAGTCTCCAGTCTCCAATTCTCTAATCCTCCAATTCTCACTTCTAACTCCACCCCTCCAACGTCTCCTTCACCTTCATCAGGAAATTATCCGCCGACGCGCCGTCGAGGATGCGATGGTCGAACACAAACGACAAATACACCATCGGGCGGATGGCGATCGCATCATCAATGACAACCACGCGCTTCTGCATCGCGCCGACGCCGAGGATTCCACACTGCGGTTGGTTGATGACTGGGAACGCAAAAAGCGACTTGCTACTGCCGTGATTGGTCAACGTGAACGTGCCGCCTTTCACTTCATCGGGTTGCAATTTCTTCGCGCGGGCGCGGTTGGCAAGATCGTTCACTGTGCGAGCCATCGCCAGCAGGGATAGATCATCCGCGCCTTTGATGACAG
>WBZY01001209.1_pt1 | contig 14258 bp, 22 predicted proteins | sample 5204191 | NCBI WGS metagenome assembly WBZY01 (sample SAMN12344363, study PRJNA552823) | activated sludge metagenome | biome: Activated sludge suspended growth; feature: Anammox Sidestream; material: Wastewater; isolation source: activated sludge from anammox sidestream of wastewater treatment...
GGCGCTTGAGAAAGAGTTGAAAACCGAAAAATCTGCGTAGTGTCTCAGATAAATAACAAAAAATGAGACCTACAATGAGAGTAAAGAATTTCGCCGGATTCATGAAGCTTCGCGGCAATGTCAGCGAATCTGAGATGACCTCCGATCACATGGGTTACATGCCAGAAGACGACATGCACTCATATGGTGCCAACCCTGAGGACGAAGAAGAAACCGCTGAAGGCGAGGAAACCGAAGAAGAGGGTGCCGAAGAAGAGGTCACCCTCGAGGATCTCAAAGCGATGATTGAAGATCTCACCGAGCGAGTCAACAAACTCGAAGGCGGCGAAGAAGAAGCCGAAGGCGAGGAAGAAGCCGAAGGTGAAGAGGCTGAGGGAGAAGAAGGAGCAGAAGGCGAAGAGGCCGAAGCCACCGAAGAAGAGAAGTGATCTTCTAAGTAGTTCGAGTATTTACTCTCAGTTGCTATACAAGGGCGGTCGCAAACGCGACCGCCCTTGTTTTGATAAATAAGTAAGATGGGAAAGCTGATCTCTAGGTTTGATGATTTCGTTAAGACCCTTCTCGAATCTGATGATGGGGGAGACTACATTAGTGGTAATGATTGGACAATGGATCACGATTGGGCAAACTATAAGGACCATTTCAACGATTCAGGTTCGATGGATTTCGACGTTGAAGACGGAGATTCTGAACCTGAACCAATTGATGCTGAACGCAAAGATTCAGAAAGGGTCGAGGTCAGTCATGATGATTTGCTCTCGATGATCCTGGACCTAAAGACTAGGCTAGATTCCCTTGAACAAAGATGAGCTGGTTACCTGATTCCCCATTGCCTCTCTTTGAGAGTTACTGTAGACAGTCACAGGTCGACGGTAAGGAGATCGAGGTGAAGGTCGGAGGGGTGCCTGTCCGGGCAAAGGTCGCATCGACCCAAGCGAGCCAGGCCAAGGGCTACATGGGAGCCAAGCAGTCTCCAAGCGACGATGAGGGCCTGCTTTTTGTCTACGATAACGATCAGCCCCTCCAGTTTTGGATGAAGGACGTTGTCTTTCCTCTCGATATTGTCTTTTTTGACTCTTCGATGAACTATGTGGGTCACCAAACCATGCAAGGGTTCAAAGGAGAGAGCGATCACGATTTACCAAGATACTCTAGTCCAAAGCCCTGTCGCTTTGCCCTAGAATTGAGAGGCGGTTGGTGCAAGGACCACCTCAAGAAGCCATGTAGGCTTCACATTTAATTTAATCCTTTTCCCAAATCTCAGTATATTAGCTTAGTACTGATGGTGCTTGAGCTGCTACTTGATTTTATTGCGGTCGCGGCCGTCACAGCTGTGACTCTTTGGGTAGCATTTAGACCAGAAGAAAAAGAAAAAAGATGAAAAAGCTGACCCTTTTCTTGGTAGTTTGCGCGATCTTGTGTGGTTGCGCATCCCCGCGACGCGTCGGTTCGACGCCAGAAGCACACCGCTCAATAAAGAGCTCACAAGCTCGAACCTATCACTTTAATCCTCACTAAGATGGAAATCTTCCGCGCCGTTCTCTTTGGAGTCTCGGTCTACATGAGCTTCATTCTTTTTGCCCAGCTCCTAATCAACTTGATGAAGGCACACGGAGTCAATGTCGCTAGGATCGCCGGTCACTCAGAAGCCAAGGCCGAATACTCAAATTCAACTGGCCTTACTGTTCTGTGCTCGATCCTTTGGGCCATCTTTTACTACATCTGCTGATGCAGAACAACTTTGATAGCCTGCGAGAGTTCGTCACCGAGATGAACTCTTCAAACTCAACCAATCACAAGCTCGAGATCCTCAAGCGGTTCTCGACCGATGAGTTTGTCGTAAGGGTGCTAGAATACACCTATCACCCGTACAAGCAGTTTCACATGACCTCGGCCACCCTCGACCGGTGGGACCGACCCGAAGAGGGTTACTCTGATCTCTTTGAGCTGCTCGATGCGCTCAACGAGAGAAAGATCACAGGCCACGATGCCCTGTCAAAGGCAAAGGGATTCGTCGGTCGGTTTCCCGATCACAGCGACCTCATCTATCAGATCCTAGACCGGAACCTTGAGACGAGGGCGACGACGACCCTCATCAATCGAGTCATCCCTGGACTGATCCCGACCTTCAGCGTTGCCCTTGCCCACGACGCGAGCAAGGTAAAGGGCGTCGACCTCATTGACGGCACCTGGTTTGTTTCTCGCAAGCTCGATGGGGTCCGGTGCATCGCGATTATCCGAGAAGCGGGTAACGTCCAGTTCTACTCGAGGAACGGCAAGGAGTTTGAGACGCTTGGTCGAGTAAAGGACGAGATCCTACGCCTGGGCCTCTCAAACTGCGTGCTTGATGGTGAGATATGTCTGGAAAACTCCGAGGGCTCAGACGACTTCCAAGGGATCCTAAAGCAGATCCAACGGAAGGACCACACCATCCCGAACCCCAAGTACTGGGTCTTTGATTACTTGACCCTCGGTGAGTTCGAGAGCGGAAGTAGTGAGTCGATCTTTTCTGAGCGCCAGCTTAGGGTCGAGAAGCACCTCCATGGGTCGAGGATCCTCGCTCGACTCAAGCAGGAACTCATTGACGCTGGAGAGGCATTGTACGATCTCAGGGAAAGTGCAAAGATGCAAGGCTGGGAGGGTCTCATCGCTCGTCGGGACGTTCCCTACGAGGGAGACCGAACCAAAAACATGCTCAAGCTCAAGGAGTTCCACGACGCCGAATATGAGGTGAAAGACCTCATCATGGGACCCCAGCGGGTGATCATCAACGGTCATGAGGTTGAGGAAGAGATGTTGTCGGCCCTCATCATTGAGCACAGAGGCTGCCCAGTAAGAGTCGGTAGCGGCTTCACCATTGATGAGAGACGCCTCTACTATCGGGAACCGACACAGCTTTTAGGTCAACAGGTGACAGTCCAGTATTTTGAGGAGACAGTCGACCAGCAAGGCAACCACTCTCTTAGGTTCCCAGTCTTCAAATGGAACCACGGCAAATCTCGGAGTATATAGTAGAGATGAGCTTCTTTCGAAAGATCCTCCCGTCGGTTGAGCTGCTGATGGCCCAACACCAGGAGATGGGAACCAGTGAGTTTGCTAAGCAATTCTCAAAGTATGACGCCCTTCAGGGATCGTCAGAATCGATCGATTACGTCAAGAAGGTCATCGAAGAAAACAACGATACCTCATGTACTACCTGTCAAAAGTAAAGTTCGAGAACGTCGACAGCAACACCGGTAAGATCAAGAAGATCACCGAACAATACCTAGTCGATGCCGAGTCGATCTCGGAAGCCGAACGTAAGATGCAAGAAAAATTCAAGGACGCGATTGCCGACTTTACGGTGATCGGGGTCCAAGAGTCCCCGATCATGGGCATCGTAAAATGATCGAGGGATCGGATGAGAAAGTTGAGCAGCAAGCAGGCTGAGCGGGTGTATGACGCCCTCCAGATGTTCGCCAACGCGAGCCCAAACCACTGGGACCGTGAGGAGTTCATCTACCACTTCAGCGTCCTCCATGATACCGAAGATAGGTTTAAGGTAAAGTGCATGGACGAGTCGACCCGGACTCTCCATTACCTCAATCCTGGTGAGCTTCGACTCGAGGGCAAGGGATCAGACCGGGTCAACCCTGTCATCCAACGGATCCTCACTGATGCACAATGACCTTGAACGTGCCCAATGTCAAGGGTGCAGCCTTTTCCAAAGAGCTCTTTGATGCAGTTTCCGGTGAACTGATCGATCTCAAGCTTGAGGCTGGAAAGTGGCCAGACGTCGTCCTCTTTAGCGGTCCTCTTGGTAGGGAGGTCTATGAGTTTATCGTGGCTGCCGGGTGGGAGTTTACCGACTTTGGTCCCAAGTGGGTCAGCGGGCAGGTCAACCGAATTCGACTCGAATACTCAAAACCGGTCAGCCAGGTCGAGGATCGAGGCACCGTGCTCGACCAATCTTTTAACGAGAGGAGAGTAAACGGTATTCCTGGTCAGGAGACGATGGCCAAGATTGCCGGGGTGTACTCTACGCCGGCCTTCACCATTGAGAGACAAATCCGACCCTACCGAGAAATTCGGCTAAAACGATGCTGACTAAAAGAACCTATAATCTCTTCCTCGACGACGTCAGGTCGCCAGGGGACGCCTTCAACTACACCAAGGACACTGACTACCTCAAGCTCGAGTGGAGGGTCGTCAGAACCCACGATGAGTTTGTTTCGGAGATCGCCGAGAGTTATGTCAATCACGGTGAGCTGCCTCGACTCATCTCTTTCGATCACGACCTCGCCGACGACCACTACGAGCATCTCGATGCCGGGATCCCATACGATGAGTTCAAGGAGAAGACCGGCTATCATTGTGCGAAGTGGTTAGTCAATTTTTGTATTGATCACGATGTTGCCCTGCCGCGCTTCAAGGTCCACTCAATGAACCCAACAGGCAAGGACAACATCTTGAAGCTGCTGATCAATTTCCAAAAGTTCCAACAATCGACTCCCTAACCCAAAATGCAACGACCTGAAGTGTTTGTTTGCGAGTGCGGCTCGCTGGGTCACGTCTATCAGCTGTGGTATGACGAAGAGTTCGGTGACCTCCACTGGTACATCACAGTTCCTCAACACCGTAACGTGTTTCAGCGCATCTGGAGAGCTCTTGGTTATATTGTAGGTAAGAAGCCTCGATACGGAGACTATGATGGTATCATCATCAACCCAGAAGACATCACGAGGATTCGACCATACTTGGACAAGTCCGAAGTCCGACACTTCCTCAATCGACATCCAGACATCGAGCGGGAGGGATTGGAATTATGGGGAACGATTGAAGACCTATCCGAATGGCTTTTATCTAAAACTCGATACTCAAAAGGGGTGTGCGGAGGAAGGGTGATCGACATGGATCCGAAAGAGATATTAAATGAGATTGGTCGAATTGAAGGTGGTGTGTTTGGTTAACATTAAAACTAATATGCCAATTCAAAGAGACCCCAATAAAGACTACTTCGAGTCGTTCAAACGACTATGTGAAGATTGGGCAGACGATGATGACTTGATTCGGGACACGGCCAAGCTAGTTCTACAAGACGATTATGTGGAAGGAGACAGTTATGGTGTTCCTGGACATCCTACAATTGTAATGTTTCTTGTAGCATTCATCATGGTGCTAAGAGGACAGGAACCTCCTGAAGGGGAACAATGGCAAGACTTGAGATGGGAGTACAACCGAATCAAGAACAACCCTAAAAACTGTGTGAAATAAAAATACGATAAAGCAATGGATATCAAGAAAAGAAACATCACTAGAATAGAAAAACAAATTTCTCTTATGAACGATGTTATCGCAGTAGCTAGTTACTTCAATTGGAGAAAGGAAGATCTTCAAAAAGATCTAAACTACCTGTACAACATTAAACGAAGAATGAAATGAGAGATCCTAACACGATTAAAATAACTACTGATGAACAACATTGACCAACAATACAAAGCTCTACTCCAAGACATCCTAGATAATGGAGTAGAGAAGAAAGATAGGACGGGGACTGGAACTCGTAGTGTGTTTGGTAGGCAGATTCGTCACAAGATGAGTGATGGGTTTCCTCTCTTGACCACCAAGAGGATGGCATGGAAGCAGATCGTCACCGAGTTGTTGTGGTTCCTACGTGGAGATACTAACATCCGGTACTTGATCGAGAACGGATGTCACATTTGGGATGGAGATGCGTATAAGAAGTTTTATTCTGAGGCAACCTCAGTAAAGGAAGCATACCTTTCAAGTGATATGATCGGTTCTCAACCTGAGATCGAATCGATGTTCAATCGTGAGTTCTATGACCCAGATGAGCTAGTGATCCTTACTAAAGAAGAGTTTATCGCAAAGATCCAACAGGACGACGACTTTGCCAAGAAGTGGGGTGAGCTCGGTCCGATCTACGGCAAGCAATGGAGAAATTGGTCGATCGTAACCAATGACGAACAGCCACCTACATATGAAAATTCCGAGACCTTTGTGGATCAGATAAACAACTTGATCACTGATCTCAAGACAAATCCCGACTCACGCCGATTGATTGTCTCTGCCTGGAATGTCGCAGAACTCGACCGGATGGTGCTGCCTCCTTGTCATTATGGATTCCAAGTCTACACTCGAGAGTTGACTGCTAAGGAGAGATGGGAATGGTATGGTAAGAACGGAGGGCCACAAGGAGAGACAAAGCTCGTTGCTCTGATACTCAGCGAAAATGAAGATGAAAACTCTCACGTCCACTCGTGGCTAGAAAAATGGGCACCAAACGTGCCGACGAGAGCGATCTCCCTGATGTGGAACCAACGATCGGTCGACACCTTCCTTGGGCTGCCGTTCAATATTGCAAGCTACGGCCTACTACTGATGATGCTTGCAGATGAGGTCGGAATGATGCCTGATGAGTTGATCGGCAACCTTGGAGACACCCATCTCTATCTCAATCACCTCGACCAGGCACGCGAACAGCTCTCACGAGCCCCATACGCCCTACCTAAGGTTCACGTCCGAGACGGGATCTACTCGTCATCCATTGACGACCTCGTCCTCATCGACTACAGGTCCCACCCTCCGATCAAGGCTCAGCTCTCTAACTGATGGCCATGCGAGATTCCAAGCCCAAACCCGACCCGAGCTACGATGATCCGGAAGACTCTGCCTTGCACGACCACCTAAGAAGTGAGAGGTTTAGGGCCGACTTTCGAAAGGCGGTAGAGGCCGATACTTGGGAAAAGGGCTTGCCGATGTACTACATGGACGAGGAGGGTTGGCTCGTCGAGCACTGGAAGGACGGGCGAGTGATACGCAAGAAGAGGCTAAGATAGTCGATACCTACCGGTTTGATTGGTTGCGCCGAATAAATAAAGAAGAGGCGCAAAAAATCGACTGAGTAGAGATGCCGAATAAACTGGTCTATAGCGACGTACGGGTCATCAATGAGCTGACCGCGAGTCAGCTGACCGTCCATAATGAGTACAGCCTACCGCTAACCGACGGAACCGCTAACCAGGTGATGGTGACAGACGGCGCGGGTCAGGTGCAATTTGTCGACCTTGCCTCTATCTCTCCGACCCCGATCTCGATCTCAAACGGTACCGGGATCAACTGGTCGCTAGTCGGTAGCGTCTACACAGGCAACGTCACCCTCTCTCCATTCTCGACGACGAACCTTGCCGAGGGAGTCAACATGTACTTTACTTATGAGAGGGTAGATGATCGCGTCGCTGCACTCATCCAGAACGGTACCGGCATCTCGTGGTCCTACAACGATATTGGTGACACTCTTACCCCGACTGTCACCCTTGCCCCGTTCTCGACGACGAACCTTGCCGAGGGAACGAACCAGTATTTTACAGCACAACGCGTCTTCACTGCTCTCTTGCCGGCGATCGTCAATGCCGCACCAAGTCCATCCAACCCAATCGTTTGGCAGTACAACGCAGGTCCGCAAACGATCTTACCGAAGGTCTCACTAGACCCATTCGATACTGATGATCTAAGCGAGGGTTCAACTAATTGCTATCACACCACCAACCGAGCCCAAGACGCGGCTGCCACGATCTTTACCTCAAATCCAGGCCTTCACACCGGCATCGCATTCTCATACAACACCGGCACCAATGAGATGACGGCGACCGTTTCGCCGGTCCCGATTGAGGTCCAGTGCAACGGAGTGGCGTGTGGCAGCCAAGGGATCCTCAATTTCTGCACAGGAAACGATATTGCCCTCACCGTCGCGGAAGACGTGATCAACGGATGTGTCAGCATCCAAATCGACTCTCTAGTAGCGACGCCAGTCATCATTGAGGGCTCTGGAACATGCTCATCGTATAGAGTCAATGCTGGAAATTCTTCAAGTGGAGACTATTCAGCAGTTAATGGAGGAGGATCAAGCCAAGCCAGATGCTGTTATTCAACTGTTAGTGGAGGGTATGCGCATGTTGTAGATGGAGATTTTTCTTCCATAGGTGGAGGATGTTCAAACAGTGTGTGTGGATGTAGCTCTACGGTTTCAGGAGGAGCGTGTAACCAAGTTCTACTCAACACCTCTAACTATTCAACGATCAGCGGAGGCTACTTAAACGTAGTTGAGAGCGTAAGTTCAACCATTTCAGGCGGAAGTTGCAATCGGATCCTCTGCAATGACTCTAATTATTCTTTTATTGGAGGAGGACTTAGTAACTGTGTCATTTGTAATGCGGCTTGCGGTTGGGCCGGTGCCGATCACACAGGCAGCGTCATCGTTGGAGGCTGCAACAACACGATCTTTACTAATTCGGCGATTGATCGGCTAAACACAATCGGCGGTGGATGCGGAAACTGCGCAGGCGGCATTGCTTCGACCATTGCTGGTGGCAGAGAAAACTTTGCGAGTTGCCGATCCTCTGTGCTCGGCGGAGACGGCAATATAGCAACAGGCAACTACTCAGCGATCCTTGCAGGAACTTGCAATACTGCAGGTTGTCCTACGGTCGATGGTTGTGTGGGTGCCGGGTCTGTCGCAATGGGAGTCGCGGCAAACTCGACAGGCTCGGTGATCTGTGTTGGATCTAACAACTCGGTTTTTGCTGGAGGCTCAGTCACATGCAGGTGTAATAACGGTCAGTTTTCTAGCGTGCTTGGTGGATTCTCAAATTGGGCAGCCGGCCTTCTCTCAACCGTGTCTGGCGGTTACTATAATGTCGCTAGCGGAATAGGTTCAAACGTTAATGGCGGCTGTAACAACACAGTCAGCGCATGCCTCTCAACCGTCGGTGGAGGTCGATGCAATGCGGCTAGCTGTTGCTTCTCAGTCGTCTCAGGCGGCTGCTGCAATACTGCGTGTGGAGTCGCCTCGGCTGTACTAGGAGGTAGCGGCAACGTCGCGTGCAACGATTACTCTGGCGTCTTTGGTTGCAACATCACTACGGTAGCCGCGTGCACCTTCCATGTCAATAATCTCGCGGTCACTACCTCACCGACCTTAGCTCCATCGAACATTGCTCTCCTTACTAGGAACCAAACGACCGGCGTGATCACCACTCGTTACATGGGAGGCCTCTACTCTCAGATCGTGGACAGCGCGACAGTCACAAACACCACGACTCCAACTTCGATAGTCGGCACCGGCTGTGGAACGCTCACGGTCGCAGCAAATGGCTTTACTGTCGGTGACTCCTTTGAGACAGTCCTCGGAGGAAATATCTCAACAGGTAACGGTCAAAACATTACGATGCAGTTAAAGTCCGGAGCGACTGTACTCGCAACGACAGGCGCCATCGCGCTGACCAACGGATTGACAAATTGCGGTTGGAATCTTGACGCTCACTTCACAATCAGGGCGATAGGCGCAGCTGGTGTCGCCTCCATCCACACTGTTGGCCAGTTCAACTACAACGACGGAACAGCGATCAAGGGCACAGAGTTCAGCACTCTCAACAATACTACCTTCGATACGACTGCGTCAAATACGCTGGACATCGTTGTCACTTGGGGAGCGGCCAATGCTTCCAATAGCATCGTCGGGTGTGACCTCATTCTCACCAAGATCTACTGATCAGTCGAAGTCAAGTTCAAGGTCAAACTTGAAGTAAGAGAACTTGGCGGTGAACGTCTTGAAGTCCGGCGTCGCCGAGCTATAAGAAAGCTTGAATCCATCCTGACTCATCAGGATCGGTTTATCAAAGACAACCGACGCGACAGCATAGCCCTGATTGTCAAGCAGCATCAGCCTGACCGGGCCGAACGTTTGCTGCTTGTTATTGAAGTCAAGAAAATCTAGGCTGTTCTCGAGAAAGATGAAGTAATTGAGGTAGGCGTCGGTCATCCTAAAGGTGACTGTGAACGTCCTATCGAAGAGGTCTGGGATCGGGACCGAATTCTTGTATTCCTGCTTCTTGCCCAATATCCTGGTCTGGGTCGGCTCGGTCATGTTCCAGCCCGGAAAGTCGACCGATTGGATCGTCGACGACATGAAATCCTCGATCTTGTCGTAGGGCATGATGAGGCTCTGAAAGTACTTCTTGTACTTGTCCTTCACCCGATCGGTAAAGAAGTCGGGAGGAAAAAGGAGGATAAAACCGTTCTGACGGACGTTAAGTAGCATCGATCACTTCTTTTTGGCCTTCTTCGCTTTCTTTGCCCTCTGGTATAGAGACTTGTCGGACTTTTGGGTCGTCTTGCCGCCTGTGATGAACGAGTTGACCCTGGCCATCGCCCACTGTTGCTGGGTCACTCCAGGTCGGTGGCCTGTCCTCCAGGCGGCCATCCCCTTGCGATAGACCGTCCTGAGGATTCCAAGAGGCATGCCGCTGGCCTTTGCTTTGTTCTTTAGGGCCTCTTCGGAGCTCTCGAAGAGGGCGAAAGGTAGGACGTGTTGATTCATTTGCCAAACTTTTTTTGATAGGCCTGGGTGTACTTGGAGGGACGGGTCTTGTAACGTTTGCCCGACTTTGAGTAATCTGCCTTCCAGCCGCCGGCTGGGTGACTAGTGTATGCTGACGGATCGTCATCGCTCTTTTTAGCGTGCTTGCGGATCTCGCTCTTCATCTCGGCAGCGTCCTTGGTAAGATATGCAGGATTGACCTTCTTCTCAGAGACAAACTGTGAGTAGCTCATCACCTTTGACTCATTAGTCTTTCCTCCCTTGCTCTCCTCACGAATGATCAGTTCGCCAAGGACTTCGAGCCGACCCATCTCGGTCTGGAACTCGACCTGGGACATCTTTGTTGAGATCCTGTCATAGGTCTTCTTGAACTCTCGTTTGGCCTCAGCCAGATCAAACTGGCCGGCGGCCGCCTTCTTGTAGTAGGGCAGCTTGACCTTAAAGTGGTGCCAGGTGAGCATCGCAAACCCGCCCTTCTTCTTTGCATTATCGACGATCTTCTCTGCCCCGGCCTCCCTGGCCCCGGCAAATTCTTCAAACGATCCCTTGGCCCTGTCCTTCATCGTCCTTTCGTTATTTTTATCCGGAGAGGACCGGATCCCTTGATCACTCGGTGCCACTCGCCCTTGGGGATCATGACCTCGGAGTTGAGGTTCTGAGGTAGCCGATCGTCTAGTTGGATCCTCCAATCTGTCGAGTCCACGGCGACGACCCAACGGTCCTCGCCATCACGGTGCCACTGCAGCTCGATCGGGTCGACTGACTCGTCAAAGACCCTGATGAGGCTGCCATCGGCTTGCTCGTCGTGATATGTTGAGAAGGTTTCCATCACCAGAAACCAGGATAGGTTTTACCGCCCCACAGGTGGGCGTATCGATTGATCCGACAGGCCCAGTAGCCGGCCTTTGTCCTGTCGGTCTTCTCATGGCAGCGGTGCCGGGCCGCAAATGACTTGCGAGCCTTGGGATTTGCAACTTTGGCCGAGAGGCCAGGATCACCAAACTGGATCTTTACCACCCGTTTGGTGCTAGGGTTCATCACATAAACATAATACTTCTTCGACCCGCCCCGCATCGGCTTGCCGAGCTGGACACTCTTTCCCTTGTACTCGGCCTCGTTGACGGGCTCGGTCTCAAGAACTAGATCTAGAGGAACCAGTTGACCCTCATACAATCCTACTTTGCCAAGGTCAGTATCGCGGAAGAGCTCGGCGTCGAGGTCCTCAAGAAGGAGCCGGCCGCTCTCAAAGAGCGAGCGAGCCTCAATCAAGAGATCTACGTGAGCCGGGCTGCCCGGTCGAAACACGGATTCGGCGATTGACGCGTGAGTGTCGACGTGATACTTAAGGCTTTCAGATGCCGTGCCATCAATAAATTGAGAAAAGCTCTTGACTCTGGTTTCCATCTTGGTTTATTTATTCTCCAGGTTCTCCAGGCAGGTTGTCGATGTCGATCCACAGCTCATCAAGGCTCGAACCGGACCCCTCCTGTTTTGCCCTAACATTGAATTGGTGGATCGTGTTGCCTTTATAGAAGGTCGAATAGTCATCAAAGCTTGGGAAGTACGTTTCCATGTCGACATTGAGATTGATCGTGACGATCTGGTTGTCGGTGTAGCTGAAGTTGTAGTTCTTTTGGAAGTCAGCCGAGTCAGGAAAGGTAAACTGGCTTGGGATCCGGATGCCTCTAAATTGGAAGTATCTCACTGAGTTCTTGTAGTAAAAATCAAAGATCTTCTCGAGGATCTTGAACGCCTTATTGATGTTATCGCTCTCGATCTTGATTCCATACTTGAGAGTCATCGGCAGGACAAACAGTCGTGACGAGTAGGCCTTCATCTTCTTTTGATCGTTGATGTCTCGCTCCTCTTGGGTGAAGGTACCTCTCACAAACTTATTGGTGAGGTCACCGGCCCGAACTGCGAACGAATTGAGAGTCACCACTCCTCGTGGCATCCTCTCATAGTTTCCCTCGGCAAAGTTTGGATACTTACAATCGGTCGGTAGTTCGAGAAAAAAGTCCTTCATGAAACCCTCATCTCCTCCAAAGTTGTAGAAGAAAGGGATCTCATACTTTTCGATCTCATCATTGCGTTTGAGGTCAATGATAACGTTCTGGTTGAGAAGGTCGAGCAGGGTGAGAGTCGCGTTTCTTAAAAAGATGTCCTGGACGTTCTCATTACGGATGTTCTCGTGCCGTGTGCTTCGCATTTGAGATTAGCGGTTTTTCGCGATGTATGGGATGTTGAGCTGCTGCCTGCAGTTATCAATGATTAGGAGCATCGACTCATCCTTGATGAATTGCTGGCTAAGGATAAACTCATGCTGCTCCTCCTTGATCATCGTGTTGAAGAGTCGAATGTTTGCGATCTGCATGTTAGACGAGGGCAAAACATAGTGCTGTGTGAGATCGAACTCTGTCTCGACAATCGAAGACTGACTTGAAAAGACGGTCGTTAGACCGTTATGATTGATGACGTCAGTCGGGTCATCAATGATCTTATAGAGGTACATTCCGCACTGCTTGAACTCATTAGATAGCGAGAACACCATCGCGTGCCAAACATCGCTCTTAAAGTTCGAAACGGCGTACGTCTTTGTCTGTGTATTGAAGCTCGCCGTGATGACAAGATCTCCGTCCGTGTCCGAATTTGGATACTTTGAGAAGGTTCCAGAGATGGCGATTCCCAGGTTGGACTCAGGATCGAATCCTTCTAGAAAATGAAGGGTTGATCCGTTCGTCGGCACCTTAAAGAGGCAGGTGAAAGATAGGTTCTTAGAGTCAGTGAGGTTGAACTTGGGCTTGGCAGAATAAACGACAGCTGACTGCCTGACTCTAAATGTCGATCTTCGAGTCCCAGAAACCACTTGAGACAGTATGTTTCTTTGGTCTTTGAATGAGAGATCACGGTATGCCTCAACCCTTAGGTATCTGCCCAAAGGAGAGTCTCCGACGTTGTTTGGGATCGAGTCGTATGGGCCTCTTACTCGACAGAAGAACGTGCCAGTTCCTTGAATGTTTCTATCGTTCGTCCGAATGTCTCCCTGTTTCCAAGCACGATAAAGATCGCTGCCCTCATAGGCAAGCACGACATAGTTTGATGCAACATTGAGAGGATCAAGACTCTTTAGGAGAGCGTACTGGATATCGGTCGACTGTGAGGCTGCCGAATCGATAAGAGCGTATGTTAGGTCCTCGGTCGGAACGCTGCTCAGATCGTAGTAGTTCTCAATGAGGCTTGCGAAGTTGTAGGTGTACTTCAAAGGCCGAGTGATGAGATCCGGGTGGATCGCTCGGCGTGAGGAGTCAAAGGTCGTCGAGATAGTCTGGTACTGCTGCGGTAGGGTCGCGTCCTTGGTGTCCTTCTCGACCTCGGCACTAAATAGCTGCTCGGCACTAGTGATGACGTTGTCGAGGAAGTGTCGAGTATCGTCCTTCAGCAACATGTCGATGTTTGGGCTGTATTTCTTCAATTGGATCTTCCAATATGTCGGGGCCATCATCAGTCCCCTATGAAGGTATGACCCCTGGATCTCAAACATCCTGTTGATCAGCGGAAAATAGAGAAAATCGCGCTTCCTCGGTTCGGACCCATTGCCGAAGATCGATTGGAAATATCTGTGATCTACGTGGATCTCAAACGGTAATTGAAAATCAAGACCAAACTCAGTGTACTTGGGCGCGTTGCTTGGAAAAGCGTTCTTGGGCACAAGCACCTTGATGCACTTACGATCGACGTTCTTATAGAGGGTCCACTCCTTAAAGATGTAGTCGCCGCTGTCTACCTCAGGTAGGGTCCTAAAGTAGACGACCTGGTGACCGTAAAGCTGATTGGTAAAGTACGAGAGTTCACGAAACATCCCGATCGCCGAGTCGACCTC
>WBZY01001005.1_pt1 | contig 14185 bp, 15 predicted proteins | sample 5204191 | NCBI WGS metagenome assembly WBZY01 (sample SAMN12344363, study PRJNA552823) | activated sludge metagenome | biome: Activated sludge suspended growth; feature: Anammox Sidestream; material: Wastewater; isolation source: activated sludge from anammox sidestream of wastewater treatment...
AGACCTTGACGCCGAGGTCCTCGAAGACCCGGTCGTCGGCCCGGGCTTCGTCCGCATAATTGACGACATAGGCAAAGCCCGAGCAGCCGGTCTTGCGCACGCCGAGCCGCAGGCCGAGCCCCTTGCCGCGCGCGGCGATGAAACTCTTGACGCGCTCGGCCGCCGCCGGGGTCAGATGGATGCTCATGGCCCCATTGTACGGCGCTTCGCCGGGCCGCGCGCAGCGGGTCCGTTCACACCCTGATCAGGCCATTTTGCGACGCAGTCCCGCAACGCGTCTTCGATCACGAGGAGCCGGCCGAACTTCTCGATCGGCACATCGAAGTGTCGGGCCCAGTCGGCGGGCGTACCGGGTGACAGGTCCGCCCGCAGCCTCCCCGGCAGCGCGCCGGCAATCCAGCTGGCCACGGCGAGGGTATGGGGACAGCCGTAGGCCTGGAATCGCGCCTCGACGACCTGGTCCTGCGCCACGCGCAGGGAAAAGCGTACACGCGTGCCGGTGGCCTCGCGGCCGGCTTCTCCTCGCACGACGCCCGCCCCATCGGGCAGGGAACCCGCATGGGCGAGCGCCTCGAACGCCTCGCGCGTCGCGCCGCTCAGGGTATCCCCGAGCTGGTCGACGCTCGCGCGCGGCCCGCTCACGGCGCCACCTCGCGCAGGCGTGTCACGGCGCGCCGCACGGCCGCCGCCGCAATATCGACGTCGGCAGCGCTCGTCGTGCGGCCGAAGCTGAAGCGCAGCGAGCTCTGCGCCAGCTCGGTACTGCGCCCGAGGGCGCGCAGCACGTAGGACGGTTCGGCCGTCGCGGAACTGCAGGCGGATCCGGTCGAGACGGCAATCCCGCCCAGTGCCGCGACGAGGCTTTCGCCCTCGACGCCCTCGAAGGACACGTTGAGGATCGCGGGCGATCCGCCTGCGAGCGGGCTGTTCAGGTGCACACAGGGCAACGCGCCGAGGGACTCCCACAGCGTCGCGCGCAGCGTGCCCATCCGCGCGGCGTCGGCAGCACCCTCGCTCGCGACAAGCGCGGCGGCGCGGCCGAAGCCGACGATCTGATGGGTCGGCAGCGTGCCCGAGCGCAGTCCCCGCTCCTGTCCGCCCCCGAAGACGATCGGCTCGAGCCATGGCCGCGCACCTTCCGCGACGTAGAGCGCACCGACTCCCTTCGGGCCGTGGATCTTGTGCGCGGTCAGCGAAGCGAAGTCGACCAGCCGGGCGAGGCCCGCCGTCGGCACCTTGCCGACCGACTGCGCGAGATCGCAGTGAAACAGCACGCCCGCGGCGCGGCACACCGCGCCGATCGCCGCGACATCCTGCACGACCCCCGTCTCGTTGTTGACCTGCATGACCGACACGAGCAGCGTGTCGGCGCGCAGCGCCTCGCGCACCGCCTCGGGCGACACACGACCTTCCGCGTCCGGCGCGAGGCGGGTCACCGACCAGCCCTCGCGCTCGAGCCGGCGCAGCGGATCGAGGGTCGCACGGTGTTCGGTACGCGCCGTCACGAGGTGGCGCCGCCGGTCGGCGTTGGCGCGCGCCGAGCCGAGCAGCGCGAGGTTCGACGCTTCGGTGGCTCCCGATGTGAACACGATCTCGGTGCCCTGCGCTCCGATCAGTGCGGCCACGTCGCCCCGCGCCGCCTCGATGAGCCGCGCCGCCTCGCGTCCAAAGCGATGCGTCGATGCGGCATTGCCGAAGGCGCCGTCGGCGGTCAGGCATTCGGCCATCGCAGCGGCCACACGCGGGTCGACCGGGGTCGTCGCGGCATTGTCGAGATAGACCGGCCGCGCACCCATCACGTGCCCCGTGCCGGGTCCTGGCCGCCCGCGCGCTTGCTGCCCGCGATCCTGCGCTTGCCCTGGACCGCAGCGAGCACGCCGCGCAGGATGTTGACCTCGTTCTGGTCCATCTCCGCGCGCTGAAACAGCCGCCTCAGGCGCTGCTTCAGGTGCGTGCCGCTCGTGGTGCGATCGCGAAAGTCGATCTCGGCGAGCACGGCGTCGAGATGCTCGAAAAAGCGCTCCATTTCCTCGACCGTCGCGAGGGGCACACTGCCCGGCGCGGGTTCGACGCGTGCACCTCGCGCGCGGTGGATCTCGTAGGCGGTGAGCTGCGCCGCCATCGCGATGTTGAGCGAGGTGTAGGCCGGATTGGCGGGAATGCGGGCGAGCAGGTGTGCCGCATCGATCTCCTCGTTCGAGAGCCCCGTGCGCTCGGCGCCGAACAGTACCGCCACCGGCCCACGCGCCGCCTCCGCGACGATGCGCGCCGCGGCCTCGCGCACGTCGACGACGCGGTGGTTGTACTCGCGCTCGCGCGCGGTCGTTGCCACCACGAGGCCGCAATCGCCGATCGCCGCGTCGAGGCGGTCGACCACCTGGGCGCGCGCGAGCACGTCGTCGGCGCCCGAGGCGCGCGCCGAGGCTTCCGGGTGCGGGAATTCCCGCGGTCGCACGAGCACGAGCCGCTCGAGCGCCATGTTCTTCATCGCGCGCGCCACGGCACCGATATTGCCCGGATGCTGGGTGCCGACCAGCACGAACCTCAAGTCCGCTGCGTGCATCGTGATATTGTAGTGCCATCCCCGCCCGTTCCCGGTGCCCATGCAACCAGCAGTCAACATCGCGGTCCGCGCCGCGCGCCGCGCCGGCGAGATCATCGTGCGCAGCATCAACCGGCTCGACAGCATCGAGGTCACGGCCAAGGGCCGCAACGACTTCGCGACCGAGGTCGATCGCGCCGCCGAGCAGGAGATCATCGGGATCCTTTCGAAGGCGTATCCGCAGCACGCGTTCCTCGCAGAGGAGAGCGGCCGCACGGGCGATTCGGAGACGGTGTGGATCATCGACCCGCTCGACGGCACCACCAACTACCTGCACGGCTTTCCGACCTACGCCGTCTCGATCGCCTGCCAGCATCGCGGGCGGCTCGAGCACGCGGTGATCTACGACCCGATGCGCCAGGAACTGTTCACCGCGAGCCGCGGCGACGGCGCGCGGCTCGAGAACCGGCGCCTGCGTGTCAGCAATCGCCCGGGGCTCGAGGCCGCGTTGATCGCGACCGGCTTTCCGTTTCGCGCCCATGCGGACTACGTGGACGCGTATCTCGCACAGCTGAAAGGCGTGATGCAGGCGACCGCCGGCGTGCGTCGCCCCGGCGCCGCGGCGCTCGACCTCGCCTATGTCGCGGCCGGCCGGGTGGACGGTTTCTGGGAATTCGGCCTGAATCCGTGGGACACGGCCGCCGGCGCGCTGCTCATCCAGGAAGCGGGCGGTCGCATCGGCACGCTCACGGGCGAGCCGTACAGGCTCTCGCCGCATATCGTGGCCGGCACGCCGCGTGTCTACGAGGCGCTGCTCGAGCTGATCGCGCCGCACGTCCCGCAGGCGCTGCGCAACACCTGAGCCCGCGCCCGCGTCAGGTGCTTTCCGGCGCGCGGTCGCGCATCGGGCTCGCCCAGTAGCCGTACACGAAGTACATGATCACGGTGCCCGCGAGGAACCACTCGAAGAAGCGCAGCACCCGCGGCTCGACGCTGAAGATCAGCGCGAGGCACGAAATGATGCCGAGGATCGGGGTGACCGGGAAGAACGGCGTCTTGAACTGGCGCGGCAGGTCGGGGCGCGCGCGGCGCAACCACATCACCGCAACGCACACCATCGCGAACGCCGCGAGCGTGCCGACCGAGGTCAGGTCGCCGAGTGTGTTGATGTCGAACACGGCCGCCGCGAGCATCACGACCACGCCGACGATCAGCGTGTTGATCCACGGTGTCTTGAAGCGCGGATGCACCTTCGCGAGCGCCTTCGGCAGCAGTCCGTCGCGCGACATCGTGTAGAAGACGCGTGTCTGGCCGAACATCAGCACCAGGATCACGGAGGTCAGCCCCGCGATCGCACCGATCTTGATCGCCTTCGCGAGCCACGCCCACTGCGGCCCGAGCGTGTCGGCCGCGAGCGCGACGGGCGCGGCGGTATTGAGCTTGGTGAAGGACGTGACGCCGGTCAGCACGGCCGAAGTGGCCATGTAGAGGATCGTGCAGATGATCAGCGACCCGAGGATGCCGATCGGCATGTCGCGCCGCGGATTCTTCGCCTCCTGCCCGGCCGTCGAGACCGCCTCGAAGCCGATGTAGGCGAAGAACACGATCGTCGCGGCACGCATGACGCCACCCCAGCCGAATTCTCCGGGCTGACCCGTGGGCTCCGGGATGAATGGCTGCCAGTTGGCGGTGTTCACATAGAACGCGCCGACCGCAATGAACGCGACGATCACCGTGACCTTGATCGCGACGATGATGTTGTTGACGGTCGCGGATTCCGACACGCCGAGGACGAGGAGCAGCGTCACCGCGGCCACGATCGCGACGGCCGGCAGGTTGAACAGCGACGTGACGATGTGCGAGGCGAGCACCGGCACAACCGTGCCCGCAGGCAGTTGCACCGCCGAACCGGCGGGCGCGATCACCGTGGCCCCGGCGGCGAGGTCGCGCAGGTGCCCGGTCGCGGGATCGAGCACCTTCACCGCGCTCGCGAGCACCGCCTGCGTGTCCTGCGACAGGTGGATATCGGCGGCGTTCGTCAGCGTGAACCCGCTGCCGGCGCTGCCGCCGACGACGTCGTAAAGCGCGAGTGCCGCCTGGTGCACGCCCGGGATGTGCGCGCTGCTCGAGGAGAGGAACTGCGCGACCGAGCCGTCGGCGAGATGGGCGGTGACGCCGTTCAGGCTCACGAGCGGATCGGTCACCGAGAACGTGGAAGCCTGTGCGACGACGTACTTGCCCACGGCCTGGGTGAACTCGGCCGGGATGCCGAGGCCGAGGTCGTGCAGCAGGCTCATCATGTAACCCGACCAGCCGACCGCGACCACCGACGCTGCGAGCCCGTATTCGAGCAGCAGCAGCGCGCCCATGATCCAGGCGCCGAACTCGCCGATCGTGGTGTAGGTGTACGTGTAGGCCGAGCCGGAGACCGGCAGCACCGACGCGAGCTCGGCGTAGCACAGCCCGGCAAACGCGCAGACCACGCCTGCGATCACGAACGAGATCATCACCGCCGGACCCGCGTGCAGCGCCGCGGCATTGCCGGTGCGGACGAAAATGCCCGCGCCGATGATGCAGCCGATACCGAGCAGAACGAGATGCCAGGCGTTCAGCGAACGCTTCAGTTCGCCGTGTTCGTATTCAGCCTGGACCTGATCGACCGACTTGGTACGCCATTTCATCATTCGACCCCGTCGTTGTTACCGACTTTCGGCGCATGATAGGCACATCGGCCCGCGGCGTCACGCGGCCCGCCTCAGGGCATGTCGTCGACCGCCGACTTCTTCACGGTCGGAAACACGTGTTCCGCCGTCAGGCCGGCATCGAGCGCGATGGCCGAGGAAATGTAGATCGACGAGTAGGTGCCGGCGAGGATGCCGATCGCGAGCGCCTCGGAAAAGCCGCGCAGCACCGGGCCGCCGAGGAACAGCAGTGCGACCACGACGATCATCGTGACGACCTTGGTCATGATCGTGCGCGACAGCGTCTGGTTGATCGCCTGGTCGAGCACGGTGACCGGCGCGAGGCGCCGGTTGTGCTCGAAGCGCTCGCGGATGCGGTCGAAGATCACGACCGTGTCGTTCAGCGAGTAGCCGATCACCGCGAGGATCGCCGCGACCACCGCGAGATCGAACGGCGTCTGCGAGATCGAGAAGATGCCGAGCACGAGGATCGGGTCGTGCATCACGGCGACGATGGCGCCGGCCGACAGCCGCCACGTGTGGAAGCGGAATGCGATGTAGATGAAGATCAGCAGCAGCGTGAAGCTGAGCGCCCAGATCGCGCTCGTGCGCAGCTCGTCGCCGACCTGCGGGCCGACCACGTCGAGCTTGCGCACCTCGGCACCGGGGGCGACCGCGAGCAGCGCGGCCTCCACCTGCGCGCGGATCTGCGCCACCGAGCTCGCGGGATCGGGCGGCAGGCGGATCGCGACCTCGCGCGAGGAACCGAAGATCCCGACCTGCGGTTCATGGAAGCCCGCGCGTTCGAGCTGCGTGCGGATCGCATCGACGTTGGCTGCGGTCGGCAGCGCGGCCTCGACCGACACGCCGCCCGTGAAATCGATCGCGAAGTTGAGACCCCGGGTCGCGAGCGCACCGAGCGACACGATCATCATCACGATCGACAGCCCGTACCACACCTTGCGGGTGGCCATGAAGCCGATGTTCGTCTGCTTGTGGAAGAACTCCATGGATAGGTTCCTGCCTCGTGGGCTCAGCCGATCGCGAGCTTGCGGACTTTGGCGCGGCCGCCGTACATCAGCGTGAGCAGCGCCCTGCTGCCCATCAGCGCCGTGAACATCGAGGTCGCGATGCCGAGCGACAGCACGACCGCGAAGCCGCGGATCGCGCCGGTACCGAACACCCACAGCACGAGGCCCGCGATCAAGGTCGTGACGTTCGAGTCGGCGATCGCGGAGAACGCCTTGTCGAAGCCGGCGCGGATCGCGGCCTGCGGCGACACGCCGTTCCTCAGTTCCTCGCGGATGCGCTCGTAGATCAGCACGTTCGCATCGACCGCCATGCCGACCGTGAGGATGATGCCCGCGATGCCGGGCAGCGACAGCGCGGCGCCCATCATCGACAGCAGCGCCGCGAGCAGCAGCACGTTCGCGAGCAGCACGAGGTCGGCGACGATGCCGAACACGTGGTAATAGATGACCATGAACACGAACACGCCGAGCATGCCGACCAGCAGCGCCCGCACGCCCTGCTCGATGTTCTTCGCGCCGAGGCTCGGGCCGATCGCGCGCTCCTCGGCGAGGAAGATCGGCGCCGCGAGCGAACCGGCGCGCAGCAGCAGCGCGAGCTCGCGTGCTTCGGACTGGGTGAGCCCGGTGATCTGGAACTGGTTGCTGAACACGCCGCGGATCGTCGCGACGCTGATCACGCGGTGGTCGGTCACCTCGCGCTCCACCTTGCGCCCGCCGACCTCGACCGTCTCGCGCGACTTCTCGATGAACACGACGGCCATCGGCTTGCCGAGGTTCGCCTGCGTCGTCTTCAGCATCTGCGCGCCGCCGCGCGCATCGAGCTTGACCGACACGCCGGGTCCGTCCTGCGTCGCGGCGGTCATTGCGTCGGTCAACTGGTCGCCGGTGACGATCACCTCGCGCTTCAGCAGCACCGGCTGGCCGTTTTTGTCCTTGTAGAGCTTGGAACCGAGCGGCGCGCGACCGCTCTGCACGGCCTCGGCGAGGTTGCCCTGCGTGTCGACGAGGCGGAACTCGAGCGTCGCGACCTTGCCGAGGATGTCCTTGACGTCCGCCGAGTTCTGCACGCCCGGCAGCTCCACGATGATCCGGTCGAAGCCCTGGCGCTGCACGATCGGCTCGGACACGCCGAGTTCATTGACGCGGTTGCGCAGCGTCGTGAGGTTCTGCTGGATCGCGTAGTCCTGCCGCTGGCGGATCTGCGCGGTCGTGAGCACGGCCTGCACGGCCGGGCCGCTCGGCAGGTTCACCGCCTTGACGTCGAGGTCGGACTGCACTTCCTTCAGCGCCGCGCGCACCGGCTCGGCATCGGTGCCGGGTGCGAGCAGCACGCGCACGCCGTTCGGGATGTCGGCGTCCTGCGTGATCGAGACGACATCGAGGAAGGGCAGCTTTTTCTCGGCGAGCGTGCGGCGAAAGTCCTGCTCGTAACTCTCGAGCAGCTGGCCCACGGCGCCGTTGACGTCGACCTGGTACAGCAGGTGCAGCCCGCCGCGCAGATCGAGGCCGAGCGGCATGGGCCGCAGGCCCACGCGGGACAACCACGCCGGCGCGCGCGACGCGAACGACAGCGCGGTCACGTATTCGTCGCTCAGGCCCTCGTTGACGGCGTCGCGCGCCGCGAGCTGCGTCGCGACGTTGCCGAAGCGCACCATCAGGCGGCCGGAGTCGATGTAGGTCGACGTGAAGGCGACCTTGCGTTCGTGCAGGAAGGCCGCGACACGCTGCTCGGCAGCGGAGTCCATCGCCACGCGGTCCTTGCGCACGACCTGCAGCGCCGGATCCTCGCCGAAGAAGTTCGGCAGCGCGAAGAAGAACGCGCCGACGAGGATCACGCAGACGACGACGTACTTCCAGCGGGCGTACTCGAGCATCGCCGGCCCTTTCTCAGGCGCTCTTCACCGTGCCTTTCGGCACGAGCGAGGTGATCTGGAATTTCTGCACCTTGACGCGCACGCCGTCGGCGATTTCGATCGTCGTGAACGTCTCGCCCACCTCCACCACCTTGCCGAGGAGACCACCGGCCGTCACGACCTCGTCGCCGGCGGCGATCTTCGCGAGCATCGCCTGGTGCTCCTTCGCCTTCTTCTGCTGCGGCCGGATCAGCAGGAAATAGAAGATGACGATGAACACCACCATCATCAGCAGCGGCGCGAACGAGCCGCCCGGGGACGCGCCGGCGGCCTGCGCGTAGGCTTCAGGAATCAGAGCGTTCATCGAAAGACCCCTCGGAGGAAAGCGGGCTGATAAAGCGTGGCATTATGCCACAGGCGCAGCGGGCGCCGCCCGGTCCGCCAGATAGCCGCGGGCAAATGCGGCGAAATCGCCCGCCGCGATGTGCGCACGGATCCGCGCCATCAGGTCGAGATAGAAATGCAGGTTGTGGATCGTCGCGAGGCGTGAGCCCAGGATCTCGTTGCAGCGGTCGAGGTGGCGCAGATAGGCCCGCGACCAGTTGCGGCAGGTGTAGCAGGCGCAGGACGGATCCACCGGGGAGGTGTCTTCCTGGTGCACGGCGTTCCTGATGTTGATGACACCGCCCGAGGTGAAGAGGTGGCCGTTGCGCGCGTGCCGGGTGGGCATCACGCAATCGAACAGGTCGATGCCGCGCAGCACCGCCTGCACGATGTCCTCGGGCCGCCCGACACCCATCAGGTAGCGGGGCCGCGCGGCCGGCATCGCGGGCACGAGTTCCTCGAGCACGCGCAGGCGCTCGGCTTCCGGTTCGCCGACCGCGAGCCCGCCGACCGCGAGCCCCGGCAGCTCGAGCGCGAGCAGCGCCTCGAGCGACGCGCGCCGCAGGTCGCCGTACATGCCGCCCTGCACGATGCCGAAGAGCACGCCCGGCGCCGCGCCGTTCGCGTAATGATCCCGGCAACGCAGGGCCCAGCGCATCGAGCGCTCCATCGATTCGCGCGCCGCGGCGTGCGTCGACGGGTACGCCGTGCAGTCGTCGAAGGCCATCGCGATGTCGGAGCCGAGCGTGCGCTGCACGTCCATCGAGATCTCGGGTGTGAGCCGCACTTCGGCGCCGTCGATCGGCGAGCGGAAGCGCACACCGGCCTCGTCGATGCGCCGCAGCTTCGCGAGGCTGAATACCTGAAAGCCGCCCGAGTCGGTGAGAATCGGCCGCCGCCAGTGCATGAAGCGGTGCAGGTCGCCGTGCGCGGCGATCACCTTCGTGCCGGGACGCAGCATCAGGTGAAACGTGTTGCCGAGCACGATCTCGGCGCCGAGCGCCTCGAGTTCCTCCGGTGTCATGGCCTTGACCGTGCCGTACGTGCCGACCGGCATGAAGGCGGGCGTCTCGACGACACCGTGCGCGAGCGTCAGCCGTCCGCGCCGCGCCGCGCCGTCGGTCGCGAGGACGTCGAACAGCGCCGTCATGCGACCTCGCGCCGCGCGAGCGCATCGTGCGCGGGAGTCACGAACATCGCATCGCCGTAGCTGAAAAAGCGGTAGCGGGCCGCCACCGCGTGTGCGTAGGCCGCGAGCACGTGGTCGCGGCCCGCGAAGGCGCTCACCATCATGAGGAGCGTCGATTCGGGCAGGTGGAAGTTCGTCACGAGCGCATCGATCGTCCGGAACCGGTATCCCGGGTGGATGAACAGCCGTGTCTCGCCGTCGAACGGCGCGAGTTCCCCATCCGCGGCGGCCGTCTCGAGGGCGCGTGCGACAGTCGTGCCGACCGCGACGACGCGCCGGCCCGCCGCGCGGGCGCGTGCGACGCCGTCGCAGACCGCCTGCGCCACCGTCACGCGCTCGGCATGCATGCGGTGCGCATCGAGCGTCGCGGCGCGCACCGGCTGGAAGGTTCCCGCACCGACATGCAGCGTCACGAAACCGCGCGCGACGCCACGCGCCTCGAGGGCGGCGAGCAGCGCCGAGTCGAAATGCAGGCTCGCGGTCGGCGCGGCCACCGCGCCGCGCTCGCGCGCAAACACCGACTGGTAGCGCTCGCGGTCCGCGGCATCGGGCGTGCGCGCGATATAGGGCGGCAGCGGGGTTTCACCGTGCTGCTCGAAGAATGCGAGCGGCTCGACCGGCAAGGCGACGCGCCACAGGTCGTCGTCGCGCCCGAGGATCCGCACCGCGCCGCCGGCCGTGCGAAAGGCCGTGCCCTCGCGAAAGCCCTTGCTCGCGCGCAGCTGCACCCACGCCTCGCGAGCGCCGGCAGCACGTTCGAGCAGCATCTCGACGCGCCCGCCCGTCGGCTTCACGCCATAGACGCGTGCCGGTACCACGCGCGTATCGTTGAACACGAGGAGATCGCCCGGTTCGAGCAGCGCGGGCAGGTCCTGCATCCAGCGGTCCGCCCACGCACCCGTGGCGCCATCGAGCGTCAGCAGGCGGCTCGCGGAACGGCGGGACAGTGGAACCTGCGCGATCAGGCCGGGCGGCAGATCGTAGCGAAAATCCTCGGGCAGCACGCGCGCATGGTAGCAGGCGTCCCGCTCGAGTCGCGGCGAGCCTCCCTACTTCGGCAGGCTGGCCGTCAGCACGAGCGCCTTGTGCTTGCGCAGTCCCCTGATCGGCACGGTCTCGCCCGCCTGGTACGACGCGAGGATGCGCGTCGCATGCGCGGCACTCGTCGGCTCCCGGCCACCGATCGACTCGATGACGTCGCCTTCGCGCAGGCCGAGCGCACCGGACTTCGGCACGCGCACGACCAGCACGCCCTTATCGGTGCCGAAATACTCACCGAGCTCCGGCGTCAGCGTCGCGAACTCGAGTCCGCCGAGGCGGCCCGCGAGGCTGCCCTGCCAGGCGAATACCCCCGGCGGGATCGGCGGTGCGGGCGGCATGGGCATCGTGGCGGCGACCGGTTCCGGCAGCGCCAGATCGATCATCGTGTCGCCGAGCGGTCGCGGCGTCAGTGCCATCTCGAGAGGCTTGCCGTCGCGCATCACGCGCAGCTTCAACGGCTGTCCCGCCGGCGCGCCGCGCAGTGCCGCCGTCGCATCGCGCGCGGGATCCTTGCGACCCACCATCGACTCGCCGTTCACGGCAACGATCAGGTCGTGCGGCCGTACGCCACCGTCCGCCGCGGGTCCGCCCGGGCTGACGCTCAGCACGCGTACGCCGTCCGCACCGCTCGCGGGATCGAACTGCACGCCGATCAGCGGCCGTGGCACGGCCCGGGCATGCATGATCATCGGCCGCATCACCGGTTCGCCGAGCCGCGTCGAGATCTCCGCGATCTCGTTGGCTGCCTGCTCCAGTCGCGCCTGCGCGGCCGCGAGCCTCGCCTCCAGGTCCGGCGCGCCATCCGCGGCGACTGCGACACCGGCAGGCACGGCGAGCCCGATGATCAGCAGGGTCCGGAAACACTCTCTCATGGTTCGCTCCATCGTCGTCATGGCAGGTTCGCGGCAAGCGACTGCGCATAGCGCACGCTCACCAGCGCGTTCACGAGCCGGGCGCGCTCGCGCCGCAGGTTCGCGATCTCGGCGACCGGATCGCCGTCGAGCCGGCTGTCGTTCAGGTGGTCGTCGATGAGCGCGATGCGGTCCTCGAGAGCCGCGACCGTTGCATACCGGCCAACCCTGACGACGGCGGGGTCGCCCGACTGCGGCGCGAGCCAGGCGGCGCCGCTGTCGCGCACGGCGGGTGCACGGGACGTTGCCGCCGTCGCCGGGACCTGCGAGCCGGTGCCGCGCACCGGCGCGCGCATCGCCACGTACAGCAGCGTGCCCGCGAGCGCGAAGACAATCACCGCGGCGGCGCTCGCGGCCAGGCGGGTCTCCCGGCGGCGGGCGCGCACGCGCGCGCGCTCTGCGCGCCGCTCGAACTCCCCGTAGGCGTACGGCGCTGCGCGCGTGGCGTCGAGAGCGGCTAGCGCCCGCAGTCCATCGTCGGCATGCATGCCGCTTCCTCCAGGTCGTGTGCTTCGACCGCGCCGCTGCCGCGCACCCTGGACTGGGCACGCGCAAGCTGGGACTTCGAGAAACTCACGCTGCGCCCGAAGGCCCGGGCGATCTCCTCGTGCGTGCAACCTTCCACCGCATGCATCCAGAGCACTGCGCGCGCGACGGCAGGCAGCGAATCGAGGGCTCTTTGCAGGTCGAGCAGGTCACCGACCGGCGCGCCGGGCGCCGCGTCCTCGGCCACCGCCCTGCCCGGCACGATCCGCAGACGCTGCCAGGGCGAGCGCAAGTGCATCAGGCAGCGCGTCAGGGCGATGCGGCGCACCCAGAGCCCGAACGGGCAGTCGCCGCGAAACCCGGGGAGATGCTCGAAGAGTGCCATCAAGGTGTCCTGCATGATGTCATCGGCCGCCGTGCGTGAAACGATCCGCCGCGCAAAGCCGTGGACGGCCGGCGCGACCAGCAGGTAGAGCCGTTCGCGCGCCGCGCGGTCACCGCGTGCGGCCGCCGCGAGCAGCTCTGCATCGGGTTGGATGTTTCCGAGTCCAGCCACGGACAGATAGATGCGCCTGCGCGGAAAAAGGTCGCAGCGGCAGCGGCGATCTGGCAAAGTTTTCCCTCGGCCGGCCGGGATGGCGGAACTGGTAGACGCGCCGGACTCAAAATCCGGTTCTGGCGACAGAGTGTGGGTTCGATTCCCTCTCCCGGCACCAGACCCATTGGCCCACGAGGACTGTCGCATGCGCAAACCGGGAGTATTCATCGGCGCCGCCGGCATGGCGCTGCTGCTCGCATCGTGCGCCACCGCGCCGCCGCCGGCCCGGACCTGGGACGGGCTCGAGCTGTACCCGCAGAAGAAGTTCGACGCGGTGTACGTCAAGCCGGGGGCGAGCCTCGCGCGCTACACGGAGATCATGCTCGATCCGCTCGAGGTATCGTTCGACAGGAACTGGGACCCGAATGCCGGGTCGGTGGCCTTCCGGCGCGTCGACACCGATCGCATCAGGCAGGTGCTCGCCGCCGAATTCCGCAAGGTCTTCACCGAGACACTCGCCGCCGACGGCAAGTACCGGATCGTCGCCGAATCGGGCCCGGACACGCTGCACATCACGCCGCGGATCGTCGATCTGTACATCAATGCGCCCGACACGAGCCTCACGACCGCAGGCATCGTGCGCACCTATACGGTCGATCCGGGCCGCATGACGCTCGCTGCGGAGTTTCGCGACGGCGACAGCGGCACGCTGCTCGCGCGCGTCGTCGACCGCCGGGAAGGCATGGACCATGGCGAGTTCCGGATCACGAATGCCGTAACCAACCTCGCCGATGCGCGGCGCGTGATGACGCAGTGGGCGAAGGCGATCCGCGAGGGTCTCGACGCGGCGCGCGCGCTCGCCGGCGCCGCAGCGCACTGATGAATTTCTGCAGTCATTGCGGGGCGCCGGTCGTGCGGCAGGTGCCGCCGGGCGATCACCTGCCGCGCTACGTCTGCGAACGCTGCGGCACGATCCACTACCAGAACCCGAAGCTCGTGGTCGGCTGCGTGCCGGAAGACGGCGGCCGCATCCTGCTGTGCAAGCGCGCCATCGAACCGCGACGCGGCTTCTGGACCGTGCCGGCCGGCTTCATGGAAAACGACGAGACACTGCAACAGGCCGCCGAGCGCGAATCCCACGAAGAAGCGCTCGCGAGTGTCGAGATCGGCTCGCTCGTGTCGATCGTGCACGTCATGCACGCGCACCAGGTGCACGTGTTCTTCCGTGCGCGTCTCGCCGCGCCCGAGTTCGGCGTCGGGCCGGAGAGTCTCGAGTCGAAACTCGTCACCGAGGCCGAGATCCCGTGGGACGACCTCGCGTTCCCGAGCATCACGTTCACTCTGCGGCGGTATTTCGCCGATCGCGCCGCGGGCAGCGAGCGCTACCACTACGCGACGTTCGACTATCGGTCACGCTGACGCACCGTACGCTACGCTCGCCGTGCCCTGCATGGCAAAATGGGCGGCCCCGGCTTCAGGAATGGTCATGGCCTTCGTCGTCACCGAGAACTGCATCAAGTGCAAGTACA
>WBZY01001216.1_pt1 | contig 14169 bp, 14 predicted proteins | sample 5204191 | NCBI WGS metagenome assembly WBZY01 (sample SAMN12344363, study PRJNA552823) | activated sludge metagenome | biome: Activated sludge suspended growth; feature: Anammox Sidestream; material: Wastewater; isolation source: activated sludge from anammox sidestream of wastewater treatment...
AATCGTGACCGTGCCCGTCCACGTGCCGGATAGGAACGAGGTCGGCGGGGTCGGTGACGTGGGAGTCGGCGACGACCCACCACAGCCTGACAGGACGACGAGCAAGGGCACCGGACGTGCCCACGTCGGTATCGTGCTCATGCGAATGCTCCTTCCTGGGCGGGGGCATCCACGATAGTGACAGGTTCGAGGCGAATGCGATCCGTGTCCGTTTCGTAGCCGGAAACGGTCTCCACCCCGGTCACCTGCCGGGTCCGGCCCACGCGCTCAATGTGCACCACGAGGTGAATGGCCAGGGCGATGGCCTCCCGGGTTCCACGGTGCGGCAGCCCGGTGTTTGCGGTCAACACACAGTGCGCCAGGCGGGCCAAAGCCTGCTCGGCCGAGTTCGCGTGGATGGTGCTCAACGCGCCCTGATGCCCAGTGTTCAGCGCCTGCAGCAGGTCGAATGCCTCGGCGCCCCTCACCTCGCCGACCAAGATACGGTCCGGCCGATGCCTCAGCGTGGCTCGGAGGAGATCCGCGATGGTGACCGGCGGAAGCGGCGCCTCATGGCCCAGGGGCGCCTGCGCGCGACGCGCCTCGAATCGGACGAGGTTCGGCTTGTCGATGATGATCTCCGACGTCTCCTCGATCAGGACGATGCGGTCATCCATCGGAATCGTTGCGGCGAGCGAGTTCAGGAGCGTCGTCTTGCCCGTGCCGGTGCCCCCGGATATCAGGATGTTCCTGCGGTGCCGCACGGCATCCGTCAGATGCGCGGCCAACGAGGCGGACAGCGTCCCGCACTCGACCAGTTCCTGCAGTGTGTAGCGGTGCGTGAACTTCCGGACGGTGAGCGTCGGCCCGTCCACCGAGCAGGGAGGGAACATCGCCGCCACGCGCGACCCATCCTCGAGCCTGGCGTCGAGCGCCGGCTGTGCCTCCGAAATTTCGTCGCCACAGGCTCGGGCAATGTTCTTGATCGCGACCGTCAGGTTACGCACCTCGAGGGTTCGGCCCGGCACCGGCTCGATGGCCCCGTGCCGCTCCACGAACACCTTGCGTCCGCCGCAGTTGACCATGACCTCCGTGACGGTCGGGTCCTGCAGGAGGTCCTCGATGGGCTTCAGGAACGGAAGGATGCGATCGAGGCTGCTCATAGCGCCCCCGAAGCGACATGGTCGAAGTAGCTGGTCTGCACGTCGAGGTAGTGCGGCTTCAGGTAGCAGTACTGCGGCGGCAGCGGATTGACGCCGTCGTACGGCAGGACGATGGCCTGGGCGTTCTGCAACTCGGTGAACACGCGCGGCGCGAAGATGTGTTCGTGCACCGGCCCGTAGCTCTTGGTCGCGGTGATCGCCTGGCGGGCAGCGGCGGTGCGGCCGGTCAGGAACGACACGTGGGTATCACTGCCAGACTCCGCAATCGAGTAGCGCGCCTTGATGCGGTCTTTCCGTCCGCAGAGCTCAGCGGCGTTCCGGGCGGTGAACTCGTCGCTGGTCGCAAGGAACACCTTGTTTCGGAAGCACTGCAGGAGCGTGCGCCAGCTCTCGTCTCCCGGGAGGACGGACCGCAAGGAGCTGATGCTCTGCGTGGCCACCATCGGAATCAAGCGCGCCTGACGGGACAGCGCAAACGTGCGCTCGTCGCCGGTCGGGTCCGTCTCCCCCACCGTGGCAAAGGCGTGGTATTCGTCGCAAACGAACAGCAGGTCGCGCCAGACCCGCGAACGGTCGGCGCTCATCTTCGGAATGCGGCGCAGCACCGCGCGCTGGAAGTCGAGCTTGAGCATCACGCCGATTATTCGCGCCAGGCCGGGGTTCATGGCGACGGGGAAGTTCAGGGCCAGCACCTTGCCCGTGTCGAGCAGCGTATCCAGGGGCTGAAGGGGTTCCAGGTCGCCCGGCAGGCGCATGTCCATGTAGGACCGGCGTGGGGGGCAGAACGCGCGGTGGACCGAAGGGTTGTCGTCGAACAACGACAGGAACACGACGATGCCCTCGGTGATGTTGGACCTTAGTCTCGCGTCGAGCCGGCTCCAGCCCTGGGAATACCAGCGATCGAGTGCCTCGATCTGGTGCTTGCGCTCGGCCCACCCTGCGCCGTTCGGCTTGGACACGCCCTGGGACACCCCCTTCTTGTTCAGGTATCCGTCGAGTTCGGCGTTGTACGGGTGCGCCATGAAGCCATCGTCAACCGGGAACCACTGACTCCACCGATGCACGTCGAGGAGGGCGTACTCTTCGGCGCGAATCCGGATGACATCCTGCGGATCGTCGAGCGAATCCTTGAGGCGCTTGATGTCGTGTGCGATGCGGCTGTCGTCGAGGATGTACTGGTAGATGTCCGCAAACGTGGTGTAGCCATCGGTGATCCGTCGCAAGAGGATCACGAACTTCAGCAGGTCGGTGTACGCCTGCTGCCAGAACGGTTCCTTCGACTTCCCGAACAGGTTGTTCAGCAGCGTTGCGATGGCATAGGCCACCGCGTACGGGTCCAGGTCGTTGTGCAGTGGGTTGTAGCTGACGCTCGTGTCGAGCCCTACTTCGATGTAGTCGTCGACGCGACCTGTGCGGCGGAGCATGTCGCGTACCTGATGGCAGAAGTCGCCCTTGACCTCCATCACCAGCGCGCCCAGCTTCCGGTCGGCATCGTCTGCCCGCCAGCGCAGGAGCTGGTCCACGTACGGGTACATGCAGGCGGACGTCTTCCCCGTGCCAACAGCGCCAAGGATCATGATGCCCGTGTAGAGGCCGCGTTCAGGAATCTGCAGCCAACGGGGTTCCGGAGCCCTTCCCGCTCGGTCCGGGAAGTGCGTCTCGCCCAGAACCAGGGAGAGTTCGGCGCGTTCTTCGGGCTCCGGATATCGCGGCAAGGGACGGAAGGCCCACGACGGCTTGAGTCCGGACGCTACGATCGCCGCAAGTGACATCACGATGGAGGCCAGCCAGAACGGCGTCGAGAACCAGAGGATTCCGTATGCGTAGGCGATGCCGCGTGCGATGTCCGGCCGTCGCACCTCGATGAGGACGAGGAACGGGTTGTCCCGCTGGATGGGGAACGCCTGCAGGCCATACACCCCGACCGCGGCTGCAACCAGAGTCGCCAGCAGGGCACGTGCGTCGATGATCGCTCGGAGCATGATCCGGCTCTCGCTGTGTCAGAAGGCGTCTCACGCGACGGCCGGTGAGACGCCCTTGGCGCGTGTGCTTCCAGCACGGCCACGTCCGCTGTTCCTCGGGACGAAGGAGTCGGGGTGCGTGGCCCGCCACTGCTGGAAGTCCTTGTCCCTGGCCAGCACGTTGTCGATCACCTGATTGAGCACGTACTCGGTCGGTTCGCCGATGAAGTGCGCGTAGGCATACAAGGTTTCGTTCGTCTCGTGGTCGAGGCGGGTGCGGTGCCTCACGAGTTGCTTGCCGCGGGTACGGGGTTTGATCAGAGCCATGGCTCGTTCCTTCGGAAGGGTTGGAGTGGTGTCACGGCCAAGCACGTGGGGGTTTCGCCGACGTGCGAGGACGCGCCAGGTGGGCAGCCGCGATGGACACTGAGTCGGACGCGAGCTGGGCCAGGATCTGCCGCACGGACTGGGCACGGACTCGGGGCGTGAGCGACCCTCCGGGGCCGCGCACCGAAGGTGCCAGCGGCTGAAATCGGGGGGTCGCTCACGCCCCGATTTGTTGTGTAGTGCGGCTCCGGTGCGCTCGGCGGGCGGCACAGAACGCCGCCCATCGCATCACCTACGGTGGCGCGCATCTCCCTGTAGTGCAAGGACATGGCGTCTTCGTGGTCAGGCGCGGACCGGTCGTGGCCACGCGAGCGCCCAGGGGCGGCGTCGAGCCTACGGACTAGACAAGTGGCTCCCGGCCCGTTGTCTACCCTATTGTCTAGTGCCAGGCCTCTCATGCCGTGCCTACCAAGGGAGAGAGATGAAGGTAGGGACGGGGCAGCGACTGGCACTCGATCCGGGCGAAGCGACGCTCCAGTGCGTCGGCCAGCACGCGAGACTGCAGCCCGTTGACGCTCCGGTCGCCTACGCGCCTCCAGGTGCGGTACAGCACCCTGTAGCGAGGTGCACCGAAGGCTCGCCGCACCCGGAGGTAGCGGGCAGGGTCAGTGCTCCGGGAACCGTCGGCCGCGACATCCAGTCGCCGGCGCTCGGAGAAGTACCAGCGCAACTCGTCGACGACGGACGCCCTCAAGGGCGTCGCCAGTTCCTGCCTCGCGGCTGCAAGGTACGCGTCGGTCGATTCAGCGAAGTGGGCGGGCACCAGCAACTGCAGGGTCCACTTCGGCAAGGCCCTGAGCAGGTCCGCGTGCCGCTGAAGGAAGGGACGGAAGTCGGCAGGGTCGCGACGGGTGACGAGGTACAGGAACAGGTGCCCGTGGCCGTCGGGATCCACACCGATCGGGAGTCGATCAGGGAAGTACCGCGTCGTCGTGTCCTGTGAGTCGCCGAAGTCCAGATGAGGGAATTCGTCGCGATGGAGCAAGTGGCCGACGCGCAGGGCGAAGTGTTCGACCTTCTCGCGTTCCGTCGCCAGCCAGGTCATGTCGCGGCGAGCGATCACGGCGTCGAGCAGCATGATGTTCTCGACCGCCCTGGCGAGGGCGAGGGGCTTCCGCAGCCGTGAATGCGGCTCACCAATCGCCTCGTACAGGGCGCGGTGGTGGACGTGATAGATCCGGGCGCGGTTATGCCTGCAATCGAACGCCGTGGCGAACCTGTCGGCCGTGAGACGGTCGAAGAAGTTGATGTCCACCTGCCCGTGGCGGATGCCTGCAAACGCGCAGTAGTGGCGCCGCATGCACACGCCTGAATGGAGCATCACCGTGGCGAGAAAGCGCGCCTGACGCTTGGTGAAGTGCTTCGCGACAAGTGCCTGGACCCGCTCGTCGAAGGTCACGACAGCATCTCCTCGGCCAGACGCACGTCGCGGCCCCGCCCCCCACGGCCGCTGCCCGATGAGCCACCGAATCGCGCCCCAACGGCTCCATAGCGGGTAAACCCGGCGCTCACCTTGGCCGCCGCGTGCGCGCCTCGATAGTGCGGGGTAATGACTTCGATATCCTCGATCTCCCGGCCTCCGTCGTCCCGTTCACACTCGAGGCGGATGTCGGGGAACTGGACGTGGTCGTCGACCATCGGCAGCTCGTGATCGTGAGCCCACCGCGCGATCTCCTCAGCCGTCCTGCCAGGTCTTCCTGAGCTCTGACGTCGGCCTCGGTTAGGTTCCTGGAGGAACCGCTGGTACTCCCGCTTGAGCTCTTCCTCCAGCACCACCCGCTCCACCCGGAGCCCTCGGTCCTCCACCCTCTGGGATGCGTCTTGGTAGGCCGCGTGCAGGCGGGTATCGTGTGCGAGTTCCCGCGGCTTGCTCACGCCTGCGTAGAACGACTGGCGCGGCTCGCCGTCGCGGTCTCGTCGCGCACCTTCGAGCACGCTCCGGCCGCGGTCCGTCAGGCAGACCAGCGTCGTCTGGCGACGCCCGACCATGTAGGGCATGGTGCGCACGAGGCCCTGTGACCGAAGCCGCTCGACGTCCTTCCGATGCATGTGCGGGCGGTCCTGCGGACGCCGCAGTTCGTCCATGGGGACCACGCGGAAGGCACCGGCCGTTGCCAGCACGCGCACTTCGGAGCCCCTGAGTTCCCCCTCCCACTCGCGGGACTGCACATGCTCGCGCGCCCGACCTCTGGGCAGGTCGAGCTCGCGGGTCAGCGGGTCTCTCGACTCGGTGTGGTCGATGGCTCGCTCGGGCTCCGTTCCGCCCCGGCCACCGCGGGGCATCTCCGGCTTGTCTCTCTCGACATCACGGGGATCCATGTCTCGATGCATGCGACGACTCCTTTACACATCCAGGTGAGGCCCGAGGTCGTCGAGGGCGGCGTCAGACGTACCCAGTTGCCGGTCGAGGTGAAGGAGTTTGCGTCCGGAGTCTCGGAGGAACAGCCACCGCGCCACGCTGTAGTACAGGGCGCACAGGTTGAAGAACACGACGAGTGCCAGGCCGCCCAGCAACCAGCCGTGACGGCTGAAGAGCGTGGACTTGTACGGCGACAGGAAGACGAGTTCGCCGGCCAGCCAGGCGAGGAGAAGGAAGACGGTGACGCCCGCGAGGAAGGCCGCGTTCGCGATCATCGCGCGGACTCCTCGAACGCCTGGTCGACGCGGAAGTACGACACCTGCAGCCCCAGGGGGTTCACCCGCACGAAGGCGTTCGGCACGTGGTCCCTGAGCGCGAAATCCACATGGGCCACGTATGTCTCTCTCGCCCGTTCGTGCCGCGTTCCCGGGCTGTAGAAGACCTTCTGGAAGTTGATCGCCGCCTTGAACGGCGTCGCCGTCAGCTCGCTCAAGCTGACGTTATGAACGATGATCTCGACCTCGTCAGCCGACGGATTCGTGACGAACGTCTCGATGGCGCGGCTCCGGTCGTTCTGGGCGATGGTCGCGTCGGCCAGGCCAGGGTCCAGGAACAGCAGCGAGTCGGGGTACTCGCGCTGCACCGTAGCCCGGATGCGGCCGAAGTGCTTCACGATGAACTGCGTCAGGAAGTAGCGCAGCTCGGGCGGCTGCGGCTGGTATCGGGACGCGTCGTAGGCCACCGCTTCGGCCCGGCCGACCTCGTCGATGCGAACCACCAGCGGCTTCACGTCTGAGTAGCGGGCCGCCGTGTAAATGTTCAGACCGATCAGCCCGAGCGCGACGAGCGACACCAGGACCAGCGCGATCTTCAGGTAGGTGTTCAGCACCAGCGCTGAGCCGTACACCTCGACGAACTGACGCTTGGCGTTCTCCAGCGTCTTGGGGTTGACGTCGCCGACCGTTGCAGGCATGCCCCTACCCTCGCGCCTATCCCCCGAACTGTGTCCGAATGACCTGGCAACCCATCCAGCCCAGGCCGCTCATGAGGCCGAGCGCCGCGGCGATGAGGAAGCCGACGACGATGACGCGGGACAGGTCGAGGCCGGGCGCAGGCTCGCCATCATGGCGGCGGACCGTGGTGAATCTGTTGCCCATTCGAACCTCCTATCTGCGTGTGAAGATCCGTCCGACGTTGAGACGGTTGGTGACCACGCTCTCACCGCTCGAGCCCGAGAAGATCGACTGCGTGAGGGAGGGCACCTGCAGGATGCCGACGCAGAAGGCTGTGACGACCGCAAACGCCTGCAGCGCGTAGACGCCGTACTCGGCCTGCGTGATGATCGGCGGCAGAGTCGTCACGTATCGGAAGACGAACTGCTCGAAGATCATCAGGAAGGCAATCGCCACCACCGGCACGAACGAGTACTGGATGAAGGACCGCAGCCAGCCCCAGAACAGCCAATCGAGCTTTGGCACGATGAAGAAGGGCACGAAGATGGGCCCCAGCAAACCGCAGACGGCTGTGGCGATGAGCCCGAAGGCGATCACGGCCAGCGAGACGGCCTTGGCGAAGGCGATCAGCAGCAGCACCGTCCAGTAGATGAGGTTCGCGAGAATGGACCACGGGTCGGGCTGCATGAAGTGCTCCGACAGCTCGTCGAAGTGCCGGTAGATGTTGTCGAATGCCCGCGCCTCGAGGACCGACTGGAAGTAGCCGGCCTGGTCCGTGATCAGGTTGCTGAACGACACCCCGATGCCTGGAAGCGGGCTCTCGTAGAAGGCGATCAATGCGTAGCCGAACGAGATGAACAGGAGCAGCTTGGCGAAGTCGAACATCTGGTCGCTCAGCCCGTCGTGGCTGAACATCATCCGGATGCCGTGCCATGCGATCAGGATGGTCGCGAAGGCGACGAACAGCCGATAGCCGAACTGGATGAACACCGGTTCATACGTCAGCAGCAGGCTCATGATCGCCTGCTGGATCGTCGGTATCAGATTGAGCGACGTCGGCATGGCTTGCTCCTGTCTGTCCTACGGCTGGCGCCAGGTTCGAAGGGCGTCGCCAGCGCCCGCGACGAACGCCTCGTTCACGGCCGCACGGTCTCTCCACGCCGTGAGCTGCATGTTGATGGCTGCGGCCTCCGAATCCCGGGCGCGTTTGTTCTCGACCAGCAGCTGCTCAACCACGCCGTCCAGCAGCTGAATCCGGGCCTGCCGCTGCCGTGCCCCGATGAGGCCCGCGCCGCTGATCTTGTCGAGCAGGGCGGTCGTGCTCTGCTCCAGGGAATCGTTGGTGACGTCCCGCTCGAGCCCGTTGATGGCGGCCAGTTCCCTGCGCCCGTTGTACCGCAGCTGGCCGGTATCGTGTGTGGCCGCGATGGCGGCGGCATCGGTCAGTTCGAGGGTCGCCAGCTGGCTCGACAGCGCCCGGCGAGCACCCGCTGGCAGACGGCCGATGCCGGTGGTCGGGTCGAGGAGGGGGTGGCTGATCGCCATGAACGCCCGACCGGCGCTGTCTCCGTAGTTCAGGGCCGCGTGGTAGTCGCGGGCGTACAGGAACGTTGGGCTTTCGAAGTCGTGAATCCGCCATAGTGGGGGATCCGCAACGCGAAACTTGCCCATCGTCGTGAACATGCTGAGCCGATGGGCCATCCGGCGCAGCTCGCTGTGTTGCTGCTGCTGCAGGCGGACCAGCACCTCCTTCAGCACGGCGGTCACGCTGTTCCGGTAGGTGACGGCCGGGTCGTAGACCACCCACTGCGCGTGGATGGGCGTTGCCATCCCCAAGAAGACTCCGAGTACCAGCAGGCTTCTGCGCATGACATCCTCCTACGGCTGGCGCCAGGTCCGGAGGGCGTCGCCGGTGCCGCGGACAAGGGCGTCGTTGGCGGCCCGGCCATCGCGCCACGTTACGAGCTGCATGTTCATCGATGCCGCCTCGGTATCACGTAGCCGCTTGCTGCGTGCCAGCAGCTGCTCCAGGGCGTGTGAAATCAACTGGTTGGCCGCCATGTCCTGTCGCCTGCCCAGCAGTTCGGCGGCGGCGACCTTGTCCAGAATCGCCGTCATCTCGTGGTACCGCTCCAGCCCGTTCATGACGTCGCTCTCCAGGTCCTCCACGGCGCGCTGCAGCTGACCGTGGTAGCCACGCAGCGCCCCCACCTGGTGGCCGCCCATCATGGCGACCGAGTCCGTCAGTTCGATGGTGGCGTACTGACGCTCGAGGACGCGGCGGGCGGCAGCAGTCAGCCGCCCCGGCAGCGCGGACGGCCGCTGCAAAGGCAGTGTGGTGGCCCAGTACGCAGCCCCGGTCGGGTCGCCACTGTTGAGCCCCTGCAGCCAGGCGCGCCCGTACAGCCAGCGCGCGGCGTCGTGTCGGGTGACGCCGATCGAGGGAATCCGATAGGGCTCCAGACTGCCCAGCCCCTGCCCCATCCGCAGGATGGTGCGGTACTGCGCCTGCAGTTCTTCCAACTGGCGCTGCGTGCGCTGCGCGATGATCGCGGTCTCCGCGAAGTTGGCCGGATCGAACACAGTCCATTGCGCACGCGCTGGGGTGACCGCGACGGCCACGAGCACTCCGGCGATGAGAAGACGCCTGACCATTGCTTCCCTCCGTTCCTACCGTGTTGCCGACAATGCGGGGTTCCACTCGACCAAATCGAGGTCGCTTGTGATGTAGACCTTCACCCGGTGGCCTTCGCGAATCGTGATGGTGGGCAGCCGGTTGAGGAAGCGGTTCATGACCTGGGCGCTGGCCTGAGCTGTCGCCTCCGCCGCGCCGCCCGCGATGACCACCGTTCGATTGCCGTCGCCCAGACCGAACGCGGCGTTGCCGAGCAGTTGGGACAACCCGCTGATCAGGCCGACAGCACCAGCCGCTCCGAAGGTGGACAGGAAGTGATGGTTCACGCGGTCCCGCAGGCCCGACTCGCCAATCTGGTTGAGCCCCCGGAACTGGTCGAGCGGAACCGTGCTTCCGTCTGGCATGAGCAGCCGATGGAAGACAACCGCCAGTCGTGTCTGGCCCAGGGCCTGCACCGGGCGCGTCTCGCCGAGCACACGGGCGCCGGCGGGAATCAGGACGTGCTGGCCACTGTGGGAGTACACGGGGTTGGTGACGAGGCAGTTGACCGGCGCGGCAGCGGCTCCATCGAGACGATTGGTCAACACGGCGTCGACAACGGTGCCTTCGAGCACGCGATGCAGCGGCCCAACGGCGCTGATGCGCGGCGTAGGCTGTGGACCCACACGTTCACCGCCTGGCACAACAGTGCTAGCGGGTGCGGTGCCGGGAGGCCGGTTCTCAGCGCTGCTCGGTGGCGGTGCCACAGCCCCAGCCGTCCGCGCGGTGGCTCGCACCACGGCGTCCGCGATCTCGTCGATCGATGGCTCGCCCGGTGAGAACCGCGAAGCGCCCTGTGCGGCAGGGATGCGCTGCTGGCCGTCTGGCTGCTGACCATCAGGCCGCCGGCTCAGGACCACGTTGCTGGCGAACAGACTCTCGTAGTCGCGACGCTGACGCTCGGCGACCAGCGGGTCTACCTGCGCCGGTCCCACCTCGTCAGGCTCCCTGAGCATCGGCGCGGCCTGCGCATCGAGTGCGGCCTGACGGAGGTCCCGCGCGGCCTGATCGTCCAACAGGCGAAGCCGTTCCTGGTAGTCACGCACCCGGTCGGTCGTCGGCGTGGACGAGGGCGGGGTCGCGGGGCGGGCGGTGGCCGGCCCGTTGGGCTCGCCCGTGAGGAAGATGATGCCCAGCATGCCCAGGGCCAGCACGACCATCAGCCATGTCTGGACGCCCTTCGGCAGAACACCGCGAGGGACCGGCCGTCGATCGACGACGGGTGCCGTGCCTGGGGTCTCGACCTGCTCGGCCATGGCTACCGCTCCCGAAGCTCGAACGCCAGCTTGGCGTTACCAACAGTCAGGTAGCCGCGCTCCAGCACCTTCGGCACGACGTAGGTGCCGCGCTGCACCTGGAAGTTCACGACTGACGGCTTGCCGTCCTTCAGTTCGTACAGCGCCGGCAGTTCGCTCGCGTCCGACTGGAGGTAGGTGAACTGGCCGTCATGCCACATGGCCCGGACCAGGAACGGCCGCTCGTACTTCACCGGCGCGTAGGGAAACTGCATCAGCGTTGGCATTTCCTGCTTCGCCGCCGCGACGAGTTCTCGTGCCCGACGCTCAGCTTGGCTGGACGCCTCCCGCGCTTCGGTCAGCTCCGCCTGCAACCGCTCGACCTCCGCCGCGCTGAAGTACTTCTGTCGGCCTACGGGCGTGGCGGGATCGGCCGTGACGTAGACCTTCAGGTCGGGGGCCGACTGAGCCGCTGGTGCCGCACTCTTCTCGCTCAGCAGGAACGAGTAGATGGTTCCTCGGGCGGTGACCAGATTGAGGTTCGTCTCCGCACTCGCCTTCGCCGGCTTCACATGCGCGACGTTCTGCACGGCGCTGATGACCCAGAAGTCCCGGTCGCCGCAGATCACGTCCAGGATCTCCTCGCCATCCGGCAGCACGATCATGGTCGTGTAGCGGAGGCGCGTGTTCAGCGGAATCACGCTCCGGTCCGAGGCGGTGACTTCGCGAATCCCCGGCACCTGCGCCACTACCGGTGCCGACGCCGCTATCAGACCCGCGACGAGCGCAGATGTCAGCCACGATGAGCGAACAGCCATCTGATCACCTCTCCTTCAGGCAGACGCGGCCAGTCGGTCGATGCCGGCGGCAAGCCCGTGCTCGCGCAACACCGCGGCGACGCGCTCGTTGTCGACAGGCGTGTTCGTGTAGATCCAGTAGCTCTTTGGATCCACGCGGAGTGTGAGGACCTTCGTCAGGTGTGACCGCTTCAACAGAATCTGCTGGCGAGGCGTCAGGCCGGCCAGCAGCTCCAGCTCCATGTCGTTCATGTGAAACAGCTCGGCATACTGGCGCCGATCCAGCGAAGGGTTCGCTAACAGCAGCCGGGTGGGACAGCTCTCAACAACGGTGCGAAGGAGGTCGGCCGACGCGAAGTCGTCGATGGTCTGCGTGGCGAGCAACATCGCGGCGTTCCGCTTGCGCCAGGTCTTGAGCGCCTCCTGGACGTAGGCGCGCAGTGACGGGTGCTGAATCAGGCGCCAGGCCTCGTCCATGACGCACACCTTCAGCGCACCGGCCTCCGCCGGGTCGTGAACGTGCCGGTTGACTCGATGCAGCACGTAGAACAGCAATGGCTCCAGTAGCGACGGGTACTCGCGCATCGACTCGAAGTCGAAGACCTGCAGGCGGTCGAGCGGCAGGGTGTCGCGTGGGTTGTCGAACAGCGAGCCGTAACGGCCACCCTCCACCCACTTCTGCAGCCGTGCACCCAGCGCTCGCGGCAGCATGTTGGCGAGCGTGAACAGACGCCGCTGAGCCCGTTCGAGCACGAATAGATTCTCGACGGCTTCGTAGGTCTCGCGATCCTCAGCGTCACTGAGACGGTGGCCCTCGTCGCCCTCCAGAAGCACCCGCGTGAAGGCGTGGAGGAAGTGCACATCCTCCGGCGTCGGAGACGCCAGGTCGAAGGGGTTGATCGTGACCCCTTGCTGCCCGAGGCCGAGTTCCAGGTAGCCGCCATCCAGCAGACCGGCCAGCTTGCGGTAGCTGTGCCCGAGGTCGAGCACCACCGTCACGGGGTCGTACTGCTGAAGGTGGGTCACCAGCACGTTCAGCAGGAAGCTCTTGCCGCTTCCCGTCGCCCCGAGCACCAGCGTGTGGCCCACATCGTCCACATGCAGGTTGAACCAGTACGGGATGTCCGACGGGGTCTCGAAGGCCAACAGCGCCGGCCTCTGGAGATGGCGGCTGGTTGGCTCCCCGCGATCGTGCGTGAACAGAAAGCTCAGGTCCGCGACGTTGGTCTGGAGCAACCACAGACGCCGGAGATTGCAGGCGCCGTTGCCTGGAATGACGGCCAGCCAGGCGTTGAGCAGGTTGTAGGTCTCCTCGAATGCCGCACCATCGTGGGCCGCCAACACCTTCATGGCATCGGCTGCCGCGGCGTCGAGACTTCGCCCCTCAGTGCCTATCAACACGATCGACAGCGACGCCAGACCAAAGAAGTGGCCATTGACCTCGGTCTCAGTCAGGGCGTCTCCCAGCTGCCGCACCATAGCGCTGGCCGAGTCGTCCACCAGCATCTCTTCCGGGCGCGTCTCGGACGACACGTAGTTGATGAGCGAGACGCGCTTGTTGAAGAAGTGACGACGACGGGACTGGATGTCGCGGCGCACGCGGTCGGCCGGCAGGCGCTGCCACTCCAGGCAGGCGATAAGCGACCCGGGGACGGCCACCAGGTCCGACAGGATGTGCGCGAACGTCTGCGCCGGGGGTTCCTTCATCGTCAAAACCTTGACGGCGTGACGGCCAACGCGCAGGTGGTCACGGTGGCACTCGATCGGGGAGTCCGCGACGAAGTAGTCGAGATGCGTGTCGTAGGTCAACGCCGCTGCGGCGGCCCGGGCTGGGTCGTAGTTCAGCAGCCGACGAAAGAACAGAAAGGCGTCGTGCTTCCCAAGGCGCTCGACACCCAGGTCTGAGAGATGCGCCTCCACACCCTTGGCCCTGTAGTGGAGCGTGTCGATCGCCCGGTCGAGTTCGGCTTCCACCAAGCGGCACCGACGCCCGTGCGACAGCCAATTGCGCAGTGCCTCGCGCGGCGCCCTGAACGCGTGGCCGGTCGTCCGCGGTGATGGTGTCCTCACGGGTTCGTGGATGAGGACCAGGTAGTGATCCACGGTGAAGAGGCCTGCACGGCGACCGTTCAGGAACTCGGCCCGGCGCGTCAGAGCCTCCTGCCCGACAGGACGGCTGCACGGCGGCGCGACGAAGGCCGGCGCTTCGGCCTTCAACACGTACTGATACACGCGACACGTCTCGTCGAGAAGACGGAGGGCCGCCTCCATCTGATGTACGAGCACACGGCGCTCGTGGTGCGTCAGACCCTCTGCGTCCCGCCCGTGGAGGCGGTAGACCACGCCGACGTGGCCGGCTTTGGTGAGGAACGTATGGTCGTCGACGAAGCCCCAGAGCGCGATCTGGGCATTCAGGGCACCGGCCTCCTGGTAGTCGCGGAGGATGCGTGCCAGCCGCATCATGGGTTCACCTCGACATCCTGGCGCTCGTGCTTCGCCGGGTCGAACCGGCGGTGCAGGCGCGATGACGACAGAAGGATCTGCAGCATGTCGGGGTCACGCGCGGTGGCCCAGGCGGCGAAGCCATACAGTCCGCCGGACATCAGCAAGCCAGCGAGGAAGGAGTAGAAGAGGTTGAACGTGGCGGCGCCGATCAGCAGC
>WBZY01001220.1_pt1 | contig 14143 bp, 13 predicted proteins | sample 5204191 | NCBI WGS metagenome assembly WBZY01 (sample SAMN12344363, study PRJNA552823) | activated sludge metagenome | biome: Activated sludge suspended growth; feature: Anammox Sidestream; material: Wastewater; isolation source: activated sludge from anammox sidestream of wastewater treatment...
CAGGCCGACGAAGCCGATCAGGCCCGACACCGAGACGGCGCCGCCCACCACGAGCGCCGTCGCGAGCAGCACGAGCCGCTTCGTGCGCTCGACCGCCACCCCGAGCTGCGCCGCGCCGTCCTCGCCGAGCGCGAGCAGGTCGAGCGCGCGCGCCAGCGGGAGCGCGCAGGCGAGGCCCGCGGCGAGCAGCCCGGCGAGCGCCGCGAGGAGCTGCGGCGGCGCCGCCGCGAGCGTCCCGATCAGCCACAGGAAGATGCTCGTGCCCTCGCTCAGGCCGCCGAGCGAGGCCAGGAAGACGATCGCCGCGGACGCGAAGGCGTTGAAGACGACACCGGTCAGGAGCAGCGTCGTCGCCGAGAGCCGGCCGCGCCAGCCGGCCACGCCGAAGAGCAGCACCGTCGCGCCGAGCGCGCCCGCGAAGGCCGCGATCGGCACGAGCCCGGCGCCCGCCCCGATCGCCGCGCCGAGGCTCAGGACCGCCGCGCCGGCGAGCGCCGCGCCGCCCGAGATGCCGAGCACGAAGGGGTCGGCGAGGGGATTGCGCAGGAGCGCCTGGAAGCAGACCCCGGCCAGCGACAGCGAGGCGCCGACCAGCGCCGCCGCCGCCACGCGCGGGAGCCGGATGCGGCGCACGATGTCGCCGGCGGGGCCCGCGGCGCCAGGGTCGAGGAGCGCGCGCAGCGCCTCGCCGGGGCCGAGCGCGCTCGGTCCGACGACCAGGCCGGCGGCCAGCGCCGCGGCCAGCAGGGCGGCGAGCGCGACGAGCACCGCCGCGAGCCGCGCGGGCCGGAGCGGCGCCCTCAGTGCGCGCCCTCCACGGCGAGCCCGTCGCCGTGGAGCGCCCGGGCCAGGCGCAGGAGCGCACGGTCGAGATCCGGGCCCGGCAGCGTGACCATGCTCTCGACCGCGACGACCCGGTGGTCCGCCACGGCCGGCAGCGATGGCCAGCGGCTCCAGAAGCCGGCCGCCGGCTCGGCGTCGTCGTCGCTGTCGAGCAGGACCTCGGGGGCCTGCGCGACCAGCCACTCGAGCGACGCCCGCGGCCAGGGCTCACCGAGCGCGGCACCCAGGTTCTCGCCCCCGGCCAGGCCGATCATCTCGTCGAGGAAGCTGCCGCGCCCGACCACGAAGAGGGGCTCGCGCTGGAGCACGAAGACCGTGCGCGGGCGCGCCCGTCCGGCCGTCGCACGCCGCACCGTCCGGCGCGCGCGCTCGATCGCCTCGATGCGCGCGCGCGCCGCCGCCTCGTGCCCGGTGCGCTGGCCGAGCGTCTCGATCGCGGCGAGCACGCCGTCGAAGCTCACCGGATCGCTGGCCAGCGCGAGGACGGCGAAGCCGAGCCCCGCGAGCCGGTCGCGGAAGCCCTCCTGCTCGACGCTCGGCACCAGCACGACGAGGTCCGGCGCGAGCGCCACCACCGCCTCGAGGCTCGGCGCGTAGAGCCCGCCGACCCGGGGCAGCGCCGCCACCGCGGGCTCGGCGCGCGCCGAGAAGTCGTCCACCCCGACCAGCGCCTCGCGTGCCCCGATCGCCACGAGGATCCGGGTGAGCGAGGGGTTGAGCGACACGATCCGCCGCGCCGGCGCCTGCACCTCCGCGCGCGCGGAGGCTCCGCCGAGGAGAGCCAGCACGAGCAGGAGGCCCGCCGCGGCAGGGCGCCCGCCCTGCGCGGATCCGATCGTCCCGATCCGCACCATGGCGGGCCACGGTAGCGGCCCGGGATCGGTGCCGGGGGCTGCGCGGCCCCCGGCACCCGGATGCGCGGCTAGCGGGCCGCGCCGCCCTGGCCGCCCAGCCGCAGGTGCGGCCGCAGCTTCTCGAGGTTCGCGGCGCCGATCCCGCGCACGTCGAGCAGCTCCTCGACGCTCTCGAAGCCGCCCCGCTCCTTGCGGGCGTCGAGGATCGCCTGCGCGGTCTTCTCGCCGACGCCCGGCAGCGCCACGAGCTGGTCGAGCGTCGCGCTGTTCAGGTCGACGACGCCCGGCTGCTCCTCGGCCACGCCGACACCGGGCCCTCCTGCGCTGAGCGCCGCCCCGAGCAGCAGCGCGGCCACGAGCTTCCTGCCTTCCATCGAGAGACTCCCACGGGACCGTGGGGTGAACCGGAGCGGCCTGCGCCTAGCGATCGCGCACGACCGCGAAATCGGCGGCGGCGGCGAGCGCTTCCTTCGCCGGGCCGTCCGGGAAGGGCGCCACCGCACTGCGCGCCCGCGCGGCGTGCTCCCCGGCGCGCCGCACGGCGTCCTCGACGCCGCGGTAGCGCGCCACGATCTCGAGCGCGGGCCGGAGCTCTTCCTGCGCGACCGGACCGGCTTCGCCGTCCTGCGCGTCGCGCCGGGCCAGGCCCTTGAGCGTGGCGGCGACCGCGGCGCGCTCGGCCGGCGTCGAGCGCTTGAGGGCGAGCAGCAGCGGCAAGGTCACCTTGCCCTCGCGCAGGTCCGTCCAGGGCGGCTTGCCGAGCACCTCGGCGCCGGCCTCGTAGTCGAGGGCGTCGTCGCGGATCTGGAAGGCGAGACCGAGCTCGCGGCCGAACTCGGCGATCTGGCGCCGCTCGGCGCGCGTGACACCGCCCAGGATCGCCCCGGCCTCGCAAGCCGCGGCCAGGAGCGCTGCGCTCTTGCGGTCGATCACGGCGTAGTACTGGGCCTCGGTCACCTCGGGATCGAAGCTGCGCTGGAGCTGGAGGATCTCGCCCTCGGCCATCAGCCGGATCGTGTTCGAGAACACCCACAGGACGTCGAGATCGCCGTCCTCGACGATCATCGAGGAGGCGCGCGCGTAGAAGAAGTCCCCCGCCAGCACGGCGCGCCGGTTGCCCCACAGCGCCATCGCGGACGGCTTGCCCCGGCGCAGCGCCGAGAAGTCGACCACGTCGTCGTGGAGCAGCGTCGCCGTGTGGAGCAGCTCGACCGCCGCGGCCACCTGGACCCGACGCGGTCCCGTGTAGCCGCAGAGCTCGGCACAGAGGAGCAGCAGCGCCGGGCGCACGCGCTTGCCCCCCGAGCCGAGCACGTGGTCACCGACGGCCGCGATCACCTCGCTCTCGGAGGCGAGCTGGTCGCGCATGCTGCGCTCGACGAGCTCGAGCGACGGCGTGATGCGTTCGAGCGCGCGCGCGAAGGAGGGAGCGGAGGCCAGCGCCGAGGAGGAGGGGGGCTGCATGTGCCGCGCAGGCTAGCCACGGCGCGCCCGGGCCGTCAACCCGAGAACGCGCGGAAACGCCCGACATCACACGCGAAATCCGTGCTTCGCGAGGCGCCGGACTCAGCCCCTGCGCAGCCAGGCCACGGCCTCGGCGACGTCCTCGACCGGCACCCCTTCGCAGGGCGCGCGCAGCTCTCGCGAGCCGCGCGGGACGAGGGCGCGCGTGAAGCCCAGACGGGCCGCCTCCTGTACCCGCGCGTCCAGGCGCCCGACGCGGCGCACCTCGCCGCCGAGCCCGACCTCGCCGATCGCCACCGCGCCCGCCGGCAGGGGCAGGTCGAGCCGGCTCGAGGCCAGCGCCAACACCACGGCGAGATCGGCGGCCGGCTCGCCGATGCGCATCCCGCCGGTCACGTTCAGGTAGACGTCCATGCCGAGCACGTCGATCCCTCCGCGGCGTGCCAGGACCGCGAGCAGCAGCGCGAGCCGCCCGTCGTCGAAGCCGATCGCGGTGCGCCGCGCGGTGCCGTAGCCGGCCGGCGCGACCAGCGCCTGCACCTCGAGCAGCAGCGGCCGCGTGCCCTCGAGCACGGCGGTCACGCACGAGCCGGGCGCCTCGCCGCGCCGCTCGGCGAGGAAGAGCTCGCTCGGGTTGTCGACCCCCGCGAGGCCGCGCTCGCCCATCGAGAAGACCCCCACCTCGAGGGTCGAGCCGAAGCGGTTCTTCGTGGCGCGCAGCAGGCGGAACGCGTGGCCGCGGTCGCCGTCGAAGGCAAGGACCACGTCGACCAGGTGCTCGAGCACGCGCGGCCCCGCGAGCAGCCCCTCCTTCGTCACGTGGCCGACCAGGATCAGCACCGCGCCGGTCTGCTTCGCCAGTGCGATCAGCTCCGCGGCGCTCTCGCGCACCTGCGCGACGGAGCCCGGCGCGGAATCGACGCGTTCGCTCTGGACGGTCTGGATCGAGTCCACCAGCACGAGCGCGGGCGCGTGCGCGCGCCAGGCGTCGGCGATCGCCTCGACGCGGGTCTCGGCGAGCACGAGCAGCGCCTCCGGCAGCGTCGCGAGCCGCGCGGCGCGCAGGCGGATCTGCTCCGGGCTCTCCTCGCCGCTCACGTAGAGGATCGAGGCCCCGTGCGTCGCGGCCGCCGCCACCTGCAGCGCGAGCGTGCTCTTGCCGATCCCGGGCTCGCCCCCGAGCAATACGGCGGAGCCCGGGACGAGGCCTCCGCCCAGCACGCGGTCGAGCTCGGGCAGGGCGCTGGCGAGCCGGGGCCGGGCCTCGGACGAGACGTGGCGCAGAGGGATCGCGCCGCTCGGCGCGCCGAGCGCGGCCCGGGGCAGGCCGGCAGACCGGGCCGGGGCGTCGGGCTCCTCGACCATCGAGGACCAGGCCCCGCAGTCCGGGCAGCGTCCGACCCAGCGCGGGGACTGGGCTCCGCAGCTCGTGCAGGCGTAGTGCGAGCGCGCCTTCGCCACGCCGCGCGTCCCTCCTGGGTCGGGCGGCGGGAATCTAGCCGGGGCGACCGTCGACCGGTCGCGTGTCCGGCGGTTGACAGCCCTTCCGCCCTGGGACAGGGTCCGCGTCCAGCCGGAGGTGCCCCGTGTTCGACCGCTACGCCCGACTCGCCGAGCGCGCCCTCGCGGACGAGCCCCCGACGCGCGACGAGGCGCTCTGGATCCTCGACGGCGAGGACGTGGCGCTGCTCCCGCTGCTCCACGCCGCCTACCTGCCCCGCGAGAAGCACTTCGGGCGCCGCGTGCAGGTGCAGGTGCTGAACAACGTGCAGAACGGCCTGTGCCCCGAGGACTGCGGCTACTGCTCGCAGTCGCGCGACTCCGAGGCGCCGATCCGCAAGTACGCGATGAAGCCGCGCGAGGAGATCCTCGCCGAGGCCGAGCGCGCCGCCCGCGCCGGCGCCACGCGCTACTGCATGGTGCTCTCCGGCCGGGGCCCCACCCTCGAGCGCACCCGCGAGCTCGCTCGGCTGATTCGCGAGGTGAAGGAGCGCTTCCCGATCGCCGTGTGCCTGTCGGTCGGGCTCGTCGACGACGAGAAGGCGCGCATCCTGGCCGAGGCGGGCCTCGACCGGCTCAACCACAACCTCAACACGAGCGAGCGCCACTACCCCGAGATCTGCTCGACCCACAGCTACGCCGACCGCCTCGCCACGCTCTCGGCGGCCCATCGCCACGGCATCGCGACCTGCAGCGGCTTCATCCTCGGGATGGGGGAGCGGAGCGAGGACGTGCTCGACGTCGCCTTCCGGCTGCGCGCGCTCGAGGTGCCCTCGATCCCGGTCAACTTCCTGGTCCCGATCGAGGGCAACCCGGTGGTGTCCGACGGCTCGCTCACCCCCGAGCGCTGCCTGCGCGCGCTCGCGCTGATGCGGCTCGTGAACCCGCGCGCCGAGGTGCGCGCCGCGGGCGGGCGCGAGGGCCACCTGCGATCGCTCGGCGCGCTCGTGCTCTGGCCCGCCAACTCGCTCTTCGTCGAGGGCTATCTCACGACCCGCGGCGACGCGGTGAACGAGACCTATCGCATGATCGCCGACGCCGGCTTCGAGATCGGCGGCAACCCGCTCTACGACGCCGAGGAGCGCGAGCGTGGCACCGCCTTCCGGCTCTGCGGCGGTGGCGGCGGGATCCTGAAGCCCGAGATCGCAGCGCCGGTGCGCGGCGTGGCGCCGCGCGGCGCGCGGCCCTAGCGCGTGGGCGTCGCCGCGATCGCCGCCGAGGCGCTGGCGGCGATCCGTGCCCGCGGCACCCACCGGCGCATGCGCGTGCTGGCCGGCGCGCAGGGGCCTCGCATGGAGGTGGACGGCCGCGAGGTGCTGCTCTTCGCGGGCAGCAACTACCTCGATCTCGCCGCCCATCCCGAGGTGAGCGAGGCCGCGGCACGTGCCGCCCGCGACTGGGGCTGCGCGGCCGGCGGCTCGCGGCTCATCAACGGCAACCTGGCCCTCCACGAGGCGCTCGAGGCGGAGCTGGCCGCGTTCCTCGGCGTCGAGGCCGCGCTGGTCTTCGCGACCGGCTACCAGGCCAACCTCGGCGTGATCCCCGCGCTCGTGGGGCCCGGCGACGCGGTCGTCTCGGACGCGCTCGTGCACGCCTCGATCATCGACGGCTGCCGGCTCTCGCGCGCGGCCGTGCGGGTCTTCGCGCACGGCGATCCGGCGGCGCTCGACGAGGCGCTCGCCGGGGTCGCCGCCGCGCACCGCCGGACGCTCGTGGTGCTCGACGGGGTCTACAGCATGGACGGCGACCGCGCGCCGCTGGCGCCCATGCTCGCCGCGGCCCGCCACCACGGCGCGCTCGTGCTGCTCGACGACGCGCACGGAATCGGCTGCCTCGGCGCGGGCGGGCGCGGCAGCGCCGAGGCGGCGGGGGTCGCGGCGGGCGCGCTCGACGTCCTGGTCGGCACGCTCGGCAAGGCGCTCGGCTCCTTCGGCGCGTTCGTGGCGGGGCCCGCGGCGCTCCGCGAGCTGCTCGTGAACGCGGCGCGCAGCTTCATCTTCAGCTGCGCGCTGGCGCCGCCGCAGGTGGCGGCCGCCCGCGCGGCGCTCGCGCTGGTCCGGCGCGAGCCCTGGCGCCGCGAGCAGCTCCAGCGCAACGCCGCGCGCCTGCGCGACGGGCTCGCTGCCCGTGGCATCTCCACCGCACCGAGCGACACCCACATCGTCCCGGTCCGGATCGGGGACAACGCGTCTACGATGGCGGCCTGCGAGGCGCTCCTCGCCCGGGGCTTCTACGCGCAGGGGATCCGACACCCGTCGGTGCCGGAGGGCAGCGCGCGCTTGCGCATCACGCCGATGGCGACCCACAGCGAGGCCGAGATCGACGCGCTGGCCGCCGCCGTCGCCCAAGCGCTGGCACGATGACCTCCGGCCTGTTCGTCACGGGCACCGACACGGGGGTGGGCAAGACGGTCGTCGCCTGTGCGCTCGCCGAGCGGCTGCGGGCCCGCGGCGTCGACGTCGGCGTGATGAAGCCGATCGAGACGGGGGTGGGGCCGCAGGGGCCGCTCGACGCGATCGCGCTCGCCGAGGCGGCCGGGGCCGACGACCCGCTCGCGCGGATCTGCCCGGTGCGGCTCGCGCTGCCCGCGGCCCCGGACGTCGCGGCCGCCGCCGAGGCGCGCGCGATCGACCTCGGGGCGATCCGCGCGGCCTTCGCGGCGCTGCGCGCGCGCCACGCGCTGCTGCTCGTCGAGGGCGCCGGCGGGCTCCTGGTGCCGATCACGGCCGGGTACTCGATGGCGGAGCTCGCCCGGGAGCTCGGCCTGCCGCTCCTCGTCGTGGCGCGGGGCCGGCTCGGGACCGTGAACCACACGCGGCTCACCCTCGAGGTGGCGGCGGCGCGCGGGCTGCCGGTCGCGGGCGTCGTCGTCTCGCACGGTCCGACCCCGCTGTCGCCGGCCGACGCCGCGAATCTCGGGGCCCTGCGGCGGCTGCTCGGCCCCCTGCTCCTCGGCGAGCTGCCCCCGCTCCACCCCGGCGCGAGCACCCCGCCCGGCGCGCTCGACCTGGGCCGCCTGCTCGCCGCGGCGGAGCGGGCGGTGCAAGCCGCGCGTCGAGATGCGTCATCATGACGCGAGAATGACGCAGACGGGTCCTGCGTCAGGGACGGCTGCTGCCGGCGCTCCCTCCCGGGCGCCTCAAGGGTGCGCTGCGGAGCTCCGATCCCCCCGGCGTGCCGCTCCCCCCGCCGACGACCCACACGACGGAGTCGATCTCCGAGGAGCTCGTCGTCCTCGACAACAAGATCAAGCAGTTGAAGTTCGAGTACGAGCAGTACTTCATGGGCGGCCGGCCGCGCGAGCCCGTGATGCTACGCGGCGACGTCCAGAAGATCGTGACGCGCTACTCGAACACCGGCATCCAGAACACGGCCCTGCGCTTCAAGTTCAACAACCTGTGCGCGCGCTACTACGCGCTGCGGCGGCAGTGGGACGGGATCCTCAAACAGATCGAGGAAGGCACCTACAAGCCGCACCTGTTCAAGGCGAAGCTGCACGAGCGGGAGCGGGGCGTGGAGGAGCCCGGGGGCGCTGGCAGCCACGCGAAGGCGCGTCGCGACGAGACGACCGGCGGCGGGACCGACCTGTTCGAGGCCTACTGCCGGGCGCGGCGGGAGTGTGGCGACGACCCGTCGGGCCTCACGCGCGAGAAGCTCGACCAGCTCGTCGCGCAGCAACGCGCCGCCATCCAGAAGAAGTACGGCTGCGACGACGTGCGCTTCCGGGTGGTCGTCGAGGCCGGCAAGGCGAAGCTCAAGGCGACGCCCGTGAAGGCGTCCTAGCCGGGCGAGCGGTCCTCGCCGGGATGTGACAGCGCCGCCGCCTTCCCCACCGCGGCGAGCAGCGCACCGGTGTCGACCGGCTTCACGAGGTACAGGTCGAAGCCCGCGCGGAGCGCCCGCTCCCGGTCCTCGATCCGCCCGTGGGCCGAAAGGGCGATCGCAGGTAGCGGCGGGCCGGGACGGCAGCGGACCTCCTCCATCAGGTCGAGGCCGGTCACGCCCGGCATCGCGATGTCGCTCACCAGCACGTCCGGCCGCTGCTGGTCGATGCGGAGCAGCGCCTCCGGCGTCGAGGCGGCGCTCGCCACCCGCGCGCCACCACGCGCGAGCACGGTGGCGACGAGCTCGCGCGCGTCGTCGTCGTCGTCCACCACGAGCACGCTCAGGCCCGCCAGCAGGCGGCCGGTCTCGGCTGCTGCCGCGGATCCCTCGGCCCGGCCGCTGCGGACCGCCACCGGCTCGCAGGCCGGCAGCAACACCGTGAAGCGTGCGCCGCACCCCACGCCCCCGCTCGCGGCCTCCACCCGGCCGCCGTGCAGCTCCGCCAGGTGCTGCACGAGCGCGAGCCCGATCCCGAGCCCGCCCTGGCTGCGCGACACGGACGAGGTGCCGTGCCGGAAGCGCTCGAAGACGTGCGGCAGGAGCTCGGGCGCGATCCCCGCGCCCGTGTCGCTCACGGAAAGCACCAGCTCCTTGCCCGCGCGTTCGAGCCCGACGTCGATGCGCCCGTCCGCCGGCGTGAACTTGATCGCGTTCGAGAGCAGGTTCCAGACGATCTGCTCGAGGCGATCCGGGTCGCCCTCCACGAGCCCGACGGACGGCTGCCGCGCGAAGTGGATCGCCACCTGGCGGCGCTCGGCCTCGGGACGCACCGCGTCGACCGCGGCGGCCACCACCGCCCCCATCTCGACCGGCTCCAGCTCGATGCTCAGATTGCCCGTCACCATGCGCGACACGTCGAGGAGGTCGTTCAGGAGCTGCGCCTGGAGCCGCGCATTGCGCGTGATGATCTCGAGCGCCCGCGCGCTCTGGGCCTCGTCGAGCGATCCGCTCTCGAGCAGCTGCGCCCATCCCGTGATCGCACCGAGCGGCGTCCGCAGCTCGTGCGACACGATGGCGACGAACTCGTCCTTGCTGCGGTTCACGGCCTCGGCCTCGGCCCGCGCCGTCCGCTCCTTCTCGAGCAGGCGCTGGAGCACGCTGGACGCCTCGCCGAGCCCGTGCCAGAGCTGGTCGAGCTCCTGGACGCGGGAGCGCCGCACCGCCACCGGATCACCACGTGCGAGTGCCCGCGCTGCGCGCGACGCCTGCGCGAGCGAGCGGAAGATCAGGCCGCCGAAGGCCAGCGCCGAGAGCGTGGCGGCTCCGAGGACCAGGAGCCCGACGGCCATGAGCTCGGCGAGCGAGCGGCGGATCGGGGCGTCGATCTCCGCGCGCGGGAGGCCGAGCCCCACCGTCCAGCCGCTGAGCGGTGCGCGGCTCAGGGCGGCGTGGACGGGGATCCCCTCGAGGAGGATCTCGGTCCAGTTGCCCTCCGCCATACGCTCCGCGGCCTCCTCGAAGCCCGGGCTCGGAGGACCGCCCAGGTAGCGCTCCTCGTGGCGGGTGCGCGCCACGATCCGGCGCCGCGCGTCGAGGAGGGTCACGACACCGTTCGGCGGCGGGTTCTGCTGGCGCAGGAGCGCGCTGAAGGTGCTGGCGAGGATGCGCGCGCCGAGCACCCGCTGCGCACCCTCCGGGCCGGGCACGGGAACTCCCACGGTCACGTAGAAGACGCCGGTTGCCGGATCCCGGGCGAGATCCGATGCCGCGGCGTGGCCCGTGTCCACGATCCGGCTCGCCCAGCGCCGGCGCGCCTCCACGTCACCGAAGCCCTGTGCGGTTCCTGCCAGGTCGCGCCCCGAGCGATCGCTGAGGAAGAGCGCGTGCCAGGTGGGCTGGGTCGGGAGCACCCGCGCGGCAAAGCCGGCGAAGCGCGCGATCGCCAGCTCCTCCTCGAGCGCGGCGAGGCTGCGGAGCGCGGCCATCGTGCCTTCGATGGTCTTGTCGACGGTGACCGCGATCGCCCGCGCCGTCTCGCTGTTCTGGCGGTCGGCGAGGGTCTGCTGGTGCTGCCCCGAGCGGTAGACCAGCCAGCCCCCGAAGAGCCCGAGCGGAACCGTGGCCGAGAAGACCAGGACCGCGAGCAGGGTGCGGATCCGGATGCGGGGGCGACGACGTGCCACGAGCGACCTCTCCCGGGGAGAGATCGCCGACTCTAGCCCAGGGCGGGGGGCGGCTCGGGACGGGCGTGGGCCGCGGCGACCCGCTCAAGCCGTGGCAGCCGGCCGCCGAGAGGAGCGGCAGGGGGGCCGCAGGCGGGGTCCCCTCCGAGGGGCTCCGATGGTGATCCTTGCGGCCCTGGCCGGCCTCTTCTCGGTCCTCACGAGCTGGTTCGTCGGCGGGCGGCTCGTGCTGCTCGCACGGCGTACGCGCCAGCTCCCCGAGCTGCTGCTCGGGCTCACGCTGTTCCTCGCGGGCGGCTGCTGGAGCCCGCTGGTGGCGATCGGGCGGCAGGCGCCGGGGCTCCCGGATCCGGTCCGCGGCACGCTCGTCGCCGCAGGCGCCGTCTGCGCCGTCGCCGGGATGAGCAGCCTCGCGCTCTTCAACTGGCGCGTCTACCGGCCCCACGCGGCGTGGGCGGCGGCGCTCACGGGCGCCCTCGTGCTGGCGCTCGTCGCCTGCTTCGCCGTCCAGGGAAGCGGTGCGGGCTGGGTCGACTACGCGCGCAGCGAGCAGGGGCCGTGGGTGCTGGCCTCGTGGGTCGGCGTCGCGACCTACCTGTGGGCTGCCTGCGAGGCGTGGCGTCAGGACCGGATGCAGGTGCGCCGGCGCGCGCTCGGGCTCGCTGATCCCGTCGTGACGAATCGCATGCGCCTGTGGGCGCTCTGCATGGGCGCCGCGGTCGCCGGCGCGACCACGCTCGCGATCTGCCAGGCGCTCGGGGTTCCCGTGGCCGGCACCGTCGTCGGGATGACGCTGACCGGCGCCATCGCCGCCGTCGCGGGCGCCTGTCTGCTGCTGGCCTTCGTGCCGCCGGCCGCCTACCTCGCGCGCGTGCGCCGCGCGGCCGGCATGGAGAGCTGAGATGGCCGATTCCCCCGTCTTCGAGTTCGTGTGCGGAGAGCTCGAGCGCCGCACCTCCCTGGGCCGCCTGGAAGCGCGGGGCACCGTGCGCCTCGCGCTCAAGGAGGCCGGTCTGGGCGCGGGCGTCAGCGTGCGCGAGATGCAGGTCGTGCTCGAGCGCCTGCTGCCCGGGGCGCTGGCGTCGCGCGGGATCGAGAACGGCGAGACGCTGTGCGGCGAGATCCGCAGCGGGGCGGCGCGGCTCCAGGAGAGCGCCCGCTCGGGGGACACACCCGAGGCGATCTTCGGGCGGCTCGGGGGCTGAGAGCCGGGCCCCGGCGCCTTGCCGGGCCGGATTCGCGGCCGGCTCTGGTAGGATGGGTGCGGCTGCTTCCCGCGAGGAGGGCGCCGCGTGAGAGTCCTCCGGATCCTGCTCGTCGTCGCCGCCGTCTACGTCGGGATCGTGATCGCCTTCGAGTCGCTGCTCGGCTTCTTCCAGCCCGACAGCGCGGGGACGATCGTGATCACGACCGCCGACGACGCGGGGCACCGGAGCGCACGGGTCGTCTCGAGCGTCTGGAGCGACGGCAGGCTCTACGTCTCGGCGAACCACTGGCCGCGCGCCTGGTACGAGCAGGCGCTCGCGCACCCCAAGGTCGAGGTCGCGATCGACGGCCGGAGCGGCCCCTACACGGCGGTGCCCGTCAGCGGCCCGGAGCACGACCGGCTGATGGCCGAGCACGGACACCCACTGGTGTTCCGGGTCCTTACCGGCTTCCCGCCGCGCCACTTCCTGCGGCTCGATCCGGGCTGAGCGTCGAGAGCGCCGGGGGGACCGCCCCGGCGCTCGGGTACGCTACGCCGCCATCCCCCGCTTCTTCGACACCTGGATCCGGATGACCGCGCGCTGCAGCGCCGCCTCTTCGAGCTTGAAGTCGAGCGCTTCGCTGCGGTCCTGTCGCAGGCGGTCGAGCTCGCGCTCGGCTCGGGCACGCGCACGCTCCGCCCGCGCTTCGTCGATGTCGGGGGCGAACTCGCAGGTGTCCACGAGGACCACGACGCGTTCGGCGCTCACGTCGGCGAAGCCGTCGGAGACGGCGGCCCAGCGCCGCGCCGGGTCGTTGCCGCCGCGCACCTCGAGCTCGCCGATGCGGACCGGAGCGAGGAAGCGCTCGTGGCCCGGCAGCACGCCGAAGTCACCCTCGGTGCCGGGCACGACGACGCTGTCGACCCCGCCGTCGTAGCGGACGCCCTCGGGCGTCACGATCGTGAGATTGACGGGCACGGCCTAGGCCATCCGCTTGGCCTTCTCCATGGCGTCCTCGATGGTGCCGACCATGTAGAAGGCCTGCTCGGGCAGGTCGTCGTGCTTGCCTTCGAGCACTTCCTTGAAGCCGCGGATCGTGTCCTCGAGGCGGACGTAGACGCCCGGCGTGCCGGTGAACTGCTCGGCGACGCTGAAGGGCTGGGACAGGAAGCGCTGGAGCTTGCGTGCGCGCGCGACGGTGAGCTTGTCCTCCTCGCTGAGCTCGTCCATGCCGAGGATCGCGATGATGTCCTGCAGGTCCTTGTACTTCTGGAGCACCTGCTGGACGCCGCGCGCCACCGCGTAGTGATCCTCGCCGAGCACCTGCGGGTCGAGGATCCGGCTCGTCGAGTCGAGCGGGTCGACGGCCGGGTAGATGCCGAGCTCGGAGATCGCCCGCGAGAGCACGGTCGTGGCGTCGAGGTGGGAGAAGGCCGTCGCCGGCGCCGGGTCGGTGAGGTCGTCGGCGGGGACGTAGATGGCCTGCACCGAGGTGATCGAGCCGCGCTTGGTCGAGGTGATCCGCTCCTGGAGCTCTCCCATGTCGGTGGAGAGCGTCGGCTGGTAGCCCACCGCCGAGGGGATCCGGCCGAGCAGCGCCGAGACCTCGGAGCCTGCCTGGGTGAAGCGGAAGATGTTGTCGATGAAGAGCAGCACGTCCTTGCCCTCGGCGTCGCGGAAGTGCTCGGCGACGGTGAGGGCCGAGAGGCCGACGCGCGCGCGCGCGCCCGGCGGCTCGTTCATCTGGCCGAAGACGAGCGCCGCCTTCTGGAGCACGGTGGTGCCGTCGGAGAGCTTGGCGTCGGCCATCTCGTGCCAGAGGTCGTTGCCCTCGCGGGTGCGCTCGCCGACCCCGCCGAAGACGGAGTAGCCGCCGTGCTGCTTGGCGATGTTGTTGATGAGCTCGAGGATCACGACCGTCTTGCCGACGCCGGCGCCGCCGAAGAGGCCGATCTTGCCCCCCTTCGGGTAGGGCGCCAGCAGGTCGACCACCTTGATGCCGGTCTCGAGCAGCTCGGCCGAGGTGGCCTGCTCGACGAAGGCCGGCGCCGGCCGGTGGATCGGCGCGCTCTCCTGGGTCCCGATCGCGCCGCGCTCGTCGACCGGCTCGCCGATCACGTTCATGATGCGGCCGAGCGTGGCCGGACCGACCGGGACGCGGATGCCGTCGCCCGTGTTCACCACCGCCTGGCCGCGCGTCAGGCCCTCGGTCGAGTCCATGGCGATCGTACGCACGGTGTTCTCGCCGAGGTGCTGGGCCACCTCGATCACGAGGTTGTTCTCGCGC